>Ga0179591_1248079_pt1 | contig 10234 bp, 7 predicted proteins | sample CZOMad2_1_08_16f_FD_182891 | JGI IMG/M metagenome (GOLD analysis project Ga0179591, IMG submission 182891) | Vadose zone soil fungal communities from Angelo Coast Range Reserve, California, USA - CZOMad2_1_08_16fungal (PacBio error correction) | ecosystem: Environmental > Terrestrial > Soil >... | reverse complement strand
GTCTGGTCCTTCTTTTCTTCCCCATCCGAGAAATGCGGTTGCAGTCGGGATCGGTTTTTAGCTACGAGAGCAGTCAAGGGTGTCCCTTCTTTTTGAGATCAGTTTAGAGCATAACACCATGGTCCTTTGGGTGACGAGCCATTTGCGTTTTTTTTTTCCGGATACTTAGGGGCGCTGTAAGTCCTTTTTGTGCTTGACCAAGATTGTTTCATCCCGAGGAACGTTTTTAGTGGTTGAGAGACCCGTCAATTGAAAAAGATGCTTTCTTCCTTTTTTATGAGACCAACCGCTGATCCAAGCGGCTTGTTATTGAGGTTCTGGGAAGTTAGTCAGTTCTTTCCCCCCCACCGTGAATTCACAGATCGTCATCTTGAAGGGCAGGGGACCCTTGTTTCCCTTTTCCTGTTCCGCGCCATTCCTCCAACCCTCCATTCCCGTTTCTGGCCCACCCCGACACCGCTCGGGCAACACAGAAAGGTTCTTCCTGGTAACCCCTCACGGTAGAAGCTCTTTCTTTAGCGTTGTGACGTTTTTTCGATTTCCGAATTGTGCGAGCCGTCCGACGGATCCCCCCTTAATCCCTTCAGGATTCTCCGCGCTTGCCGGTTCGGTGCCTGCCTCTGCATTCCCCTTTGATAAGTGAAACGGTTCTGTTTAGATCTTCGCGGCATTCGGCCGTTTCTCCTCCTTTACGTCCGTCACGGGCTGTTTTGTACGAGCAGTTAACTCTTCCCCTTTCGCTGTTCCTTTTTGGCCGCTTAACCGCACTTCGCAAGGCGAAGATGAGGCGCCCCCCACCAGTCAGTGAAGGTCGCGAAGATGGTCGTTAGCAGGTCTTTTTACTTTTTCTTTCCCCCCCGGGTTGCGTGTTCTTTGTCAGGCTAATTTTGTTTTTGTTCTGAACGTTCTCGTAAAGGTCGATTGGCTACCCCTCTGTATCCTGTCCGAGGCGTGGCCCGGCACTTTAGATGACGGTTCCGCTGAAACTTTCGTTGTACGGGACAGCCAACAGGTAGGCGAGCCCTCACAGGTTTTGCCCAGATCTAGGATCACCTTCTGATTTTGTTATATTTTCAGAAAGGAATGGGAACTTTCGACATTCTTGTTCCCTCCCCCTACCGGGGCTCGTTCGGAAGTTATGTAGGGTGAGACCTTTTTTTCTGAGTCCCTTTTTCCCATTTGTGGTAATTGACCTTGGTTGCTTCTTCACTCTAATTACGTTTTTATCCTCCAAATGTGACACTCCTCCCTGAGTTCGTAGGTTCCTGGGATTTTTTGTGGAGGACATCGTATAAGGGTATCATACACACTGTTGAACTGTTCGCTTCGAGTTCCCCCGGGTGGTAAATCTGTAATTTTTGGAAGAGATCGTTCTTGTATGCAGCCTAGCGCTTTTTCCCCTTGACTTGCTGGGATTTTATGGTAGACCTCTCTGTGATTGTGTCCGTCTACCAGAACTTCTTCCGTTTCTTTCGGAAGTTTTCGCTGGTTACGCGGTTTCAACTTGAATGTCATTTACTTTGGAATTCCTTCTTTTTTCAACGATCCCCTAACGACTTTAACTGCCTCCTTCTTTCCTTTTCCATTTTTCCTGTATGCAAGAGTGTGCGGGTCTGGATTCGTGCTTTTCTTTGGGGGTCTGCAACGCTGTCCAACTGCACGCCTTTATTTTCCACAGTGCGACCCCCTTCAGATGCCCATCCTTTTTCGCTGTCCTTTCTTCGGCGATGAGTAAACTAAGTATACCCTGGCCGTAACTAGACCTTGAGTATGTTTTGGTCACTTTCGTTTGGGATGTGTTACTTTAGTTATGGTGAGAGTCCTAGTTTTTACTTCTCTCGTAGTGCCCGGATGATCAACCCTCCATTTGCTTCTAGGCAACTACAACCAACGAGCCCATTTTTTTTTTTTCGATTAGCCTCCTTCGCGGAGGTTTTCCTGTTTCGCCGACTTGCAATGGTGCTGTCAGGGATTGCTTCCCGTTTCGTCTTCCGTGGCCAACCCCCCGCGGGTTCAAGACTTTCCGTTCCTTGCGCCTTTTTCGTGTCTGCGGCCACTTGAACCGTTTTTGACTGGTCCGCCTCGGGGTCCTGAGCTCCTCTGCTTTCCGGTGACCTCTTCCCCCCCTCTGTCGTTTTTTGCCATTTTCCCGACTCGGCTTCTTGCCGTGCCGTTCCTCGGTTCTCTGCGGCTCTTGTTCACCAAGTTTTGACGCGCGCCCCTTCCTGTTCCAGTTTGCCAGTGCTTGGAAGCCTCCTTTCCTCCCTTTCGGTGGCCTCGTCGCTGGCCCGGGGCTTTCCGTTGCCACGTTGACAAGGATTTGGGCTCGGCTTCTTCGACTATCAGTGGTGTCTTTTTGTTCTCTCCCGGACGTCATCTGACCTTTTCGTTTTGCTCCATATAAAGGGTCTTTAATGTCCGCCACGGACCTTGAGTTGGAAGGGTTTTCTGTCTTCTGTTACACCTGTTGAACGGTGAGGTTGTCTTTATGGATCCCGACCAACGAGTTTGAGATAGTACCTTTCCTTATTTTTTTGGTCGGGTGACTCCTTTGTTTGAGGGACTGTTTCTCGGGAGATGGCTGCCGGGCCGCGAGTCGGTTGTTTTCCCGGTGGTTAAGGGATCCCCCCCTATGATATCTGCCAATTCCCTTGTAGCAGTGATGTTGTACGCTGGAATCTTCGCACGGTGATTTGGACTGCTCATGTAAAGGATGGTTGAACTGAGCTAGTTTTTTGTTTATGATAAGGGATCCTGATTTGAATGGCGTCTTCTGCTTTACTCGCTGGATTGCGTAAACGAGGACCGTCTAAACCGTTACTTTAATATATTGAGTTTTGAGACCTATATTGCTGTGAGGTAATTTCCCCCCCTTTCCTCACCCGGTACAATGGTACGGACCCCCCCCCTGTTTTTTTTGCCGAACGCATCGAGAGGCTGATATAAACCCCCTTGTGGATCGTCTTAAACCATGGGGAGAGCTGGACAGCCCCTTTGATCAGTCAAGCTCTGCACCTAATCTGCTACGGCTTTTCCTACCCTGTTTTCGTATTTTACGGCTGGAGGTTCTTTCTTTGCCGGCTTCCCCATGGAAGTTTTCTTTTGTTTTCTAAGCCGGATGGTAGTGGTCAGGATCCGCCCCCACCCTTTTTCTTTCACGAGTTGTTTTTGTGGTTAGGTTCACTGGAGTGGAAGATGGGTTTTTCTCCCTTCCAGGCCGTGGCTTGACTTCTCCAAGATTTTTGCTGTTCGAAAGGAGTCTTGAGCCCCCCCCCGCCGTCACCCGTCATATTGTGTAAGAACCAGGCTGTCTTGATGATATTTTCACTGCGCGCTTTGTTCTTTGTGAGAAGTTCGTGGAAAAAAAGTGTCGGCGGTTTTTCCCCAACTCTACTCTGGACCTTGTTAGACCCCGTAGCACTTGTTAATGGTATTTTGTGGCCAGTATCGCCGGCCTGGACCCACGACGGCTTTTATGACTCGCTGCCCAGACTTTTCTCTTCTCCTCCGCGTTCCTCTCACCGTGTTTTCTATCATATTATTTTATCATTTCCTTTTTGTTTGTTTTTCGAGAGATAGAACGCTCTCCCTCCAGCGCGCTTCTTACTCAGGCTTTTTCGCACGCATAAAATCCTTTCCTTTGTCCCGGCGGCCAGCCCCTTCTGCGCCCACCGTTACCCTGGGAGAGAAATTCTGCCCCCCCTTCAGAATGTCCGTCCGCCTTACTTGGTTTCTTACCGAACGGCGCCCACTGCCACCTCTTCTTCCCACGCTTTCAGCTCCTGTATTTCGCACCCCCGCCTGGCCGCGCTCGCTTCCTTTTTGCCTCACCTGACTTCCGGTACTCCCTGCTGTCGTCCCTCCCCTTGCCCACCCCCCCCTTTGAATGCGGCTCCCCCCATACGCAGCTCCCTTCAGTTACCCCTTTGCGGCCACCTTTTTCCGGCGTCTTCCCCCCCCGCCGCAGTCCGGGGCGTCCTACCTGCTTTGCCCCTTTTTGGTTAATCGTAGCCGACTTTTCAGTTTTCTTTGCTGGGATCCTCTCGAGGGCCCGCGACGGACCAGTTTTCCTTTTTCCGCACTCACCCTGTTCCTGAATCCTCCCTATGTTCCGAAAGCTGCGACGATGCCCTCCGAGGCTGCGTGGTGTTTGCTCCGACACTCCCTCCGCCCACCCCTCGAAAACTTTCATTTGGTGAGTTCCTACCTCTCCCAGCGAGGAACTCTGAACCCGCCTCCGCAGTCCCAACTCCGTCCCTCCTCGTGAAAGACCCCAGCCCAGCATCGGGCGGCCAAGCCGGTCCTGTAACGATCCTCACTTCCCCCTCTTCCACGCAGAGGCTTTCAGTCTCTGTTTTCCACCTGTCCTCACCTTGATCTTACCCGGCCACCAACGTAAACACCCTCTCGCCTCCCTGCGCCCCACGGTCACGCATCCACGTTTCGCATTCACCCCCAACTCCGTTCTCATAACCAACGTCCTTGAACGTCGAGTCCCCACGAGTCTGCTGCTTTCTGGCCACCACAACCTCCACGTGTTTCCCCCTTTTCCACCTCCGCACTACCCCTGAACCTTTGTCCAGGAGAGAGTCTATCAAAGGTCCCCGTACGAGAGCTTTATTCCTGCTCCACAGAAGTAGCTTTTCCTCCAAGTTTTGACGGCCCCCGCCTTCTCGACTCCCGTTAAACCTCCATCCCTCGGAGAGAGACAGGATCACAGTGGCATTCAGAGTCTTTTCTTACGTCACAGAGAGACGTTTTGCTGCCTTTTTCATCTTGGCACAGTGCCCCTGCATGCCATAGTGCTTGATCCGAGTTGACGAGTGCCTCGGCGGGCGCCCACCCACCCGCAGGCGGCAGTGGTCACGGTCAGAGCCCGCTCGCTGCGGTAATGTCCCGTGAAGTGGAAGAACAGGTCAAAGTGTACGTCACTCCTGGTAGTGAACGAAGTAGTTTGTTTTTTTCATTGCCTGCATCTCTCTTACCAAGACCGAAATCCGAAGACCTTTCGAGGGCCTCACCGATGTTTTTTAGAATCTCAGACCATCACACTTTTTTTCGGTGTTTTTTTCCTGAAGAAGAGTATTTCGTTTTTTAAGCACAGGTTCACCCCACCGCATCGCCGATAAACGCCTCTATAATCCAGCCCCCAGCCCCCAAAAACCGTGTCACTACCAGCTCCTTTGACGAAGACACCGTACTATGTAAGTAAAGCTCTTTTCCCTCCCAATTCTTTAAACGTCTGGTCGTCCCAGGGGCCTGTCCTCCGTTTGCAGCTGCACCTTTTGCGCCTTCCTAGCCCACCCCCGAAACTTTTTTTCCACGAGAAGCCCGGCAGATTTTCTCCAGAAATTCGGTCTACTAACGCCAGACTAGGTCCCCGCTAGTTTGCGTAGGGGCAGCAATAGACCCTCGATTGATTGGAGGAAGTAACGGTGTTGAGCTCCCCCCGGCCCTAGCCACCGTGGTCGGTTTCGTTCATCCCTCGCTCGAGCAGGTTGGCGCCATCCTCCATCAGCCGCATATTCAACCTCAGGCGGATGGACGGCAACCTCCCCCGATCTGGTAAAGGACCCGCGGGCCCCCTTTGTTTGGCAGCTCAAGCGCAGTCCTTCAGGGGTTTTAGTCTTCGTCCCGTGGACTAAAGTCCGGACGTTCCCTTCCCTTCATGCGCCGTTTCACCCCGCCCCTGACGCTCAAGCTTCCCTCCCACTGGGGACCACGACGTTGTCCGTCCAGTTTTTCCCGGGCCAGTGCTTGCACTGCCTCCGCCGAAGCGTACGTCGCGATTCATGCATAGGACGGCAAACGGCATCGCGTTGCGTAGCACAGGACCTCGCCAGACCGGCCATCGCCGTTCCCCCGCGCTTTTCATCCCGCGACTCCTGCCCGACCTGGGGCGTTGCAGCGTTATCCCAGTCCTCCCCCGCGTATGGGCCCCCCTACAACCACGTAGGCCTCTCTTTTCCCCAGTTCATTCCCGCTCCCTCCTTTAGGCTAGTCCCCCCCCCCCCATTTGTGCGCCGCGTTCCGGCACTGTTGATCCACCAAGTAGCCTCCGTGGGTCCTAGGGGCCCACAAGCCGGTCTTCCCTCGGCGCTCCAAAGGTCCCTACTGAACTTTACAAATATCATGCCGCAGGACCCGGCATCCCACGCCCTGCCAAGCGTAGGTTTTGCTAAGGACTCCTCTTCTGCGAGGTTTCGGCTCGCCACCCCGAGGTACCTCGGTATGAGCCAGCCCTGACACGTACTTGCGATGCGACCCGTCCCTTCCGACCCCGTCGAGCGGTTTCGGGTTCACTTCTTTTTGATGCTTTGTCGCTGGCGCGGCTTATTTCCCCCTTCGCACCCTCTCTTTCCCCGGCGAAGGTCCCCCCATTTCCGGTGGCGTCGGTATGCCTACTTTTCTGTGAGCACGTCCGGCCTCGATGGGTGTCATCGGGTTTTTGAGACCGGCGCCCCCGTACGCCCCCGGGCATCCGGTTCAGTTCCCGCAGCGTCCCGTCTTCCCGACTCTTTTGGTCCCCGTGCGCGCCGGCCCCGCCGTTGCGACGCCCTCTTGTTCGGGGAACCAAATTTCGAGGTGTGTTCAGTTCCCGGAGAGCCCTACCCTTGCCCCCCCCGTGTTTCTGTCGCCGGGGAACAGCGATGTGACCTTTTTTCTCTTTTCTTGTGCAAAAGCGTAAAGCTCTTTTATCCCGTTTGTTTTTGTTGGAGAGATGGGCCGCTTTACCAATGCGCGTGGCCGGCTTTGTGCTCCTTCGTGGATCCGCCCGCTCCGCTTGCCTGCGGTGTTAAGCTGCGCTCCGGATCTGAACCCCCTTGGTGTTTTCAACGATCCACCTGCTGTCCGCCCGCCGGATTTGGGGAGATCGACCGTTGCCGGTCGAGCGGCCCCCGCCTTTCCCTGCCTTGAACCGGTCTCGAAGCAACGGATCCGTTTGTTTATCGGTCCAGTGTACAACCCCCCTCTTCCAACCTGTTACCTGTGCCCTTGCGGTGTTTTTTCATTTCCCGGACGTTTTTTCCCACCCCACTGCAAGATATCCTTGCGCCGGGACCCCGGCTTTTTTTCCGTGAATCATTGCTCTTCCATCAACTCCGCTTGCAACAAGCACCGCGCGGCCCACGAAAGGCTGCTCGTACCAACTTCTCTTTTTGTGAGCGGTTACTTCTAGGACGGCGATCCGGCGTTACCCCGTTGGAGCCTCTCCCGGGGTAATGGCTCTTTCCTCGATGGCCGCTCGGTGCAGATTTCACTTTTGGATGTGCCTGAACGGTGTGGGACCGGTTGATTCGCCGGTGAGACGCGTTTCCCCCCTGGACTTTACGCTCGGGTTGGACTCTCCCCGGCCGGGCCATCTGCGGGAATGTGGCACCGCAAAATGTTTAACGTTTGTTCTCCACCCACCATGCAGTTCAGATTATTTTTTTTTCGTGGTCCTTTTTACATTGCGTCTGCCTTTTTTACTACGTGGTGGGATTCGCCCGCGACTTTATCATCTTGGTCTCCCCGGCTGAAAGCAGCCGGTAAGGCGGTTTTGGCCGGCAGAGGGGATACGAGCAATGCGGGCATGAGGAAAAGGCGGCGCGTAAGTGTTGAGTTGCGGCCGCCTCTGCGGGATGTTGTACCCCTGTCTGCTCCCATTTGGTGTGTTTCCACAGGAGCGTCTCAGTTGATGCAGCCTTTAGAAGCGTTTGACGGCAATCCCAGGTAGGTTGTGGCCGTGGTTGACGCTCTGTCCTCCCCCTTGCTTTTGCTAGGAGCTCGCTAAGGGCTTTAAGGTGGGGCATCGATCCCTGGCATCTTCCTCAATTTTGCTAAGTTAATGAGCGTGTGGACAACAGGAGTTAACGTTCAGAGCTTTTTGTGTTTCGACTCCCTCAGGAGTTCCACCGTGCTGTCCCAACTTGGCGCCTGGATGCTCGGCTTCCGAGTCCCCCCACGCTATTATTTGGCGGAAAGGGCCCTGGTCAAGTTACCCCCAACATGGGTTCCTGGCCATCATGCGATGTCAGTGATGGGATGCACGGCGCATCCACGGAGTAAGGCGCTTCTTGGGCCGGTTTCCTTTTCCTTGTTCGCGGGGTTTTTTTATCGTGCAAATGGTTCTTTAGGCTCGAATTGACCTGACAGATGATCTTCGCTGTTTTCAATTAACCGGTCTCCCAGCCTGTAAGATGATGACTTCGGAGATGGTCTCCCCATCTTGAGTTCGAAGTCACTAGAGTCCCTTACCTGATAGGCCGAGGTTTTCACTTTTGTCGTTTTTCTTGTTTCTCTTCACTCCAGTGGGTGCCACTTTTCCGAAGCCCGGAAAATTTACCCAAGCTTTCTTCTCTTTTACCTCCACCATTGAAAACATGGTCTTTTTTATTTATCCGTAGGCGGGCCGCCGATCGTCCACCGGGTTCTGAAGGATTGGAGATTTGCCAGTGCGCTGATCTTCACCACACCAAGTTTCGTAATAACTGATTAGTTAATGCGCAGGTGTTTTTCTCTAGGCACTGCCAAGGACATGGACAGAGATTAGTGGATGAGATTTCCCTATCTTCTTGAGTTCCATCATTTCGTTTTTTGAACTTATAATGCGATTTAGCGTGAGCGGCCTTTTGTTAGTCTTTAAGCTTTCTTGCTGATTCCTTATCTGTCCACTGGATCCCGGGCCGGCGCTGTCCTAATGATGCGCGACGCGCTGGACATGATGTTATCCTTGAACCTTCGCGCTGCAAAATCCTGTGAGGAGGACCATTTAGTCAAGTCACGTTTTCTTTATTCCTGTTCTCATCAGAAGGGTCGGTGGTTTAAGATTGCCGGCCCCTTACATGTTTCTTTTGGAATCTCTCCCAGTCCAGGCATGTACTAAGGATTGATTTGGGCCGGGGTCTTCTGAGTGGGGTTGGCCAATGGTTTTTTTTTTGAACCTGTTCCGGTTTACTTCCCCTTTTCTTCTCATCTTCAACGCTAGGGTTGAGCCTCCAGTATGCGTTGGGTGGCTTTTCTGATCCTTCTTGTCTTCCCTGGATTACTTGTCCTTTTCGGATCCCCCGGAATTCCTTTTGGATCCATGTTGTTCCGTTTGGTGGAAGGGGGCGCTCACTTTCCTTTTGATTTGTTTTAACGGGAGAGATGTTTTCGCCCCTGACTTGCCTTTACCTCTTTTTTTCTGAAGAACAGTTTCTAGGTGTCCGGATCTTCCCTTCTCTGTGTGTTTGCACGCCCGTCGGAGGGGCTGTGGGGGAAGGTAGGTCCTTGCTGTTTGACTTACTGATGTCTGGCCGATTTCAGTCTTGGGATGGGTACACCTGCTACTGCGTCATTCTCGCAGCGATTGTGAAATGCGTTCTTTCTTTTTTGCTCATAGCTGGACTGGCTTCCTCCCCAAGTGTCCGTAATTTTAACTTTGCCCTCTCCGTTGTCATGCCGCACAACCTTGCGTGCAGACGGCTAGAGTAAGGCTCCTTTCCCTCAACCCCGTTTTCTGGCGGAAGTCGAAACAATGTGGTCCTCAGCGTTCCCTCCTGTCAAAATGGGTTGCACCGGTTAACTCGGATACGTTTTTCCTTCCCCCCGGTTTCGTATCTTGATCATTCTTTTTTGATTTCGATGAAGACATAGTTCCCTGTCTGCTTTTGTTGATAAGACGATGTTTCGATGCCCCTTCTACCCTCTGTTGCTGTCAGGTCAGTCAGTGAGTTCCTTCCCTTTTAATTTCCTTTTTTTTCCCCCGCTTGCGCCCCGGCGTCCAAGAACGCCATTTGTTTCAAAATGCGCGCGTTCCGCCACCTAGAAAGTAGTTGGATCTCACCCCCTCTCACCTGTTTTCGAATTCTCCCGAGCTCTGGCTGTGTCTTCGACGTGTTGGAGCCGTCGTGGAACCCCGGTGGTCTCCGATCCCCGTGACCTGTTAGCCATGTTTAGACCTGTTTCCTTCTCATTTTTGGCTGTGTTGGCTTGCCACCGAACAGGCGTTCGCTTCTTTTCCCCACGGGATGACTCCTATCCTGCGTTGAATCCCCCACCAGTGTGATACCTCTCTTTCCTCCCTCTTTCTTGTTTTGAGTCTCCCGTGGTCTTTTTCTTTGCCCTGAAGTAATATACAGGGGTCTTTTTCTCATCTCCCCTGGGTGTATTTCCGTCATAGAGATGCGAAAATTTTCCTAGCAGGGCTTCCACTTTAACCCGCTATTCCGCCCGTCCTTTGTAGTCAAGACGACGCCACCCGGCGACC
>Ga0179591_1389771_pt1 | contig 10235 bp, 16 predicted proteins | sample CZOMad2_1_08_16f_FD_182891 | JGI IMG/M metagenome (GOLD analysis project Ga0179591, IMG submission 182891) | Vadose zone soil fungal communities from Angelo Coast Range Reserve, California, USA - CZOMad2_1_08_16fungal (PacBio error correction) | ecosystem: Environmental > Terrestrial > Soil >... | reverse complement strand
ACGACAAGTGAAGCCCCTCGCTTTTCCTTTTCTTTCCTTAGAAACCTCCCTTTTTTAAGACGCGTCCTTTCTCCTCCTTTCTTTCCCAGGCGTTACTAAGCCTCCCCCCCGCCTGCTCGCCTTGCCTTTCTCCCCCTGAGGAATCCTACTAAAAACCCCCCCCCCTCATCCTGGATTCTGCTCTCCCCTGTCGTTCCGGGTTCTTTTTTCTTTCCCCCGTTTAGCCTTTAGGGTCGTTTTTTTTTCTTTCGGCATCTCCTCTTTTCATCTTTTTGTTTTTTCTGTTTTTTCCTGCCCCCCTCCCTAGACATAAGTAGCCGTTTTTTCCGCCTAACCCCTCGGCCTCCCTTCCCCCGCCAGAAAATTTTCTTTTTCCTTTTCGGAGTCGATGGTTTTTCTTCCAGACCCCTTTCTTCCCGTTCTCTGAGCGGGCTTTTTTTTCGTACGCCTGCCGCCCCATTCCTCTCCACCGAAAGAGGAGTCCCCTTGGAGATGAAAGCCTCTCGCAGTCGATGATTCCCTTTACTGTTCGGTCCCTCAACGGCTTTCCGGCGACGAGGAGGGTCTTTTTCCCGTCCATTGGAAAGCTTTTTTTCCTCAAGTCATGCATGAGAGTCTTTTCCCCCCCCAAATTCAAATTTTCTCTCCCCCTTTCCCTTGCGAACCGGCGGACTTCTTTAGCCCGAGCCCGCTTCCCCCCTTTTAATTAGGAGGCAGTGTGACTTCTTTTTTAAGGGAACGTCCCCCCTGATTGATAAGTTACTTTTTTCAACCCCCCTTCCCCCTCTCTTCCCCCCTGAAGACTGGTAGGGCTGATTAAATTAGTCTGTTCTTTCCCCGCGAATGATTTTTTCCGTTTTTTTCCCTTTCCTTTCACACAATTTTTTCCCCCTCATGATCCGGCTCTCTCAAGCTTCCTCCTTCAGCGCAAGTCGGACTTTTCTTTTTTGCGGCCCAATTCCTTCCTCTCCTCCAGAGGCACAGGATTTTTCTCTATGTGGATTGAGACATCCTTCTTCAAGTAATCCGGGGCCCCAGTTCCTCTTCCATTTTCCAAAACGGTTTGTCGCACCCCTTCTTTCCAATTGCACGTTTCTTTTTTTTTTTGCTTTGAGTAATGCTATCTTTCTTTTTTTCAGTTCAGCCCCGTTTGCTTTCCCCCCCCCCCAAAGGGGACCTTCGGGCGCGGGCTTTCCCTTGCGGAGGATATGCTTTTCCCCCATACTAAAATTTTCTGTTGTCGTTGTCCCAATTCTCCTCCTTCTCTGCCCCGCCTTTGGAACCTTTCCAGTCGGAGTAATTCGATGCTTTTTCCCCCCAAAACACTTGGGGGCGATGGATATTGGCCGCTAGTCGGCCCTTTTTTTTTCTACGTTTGCCTCTTTTCCCTTTTTCCCTTTTTGAGCGAAACTTTTCCAGCGGTGTTGGTGTCCTTTTATCGCTCTTATCATTCCCGTGTTTTCTTTATGTATACAACGTCCTTCCCTTTCCAAACGCAAGTCGTTCTCCCTCTCCCCTCGTTCTTTGACCGGCGGCCTTTCTGAGGTGGCCCTGCTCCCCTTCCTTTTCTTGTCGTGTGTACCGCCTTCCCCTTGTGAAACAGAACACCTGCATGGTTTCTTCTTTTAGGTGTGCAGCCAGTTTCTGTGCATTTTTGTTGCTTCCTGGAGCATTTTTTTACGGGTGGACCTTGAATACTCACATTTCTTCTTTTGTCTGGCGACCCTGACCTCAACAACTACACCCCTTTTCCTTTCGGGACACTTCTCCCAAAAGGAAAGGATTCTTTTTTTTCAGTGAATCATTTACCCTTTTGGATATTGGGGCCCCCTGGACAGTCCGTCCCCTCTCCTTTTTCTTCAATTCTTTTCAATGATAAGGGACTTTTTGCTTGAAATGAGATTCAAGCCGCATTTTCCTGGATCCAGGTTTGGGCTTCTTTTTTTTCTCCTTTGGTTTTTCTGTCCCTTTCTCCTGCCAGTAATTTTTTTTCCTCCCGTTGAGGTAGGTTTCCCTCGTTTTCCGTGCCTTTCCCCCTGCTCCTCGTGACAGTAGCAAGAGGGTCTCTCTGCGGCTACAAGGGCCTGATGAGTTGAAGCCCCCCGGCCACTCCTAGGGGATCCCCGATACCATCGGCATTGTCCGTCGGTAGCTTTCCTTCCCCTATTCTAGGGACCCTTTTGATCGTGCATGACTTCTTCATCTTTTCATGATGGAGATGGACCTCTCCGATCTAACCTTTTCCCCCCCCCTTGCCGCCAAAAGATACTTTTTTCCCGTAATTCGTCGCTTTTTTTTTCTTTTCCTGCGTGATTTTTTCAAGTTGCGTCCCCCCTTATTTTAGGTCCGATGGACCCCAAAACGACTTTTTCCTCTTGCTACCGGCGACATCCCCTTGATTATCATTTCAAGTTCCCTTTTTTTTTCTTCTTATCCTGTGGTTTTTTCTTCCCCCATCCCAATTAAATAGGTTTCAGCCGCCGAAGGTTCCTTTTTCCGTGGCCGTCCTTCCCTCTCTCGAGGAGTAAAGGTTTTTTGACACGCCCCCCCCCGACAATTATCGTTTTTCTTCTGGGAATTTCGTCTTCTGGTAATTCCCTTCCGACGGGGGGCCCTTTGTGAAGAACCGGTGACGAGCCTTTTAACTATTTCCAGAGAAACTTTCGTTTTTTCTCTTGGGCAAAATGCCTTCATGAGATTTTTAAGCGACCCTTTTTCCCAGCATCTTAGAGGGGGTACTTCTTTTGTGGTTGTTTGTTTGTTGGATCTTGATGGGCATCCTCGTACCAGAGGATAGCCGCGTTTCTTGTTCATTCCAAAGGGCGACGGTAGTAGGGCTCCTGTTTTTTTCCAAAAAGCTGCTTCCCCGGTCTTCAACCTGTTTCTTCATTGATCCTTCCGACCAGGCCCAGCGATTCCCCCGAGATTGGCTTTCCCTGGCGAGCATTCCCTTTTTGCTCGTGGATAATGGTTTTTGCGTTTCTGGCCAAATCAACTTCTGGGTTGGAGGGTTTTCAGCCCACCAGTTTCTCAGTTTCCCGAAGATTTTTGAGAAAATGACCTCTGAACTTTTCTTTTTCTCCAGTTCCCCTGGAAAGCAAGGTTTTTGGAATCTCAATCTGGGGTCCTTTCTCAATTGGGGAAGCCCCCCCACGGCCTTCTTTTTTCCCCAGGAAAGAAGTGGGTAGAGAAGATTCCTCTTCCCTCCTTCACGAAAAAACAAGTTTTGTTGCGGTGCCAAATTGGACGCTGACCCCTCCAAACTCAGCGCCCTTAACGGGACTCCATCGGGGCCCTCCCCAGGGCTCGTTTTCGATAGGATTGCCAAGGGCCGTTCTTTTTTCCAAAGGGTCTTTTTTTTCTTCGATCACCCGAGAGCAAGTTTTCAGAGTCCTTTCAAACTAATCCTTGTTTTTGGCCCGCTTACCGTCTTTTTCCCCTCGGGACATCCCCCGGAATGCTCCCATCTGGAAGACTCGGCGAGGGCGCCCCCGCACCTGTCTTCCCCTCGATGACTTTGGAATTCTTCTTTTTTCACGCCACCTCCCGGACCGGCGACCTTTCCGAACCTCTCAAACAACCCGTTTTTCCCCTGGCGGGCTTTTTTTTTTTTTTTTTTGTTTCCCCCCTAGATCTAACTTTTTTTCGCCTAAACGGTGCATTTGTTTTTTTAAAAAAGACAAACCCACGTCGCTTTTGGAAACTAATTTTTTCTTTTATCTTCCAGGACGCCATTAGTCTTTCTATGATGAACCCCCACCTTCGGATTCGGTTCGGCAGACTATTTTTTTTTTTTCTTCTGGAGGATGATTTCGTCCCAGGGGACCCCCCTCATGCAAAAATCCTTGGTCTCTTAGCATTTTTTCCCGGTCACCATTCCTTTTTTTCCTCGAGTTTTTAGTGGGTCTCCCCCGAATATGCCCCTGACGGTCAGGCCTCTTCCCCACAGAAATCTCCCCAGTTTTTTTTATCTGATTAGCCTTTCTTTTCCTTCCGTCAGGCTTTTCCCTCACGGATTGTGAAGGCCCCTCCTTCAAACTTCCCCGGCGTTTAAAGACGATTTCTTCCCCTGAAAGGGATACGCCGTTTTGGTTTTTGTCCACACTTTTTAAGGCGCCCTAAGGCAAAAAAACACCTCCAGAACAGGCAACCTTCCTGAGAAAGGATGGCTCAGCCCACCGTTTCCCCCCTCTGGGCTTCTCTCAGGCGAACTTTCCTCACCAAAGGGCTTCCCCGGAAAAAGGCTTTTCCGGATCTCCCCTTGGATTCTAAGGGCCCTTTGGTTTGGAACTCCCAATCCCCATCCCGACTTGTTTGGATTAGAAATTTTTTGCGGCCCCCTTTTCCTTCCCTCGAGAATTGATTCCCCGCCATTTGGAGGTTATTTTCCCTTTCAAAGAAAAGCACCCCCCGCATTTGAGGCCGCCAACTTAACTCTCTCCATTTTTTTTTTGCAGCAACTTTTTTGAGGGAACCTGTTCCCCCATTACAGACCTCTTTTCAGGTCCAAACTCCCCACTTTGGCAATGAAAGTATTCCCCCCCCCCAGTTTTTGCATAACCTCTTTTCTATCTTGAATGAGATGGTCTTTTTTTTTCCGTGCGCCGTTTTATTCAGCCCCTCTCTGATGAAAAAATCCTTTTTTTTCAGCCTGGCTGTTCATTTTTCTAGGCCACTTTGCGGAAATTTTCGAGATTGTAGTCCCCCCCGGTTCGTTCCAGGCTGAAAACTTTTCATTCTCAGCCGAAATGATAGGAATTTCCGGGTTAAACCTGGTGCTTTTGGCACGGCCACCACTTCTGCGCCTCCTGATAGACCTCTGTTTAGAACCGACCTTCTTTTTTTCCCTGTTAGGGGAAGCGCTTCCATTGCTCCCCACTCGCTTATATAGTTTGGAGATCCTTTGGTTTCTTTTCTTCCAGTGGAGCGGATAGTCCCCTAGTAAAAGGTTTCTCTCCCCCCCCAGTTATCCGCCCACTTTCCTTTTTTGGATCTTCACTGAATTCCCCTCTTTTTCCCAATGAGTAGGCCTTTTTCGGGGAACGTCGTTGAGTGATTTCCCCCCCCAAGAGAAGAGATCATTTCCCATCGACATTGCCTCTTTTTTCTCTCCTTTTTTTGCTGTCGGATAGCTTTTTTTGTCTCCGCCTGCACTTTCCCCCCCTCTCATGGAAGGGTTTTTTTCAAATGGCGTATCCTTTTTAATGATTTGCTCTCCCTTTTTTTGGTGATGATTTTTTTTTCGTCTGGACGGAGGACTATTTTGGGTAATATATATTATTTAATGTTGTTAGTTGTGATCTTCTCCCTTTTCTGGACAATCTGGTCCCTTCCCCTTCGGGCCGGAGTATAATAAACCCCCTTCAGTCAAGGCTGATTTCCTTTTTAATTATGACAGAAAGGTTAATAACTCTCTTCTTGCTAGCGGGTGTTGAAATGCTTTTTCTCCCGACTGGGAACCCCCCCCCCTTCCTCTTTCCCGGACCGAGGGAGGATTTTCTTTTTTAACGGAAGGCCCATGATTCTGTGTCTTTTCTTTTTTTTTCTTTCACTGTAGTTCCTCCCGTGGACGAAGAGGGGGCCTCTCATTGCCTTTTTCCTTTTCTTCATAGTCTTCTCAAACCCCCCCTTCCCTCTCTACCTGTGTCTTGAGCCCTCCCATGAGGGATGAACGAGCCTCTATCGGGGTACGCGTGTTATCCGCTGCCCAGGGCCAAGAGTTTTTTCAGTTTCCCGCCTTCCTAGTATAAAAGGAGCTCACAACCCTTGTCGGAGAGCCAAGGGTCCCTCCCTGAGGGGCCCCGTCAGTCCTCCGTCGGCGGACGTCCTTTTTGCGGCCGGTCTCCCCGTAAACGGAAATTCCCTTCGGATTATAATCCTCGTTTTTCGCTCATTCTTTTTTCCCTTCCCCTCCTTTCCCCTGCTTTTTGCAAAGTTATCGTGCGGCCCTTTTTTCGAGGCCCACCGGATTTGTCCTTTGCCCCTCCTGTTCCTTTGTGCTGCGCCTTTCGGGAAAGTAAGAATTCCTCTGCACCAAGGTGTTCCCCCTTTCCTTGCCCCGGCCTTTGGTTTCTACTGGGCTATCTGTTTCTTTTTTTTTCTTTCTTTTCTCAGGTTTGCTGCCCCCCCAATGGGGAGCGATTCTGGCCCAAACTTTGGATTTTTTCTTCTTTTTTGCTTTACCTGAATACCTCTTCTGTTGACGGCCATTCTTCCCCTCCTTCCTTTTGCCCCTTGGAATTTTTTTTCCCCAGTAGAGTAATTCCTTTTTTCCAACCCCCCCCCCTTTTTTTGCCGAAGACGGCTCCTTGGCCCTGTTTCTTCCTTTCTTCTACGGATTTGCTTTTCCTGAGCGAAAAGTTCCCGAATCTTTTAAGGTTATTTTCCTTCTCATTCCTTTTTTTGTTGGCGGACCCCCCCACAGATGAAATCATTTCTTTCACCCCGTCTCCCTGTTCGGGCACTTACGGCTTCCTTTACGATCATAGATTTCCCTCCGTGATGCTGTCTTCTTTATTCAGTCCCTTACGGATAGCGGTTTTCGGCCGTGGTTTCTTCGTGTTGTGCCTCGGCCTTCGGAAACGGTGATTTCTTTTTGTTCTTGCGCTTTATCGGCGAATCCTCTTCCTTGTTGAACTTCCCTTCTTGACTATATCAAAGTGGGCTGTCGTGACTTTACCTCCCCTCCTTAAAAAAAGAGGATAGGGGCTCTGCAGGGCTCGCCTTTGTCAAGCCTTTTTTTTCCATTTTTTATATGATGGAGACTACCGTACGTAAACCGACCCCGGTTACTTCCCCCTATTTTTTAATGTCTTTTTTTTCCTTTAAGTTTCCTAAGGACTTTTTTTCCTTGCGCTTCCCGCCCGTCCCCCCCCTTTCCCCTCTCTCAGTGGTGATGAGGTTTCGGTTGAGCAGGTACGTTTCCTAACCTCTAATTCTTCCTTCTTATTTCGAGAGTTGTCAGTTTTTCCCGCGCCGGGTCCCCTTTTTTTTTTCCTCGTAGAAGTATGATTTTTGTTGAGTAGCAGGAGGTCCCTGACCCCCAAGGTTTTCTTTTCTCTGCTCACAACATGAGCTCCCCTCGGCCTTCTGGGTTAGAGGATTCCGGAAAATACTGGTTTGATAGTTGCTGTTTCCATCCTCTCCTTCCCGCTGACCTTGCTTTTTCCCCACGTTTTGGCCCCCTTCACTCCCAAAACCCCCTTGAGGTATCGTCATCTTCTCCTTTCCTGTCACATTCCGTGACTCCTTTTCCTCGTCCAAAGGAGATTTCTTTCTGCGATATTTCCAAAGACCTTCCCCCTTTTTCAAGAGATCTTAGCACCCAAGCGATTGCTTTTTCGTCCTTTTGCCTTTCTTCCTTTTCTGCAAACCAGAAACCTTTCCCTCCGACGAAGGGTTCTCTTCTTTTAAAAGACTCCCTGGAAAGTGGAACCCTCGAGTACCCGGTCATCCCAGCGAACACCCCCCTTTCGCGTTGCTTCTCTTTGTGAATTCGTACTTTCCAAAGGAAGGGCTCTTCCTCCCAATGAACTCTCTTTTTTCCTTTTCGAGGCCGGAGCCCTGGACAGAGTTTTTCCAAAGCATCGGAGCTTTTTCCGAGTCACCTCTTCCCCTTTCTCTATATATTTTAAATCCTCAATACGTTGTTGTTTTTTTTTGAGAGGATGAGATCTTTTCTCTTAAGCGTTTTAGGAGGGCTTTTTCACAATAGCAAAGGCGTTTTCTAGGGGATCAGGCTCTCTTCTTCCCAAGTCGCGTCCTCCTGCGCCCCTCTGCCTTACGAATTACCGCGCCCCTTTCTGCGGTTTTTTCGCTGCAGCTTCCCCTTTTAGAATAATTGGTTTCCCCTTTCTTTCTGTCGTCCGGTTTTTTGCAAACTAACGGACTTTTCTTGCTCCCGATCAGGTATTTTGCTTGCAGCCACACCCTTTTTCAAGAGAATGCCCCTTTTCATTTCTTCTCAGAACTGGCAATTCCTTTTGGCTGTTCTCCTTCTCTCTTGTGACTTTTTGGAAAATCCTTTTCCGCACTTTTTCCCGCTGCCGTTATTCACCGGTGAACAGGAACCTGACTTCTCTCAGTGAAGAAAACCCCTTTTTGGTTGTTTTCCTTTGCCCCCTGCCACTGTATTTTTGGGAGAGTGCTCCTCCAAGGTCAGATCACTTCCCTCGGAGAAGGCCGCCCTATCCCCTTCTCCCCCTCTTGAATTTCTTAGGAGCGGCAACCCCCGCCCTTGGACCCAAGGTCCTTGGCTTTGCATGGTCCCCTCTCTTTCCTGTTTGGATTTTCCCCCTCATCCTTGCGTTTCGCCTGGTAACCGAGGCTCCTCAAGGTTTTTTTTGATAAGTCTCTTCTTGGTCCCGGTGACTCCCGCCTGCCGGACAGCTTCTCCCCAACTTCGTGGACCTTTTCTTTCCTTTGGACAGCCAAAAAATCCCAATGCGCCCCTGACGCAACACGATTTTCACCCTGCGGGCGGGCAACACCAACCCCCAACCGTTTCCTTCCGCAATTCTTTTTTCTCACTGGATTTAATTGAGTCTTTTTTCTTCTTCCCCCCAAGTCGCTTGTACGACGGTCTGGCTTTGTCTAATGCGCCACTCCGCACCAGTTTGTCATTTTCCTTCTGAAAAAGCCTCTTTAATAGGTTCTGGCCCAGATCTTTTGGGTGAGGACTTTTTCCCCCAGGGTCGTCTCTCAGCACGGTTGAGAGGTCTCCTTTGCGCCTGTCACCTGTTCTTGCTCGCGATTTTTTTTCAGGGGCAACACTACTTCACCTTTCCTTTTAGGGCCGATGCCACCCCCACGGCGAACACCGTTTTTATATTTTCTGCGTTAGGGATGCCCCAGCCTGTCTTTCTCCTTGACCCCCACCGATGTCTCCCTTTCCGCCCCCCCCGGGAGCGTGCCGAACTTTTTTGTGTGGTCCCCAATGTGCTTTTCCTCTCCCCCCGAAGGAATTCCTTCCCCCTGAAACCCCCACAGCACAGGTTCTTTCTTCAAAGTCTTGATCGAAACAGTTTTGTTGGCGTTGTCAACTTTTCCCTCTCTTGACCGTCTCCCCCCCAAGCCGTAGAATCAGGACGCTCTTCCCTTCTCCGTCTTCGGGCTTTTTTGGTTGGAACTCCTTCCTTCCTCGGAACTTTAAGTTCACAAAAAGGCGGCTCCGACCTGTTGTCTGTATCTGCCCGTCAAACATCCTCCCCCATTTGGACTTTTTATTAAGGTAAAGTTTCCCTCACAGAAGTTTTTTTTTTTTCCTCTTTTGCACAGTTTTTGCAGTTCCTTCTTTGGTAATTGGCTTTGAACCTGAAAACATCCTTCTTGAGTTTTTTTTCCCCCTTAATAAAGCAAAACCATACCCAACCCTTTGTTGGCAATTTTCCCCTTCTCATTTGCGAAATCCCGCATGTGAGGGCATTTCCCTTTTTCGTAGAGACTTTTTTTGTCTCATCCAATCTTCTCTGGGTTCTGCTGACCCCCAAATCCTTTTTTTCTTGTAGCCTGGCGTTTTTCTTCCCCCCCCGAGAACTTGCGGACTGTCCCCCTGTTTTTTTTACCGAAAAGGGTGAGTCACGGCTTTGCAAACTATTTCCTCTCTTTTCATTGGATCGAAAGGACTTCCTTCCGGTTTCCACTGGGGTGAGCCGCCGTCACCCCGGAGTTTTCCGAGATCCTGGACTGTTTTTTTCGCCCTCGGCTTTGTCCCAAATGGAGTCCTTGGCTTTTTTTGCGGAATGTTAAGATCTTTTAACCCCTATTTCGCCCTGATCTTGCATGATAGTGGCGCTCACCCTTCTTATCCCGATTTTTGATTAGGGGCAAGCACAATCAGTTCTCCCTGTGAGCAAGAACAGGTCTCGCCAGTGCTTTTTTTTTGTTTGATATAGATGTTTTTTTTTTTTTTGAAGTTACAATCCTTTCCACAGGAGTCCGGTCCCTCCTCTTCGGGCACGTCGGTAGGACCTTCTCAGACAGCGCGGCTCCCTCCTTTTTTTTCTTTTTTCCCTCAGAAAATTGTTTTTTTTTTCTTTCTCCCCCCTCCGATGTTTTTTTTATTCCCCGAGGTTTTTTCTTCGGAGGTCTCCAACTTTCCGGCATTCAACCGTTTGCTTCTCCTTGGTTTTACCAACTGGAGTACGCATTCCCCCCCCCCCCCCATCAGACCTCCTTTTTTTCGGGGATGAGAGAAGGTTTTTCAAGAGGTTCTGTTGTTTTCCTTCTATCTTTTG
>Ga0179591_1136348_pt1 | contig 10235 bp, 11 predicted proteins | sample CZOMad2_1_08_16f_FD_182891 | JGI IMG/M metagenome (GOLD analysis project Ga0179591, IMG submission 182891) | Vadose zone soil fungal communities from Angelo Coast Range Reserve, California, USA - CZOMad2_1_08_16fungal (PacBio error correction) | ecosystem: Environmental > Terrestrial > Soil >... | reverse complement strand
GTTCCCCCACATGTGGCTGGTTTGCGGGCTTCAGGTCGATGTTGTCCCCAGCCATCATGAAAGATCGTTTTCCGTTTGGTTTTCTTCTTCCCCAAGTTCGTTATACCAAGCCTCTAAAGACACAACAAGAGAGCTATGCCGCAAATGCTCGAAGAATTCTCTTGCCACTTCGCTCGCTCTGGGAAATTTTTTGCAGCTCCTTTTCTCTTTCCGCCCTATTTTTCAACCGAGTGGAATCCTATTCGTTTTTCATTGTCCCCTTCATCGCCAAAGAAATCACCCTTTTTGTCACTACTTCACATACACCTAGAACTCCCCATCTTTTTTCCTTTTTTCCCAAACCGCTTCGTCGGTATTTTGTTTGTTCCCCTTGTAAGGTCGTTCCCTTCTCAACCATTTTTGTAAGCATATCTCAATTCCTTTCACCCATCCTTTTCCCAACACGCCCCTTTTCCTGAAAACTTCCGACACTTTTTTTGCGTGTTGGGCCTGGATTTTTTACGTCTTATTCAGTCCCCTGGCTCCCGATTTTTGATCTGTTCCTTTCCCTAACCCCCGCCCTCCACTCCACGGACACAAAAACGAATCGGGAGGTTCCACATGGAACCTGAATTTTTATTTGTCCACCCCCTGCAAACCGCGGAGGAGTCAACCGGTATAAATGCCCGGAGTTTTAAACACCTTCCGTCTTCCCCCTCCTCCGAATTTATCACGTCCTTTTAAGGGACTAGTAAGTGGTTTCTCTTCATAATCATTTTCTGATCCGTATTGGCTTTCATGACAAGCGCCATTTTACAAGACACCTCTTCTTTTATTCAAAAAAAGAAACCCCCCCATTTTCTGCCTTTCCAAGGTCACTTGTTCCGTCGAAGCTACCTCTATTTCATCCCTTCCCGACACGAAGATCCTTTTACGAGTTGATTCCGTCAATGACTTGTTTTTATTGGCAGTGCCTCAAGGTTTTTTTTTTCATGTAGAACCCCCTTTCCCTTTCTTCTTTTCCATTCCATGTGACACACAGCGATTCGATGCTTAAATGCCGGCCCGAACTTAGGTCGCCTCCCTTCCCCCACTTTGTACGCCCCCCCGGATCGGGCGAATCCGGCCTCTTCTGCCCCGTCAGTTTTCTTCCAGCAATAACTATTGAAATCTTCATCCCCCGCCTTTAACCCTTTTTTACTAGGTCAAGGTGTAACCCATTATCCATCTGCGCGATCTGTCCTTTGAATCCACGTATGTCGAATAGTGACTCTGCCTCCACTTTTTGAGGAACCTAAACATTATTCCCTTACGTGTTTCCCGTCTTTTTTTGCTTGGATTTTGAAGTCGTCCCGCGGAAGATCTCACAGGTTTCACCCTCCGCCACATGAGGGAATTGTCTTGCTTTTCCAACAATGTGTGTAGCTCGTGGCCTTTACTGCAAGAACCGAGGGTGTTAGATTGGCCAATCACGTCCGTTGGCTGTGGCCCAATACCGTTTTTTCTTGTTGATTCGCTTTAGTTCGATCTTCTCTACCTCTTGACAGTTTTCCATGACAGGCCTCCTATGAGTTCATCCTAGCCATTCCGGTACCAAGTCCAGCGGCCCTGGTTTTCGATTTGGTCTGACTACACCGCATTCCACGAGGTAAAGTCAGCCAGCAAGTTTGGGCTGCCCCACCCCAATGCTGCTATTCTGTTTTTCCCACCCCTGATTCCCAAGTTACGTTTACTAGGGTTACCAGGGATAATCTATTTGCACTTAGTGGCAAAACCTTCTTCCTCCTGGCGCCCGGACCCCCCTTCTTATCTGCACCGTTTTCCTAACCCTCTCAAACCCCATTTTTTCTCGCTCCTTTTAGCCCCTATCGATATGACTCCGACTTTTTCTCTTGAAGCACTGACTCTTGACCACGCGCTGCAAACTGTGCTCCCAGAGCTCGGCCCCCTTTCAACATGGTGGTGGTTTCCCGGGATCACGACCCCCCCAGCTTACGGTTTTAAACCTTCTAGCCCCCGTCCGGTCTTGATGCCGTTCCCCCTTGGCATATGTTAAACCCACCGACTTCACACAAGAGAATGCTCTTCCTCCAAATGCTCCCCTTCGCTAAGCGTCCCCTCATCTCTCCTGTGAAAGTTCAAGACACCCCTTTTGACCTGTGGGCGCCGCGTTGCCCTGCAATTGTATGAATTGCCTAACTAAAGCTTTTTCGTTTCCGATGATCCACTCTGCTGCTCTACCGGAGACAAAACCGGAGCGATGTTGTTTTCCAATGTCAACGCCTTCGGACGCCACTCTCGACTGTCTTTTCAGACCTTACCCGGGTCTTATTGTTGATTTTAATATGAGGAATTTTGTAAGTTATTGTTCGGTCCGAGATTGTTCTCAGGACCCCGATTAATTGTTCGACCGCCTGTGGTGAAAATCAACCCCCCCAAGGGAGACTCCCGTGGAGACTCCCCTACGCACTACTGTATCATGCACAAATCCGTTTGCCAACTCCCAGTTTATTGTGTGAAGGCGAAGTTTAGTGTTTATGTCTGCGAGCTTCCTATTAAGTTCAAGCCCTCTATGATAGCTTCTCTCTCTCAGGACCTACGTATTTCTCTTAGACCTTAGCCGGCGACGCCCTGATCCCAAATCTGTTCTCTCCCCTATCTACTACCATCTGTATTCCTGGTGATCAAGAAGAGCCTTTTCTTCGATTGCTGCACTTGGTCCTGGTTGTGCACAACGGACGGCCCTCCGGATCCTTGGATGGCCTCATTGGTTCCATCCTGTCTTTCTGGAATGTTTTTCTTCCAGGATCCCTGTTTTTCAACTCTTTGTGCAAAGTTCAGACGGCCTATGCGCGCGGGATACCACTAAAAGTTTGATGTCTTCTGCCTTTGACCTTTTTTTTTTATGCCTTTTTTCCAACGTTCAGTTGTCTTTGAAACCCCCTACACTATGGCAGTGTTTTCTTTTGAAAGGTTGCACATGGCTTCGACAGATCCGTCCTACTTCTGGCTTTGTGCTGTCCCATCCAAAGTAGTATTCATCACTTTCGGAAGCGTCCAGTCTATAAGGTAGAAAATCTTCTTTTTCGCAACACCCCCTGCCCGTTTTCCCCCGACGTCCTTTCTAAATCTATCATGTGGCTTGTTCGGTATAAGCTAACCGGCCGCCTGATAGCCTTTTTCCCCCAATTCAACGAAGTGCTTTCCTCCTTTTTTTTCCAAATTGCTTTTTTTTCCCCCTGAAGGCGAGCGTTTTGCTGATTGAGTGAGAGCGTGCTCGGCGCGCTTATCCGTCCCGCATCCTGAGTTACCGCACCGGTTGATGTGCTTTTTAACTATCTGCCCCCCAGTATCGAGCTATTGTTTTTTCTTTTTTAGTGCTGTCCTCCCCTTGGTTATTCCTACGATGTTTTTTAACTAGGCTGGGGTTAGCGTGAGATTCAGCATCGCCATAGCTCTCTCTGGCACTCCTCATTTTTTTGTTGATTCTGTCAATGTCGCTGCGGAAACCCCGCTCCGCCGCTCCCCCTATGGCTGAATTGAGGGTTTTGCAGGCTAACATCCCCCCAAACAACCTTTCTTCTACCCCGTCCTTGATCTATTCATTCGCATCGCAGCGAGCCGTAGTAATTCAGGAAATCAATGCGGCGTATAACCTCTGCTTCATCATATGAACCTTCATAAACCGCTTCTTCATTCTTTTTTCCGCAGTCTTTTCCAATATCAGTTTTCGTTTTTGTATGAATTTGGGCCAGCTGCTATTCATTGCCGTCTTCGTGCGTTTACCGAGCACACTCAACATGAGGACCTCCGATTCCAGGCTTTGGCCCTTTCCCTTAACTGGTTGTTTCGGTCACTGATAGATTGCGCATTCTTTTTTTTCTCTTTTTTACTTTGTTGCTGCCGATTCTCTGCTTTTCCACAAGAAGTTTATTTTCGGATTCTCGGTTCCGAACGTGAAGCCCTGTGGAACCTTGTCCAAAGCATCCCTTGCAAGCTTGAGGTTTTTTTAGGACAAGCTGGACTGTTTGAGACATCGTCCAATCCTCCAGAGACACCCCCCCTTTCCTGTCCCCGCGGCGCATATGTCTTTTTCTGACTTTGCATCGGGACGGGACTCTGTTGACAATCAGGGATATTTAAGCCCCTCTTCTTTTCCCAGGATGGTTATTCCCCGCCATTTTGCTCATCCGGATGGCGTTTCTTTTTCCAACCTTGCCCCCCCCTCCGGAGCCCCAGTCTGAAGCAAGCCTTTTTCTTACAACTCCCCCTCCTCCGATATTTCGATCGCTATTCTCGGACCACGGCTTTCTCGTTGTCGCATCGATGCTCTCCCCCCAAATCCTCTTGATGATCATGAATAGAGCACTCGTTTGTAGTGATTGACGTCATGGAAGCTCGCCCCTAAATCCGAATTCCCCCTTCGCTCCCCAAATGACCTGTTCGTGGGCCATAGAGATTTTGCTGGAGAGCGTCTTCTTCTTCCAATTTCTTCCTCTGATCCGGATAGAGTAGACCCTTTTCTTTTCACCCGTGCGTTCTCTTGACACAATGACTCTTTTTGGTCCCTCGTCGGCTCCAACATAAGCTGCCCCTTTCAATAGTGTAAAATTTCAAACAATGCATTTTTAGCTTTTTTTCGTTAGGCCGTCTGATCGTGTTTTCTCGCTTTGGTTGACGTGTGTTCCCCACATCGCATCGTTTTGTCAGTAGCGCAGTTCCTTTGATCATCGATGAAATCCGATTTAGAGTTCGGCTAATATAAAAAGGTTGAATTGCCCCCCCGGCCACCAGTCAGTTGTCTGGAATCTTTTATTTATTCCGTAGAGTGATCTTTCTCTTTTTTTCCTTGCTTCCTTGTTCAGCCTCGCGCCGTCTTTGGCTTTGTTGCAATTCCCTTATGCAAAGGTGTCGTCCCCCTCACCTTATCGGGACTTCTATCCTTGGACCTTGGAATCGAGAGCTTCCTTTAGTGGAGACCCCCACAGGTGAAGTCTATGTTCCGGAGCTCTGGTGCACTTTTTTTGCCGTGCAGGAGCTTTCAAAAGAGTAGAGGGCCCTTCAGCCTTGTACTTTTTTTCTTATTTTAATGCGAGGAGCTCTGCAAACTGATTTGTTGCGTGTCCGGTTCATTTGGTTTAGTGTCCCCTCTTCCCCAGATGACCCCCCCCCCTGTTGCCACTCCGCTGCGCTATTTTCCTTTTCCCTTTGGCCCGTATTTTTGACTTAAGACTGGTTGACGCCCTAGCAGATTTGGGCCTCCACAATTTGCTTCTATCGTTAGCCGCGTGTGTTGCTTTTGGAAGCACAACCTAATCGGCACCACTGTTCTTGTCTGTTATCAGCCGGACTTGCTAAGTTTTTTGAGTTAGTTCCTCTCCCTTGTCCCTGCGACGAATAGGTAAAGTCCGATCGACTCTACCAACCTTCTCACACCTCTCGCGGAGTATTGCGCCCACATCCCAACGTCGATAATCCTAAACCTTAATTTTTTTTTGGCCAGACAGGAAACCCGCTGATCCTTTTGGCATAAATCTCTCCTCCCTGATGTCCTCCCTTGTTCCTTTTTGTTTTGAGCTCCGCCTCTTCCCCCTTTTAAGACTCCCAAAGCCTGTTCTCGACGTACTTGGAAACTTTTTTTTTCCCTTTGGTCCAGCCATTATCGGCCGAGTAGTCTCTCGGTGTATTCCACTTTCCTCTCGATCTGTATCCAATGGTCTATGTCACATTACCCGTAAAGATTAACTTCGGCACCTCTCTTTGTCCCCCTCTTGGGTCCGAATTATTTCCGAGCTGGTGCCTTTCACCGTATCTGTGGACAAAGGTTGTAGATGCCGTCGGACCTTTCCGTTTTCGCATTTATGTTTCCTTTCTGGATGGAACTATGAAAAGGGGAAATTTTTTGTTCCCTCCATGTGCGCTTTTCACGAACCCATAAAAACTCCTCATTCGACTTAAATCTTACGAGGATCTTTTGTCCGGTCGTCGGCCCAATAGGCTTTGTTCTACCTTTCACTTTTTTTACTTGGATCGTCACATCCTTTTGTTCGTTTGTTTCCTAACGCGCTTCTTTGTCTGGATTCCTGCCGCGGCCTCAGGATTATGAAGATTTTTCCCCAGGAAGTTCCTGGGAATTTCCCCCTTGGATTCTTTGTCTACGGTCTTCAAGCCCGAGCCGGTCATAGCCCTGATCCAGCGGTTGAAGACGCTCGGTTGCCAGAATACGTCGTAATTCTGTTCATGACTCACTTCCTTTTGGTTTGTCTTTTTTTGATTTCGGGTGTTAGGTTCCCTTTCGAAGACCTCTTTTTTTTCCTCCTTCCTTCCATTCATTCTTTTCAAAAATCCTTGTCCCCCACGCACACTTTTTCCCTTCTTCAGGAAAAATTTGCGGGTGGACCGCTTTTTTTACGTCTTCTTTTCTCTGTCTGTCAAACTGGGCTCTTTACGACTCGTTTTCCGTTATAACGAACAAACCAAGACTACCCTAGTCAAGGGGTGTTGGATAGGCACTCCCACGTGAGCCCTTTCAATTGGTTGTATGTGACCCAGGCTTTGACGAGTTGGCTTTGTTTGTTCCTGCACCAACGCCCGCTGAGTCCCAACGCTCGCCGTTCTTTCCATCTAACCTAGCAAAAGTTACCAGTCAGCCCTCTTCTTCGAGACTATTCTATCATGGTGGCCCTTAGCCGACTCTTGTTGTTGTAGTCTACGGCTTGTATTCCCCCCTTAGCGTTTCCGCCGAAAAAAGTCGCTCGGACGTCGTTCATATTGCTGGCCCCCCCCCGACCCTTGAAGACAAGGATGACCAACCCCAGCCACATTTTCCATCTATTTCCTTCCGTTTGGTTTTTTTTTGAGCGAGATGGCCAACTCTGGCTGCCATTTTTTCCCCCCTTGCGAGGTTTCCAGCCCATCCTTTTTAAATCCGTCGCGGCCGGATTTGTTTCTTCTTATCGCTTATTCCCCTACGCCAGCACTCAAATAACCCAAGTCGCGTTCTTCTGCCCATGACTTTCTCTAACACCCCTCCTATGCTCGCTAGGGGAATTTTTTCTTTCCCTTTCCCCAAATCTGCCCTCAAATCCCGTGGCCAACCGCTGTTGGCCTTCCTCTGTCGTTTTTTTTATTGACAGTAATCGCCTCAAGAAGCCCCTTTCCCCTTCCTTGTCACCTCCCAAAAGACTGAACTCGTTTTTTTTTGTCCGTGATCCAACAACTCCCCGTCGGAGGTACTTATTTGAGTTTTCCCGTTTCCTCACTTCTTAGGAGTTCCCCTCTCCCACCCTTTGTCTTCCCAGAAGAGACGTAACCTACTGTCCCAACACGCAAATTTTTCTGAAAAATTACGACCCTTTTGTGCGTGTGCCCCTTTTCTCTTTCAGTACAAATTGATTTCAACAGCTTTCCCCATCTTCTCCCTAACCAACCGAAAATCTTTTCCCTGACCTGACACAAAACCACAAGAGCAGGGAGTTCCACATGAAACCGCCGCCCCCTCCCCAGGGCTCATTGCAAAATCGGCGGTTCACCGAGGTATCAATTTTTGACGGATCTTCCCTCAAACCCTCTTCTCCAACCTGCCTCCCCCTCCTCTCTCAATTAACTGTACGTAAGGGACTGCATGGTCGTTTGATCTTCCATTTTTCCTTCTATGATCAGTCTGGATTTAACCCCCTTCTTAACAAGCCACCTCCTTCCTCTCTAGTTTATCCTACCCAAACGGAACCCGTTTCTTGCAGTCCCTTTTTCACCGGTGCCGTTCCCTTTTAAAGCTAGTGAACCCTACCGACAATCCATCTCTAGTTATTTACGCGTTGCTAGGTAATGAAGGAGTTTTTACCGGTCAGTCCCGTCATTTCTCCCTTCCTTTGGCGATTCCAAATTCCGTCAAACGCGATTATGCACCTTTTTTTTAAATGCGACCGACCCCTGGCCGCTCGGCCACCTTTTCCTCCCCCCGATTACGGGCGACGAGGTCTTCTTCGTCCCCTTCCATTTTAGGCTGCCATAAGAGTGAAAATATCCCTTCCCTTGGTTTTTAAAGCTGGTTATCCTGGAACTTTGAAGAATCCATTTCCGCGAGCGATCTGAAAGTGGACTACCCGTCTGTTGGTCGACCCTCGATTCCGTGTATTCCCTTTCAAACCCCCCCTTTTAAGGAAGGAATCTTTGTTATTTTACTTCGTACTTTCCTTCGGGCTTCCCCCCTACCCCGAAAGCCAACTGCGGGCATTTTTTCATGATTTTGCTGCCACACTTGTGCGTTTTTTTTTCGTCTAGGCCCAAGCCACTGCTGTCTGTTAGGATGTTTCATCTCTTGGATGGGTCAATTACTAGCAGATCTTTTACTTTTTAGTGTCGGCTTCCCGCTCTCCAGCAAGACTAGGTCCTAGTACCTCTGAGACGCTCGCAGTCCGGTTCCCAGAAAGACGTCCAGGTTGTGGGGCCGATTATTGTCCACCGCAGTCCCCCCCCCCGGGTCACGGCGAAATCCAATCTGGCTGGCAACACCCTTTTTTGCTGCGGCAACATGACTTCCACCAAGGCCTACGCCGGGCCAAGGGTCTTCGCGGCACGCGGAGTTCCCCATTTTTCTAATTACCGGAACCCCTGCTCTGCCCACATTCCTGACAGATAAACAATTTAGCGATCTTCCTTCGCTTATCCTCTCATTCTTTTCCGTCTTACTGGCACTCCCCCTTTTGAACGCCCTGATGAACAATTCCTTCCCCGAGCTCCGGCCGCTCAACTGGTGGTGGTCTAATGACCGCTTCCGATTTTCCCCCTCCTTCCCCCCCTTGTTCATCCAGTCGATATCTTTTCTCTGCCGGATTCCAACTGGGCTACTTTGACCTCACCGAAGGCCCAAGACCTAATTTCTTTCCCCAATGTCTCCTTCGCGACAGGTAAAACTATCCCCTCCCTCAGAAAGACTATTCCTCCACCTAAGTGGCGCCGAGGTGGCATGCAACATCCATGCGCAATCCGAACCTTCCTAGTTTATTTGAATTCCTTTTTTTCTCATATACTGCGTCCCCCCCCTAGACCAAAAAGGTACTTTCCGTTTCCGCAATTTCTTAACGTCCCCCGCGCTCACGCCACGTTCTCAGTACTGCGCTTTTCCCCCCCCACGTTTTACACCTTTATTTTTGCCTGTATGATGACAGTGGACTCTTATGTTCGCCCCCGATCTTTTTCCTGCCCCACACAGACATCTTCTTTTCGACCGCCTGTGCTTGAACTTCCACAGGTCTCCTCCGTCTCGGAGTCCTTGGCCCATTCGCATACGTTCCTCCAGCCCACATCCCCTGCGTGCAAAAGACCTTTTTTTTTTTCTTGTTTACCGAAGTTGCCTTTCGATTTATGGTGTCGAGCTTCCGATAGTTCAAGTCACACTTCGATACCTAGACGCCACTTTCTGATTCGCCCCAGACGCGACTCAGATTCCCCTTTTATTCATTCTCATTCTACCCTATCGTTTTAATTTGTTTCTCCCCTCCGAGGTGAATTTGCATGCCTGCATTTCTTTTTTGATTTCCAAAGACGTCCCACTTCCGGATCCCAAATTGTCCCAATGTCCTCGTTACATTTCTTTTTATCGCCTTTTAGGAAATGTCTGAACTTCCTTGCTGTTTGCACGAGTCAGTTTTCTTTCAAAGCTCTCAATGGCCCCCTATTGGACCTCCGAGGGACCCCCCCCGTTGACTTCGATTTTCCGTTGCCCATCTTTCCCCCCGTCGCTGGCTTTTGTAACAACATCAGCTTGCAGCGGATGCTTTTTCGGCCTTTTCCCGGATTCCCAGTCGAACCTTTTGGCGCAGCGCCCCCCCACCAAAGATCTCAACATCCCTCATGAAGCGTAATCGCTCTCAGGTCAATCGACCCGCTTTATTAGCCACACCATTTTTCTGTCTATTTTCTTTTCCCCCTATCTCATGTTGCTGGCTCAGGTTCGCCTCAACGGCCGTTTAGATCTCAGTGCCACAATTTTCAAACCCGAAGCCCTATCTCGTTTCTGCCCCCTCCCGTTGAATCCCCCTTAAGGCCTGAGCGTTTTCGCGTGAATGATTGAGCCTGCGCGAGTCTCCATAATCGCGATTGAGTTCTCATCCCCTGAAACGGCGTACCTCTTCGGATGGACCCCTTTTCCACCTGTATAGAGCCGAAGTTTTTTGTGAGTTTCTTTCTGAGTTCCCCCTTTCCAACCAGTTTTACTCAGATGCCCTCTTCGGATCGCGTGAGTCTTCGCAGCG
>Ga0179591_1332628_pt1 | contig 10236 bp, 15 predicted proteins | sample CZOMad2_1_08_16f_FD_182891 | JGI IMG/M metagenome (GOLD analysis project Ga0179591, IMG submission 182891) | Vadose zone soil fungal communities from Angelo Coast Range Reserve, California, USA - CZOMad2_1_08_16fungal (PacBio error correction) | ecosystem: Environmental > Terrestrial > Soil >... | reverse complement strand
CAAGAACTCTCTGATAAAACTGTGTTACGACTGCCAATGATCACCCCCCCCTTTCCCCCTTCAAGTGATAACCACACTATCACAAAATCATCCTTCTTTTTTTTTCTAGAACCTGAATCCTGGTTTTTTCTCGTGAATTTCTTCCGAGGTGTATTGTCTTTAACTTAGGTGATTTTGTATTCCTCTAGGTAAGCTCCCAGTGAAGAACTCATAAGGACTTTCCCAACATCTACAGCCATCCGATGTGGCCCCCCATACCCCCCAAAGTTGACTTCATAAGTCACCTCCCTTCCAAATTGAAGTATTCCCTGGTGAAAACCTTCTGGTTAGATATAAAAAGTTCCACTGAAGTGACAATAGAGACTGCCCCACGCGGCACAAACGCTCACTCGAGTGTCGCGGGGACCCACACAAGGGGTTCTGGTTACGGTACTCCTTCCCTAGCTTACCTCATACACTGCTTACTTCCCCCTCTTACACCTCTCATTCATCACCATACAAATCCCCCACACACCCCTTCTCGCCCGCCTTGGAGTCTCAGATGTACCCCCCAAAGGCTTTGCCTACCCACCCTCAAGGCCACCCTCCCAATCCAAGCCCCAAAACAGAAATTCTCCTAAACTCCCCCAATGAAGTTGAAATCATATGTCCGCCTCTGCGTCCTCCCGGCAGCGTCAGCCATCCTTCTACGGAACTAAATGCCACCCCCGGTGCTTGTTTACCCCCCCAATTCTGGACTTCCTGCCTAAATTTCCAAAAATTGCGACCATGAAACACAGTCTATCGCCCTTCGAACACACTCACGATCAGGGAAGTAACCCCCCCCAGAAAAGGAATCCCTACCGTAGACCCCCCTCAGAGCAAAGGGGGCTTTCCCAAACGCTGAACCCACCCGTCGATTCTAACTACACCACCCACTCCCCCAACAGTGAAACTAAGTAGTGCCTTACCTTGATGAAAACAGCCCGACACAGAACTACCCCTCCTGCGTTACACCAAGTTACGCCGAGATCGCCCCAGGCAATAGGGGTTTATCATACGGCGGAAAAGAAAGAACCTTACCAGTAGGAATCTCCACTCCCCCCAAAAAACCTATTTTACCGTACCCCAAATCCCCAAATCAGACCAACTTATACGCACTCAAGTCAAACCAAAAATTCAAGTCTGGGCCCCCCCCCAAATGTAAAAAGACCCGAAAAGTGTTCTTGGAATTGGGAACGTGCATGCCCCCCTCTAAGGAGTTTCCTCGATCAGGCCCTACACTGAGGGGGGAATTTCGTGACCAACCCCAGGAAGAGAACGGGGGCAAATATGGACATGGAAAATCAACGCACTCGCCTCAATTTTTCTCGTCACGGCGGATGGAGTGGGAGAAGGGGTTCTTGCCTCGACAAGTCCTCCGGTTGGCTATTCGGCCCTCGACGGGTTTTAAACATTTTGAAGGCTAGAGTTTTTAAGGGTCCTTTTTTTTTACCTTAAATAATTGACTCCTTTCAGCAAATTTTTTTTGTGCTCTTCCCCCGGTTTCCAACTAGTCAGGGGAAGACCCTAAACCCTGTACTTCGATAAGAGGTGCAAAACCTTCACCATCCTATGGCCTCTACTTCTCAGAAACTCTGAATAAGGGCTTTCCTCTAATCTTTCTCCCCCACTGAGTTAGTCACAATGACTTTTTCTCTTCCCCCCCAAGGAATGGTCCCAACACCTCAGTTTAAATTACCTTTCTTTGATCCTTGACCATCCTTCCGACTTTTTTCTGAATAACTGCTATTGAACATCTCTCCTCCATTTTGTTTCAAACTTGGCTAATACATCCTCTTCCCCAGTTCCATCTCGTAATCTTTGTTTAACCTGACCCCCTTAACTAAGGAGGTAGCGTCGATTTTCCCTTTTTCTCTGTACGCCGAGTGAATGATTCATATTTTGATCTGCCCAAATTCCTGTGTGAAGCTTTCCCCCTAAATACACTCCCCCATACTTCTTTTAATTGATTATTAATACCCAATTTTCGAAACTTTTTCTGTTCCCGTCCGCCCTCCTTTCCCACAACTTCTATTTTTTTCTTTGAGTTGGCAAACGTTTCGAGTTCTTTTTCTTTTCTTTCCCAATGATGCCTTTGGATTAAGTTCCCCTTTTGCGCCACCCCATTCACAGCCCCTCCCTCCGTTTTTTTTTTTTTGAGAGATGTGAATGTTGTCCCATTTCCAATCCCTCATTTGTTGGTCGCCTTGGAAATGAAACTTCCCGAAACCCTCTTTTGGGGAAAACTGCCTTTTCCCCTATCATCCCTTTTTCTTTTTTTTCTTTTCCTTTAGGAAAAAAAGACCCTTCCGGCAAACCTTTCATGAAGGAGTCCCCCCCAAGTAGCTTGCCATCGCCTTTGGTATCTCTCCTTTTTTCTGTAATATCATTCCCCCAAGGATGCCCTCAGTCCAATAAGGGACCCCCCTTTTAGGACCTTCCCTTCCCGCTACACTGTGACCAAGTTCCGGGATGTTCCTCTATGACCCCCGCTGAGGAAGACTGTGTAAAGAGTTGATCTACCCGGAAACCCTTCCCTTGGCATACAGTCCCAGCCGCTAATATTTTTCGGCCGATACTTCTCTTCTTATTTTCTGTCCCCCAATTCCAGTTTTTCCAACCCCCCCTTCTTTCCTTCCGTGGCAAAGCCACAGCGTCCCCCACTTCCCTTTTTGTAATTGGATGAATGTCTTAAGCTTGGCTTATTTTTTCGGATTAGAAGGCCAGCTGATGGTTGACCTTCTGACAAGTACCTTTTCTTACCTATTATTTTCCGACAATGCTGCAGAGCATCTTTCGTCCCCTTTTCTTAAATTATTTAAGGTCTTCTGACCTGTAAAAACCCCCCCCCTTACAATTAAGCTTTGCTCTGTCACCGATTTAAGACTTAAGGTCCCCTGTTGCTTTTCCCCGCAAATTTCGCCAGCCCTATTCAAGTGAAGCCCCCTACTTACCATTTTTCCCCTGGCCCAACTATAGGATTAGAACCCAAAGGTCATCCCTCTCCCTGATCCATTTTTTTTCAAGAAGGCGCATGCTACTCACCATATAGAACCATTCCCCTTCCGGTTCTTCCTGCACCCTCTCATTTTTCTTTGCTTTTATGCAGCATGCTTTTTTTGAGCACTCGCCTTTTCTTGAATCCGAAAAGCAAAGATTCTCCCCCTCTTCTTTCTATATGGTGGACTTTCATTCGTCCTTGTTCGTGCCCTTTTTCCCCCATTTATAATGAGTGCCCTTCGTTAGCATTTTGATAGTCGCTTCCATTAGGAGTCCTTCTCCCTCTTTTGACCGGGAACCCCCTCCACCTTTTCAAGGGATGGGACTTTTGGTTCGCCGCTGCCTGATGGGGGCGTTGCCCGTTTTATTAGGGGAAAGGTTTCTCCTTTTGATTCCTCCTTTCTTACCCCCCTTTCAGGCATATTCCCTTTCCCTCTCACTTCCTTTTCTAGATAAAAATACGCATTTTTCACCCTTTTAACCCTATTCTGTGGTTTCAGTTTTTCCGTGGGGTCTTGGCTGATTGAGACCCCTCTTTTTTTTAACCCTCTTCTCCCTAAAGAGACTGAATGATCCTGTTATCCAAACTGTGAGCCCTCCCCTTCTAAGATCCCCCCCCCCCCTGTACTTGGACTAATACACCTCTGATAATTCCCCCCCCCACCCAGTTCTACCCACCTCCAGTTGCGATACAAGGGTTTTTTTCTTGTGTGATAGTTTTGATCTTTTTTGATGGGACTTACAAGACTTTATCTGGGCTTTCTTTACAGTCCCCCTTCGAGATCTGATCCCTCCTCCGTTTTTTTTTTGCGCTCCAAGGAGGTAAAAGAACACCTCCCCTGAGAAGGTAGTGTAAACTTAAATGAGGACCCCCCTCCTTGCTCCCAAACTACAAAATCCTCCTCCGTGAGCGCCCCCTTCTGTTTCCCCCCTTCTTATCAGTTGTGACTGATCCGGTGTCTTGTCAATGAGTGCTTTGGATTGGTCCTCTTCGGTAATTTGACTAAATCGTTGAGGATAAGGCATTTTTGCTTCTCAATAAACATACAGAAGTTCCTTGTCTATCATCCAATCACAATCCTCCAAGTCACCTCTCCTCGAAGACCATTTTGGTCATCACGGCGTAATTTTTCCAAGCTTCCCCCCCCCAACTTCCCAAATAGCGACACCCCCCCCCTTTTCAAGAATGATCTGCCCCCTTCCAATCTCCCCCCCCGGGCTCAAGGCCCCTAAACCCCTCCCTCTTCTAAAATGGCGCGCCCCACTTGACAGCGAAAAACCTTCCCCTAAATTCTCCCTTTTCCCCTAGGTTCGGTTGACGCGCACTAAGAAGGGACCCTTAAAATTCTTCACCCCCGAAAGGACTAATTGACTGAAAGTGTTTTTCGAAAATTTCCCCTCTATTTTTACCTCACTGTGATATTCCAGAATTTCCTTCCATGAAAAAAAATGCGACTCACACATACACAAAACTTTCTAACCCCCTCCCCAAGCAAACATTCTCATTCAAATGCGAACCCAGTTTTCCTGGGGAATTCGCAGGGCGAATTCAGGGACAGGCCTTTGATGTACCGGAAGATCCGTGACTCAGAAGATGGTATGATTCTTGCCTGTGAGATTTTTCTGGAGACTCCCTTCCAGCCCTGTGGTTCCTATCCTACGGCCTTTAAATCCCCCCCTCCTTTCCTTTTCATTTTTTTAAGGGCCGAAGTTACTCCAATTCCCATTTACCAGTTTGGTGCGATGCAAGCATTTCGGATCTTTCCCCAAATCAACAATTGCCTGTCATAAGATGCCCCTCCCCTCTGCCCCTACTCCCCCCGGCTTGTTCAGGTTCTACTTTCAGCATTAAATTTTTCGTAACCTCCCTCTTTTTTTTCTGAAAAGGACTGCCAGCGTTGTTTTCCCATTTTGAACACGGGCCCCCCCCCATGGTTCTATCCTTTGAATCCCATACGTTCCGCGGGCTCCTTTCCCAGTTCTCCCCCTTTTCAACATTGGATTCCAAAGAATTCCGTTTTCTCCGTCATAACTATATCCCTTTTCTGAAATGACAAGATCTCTGTCTATTTATGGATCCCCTAGTCTATTTCTTGATGCATTAACTTTTGAAATGATCTGATTTTTCGCTCCATAACCCCCCAATGAAATAAAATACTAAAACTTTGGTCATTGTTTCCCTTCCCCACCTTTTCCGTGGGTGTTTGCCGTAATCAGAACCAAAAAAGAGTACCCGTATGAGTTTTTCCCCCAAGGGGAGAGTTCCCCATTCTGGGGGGGGTTTTTTTTGGTTGGGGCTCTTCCCAAACAATGATCGGATCTTCTTTCCACTGGTGAGCCCCCATTCTCTCATCCTTTGGTTGGAGATCTCTTTGACTGGTGGCCTACTGACCCCCGATTCATGTTTTGTTTTGCCCTCCAACAAAAGAACTCCCCTTTCCTGTTTTTTCCACTTACAACACACCCAGGGCGGTTTGTGAAAGTATTTTCTTTCTGCCGGTCAAACCCCCCCCCCACTGATTGTTGATTCTGGACTCTCTCCACATGAAAAAGTATTTTTTTATTTTTTCTTTAAGCTCAACCATTTTCTTCAGATCAGCCTTAAAGTTTCACATTCATGGGTCCCTGACCGGGCCTTTGCAAATTCCTCTACACTTCTCATTTTCCCCATTAAGAAGTGAGAGATGGCCCAATCTTGCCGAGATTTTAATCGGCAGATTTCCACTTCTCAAGGTTGGAACACGTCTTGTCATGGGAGTCTTTTTTAAGGGTGCTTCTGCTCTCAGTGCCTATGATTATGATTGGGTGTAACGATCCGTGGAAAAAAATGTTTTTCCCCTTAACCAAGCTGGGCCTTCTTAAACTTCCCTTTGTGGACTCCCCTTTCTGTCAGGGTGATGCGTCAGGAAATGACCTGCTGCGCATATAAGGACCAGATGATTTTGTCTTTTTTCACTGTAAAGCGTCCTCTGTGATGTCCAGATATATTTTGCGCCAAGGCTGTTTCCTTTCCTCTTGGGCGCCCTCTAGCAAGTAGTCCCTCTTAAAGTAGGCCCCCCACCCCCTGAACTTCTCCTTCCGTCCTCTTAGGAACCCCGATTTTGGAGTTTTATAGGGGCCCCGATGAGCACTCTCTGCAAGACCCATTCCAGTGCACCGCATTATACCATGATTTGCGGGCCCCCCCCCAACCCTCTGCCCCAAAAGGTCAGTTCACCCTGGGAAACCGGATCCCCCCCCCCAGGCGTTCGCTTACCCCTTCCCCTTATTAGAAACTTCCGTCTGTTTCCTTTTTCCCCCCCAAAGTCATTGCTTCTGCTAGAATTTCGTTTCGTTGGTCTTTCTTGCAGTTCGCCCCCTTTTTTTGGGTCCCCCCTTCCCCCCCTGCGAAAGAGACACTGGTATGATAACTACGTAGAGGTTGACAAGGGGATTGTCCTTATTGCCATTTCTTGTGACTCTCCTGTCGCATTGGTGACTTAGTAGGCTCCCTCTAGTGGGGGGGACCCCTCCCTTAGGGTTTTCTTCCTTTAGCGCCATTTGCCCCCTATTTGTTTTTTTAGTATTTTCCTTTCTCGGAGGGGGTGATTTCTTCTTGGGCAGTAAAGACATCCCCCTTTCCAATTTTTTCCCTTTGTTGCCGTTCTGTTTTATCCCTTCCTGTTCCACCCTTCCCCTTGGTAAGTGGCAGGTCAATCCCTGATGAAAGTCAAAAGTGTCTTTTTATGTTCGACCCCTTTTTCAGACCATGACCTGATGAGACTGCTCACCTGTTCGGCGATCCCCCGCTTCCGCTACACACTCCTCACTCATCCCCCTTCCATCCCCATTCACAAACCTTTGATGCCCCGAAGGCTCTATAACTGCTCTGCTTTCCCTTGATTCAATGTGCCGCTTTGATGTATGATTGAACTTTTCTTTTCCCACAACGACCCCCCTTTTTTCTCCAGTACCTCATCTTTCCTACTAGAAGTGTTCTTTCATATAGCCCTTTCCCCATATAAAGTAATGATCTTTTTTCCCCCTGAATGAAAATTTCCCCCCCCCCATCACTCCTACCCCCCAATATCCCCTCTCCCTTTATCAGCAACCCCCATGGTGTTTTTCCTCTCCTTTAGATCAGATCTTTTCATGAGTGACCTCTCGTTGTAGTCCTCTCTCCCTGTCTTTAAGACTGCAGGATCTTTTCGCTTTTTTCTTGAAAAACCCATACAGAGAGTGGTTTCTCCAAAACTTTTTCTCATCCCAATTTTTGATGAAATCAGAAACTAGGTCAGTTCCCTTTTCCTTTTACTTCAAAAAGCGGCCAACTTCCCTTCAAATACGAAAATAATGGCACCTTTTTCCGCTCTTGTTTGTCCCCCCGTAAACCACACCCCCGCCTCTTGAGAAAACTGGTTTTCCCAAGGCACCCCTCCTCCCTAAGGGCTTAACTTTTTTTCTCTCAACTGAAGCGGTTTCCTTAAATCCTTTTCCCGTTTCCCCATCCCTTGACGTCAGCTAATAAGTGACACCCAGATCCCCTTCCCCCCCACAAGTACATTGTTCCTAATTAGTCAGATAAGTCCCCCCCCGGTGCACGTCCCCTTTATTCCCCTTTTTCTACCCTTTCTAGGTCGTCCTTCCTGCGATGCCCAAAAAAATGCGAGATCAAAAATACCCCCCCTCTCCCATGCCTAGCCCCTTTTTCTCCCCCACACAATTCCCTAAGCAGGTTCCTTTCTATTTTTTTGTAGCTATGAGAAGTCTTTTCTCCTGGATAAGGTCTCTTTCATGAATGGTTCTACCCCCTGTTCCCCCCCTGACTGGAACTCACTCTTTAATTGCTTGCCTTTTCTGCCATGGGGGGCTGGCGAATTTCTTTCTTCCCAGCCTCCTAGCCCTTCCTTTCCCCTCGTTCCCATAAGGCTTAATTGAAGGTTTTTTTCGCAGAATTTCCCCTTAAAGAAAATATTTAGCCTCTATTTTTTTTTCCTCCCTTTGCTGCCAATGAGCTCCCAACCTCACCCCCTTGGTAATCGATTTTCTCTCAAAAAAGTCCCTTCCTTAGCCCCTCATTTTGCCGGGCGGACTCCAGAATAAACTGTGTAGTCACCATTCCCCTTGACCAATGAAAAGGGTGACAGCGTGAGTATTTTCCCCGGGATGATCCTCCCCAATTTGCTCTTTCTTCATAGAATCCCCCTTCTAGTTCCTTTCTCTTTGAGCAATTTAAGACATTTCCGGTCCCCATTGGCTACAAGCACTTCCTTTTTCCCCCTTGTCCTCTCCTCGGCGTCATCTAACGGGGCACCAGAAGTGTAGATGTCGATTTTTGGCCTGTGCAATGGAACCCTCCTGCGGGCCTTTTCCTACACTATTTGTCCCGCAGAATTTTTATAACCCTGCCAAGCCCAGAAAGGACTCCGGTGGTTCAGGGGGGCTATTCCCACTCCGTTGCTTTTGTCGGTTTCACTGGAGTCCGCAAAGACCTGCCGCTTTGTTGAAGTTTTCTTGTGGAAAAATTCTTGATTTATGTGATCTGTTTAACAGCTGGCCCCAAAAACTTCTTCGCCCCTGGTGAAGACAAAATTCCCCCCATCTCTATTTTAATCATCTTTATCTAACCCCTTTGGTTGCACCTTGTCAACTTATCCCCGATCATTGGTTTCTCATTTGAAAGACAACCCCCCTCTAACTAACATTTTGACACCCCCCCACACCTCTGACATTGTTTTTATTGTCTTGCCTGCTTAAAGAACCAATCGAAAAGATTGGCCTTCTTCCCAAAATTTTTTCTTCATTTTCTACTTTATTCCTGTCCCCACAAGTCAATACTCCCCCAATATAATTTTTTTAAAATAAGTCATCAGGTCTCTTTTACAGAGGAATCGTGGCTCACAGCCCCCCCCCCTCTGTACCCTTTATTTTAATAATTGAAGGCTCCCTTGATGATTACTGAATAACGATAGATGTATTGGCGATTTTGTAACAACGGAATGGATATCCAATAAAGGACCCTTCCTCTCCGCTTAATCATTTGAGGCATCTTCTTCTTTTTGTTTGTATGTCTCATGGTAATCCAATGACCGTGTTCCCCCTGGAACCAAAGACCTCTCCTTCCCAGTGCTAAAAGATTTCTAATCCTTTGGCCCTTCTTTTTTAAGCACTGATGAAAGCCTTTCTGAGGTGGGGTCCTTGATTCGCCCTCGAATCTTTCCCCATAGGATGCTTTCGTTGTCCCCCGTACTATATTTGCAGACCCTTCTTTTCCCGAGCACAAACCCTCCAATCCCCCTTTAATTCTTTAATGATCCCTTTTCAAACTCCCAATTAATTAGCGTTGTTGACGAAAAAAATTCTTTTTCTGCCTAAGGGATTTTTCCCAACCACGGTCTGTCCCGCCCCTTTCAAATCCCCACCTCTTTCTCAGTGCCCTTAACTTCTTTTCGGGGCCCAACCCCTCATTCATTCCCCCCCAACCCTTTTTTTACTCGCTCCTCTCCATAAGGCGCCCCCCAATATTAGCCCCCTAGTCAACTTGGCGCCTTTCTTTTTAATTTTGTGGCACAACCTTTTTACTTGCGTCTCCTCTCTCTTTTTTCCTTTCCTTCATTTTTGGGAAGTTTTTTCCCCTTACTTTTTACCCAAGGAAGGAAACCCCTTTTCTGATAAGTGTTTCCAGGATTTTTATTGCCTTCCATCAGTAAATTTCTTTCCTTGTGTTAGCCTTTCTGAATTGATTTTTCTTCCACTTATAGGGCTAAGTCCTTTTTCCATCAGGCCCTTTTATTCTTTTTTTTTTCTTTTCTTTCCTCTTCGCGACCTTTTTCGTGATTTTTGCGTCCTTAAAGTGGAGACCATCGCTTCTTTCATGTACTGATTTCAAATACCTTCCGTCAGAGAATTTTCTGTTGCATTATTTTCGTTCTCTATTTTCCCCTCTTTTTTGTCCCGATTGGTATACTACGACGGTATTTGCCTCTTTCTTGGAAGGCATTCCGAAAAGGGAATTTTTTTTTCTGCTGAGACCAAAAATCCTTTTTCCAAGAGTCACCTTCTCTGCCTTCCTTCAGGAATGATTTCTCAATTTGCTCGATCCTAAACCCCATAATACTTCTTTACAACCCCCTTTTCCTCCCTGCTTCATCCAAACAACCCTCGTAGTTTTTTAGGGAGATGATTTGTGACTCTTTATCAATTGCTTGACTTGGGATATTTTCTATCCTCAATTAG
>Ga0179591_1293428_pt1 | contig 10236 bp, 9 predicted proteins | sample CZOMad2_1_08_16f_FD_182891 | JGI IMG/M metagenome (GOLD analysis project Ga0179591, IMG submission 182891) | Vadose zone soil fungal communities from Angelo Coast Range Reserve, California, USA - CZOMad2_1_08_16fungal (PacBio error correction) | ecosystem: Environmental > Terrestrial > Soil >... | reverse complement strand
AAACTTTCGCGTAAAAGATCGTGTCTTCAGTTCAAGACCCCGGGCAAAGGGCTGCACTTTCTTTCCTTTTAATACTCCGATTTCGTCCTCTGGTTTGTTGCCTTCCCGTCTAATCAACACTTTTCGCCACCACCCGAAGAAGACGATTTTTAGCGTAATTCCGCGCGAGCCGAAAGATGGAGTTGAGGTCTTTTCGTCCTGGAAATCCTCTACTTTTCTTCCTAAACCTTTTTCCATTTTGGTGTCTCGGTTTTGGTGACTTCGATGGTGCAGTAACCCACCCCACACCCCCCCACCCCCCCCCCCCCCCCCCCAACCCCCCCCCCCCCCCAGGCTTCCCACCTTGCTGAGACTCCCTCACGTTTCTCCCCCCCCCTTTTTGCTCTTCCTGGCGTTTGAGGATACGACACACAAATTGTAGTAGACATCACAGTTCGTAAACTTCTCTTAGGTTTCGCGCAGTCCGCCTTGGCTCTGTCTCCCTCCCCCTCGCGGTCCGATCCTGCTCCCCTCAAACGATGTCCTTAACTCTTCGTGCGGCAACCGAGTTGTTCTTTTCCCTCTTATCAACTCTCCTGCTGTTCAGTCCTCCAGTAGCTACTTCCTCCTCCCTATCGTGGCCCCCACGGCTCCCCAATCTCCCTTTTTTTTCTCTCTCGCTTTGAAAGAATTGAATGCGTTTTTCGAATTCAGGGTATCTCTCTTTTATAGCAACTTGCGGTTTTTTCTCCCCTCAGTCGACTTTTCCCATTGATTTCCTGATATTTTCCAGCACATCCCTAGCCAATAGACCGGGTTCATGTTCCCCCCGACGATTTGTTGATTCCACCATTCTTTTTATCATCCCCGCAAGTCTTTTTCCTCTCCACCGGAGTCCGCCCCTTTGCCATTGCAGAATTAGCGCGTCGGCACTACCCTCCTGGCCTCTTAGTCTTAGAAAGGCGCTCCTCAACCCGATAGGGCTGCTGTCCTGTACATTCGCTTCTTCCCCTCACTCGATGCCTGGCTCCCCCTCAGCCGATGGATTAGTTTTAGCTGCTAAGAGCTTTAAGTAGTGGAGTTCGCTCAACTTCTTTCCATGATCCGCGAAGAACACAAAAAACGGCAGTTTTTTGGCGTTTCCCATCTTTCCCCACCCTGAAACAGTTATGTTTTGTGGGAAAATCCCCGTCCCCCACCCACCGTTTTCACTTGTCACCCGCTGTATGGCGTTCCCCGCCTTTCGTCGCTGCTCTCTTTTTTCCCCCCCCTTTCCCATGAAGACTTGACCCCCGCTCATATGCCTTGAATTGAGTTGCTCTTGGCACCCATCCGTTTCTTGACTCCCCCGCGCGACAGCACTCCTATTGAGTTTCTTAACCTCACATTCGCTTGAGGAGTTATTAATCGGCTCCTTGTGCCGTTCCATCCCCTCCTCCCGAAAAGATGTCTCGTAAGGAAATCCCAGACGGCCAGCTTCCAGCTCAGCCTCGACTTCCCACGTCGTCCTTGTCCAATGACCTAGCCAATCTCGTTTGGGCCCATAATCTTTTGTGGAGTATTAAAACTTCATCCCTGTGCTCGCCCTTGCATCGAGCTGCTAGAGCTCTCTCTTCGCCTTTCCTCGCCGACCCATGGTTCTGGCCCCCTTACCCCCTCTTTGGGTGATAAACCGCTCTGGTGACTTGCAAAAGTTTACCGCAGTTCCCCCATTCGTTTTTCTCCCATATCGTCGTCCCTCGACACCTGCTCCTCTCCTTGCGCCTCGATCAGAGGCTGAAGGTTTCACGTCTGATACTCTTTATAGTAAGAATCCCGCATATTATACAAGCCGCTCATCTACCCCGCTGCCCCATCGGCCACTATCTTTCCGATCTTTTTTTGCGCGCCCAAAATCATTTACTTTCCCGCAACAGCGCATACCCCTCGACGAGGAAGATGGTCCATGATCAAGGCAGTGTTGCTCCGTCAATGCACCCCCTTCTCCACCGGCTTTGCCGTCCGCTCGAGTAGATGTTTTGCGCTTCGACTACCCCCCCCTAAATAACTTAATCTCGAAATCTGGAGCGGATTCTCTTTTGACGGCCCTGGTGTTTTCTTTCCCTCGGTCTATAATACTTTCGGGCGCTTTGCGCCAGGTTGGCGACCAACTCCCTTCTTTGCGCCCCAACTTGCCTTCAGGTTCCAACCTCCCTCTCCCTTCCCCTTCATCCGCCAGTTCGCCGTGGGATCTTTCCCCCCCCTTCTAGAGTTTGGTAGGTTCTTTAATCGAGCACGCCCTTCGTGATACAGATCTCGCCCCTCCCCCCCAGGCCAGACGCCTCTTTACGCCCCCGGTGGCCCACTTCCTTCATGTGCGATATAATGGAAGCGGCCCCCCAATTCTTGAGGTGAACGAACAATGCCTTCGACGACTCCAACCCCTATCCAGGGGTTGCGCACAGCTCTCCAAGCACCGTTCGGGCGTTAAGGCCCCGCCCCATAATGCCCCAAGTTGAGATGTGTGCGTCGCCGATGAGGAACGTTTTCTCTTCCTCTTCTGTGCCACCCGTTTCCGGAATACCAATCCCCACCTTGGTCACCCCGCGCGTTACTCCTATTTCTCACTCTGCTACCAGGAATATATATTTCCCTCTTTTGTGTTGTTGAGATAGTTCCCCGGGTTTCTTGTTACCTTAGGTTTTTTACGTTGATGGCTTGAAGAGGACTTTTTTTTTCTATACTGCTCGGTGCTGCCCTTTGTATTGTTTAGTAGGTTTTTAAAGGCGCATACGTCCTTTTTAGACCCCCAACTGTCTCCTTTTGCTGGTGCACTTTATGGTGGCACGAGCCTTCTTTCCCTCAACTCTTTCAGAGTTGATCTTTTTATTTGGGCTTCGTCTAATAGCTTTAGTTATTTCACCTCCGTCCTCAATTGTCAGCTCCCTTATGCTTTGAATAACGAGATCTCCTTTGTCGTCTTTAGACTCCTCTCTAGACTAATCCGATTGCGTTTTCGTATCAGATTAAATCCTGACGAGCCGACCTCTATCTTTATGTAAAGTCTATGCAAGTAGAGAGGTTTTTTCGACGTTCCCCCGAGAGTCCACCAGACTCAGGGTGTCCGACCAGGGATTGTAGATCCTGTCGGCGAATTTTTACGCGTAGATTTCATGAGTTTTCGCTCGTCTTTTACGCTGGATCGATCCCTAGGTCTTAGTCTTCAGAGTCTAGGATGGATGTCTTGTTGCTCCTCTCTGTTCCCACCCTCCGAGGAACCTTTGCTTTTTTTTTTTTGGATTCGTTATTTCAACTTCTTGAGAAGATCCGATGGAGTTTCCTTTGTAGAGGTTTCGTTTTTGCTTGGTTCCCCTGGAAATTCAAGAAACCGATGTTTTTTGTCACTTTATTCTCTCCTTTGGAGATTCCGACTTGTTAAGTCCTCGAGGTAGATAATGGGCGCATAATCGCACTTCCGGCGGACAGTCTTCCTTCGGCGAGAGTTTTCCCTTCACCCCATTTCCTTCTTCTTATATTAGTCCGCTAGTTCTTGAGCTGACTACTAGAGTGAGCGACTTTTGAACGCCGGACACACGTTGTTGCGACTTTCCTAATCAGCCCTGGCGTGTTGTGGTTTTGTCCCCTGTCCCTCGGTCCATTGGCGCCCCCCGAGTCCCCACAACATCGCTCTTATTTCTCAGTGTTCGTAGTCGATTTGCAGCTCGATGGATGTTTGCTTCGCTTTCCGTTGCACCGTTCCTCGCCCAATTTCGAGGGCTTTGCTCATGCGGAAGAGTTTGCGTTTGGATCGCTTGGAGCGTTTCTTTTTTTTTTTCTTGACATTGTCCTTCTCTGCACCTTCCGTCCGTCATTTTTCTTATGTTCTTTCTTCGCGACTACCTACTGAAGTCAGAGAGAAATTGAACTGTTATCTGCAATTTAAAGCGTGATCTTTTTCGGGTCGAGCGCTTATTCCATTACCCGTGATTGAAGTGCCAGCTCTTTGCTATTTTTGCTGTTGGTCGTTTTCTGGGCCTCCCCATTCTGGCGGCCCCCCTCCTCTATTTCTTCCTCTGGCTTGGAAACTAAGTGACAATTTCGGACAACACCTTGTTTGCTCACACAACGTTTCTGGGGTTTTCCCCCGCCCTTTCCCTTTTTAAAGACTCCAACCCCTTCTTCCTCCTTATCGGCCGGGTCGACGAACCTCCAACGTCTCACCTCTTCGGCCGTGACCACTTTCACTGCTCGCTTTGGGCCGGCATCATGGAGCGTGAGGTTTTAAGAGGGCACGGTAACAGCGTTCTGCGCTCTTTCCTTCCCCCTTAGTCTGCCATGATCTGGCCTCCCCTCGAGGTCCTTTCTTTCATTCCCGCTCGCGGTGGGCGTCTAATTTTTTTTGCCGGGATAGCGGATCATTGGTGAAGTTTTCGCTCGAACCCCTGGCGAACCTTTTTCCATTGGCGCCGGTCATAGTTCGCGCTTTTGACTGGTAAGGCACTGGATCTGTTGTGTTCAGACCCCCTTTTCTATTCAACAAAGACATCTTCTGACCCCTCCCTCTTCCCGATTCCCTTGATTCTTTTCTCAGTTAGGAGAAGTTACACGACCTTCATCCGGCCTTGCGTCTCGTCTAGGGGGCAGAGCCTGAAGCTGCAATTTTGCTTAGGCCCTTCCTGGTCCCCTGTTATCGAACTTCCCTTGTTTTTCTGACCTGAAGTTTAGCTACCCGATTTGCCTTTCCTTTTGATACTTCTCTGATTTGCTCTGGGTTTTTTTTTTTTTAGGTAAGCACAAGCGAATGCCTCGACGCTACGAGCTTCTTCTGTGTTTTTTTCGGTCTTCCATCTTTTTTTACCTTAGCCTTTCGGAATCGCGTATTTATCCAAACCTTTTAAAAACGGGATTTTCCTTGGGTTTTGCTCACTGGTACCCCCCTGGCGCGACCTTCAGGAACCACCCCCTTTCAAATTTTTTCTCGCCGCTAAATAGCGGATTTACCGTCGACATCCTCGAGTTAGCCGTGTGGGTCGTCATCTAAGCGTTCGCTTAGGACGTCCTCTAGGTGTCTTGTTTGGTTATTCCTGCTTAGGTGACCGCTCCGATGCCAGACCTTTTGCCGTCAAAGTCCGAGTTCCAAATTCTTTGAGACCGCGGCATTTCTCCCCTTCGGGTTTTTTCTTTTTCATTGCGATGCGATTCGCCCCCGGTTCTTTTTAATATCATGAAGTGTGTTGAGCTGATCAATCCATGGTGCTTGTTCAATCTTTCCTTTTGCCATGAGCCTTCACTCCCCCTGCATTCGGTCATGGCCGCGTCCTCTAATCATTACTTTCGGTTTTCCCTCCTTGGTTCTCATGTTTGAAATCGTTGATCTCATTCGGTTCTTAGATCAAAGACCGCCGAGGTCCTCTCCGTTGAGCGTCCTCCACGTCTCGGCTCGCGGATTTCGAAGGCAATCCATTGCTCTTCTCTTCCCCCCCCACCTTTTCATTTTTTTTTTCCTGATTTTCGTTTTTCTTTCCTCTGGTGTGTTTTTTAAAGGCTGAAGACAGCCCTTCCATTTTGGCTAGACTGCCCGCCCGGCGACTCCGTATACGTTCCACCACTTTTTCTTTTCCCCCCCTCCCCACCCCGTCTTTTATTCTAGTAGGCTCGTCGCCCGTCTTCGTCCCCGCTTTCGTTGCCATTTCTGCGCTCATCAAACGGATTCAGGACTATTCATACTCCTTCTTTGCCCGGCCCCCCCCTGGCTTTTCCCTTTGATCTTCCGCCTGCATCCTTCTTCGCAGTCTCCGTCTTCCGTCGCTTACGAGTGTACTTTTGTCTTAATTATATTCCCCCTTTTGGTACCTTCTCTAATTGCTCACCTCTTTTAATTCAATGCTTGAAAATTCTTCGTCTCCTCTTCTTTCTTTTTATCTTTCCCCCAAGTGCCCGCCTCCGCTGAGACTTCCAGCTCCCCCTGCGATTCCAGACGTGAGTAAATTTCTCAATGGCAACGTTCTTCTTGCGGTGTTGCTTTTCCCACCCCTGCCTTCCTTTCCCCCCCTCCGATTTGCCCCGGACCTGAGTCCGCTTTGCCCCTCTTTGCAGTGAGTTGAATTCTAATTTTGGATGGCAAGAAGCGGCCGCCCGGATCCGGTGCAATGTCCGTTTCGCGTGGACTTTTTCTTTTTCTGAGCCTACCTCTACGGTTTGCTTGCGACCGAGCCGGAGAAGAATAGTGTTGGGCCTATTGCTCCTTTCTTTTCAGTCCAAGTCGTTTCGAGATGTCCGACCGCGACCTCTCCCTTTTTTGTTTATTTCATAATGTTCAATGTGTTCAAATGCCCCCCTCAACGGCGGTGGTTTTTCCAGAGCACTTTAATTTACAACTGTTTTGTTTCCCCCTTCGTCCGATATTTCGCCTCCTTTCCCTCGAGACACCGACCCCCGGCCCTCCTGAGCATAGATTCTTCCCTAACGGGTCCGCGCATGAGTCTCCCGCAACCTCCTAGCCCTTTGAAGTCTTCACGATCCCCATTTCGCCCCCTTCGTTCTTGCTGTTGCTTCCTGCTCAGAAGATTGCTGAAAGCGACCTCGTCGATCGCGCAGTACCCTCCTTAAGGAGGTCCCGCTGCCCCGCCCCGCCTACCGAAACGCGCAGCTCCCCGCAATACCTGCTGCTGGGCGGAATTTGGCCCCCCGCTCTTCCCCCCGAAGAAAACCCGCATTCCTCTTTGCTCGACTATGAGCATTTCGAAGTCAGCTCCCGCAACGAGCAATACTCGCCATTACGTTTTCTGCACATCAGGGGATCATCTTCGCCGTTCCCGCAGTTGGATCCACCAAGTCGTCCCTTCTTTTTTTTGCCCAGTTCCATCTAGCGCTGAATGGAACAGACACTTCTGTTTTTTTCAGTGGATTGCACGCTGTCAGCCTTTGCCCTGATGTTCACAAGTTCCCGATTCCTCTCCCCGGCGTCTTTCTCCCGTCCAATCTCTCCGATCTATCGTGGACGAAACCATCGGTTCTGGGAATAGTCCATCCCCTATCGAGGAAACCGTAGTATCTGCTCATGGTGGCTGCAAAGACTTTTAAACCTTGCGCACCAAAAGGACGCCCGTCAGTCCCTTCTTCTGGAAGGAGGTTTAGTATCCCTTCAAATAACTCTGGGAATACGAATCCATCAGGATGATCCTTTCGCCGTTTGGACTTACGTTGTCATCCCTTCCAGGTCTTCATTTCAATATCGTTATGCGCACTCCGAAGGCAGTATTTTTCTTATTCCCCCAGATTTCAACATAGTGACACTCTCTCGTCCTTCACTCCCCCCTCCCCGGCGTTCTGCATCCTACTCTTCGATTTTCTTTAGATTTTTTTATTCTTCCTGAAGTTCGGATCCCCTTGCACTTCCCCAGCCTTTGACGCTCTTTTACCCTCCAGGTGGCAATTCGCCGTGTTGAGCCTCGCATGGATAATGCAAAAATTAAGGAGTTTACCGTACCTTTTTTACCCCTGCGTTTTCGCCCCCCCCCCCCGATCCACCACACTAATGGGAGTCGACATATCGAATAATCCCTTCGATGCACTCTCTTCTTCCCTGCATCTTTGTAATCCAACCAGGGTCTTTTTCTGAGTCGCGATGAGTAAGGTCTGCTCCTTTACGGCACCTCGGGGATCCCACACTACAATCAAGCCCCGCGATTCTCTCCCGTTCCCTCTTTTCCAGCGCACGGTAACTTCTACATAAAGTTTTTTGAGGGATGTAATCCGTGCGCCCCGGTCCTCGTGCTCGATTGAGGAGAGCCCTCTCGGGTGGTTGTAGTTGCGGCCTCCACATTTTGTTCTCTTCCAAGATCCCGCGACTCCCCCACCCCGCTGCCCCCTTGTGTGCCCACTTAGTTGCACCGTATTTCCACCTACTACGTCCCAGTTTCTATTGCCCTGGATATTGTTTTCGTCTACCGACAAGCGCGCTTTTTCTCTTCCCTTCCCCTCAATTCATGTTCACTTTTTTTGAACTGTTACGATGTCTCGGTTGCAGAGTTTTTTTTATTTCTGAACGTTCGGCATACTAGATATAGACCCCCCTCCACGATGAAACTTCACTTGCTTTATTTCATGTCGCCTTCGCCCTCGGAGGAGCGGTGTGCTAAGATCTCGTTCGTCCTAGAAAGGCTTTCCTGTGCGCATCTTTCTTTTCGCTCCCCTGTTCGGCTCTGGTCCCTCGCGTCAGATGGCCCATGAGCTACGGTGACAAAGGGAGCAAGACATAGATCGGTTTGATTTCAGAGTCCTCTTGAGTATTGGTAGATCCCGGCGGCCACCGCCCTCTCCTTCTCTAGGCCTGGAGCCTTTGCTTTCGGTTGTGTCCCACCTTTCGTTTTTTTCCATCCTTATGAGAAGATTTCGCGTAGTATTCTTGCTTTTTCGCTTGTTGCACCCGGAATGCAGAAACGAGGATGTTCACTTTAGAGGAGAGATGGAAGATGAGGGATCTTTTATCTATCGTTTTTTCCTTAATCGCTCGTCATTCGTCCCAACGCGGCAGCATTTCCCCACGTCCACACTGAAAGGAACGTAGCTATATCATTTTACATTGATGTATGTCTCCCCGACCGCTCTCTTGAGGACTTGTGAGCCCCACTGACTTAAAGGGCTCCTGCTCGCTACCCGTAACTTTTTGACGTAGATGTGTAGGTGCTAATTTCTTCGCTTCCTTCTCATATTGGCCTATCCTATCTCCTTCTCTCTGTTCTCTCCAATTGGCTTTCCCACCCGTAGAGTCCCAGAGGTCTTTGATGCTTTTTTCCTTTTCTCTTCCTTTTTTGCGGATCGTCGGCGCGTTTGCTGGCCCCTTGTATAGTTCCTTCACCAGGATCCAGATGCCGTCTCTTCCCTTCTACAATGGACAAACCTACCTTATCCCCTACTCTATTTCGACTGGTGATCTTTGTCCCCCTTCGCGTTTGAGGATTGGTTGGGGTCGTTTTTTTTTGCCAGGAAAGGTGATTGACCGCATCCTTTCCCCCCTTTTCTCATGAAGTGAGCCATCAGTTTCCTACTCCCCTTTGGAGCTCTACTGCCTTTTGGCCCTCCCCTTGTCCCCCTTTTGTTTGAGACCTTTTGGTTCTAAGGCTGTTCACACCCCCTTTTTCTTGGTTTTTCCCCTTTTTCCCGCCCTCTTCAATTATGGAAAAGCGCCACACCCCCTTCCTTCTTCCGTTCGGACAGAGTGTACGAACTTCCACTGTCTAATGATCTGCCCGTCTCCCCAACAAACAGATTCATTGTCTTTTGTCCTCCAGTTCCACCCGGTATTTTCTGTATGGGACCTCATTACACTTTTCCCCCCGCACGCTTTGAACCTGCTCCGGTGCGGATCTTAGGGAAAGTTCCTTGATTTTTCCCCCCTTCACCCTCGTATGCAACGCCTTTTGTTCTCTTTTCCTCCCCTCTTTGATGATGGCCGATCCTGGGGGTTTTAGTCCTCTGCCCACGGCGTAATCGTTTTTTCTCTCGCTGCTTTCCCGATATTCTGGAATTTTGTACATCATACCTTTCGCGGAGACCCCCCTCCCCCTTGTGCTAGTCCAAGAAAGACTCTTCGGCGTAGACGCTTAATTCCTTCATGATGAGGTCGAGTCATCTCTTCCCCAAACAGGGAACTCAAGTGGGAGCCGGGTCCCCTTGTCCCCTCTCGCGCGGCGGCCAGCTCCCCTTTCCTTCTGAAGCCTGCGGTGCTTTTCAGGCCCTTTGACCGTAGATCTCGGTGGGTTCCCGGTCCCTTCACTGAGGAGCTCTCAAGATGAATTTTCCCTGTTGACCTTTCGTTGATGAATTGCGTCTCATTGGCGCCGAGGGCTGGAGTTACCTGAGCCAGATTCCTCCTCAGCATACGAAATTTTCGTCGTTCTTTGAGTTTCCTTTGTTTTCCCTTACTCCGCTCGCTGTTTTCCACGCCCCCCCCCACAACGGCCCAAAAACGGATGGCGCTTCAGCCGGTTTTCTTCTGACTACTAAAAATTCTGTCTTCCCTCCCTCCCGACCAACCTTCAAAAGTTTTTTCCCTCCGCTACCCTCTGATTTCGCGTAGAACCAAGCGTGAGTTCTGTTTTCTCGCTCCTGCTTAGAGGACGGCTCGTGCAGGTACGTTATGGGAATCGCTTTGCGTCTGCTGCGAGTTAGACTCTTCTATGCCCAGACCCTTTCAGCCCGTGAGGTCATTTCGAGGACGTCCAAACCTTGTTCCGTTTCTTTCTTGGCCTTGGCTCATGTATGACGCGAAAGCGT
>Ga0179591_1366474_pt1 | contig 10237 bp, 17 predicted proteins | sample CZOMad2_1_08_16f_FD_182891 | JGI IMG/M metagenome (GOLD analysis project Ga0179591, IMG submission 182891) | Vadose zone soil fungal communities from Angelo Coast Range Reserve, California, USA - CZOMad2_1_08_16fungal (PacBio error correction) | ecosystem: Environmental > Terrestrial > Soil >... | reverse complement strand
CACATCTGATTGGACCTTCCCATGCGCTTGGTTTTCCTATTCTTTTCGACCTTCGTCTACCTGTCTGTCTATTAGTCATTGTTAAACCTTCCTTCGTGTTTCCAACAACAAGGCTATGTTTCGCTTAGCCGTAACGTAGAAGCTCCCCCCCCCCCCCCCCCCCCCCTGTAGATAGACTGTCCCCCTTCTGTCTATTATTTGCCATACCGCCCCGCGTCCGTAGGCTTATAGTCCGCTAGCGGATACCCCGTAACTGTATCCCCGTGTATCAGTCGGTGATGCGCCAGATTGGTTTTTACTTCCACCGTTGCATGATTTTTTTTCGCTTTATACCCCCCGCAGCTCTCATTGACGCTCCTTTGCCCGCTGCCAGCCATAAGCGTCCTTGTCGTGAAGTTAACTCCCCCATAGCTCTTTGTCATGTGTTATTCCACGCAGACAAACGGATTTTCTCACTCACGACCCCCCTTTTCCCAACACCCCCCCCCCCACCCCCCCCCCCCCCAATGGAGACACCCCATTCTGTCAATTGTTCCTCCCTACGGTGATGCATTTCCACTCTCTCTAGGGACCCTTCCCCCTAGAGTTGCGTTTCCATTTTTGCTTAGTCCCTAAGACCACCCCCTGATTGAACACTGCCCCCCCAGGCATTTTGCTCCCAGCATTTTTTCTGTATTCCAGAGTAGAATGTCATGTTTTTATGTATTGCGCAAGTATTTCTTTTTCCCGTCACTCATGAAGGAATAATCACTCCACTACAGTGTGTACTAGTTGGTGTCCATTCCTGTCTGCCCTGGACTCTCACCTCCTCAGGGAAACCTCCCCCCCCCCCCCCCCACTTACACCAAGACTTGTGCTACTATTGTGAATAATCCTCAAGATGTGGAAACTAATTCATTTTCCCCTGTTTTACATACATTACTTGTATTTTATGGATTCCTAACATTTATGCCTTGCACCATAGAAAATAAGCACTTTGTTGGCTGTTTGCTCCCCTCCCTGACAGGGAACCTTCATGTTTTCGGAGTTAACCCCGAGTCGAGAGTATTACCCCGACACTTGGTTTTTTTTTTTTTCCCCTGTTTGTTTGTGGTGTCGGATTTTTTTTTCCTGGTTTGTGTTTTTGTTTTTTTTTTTTTTTTGTTGTGTGATCTCGCACTCCGGGTTTTTCTTTACTCAGCAACGCCTTTTTTTTCTAGTGTACCATGTCCGCGGAGTCGTCTTACGGCAGGCACCAACTTCGGCCCCTGATGATATAAGGGGTATCCAGCGCCGTTAACTTCAGCCTAGCTGTTTGCTCTTATTGTCAACTCGGTCTCCGTCACTAACATTTTATAGGGTGTACCTTCGTCCCGCATTATGCATGTAGCAGCCCTGGAGTCGGTTTGTCGACATTTTGCTCTCTTTCGTTAAATGGGACTGCATAGACCTACTTGCGACCAACTCTGTAGCGTCCCTCCACACCCACGATGCTCCGTCCATCTCAGTTTTAATTTGCCCGTTAGTAAATGCCTATTAATTTCTATGATCTACTTGTGGCTTTCCGCTCAAGTTTTCTTTTGCATTACAATTTTTACGAGTTTTTGGCGCTTATTTGACCCCTACTGATCATCGTCTTATCTATCACTCAATTCCCCCCACAAGTGTCGTGTCGGGTTCTGTCTGCAGATGTTTTTTTGGACACTTGACGCCCAACAGTCGTTTGGCGGGCAAGATTTTTTGTCCCTTTTGCTGGGATCACCTCATCGCTCTTGCTGAGATTTCCTTTGCACCGCTCCCGTACTCCCCTAACGTAGTTGCCCCTGCCTCTTCTAGTCCCCACTCCTTTTTTGTCGACCAAGTCTGTTTCCCTCTTTTCAACATTCTGCTGCCTTGTAGATTCCCTGTTTTTTTTTTTCTTTTTTGATAACACGCCCCACCCCTCCCAGAAGTACTAGGTTTTTTCTCCTTTTTCTGGAGTTTTCCCCCTCTCCATCCCTACTTGGCCTTTTCCCAGAAGACGGCCAGACTCCTAAATGATTTTTTGTGGCTGACCACACGGCTCTTACGCCGGTAACACCGCCTTTCAGTTATATCTGTGCTCCCCTATAATGGAATCTGATTAATGCTCCCCAGTCGCCGCCTCCCCTAAACTATCTTGTTGAAGATTTTTGGTGGAACCCCGTTTTTGGTTTGGCTGTGTGATTTTTCAGCTGCCTTATTTTCCTCCCCCGGGCAGCGGCTGCTACTCCCTTGGCCCCCGACGCCTCCTTATTGGATCCCTTGCTCTTTTGCTTGCTGCCTACGTCCCCTGTTTCCATGGCTGCGTGCACCCCCCCTTGGCCGCTTTTTTTTCCTTTGGTTGTGGTTTTTTTGTGGTTTTTGTTTTGGTGTGTTCTGGGCTTTTTCCATGCGGGGTTCCTTGTTTTGGTTTTGCTATTTTTTTTGGGGTTTTTTTTTTGTGTGTGTTTTTGTTTTTTTTTTTTTTTTTTTTTTTTTTGTGGGGCATTATCATCCATTAATCCATCTAAGCAGAGTGCTCATACAGCTGTCATTCCCCCTACTGTCCAGCGATACTCTTTTTTTTCAGCTTTTCTGACTTTCGACAGTTCCATCGATCCATGATCTCCTTAGTCGCTCTCTAGAACCATCTTACTCTCCCGTTTTCTATAAATTCTGAAGTTTTTTCCAGATGAGGTTTTTCAACTAGAGAGTCGTCGCCTAATTCCAGTTTCTGTCCTGTGAAGGCCCAGTTGCTGCTAATGAGGTATGTCCCCTCATTATCCCCACCCCGACAATGAAGTCTGTCCGACAGGTGACGTCCCTGTTTCTGTCTAGAGTTCCGTACTGCCCCTAAACTCCCTTTGACTGTCCGCCCAAAATATACCTAAAGTCTCCGCGCGGTGTTATTTCAGTTCTGACCCTCTTCACCTATATTTTCCACATTCCCCTTCCATCCTTTCTGAACCCAACACATGGGCAGTCCCCCCCAAACCCCCCCCCCAACGCTTGTGAGACACCCAAAACCAACCCCCAACCACACCCCAACCCCACCCAACCATAATGCAGTTTTTCTGAAGGGGTCAGCTCCCCCACACTCTGACGCCCTTCTTCACCGACCACGAGCTGCCTGGAAGTGAGGACACAAAAATGAACCATGGACCAATTGAGAGGGATATGCTGACATCGCTCATTACCATTGCTCAGCTTGTTTGAAACCCCGACCCTCGGAGAAGTCATGTTGTCAACAGGGACACTAATTCCCAGGCCCGAAGAGCAGCCCTATACTATTACAGAATCCTTTGAGGCGTTTTTATCTTGTGAATGATAAATCAGCGAGCGCCTCTGACAGGAGTCAGAGTTTGAAGCCGTTTCATCGTTCCGGAAATGGTATTGCACGTGTGATGCTGCTCTTTGCTCGCGGTACAGGTACAGCTGAAAATCAAAAGATAGAAGCAGTGCCTCATGAAACATATGGTTCACAAGGATGCGGCTGCATGACAGTGATAACAAGCCTTGAATGGTTCTCTGTGTATGTATTGTCCAATCGCGGGCCCCCCTTTTGCGCTTTAAAGATCTGTCTTCCCAGCGCCTCGATCTGCCAGTCATGGGACTTGAACCTTATCCCGCGGCGCGTGACAGCGCCGTAGCTTCCACGTTCCACGTTCTGAACTGCACAAATTTTTCGTGAATCAGGCTTTCACTTAATTTTCGTGGGTCAGGATCTGATGGCGACCGACTTTGCGAGACGGGCGTCGTCTTTCACGCTTTGACACTGTCCGCTGCATAGTTTCAGTATACCGGAGGTTTGTTTGCATGTGGGCCGCCTCATACTGACTAAGTAAGACTTGCTGATGCCCATTGACTCTGGTTTCCCGTGGCTCTAGGAGCCGCTTTTTTTTTCTTTGCCACCCCGATTGACCACCACACACCCCCCACCCCCTCAAACTGTCCTCGGGAGAGTTTGATCATTCCGACTATTCCTTCGATCGCTCACGTACGCACGCACCGCACATACCCCTCCCACACTTCTCCTATCACCTTTACCCAGATTACTCTCCGGCGCCCTCCCGCCAATCGCGCCCACTCATGGTACGGAATCACGAGAATCTACCTCACTCTCTCTCTCTTTTCTTCCCAACCACCTCCTTATTCCCCCCCCTTCTTTACCGTCCACGCAATCATGTTCTGTGTCCTCTTGACCCTCCGGTTCACAAAGTAGCTCAGTTTTACCTTCCCTCCTACGTCCTTCACCTCTGCCCTCCCCACCCTACCCCTAGTTCGGTCCCCGTCCTGAATCTCCCCCCCCTTCCCCCCCCCCTCTCCCCTCCCTTCGCTTCTACCTCTAACCCCGACCGTCCCACTCTCCCTCTCACAACCTCCCAAAGCTCCCCCCACGTTCTGTTTAGCACCTCGCCGTGCCCATTCTCCCCCCCCTACATCACACCCCACCCCTCCCCACCCCATTGTCCATCCACCCAACTACCTCCTCTCCCTATCTTCTTCCCTCCCCCACAGCGCCCACTCTTCCCTGCCACACTCTCCACCATAAGCTTCAATCCCCCCCCCGCCCCCCCCCCCATCTCCTCCCCAATTCCTGCAAAGTCCGCCTACCCGCCCTACCCCCCCCCCCTCGTGCTTATACCAAGCCCACTGCCTCTGTCCCTCCCCTTCTTCACCTTTCACCTCCCCCCCATTCCCGCACACGTTCCTCCCCCCCCACCCCCCTCTCCTCCACTTTGCACTCCCTCTCCACCCCCTCCGCAGGACCACCCATCCCTCCCCTCCCTCCCTATCTGAATTCCCCCCCTCGCATCCCCCGCCCCTTCCTGTCCTCCCATCCCCCCTTCTTAAACCCTTCACCCCCCCCCCCCTCCTCCCTTGCCATCATGTTTCTCCTTCCCTGCTCCCCTTCGCCCACCCCCCCCCCCCCTTCAGTCGCCACCCCATCCCCCTCTCACCCCCCTGGTTTACACCTCCACCTCCCATTCAGTCCAGCCACCCCCTACGCGTTCGAACCACGACCTTCTCCACTCATTCTAGCCCCCCCCATACTCTTACGCGGTTTTTTTTGTCTGTCGGAAAGGAGGATCAGAAGAAGACCAACCCGATATCCCCGATGGAGATCTGGTAGTGGGGAGAGGCCACCTTTCTATGCGGGTACTGGGCGCTCAACCCATTTCATTGGAATGCGTAACATTACGGTCATGCCCAGGTCCCATTTTTAACGCATTAGCGACTTTTTCGCCTGCCATTTCCTAAGACGATTCCCCCCCTCTGAGATCGTCTCTCCCCCCTCTTATCGATTAAGTTGTTCAGAGATATGTGTAGTCCTCATTCATTTTGGCTCTCACGCTCTGACCGCAATCATTCTCGCGATGGCAATGTGGCACCGGAAGTCCGCTCCGGTTTTTTTCCGCAGGGCCCGGACAAAACCATGGGGGAATGGGTAAAGCTGCCCCCAGCTCATCTTGCTTGAAAGCTAGTGGTTGTGAAGCGTGGCACGCGCGCATCCTCCGGTTAGAAATCCCACTATTTCTACTAACCGCCCCCCCCATATATGCCCTCCCTCTTTGTATTTGCACCAGCTCCTTTCCGAACCAATGAGATCTCGGAGCCTCACGTGTACCCCCATGGTAATTCTTTTATCGAATATCCGTCTTAATCCTTACTTCTTCGGAATTTTTTGTCACTTCTCCGGCTACCACCTCGTACAGTCCCGATGCAGTCACCCCTGGTGCACCAGCACAATCATCCCGAGAGTGAACTTCCTCACCATTACCTTCTCATTCCCCCCAGCGTTTATGTCATTTTTCGCAACGACTTCATTCTGTCATGCCACGCCACACTAAGTCCGATTGATTCTACGTATGGGCCGCTCCTCATTTCCCGCGAGTCCACCATCTTTTTTCTATCGCTGATCACCAAGCGTGTTTCCGGCGACCCTCCCAGCACACCCCCCTTTCCCACGCGCCCTTCGCGGTCCTTGCCCGATCGCCCGTGCCCTGAGTGGGGAGACACCTCTCCCAGCCGCCGTGCGTCTCCCCCCCAACAGACCCTCAAGTTTCCCCACTTGTCTTGCCATGTGCCCTTTTAACTTGAAGCCGTGTTTCGTAAGCCGTTCATGTTCTCTCCCCGGTCCTGAACCTGAGGGAGAAGCTCCGAGTTCCCCATTGCGATCCATGACACTCACCTTCACTTTTCCCATATACGTTAGCGTTCCCCACTCTCGTTTTTGGTCCGATTCTTTCCCTTCCCGGAAACTGCCTTCCTCCTGTAGATGAGAACGACTTCTCCTTCCTTCATCTTGTGTCATACCTGCTCGTTCGTGCTGCAAGTCGTACCCCCCTAGTGATTTATGCCATTTTATAGCATCTTTAGCCGGCCTACGAGTCATTTTTTGAGACTAGATATGTAATCCCTTCCTTTTTGGGGTCCAGAACCATGGTCTTAATGTATTTTTGAGCCCCTGGCATACGCTAGAACGCACACGATCTCAGGTGATTGAACAGAGCTTAGACCCCATCATGCTATGAGTAAAAATCACACTGCCCACCTCGGCAATGGACCCCCACCGCCAAGGCAACATTTGCGGGTTACCACCACCCACCGAAATATCTAGCAATTGCAAGACCCCCGCCTTAACAGACCTCGGTTTTCTTTTTCCTCTTTCCCGTACTGTCGAATATCCACAGCCCCAAGGACAAGAAACTGACCACAACAGGGCAACGAACGCTCAAAACAAGCAACGAACCACAGTCTCCCCCCCACACATTCAGTCTCCCTTTCCGACATAGGAGCAATTTATCCCCGCTGCAGTTTCATCGTGCAACTACCAAAGCGGGGGGTCCGGGTTAGCGCAATCGATCCTGGACATTCCCTGAGGAGACCCCCCCCCCCCCCCCCCTCTTCCCCACACCCCTCCCCCCCCCCCCCCCCCCCCCCCCCCCCCCCCCCCCCCCCATCTGCCACCCTACTCCCCCCGCTTTTTCCCCGATTTTCTTTTGCTATCAAATGCCCCTTTTGGACGCCTGTCCCGCGGATGATAACCCCACCGCTTTGCGTCTGACTCTTCCGTTGCATTTATGTCAACGCCAACAGCTCACTATCCCAAACCCCCCCCCACCTCAAGTAAGAAGCTTTACTGGCTGGTTACCCCCCTTCCACAAATTCGTCGACCTGGAACTCCTTTGTCTAAAAACCCACCCCTCCGTATGCGGTTCGACGGAAGACCTTGCTTCTTTTACGCAGGGACTCCCTTGCTACCTCTTTAGTTCCTGTTCTTTCTCACCAGTAGCCGCTTTTTCATTAAATAATTTCTGGTTCTTTCGTCTTCCCCTAACTAACATATTACTTCTAGTACTTTTTCCCCTACCGTTTCTTTCCTATTCCCTCTTCTTGACCTCTTTCACTGCTCGAATTTTGCTCTTAAAGATTAACCCCCCCCTTCCTGAATTTAGGGCATACGTTACCTAACTATCCGTTGTAGTCTATTGCAGACTCTTTTCCAGCTTTTCCCTTTTTTTACAGAGGAGACCTCCACTTTCACCTGAGCTCTGTCCCCCCCCCCACACAGCCCCACTTTACGGCATCTCTCTGATCCCCCCGGTCAAGTCCCGACCCACCTTCACTGTCAATGTTTCTCAGCCCCCTGGGCGCTTTAACGGCTACTGGTCCCTTTCTGTTCCAAATACTTCAGCCCCCTTTTTCAGTCCTTTTTTTTCGTGAATCCTACAGTGCAATCACTAATGACAGTTTCCCTCTTCCCAGTCCGTCTAGCCTCTTCACGTAGCCGATCCCTTCCCCAGATCGGGGGCTTGAGCGGTCCCTCCTAGATTTAACCACGCGCCTTGAGGATGGGTCCTGCTTGGTCTTTCAAAATTTGGAATACTCATAATATTAGTTCTCCTCCAAGAGATTAAGGCCTTTCTCTTTTTTTCTTCTAGTCAAGAAGTCACTGATCATTTTCTTATCCAGGGATGAAATTAATATCTGCCCATAGAAGCCCGTTTCTCTTTTCTTTTGTTCCACGAACAGGTTGATGAGTTTAGTTTTTCTCCTAGGATATGATTTTCCATGATATTTCTTCTGTGTGACATGAGTTATACTTATTTTATTTTATTTTTTTTTAACTCCCTTCAGTTATTAGACCCATGCAGAGTCTCTGTGTGTTCACAGGGGCTCCTTTGGCATAGCTAATCTATCTAATGTTGCTGACCTTATTTTTTTTCCCGAGTTCTCAATATTAATAGTTTTTCCCAATTACCCCATTTTTCGCGTCATTTACGTATTCCATAGCTGCGATCAATTTATAATTAGTAGAACCCCATAGGTTTTTGAGTCAGGGATCTTTCCGCTTTTGTTGGATGCCATGTTCCAACTTTCCCCTTTGAGGACGGTCTGATAGCACAACTCCACCCCATAGTATTGTCCCTCCCCGGTGCGCATTTACTTCCCAATACCTACTGAGTACCTGCAGAGAATCAATCTACTTTTTATTGTCCGTCTGGTCACACCCCATGAGTTCCCCTACCATAATGCTTACTAGTGAGGTGCCCCTGCTTCGTTCCTCTTTTTTTGAATCTACCCCCCGTTCTGCACCCTGCACTTTGTGGACGCCCCATTTTTTCTTCGACGGATTTTTGCTTGTGAATACTCGATCTTTCGAGCCTTGTTCCTCCAATCCGGCCGGCTCCTTTACTCATCATCCCCGTTTTTTCTGAGCGTGATCCGTTATTCCTGCTACAGTGCATTTTTTTTTTTTTTTTGTGCCCTGTGAGTTTCTTTCCACTAAGGTATGTAGATTCGTATCGTCTCTTGAGCCAGAGAGTACTCTGTCCCCTTTCTGCGAGATGTGACTTTTCCTTCTCAATTCCGCTCGGTTTCTTTGTTTTTTCTTACGACCCCATGGACGCGAGGATTACCCCGGTCCCTCTATTTTAAGATTCGGCTGTCTGTGATCCACACCCCTACTCCCTCTTTTAGTATCCCCCTCGGCGGCTCGCTTAGGACACCCCTTCACTCCATTAAGAAGGGTGCATCGCCTCCCTTTCTTTCCCCCCATTCCGAAACATTGCATTTCTGATCCTGCCCCCTTCTCTCCGGACAGAGTTTTTTCCCCTCCCCGGGTTTCTTCATTTAGTTTCCCCCCCCACCCCCTTCTAGGAACGCCGCAGTCTTCTTCCATTTTTTCCTTTTGCACCCTCCTTCAGGCTTCATAATTGGTTGATTCTTTTTTTCCCTTCCAACCAACAGAGAATTTGCGTTCTACGCTCCACTCTCCCTTTTGAGTTCGTGAGATCGTGGTTTCGGCGCGCCCGCCCTCTTCTCTATGTCTTTTCTGCGTACTTTCCCCTGGTGGCAACACCAGTGAAGACATGTTGCGCCTTGAGCGCTTCACGTCCCGAGACCTGAACTTCTCCTCCTTTTGAGTCGCTCCATCTCGTCTCCTTTTATTCCGATACCCTTTTTTTCACGTCCTCTGTATAGTCAGTGTATGAGAGCGGAGGGCCTTTTTTTGTTTCCCTTCGCCCGAATTGACGTATGTGGTTTCCTGCTGTCGTGTCGGCGCTCATAAGTTCTTGCTCCTTTTGGAAGTCACTCAATCTTTGTAAGAGTTGCCTTCCCTTCACTGATCTGCCGACAGCGCCGGCCAAACGTGTTTTCCACGGCATTGGCTAGACCCTGATTCCACTGCCCTCAGGCTACTAACCTTGGGATTTCTTCTTGAGGCTTTTTTGTCTTTGACCCCACTGTTCGTCCCTCACGGAGTCGGTGCTTCTCTGAAGACTGGATCACCCCGGAAAGATTGTAATTTCCCACCTTTTCCCGTGAGGAGATATGCAGTCGAAAGTCCTTCCCTTCAGATCTAAGACGACGGCCATTTCCCGTGCTTTTTTGAGACTTAGTCGTTTTTTTCTTGGAATTAAATGCTTCCCATTGAGGCAGGTGATCCTCATGCCCCCAGCAGGACTCAGTGCCCTCCAGTAGTGATTTTGGCTTCGATGCAAGTTTTCATTCAGTGGATCGCAGGGGACCCTTTTCCTGTGCTGCACCGCATTAGGCGGATATTTTTTCCCCCTACCCTGTTTGGCCTGACTCCTCCGGCCTTCATACTTTTGTCAAAAGACAATCGAGGATGTGATTACGCACTTTGTATTCTTGTTGTCCCCTCTCTAACGTTCGATTCCTCCGCCCGTACGCACCAGACCTATCTCAATCTCGCCGCGTCCGATTGAGAGGTGGATGAGGGATGTAT
>Ga0179591_1228092_pt1 | contig 10237 bp, 8 predicted proteins | sample CZOMad2_1_08_16f_FD_182891 | JGI IMG/M metagenome (GOLD analysis project Ga0179591, IMG submission 182891) | Vadose zone soil fungal communities from Angelo Coast Range Reserve, California, USA - CZOMad2_1_08_16fungal (PacBio error correction) | ecosystem: Environmental > Terrestrial > Soil >... | reverse complement strand
CAAGGATTATCACCGGATAATTTCCTCCTTTTACTGACTGCTCCCTCCACGGGCCTTGGCCAGCTCGGCTACCCTCTTTCTTTAAGTTCCCTACTTTCACCCGACCTTACAAAAGGACATCGAAGACTTCACTTTGGGACGTTTTGGGAGGTAGCACCTTTCGTGGTTGATGTTGACGTTTTTCATGAATCGCAGAAACTTTTCCCTCTCTTTTTCTTTATTTCGCAGCGCAAAAGTCGTTATGCTTTCTTCCCATTAAAGTTTTCTTCTTCCTGCGGTCGTGAAAGCGCTGTTCCCGAATCGGATTGGCCCCTCAAAAAGACAGAGGTCGTAGTCCTGAGTCTTTTCCGTTGCGCTTAGCGACTTTCTCTCCCCCCCCCCCCTCCCTTTTCTTCCTCAGCCTTTCTTCTTCCTCACACCCCCCCGAGAACCACCCCATGTTCATCCTTACCAGATAGAGACTCTTTTTCCAACCTTCGCCTTCTATTCCCACGTCTCCTATTGCGTGATCCCCTGACTTTCCCCTTCCACCTTCGTGTTTGCGGAGATTCTGAATAGTTCCCCCCATACCCCCCCCCCCCCTATATCTCTTTGGCTCGGAGAATAGTTAGTTTGCCTACTTCACAGCTCGGTTGTCGTTCTCCTTACCCAGGCTTATCCCCCTCTTCGGGATTTCACCCATTGTTTTTTTTTTTTTTTATCCATTAGGAATCGATTTTGCCTGCCTCTGACAATTTTTCCGGTTCTCTCGATCCCCCCCACCGCCCGCCGAAATTGTTCAATCACGCACTTCCCTTTACCCGAACTTTTTCAGTTTCTCCGATCAGGCGTTCCCGTATCAGTGACGATATTATTCCCCCCCCTCCCCTTTTCCTCTTTTCCTGATTTTGAACCCTCCTAACCCCCTTTCCGGGCTATTCCTCGACCGAATCTAGTTCCCAAGTTGTCAAACCGATGCCTGCGAGATCAAGTCTGCTATTGCGAGCAGGCGTTCAATCCTTTTGAAGAGCCCGAGCTCTACGACAGCTTCCCTTTTTTCGCCCCTCCTTTGAGCTGTCCCCTCTTTTCTTCCTCCTTGTCCTCTCCAGACTGTCCACCCGGTTTACATCCAAAGAGCGGAAAAGGTTGTCGTAGACTGCTAAAAGCCCCTGGCCCACCCAATCCTCCCCCCCCCAAGTTCCCTTTGAACCTGTCCTTTCTTTTCGTAAGTATGGTGCCTCTTTATTCACTTCTAAAGGTCTGACGGCCCCGGTCACCGGCGCTTTAAAACCTTTGTGGACTCCCCCCCTCCGTTCCAGCCGTTGATTGCTTTTCTCATGAGTCGCGGCTGATCTGCGGAAAAGAAACTAGAATTTCCCCTTTCTACCACTAGAAGGAGGCAGATACTCCATTAAAATTCGAGGAGAGATTGCGTCCAATGCGCAGGTCTCTTCACACTCCCTCTGTAATACTGGACGCGGCTACGTAGGCGGATTTCTTTCTTTTCTGACCTCAGACCTATGCTCGATTCCCTTTCTTCCGGTCATGGTATTAGGTGTCTTGGCTATCACTGAGTCAAGATAACTGAACTTTCGTCCCATCTCATGCGGCTGCGAGCTAAGGTCTTTGACCTCGCCTTTTCCTGCTCCTTGCGCAATGGCTGGCCGGGCGGCGGCCGGTTGGAGTGGGATATGTTTTTTTTTTTCTTCCTTCCACAGTTCTCTTGTCACACATTTCAGGTGGCTCACGGCGATGAGGTGAGTGCGGGTTCTGTCCAAGCTAGATATGATAAGTTCCAAGGCAGTGGGCTTTAAGAAACCCCTCTATTTTGCTTCTATGCACGGCTCCTGGGCGTGCCCTTTTCTCCCCTTTTACCTCTTTTGAGTCTGCTCTTTTTCCTAGACGCGATTTCCCACTCGATGCACGGCAGGCCGCATTTATCCTTTTTCCCCGAAGAGGAATGACAAACTCCCAAAGTGGTTGGCCTGCACGAGCACCGAAGGCCTCCCCTTTCTCACTGCATTGACGGGTTCGGTTTTCCTTTGAAATTTCAAGAAGAATTTTCAAGAGACCTGTTTCCGGATAGCTGCTAGCCTTCTTTGATCACCCTGCCAAACAAGCGCCCCCCCCCTCCTTCTCATATTTATCTCCCTTTTTTTGTTGTTTTTGAGTTTCTGGCGCGTGGATTTTGGGCGGTCGGCTAGGGAGAGAAGCACTACTAGAAGTTCATGGTACGAGTCCCCATGGTTTCTTTACTTCCCCGTCTCACCTCCCCTCACTGGCAGTATTTTTCCTTTCCTTCGGGGTTCTGCTGCATCCGAGGAGGGTCGCTAGTCTGTCCTCTTCCCTCTGTCATCTTGCTTAGTTCTCTCTTCTCTCTTCCTACTTGACCCCCAGCAATTCGCGAAAAGGCTCTTCCCAGGATTGCCTCAGCAATAGATTTCCAATAGACTGGTGTTTCTCTTAAAATGCTGTTCCTCAGAGGGCTCTCCTCACCCTCTCGCCTCTTTTTCGCACCGCATTGACCTGATTCCCTTACCTCCCCCCCAGCCTCAATCTTTCCCCCTTCCCCCCGCGACCCAAGCCCGCCCTGCTACGGCACCGGTCGTGACCGACATTTATCCCAAGAATCCTCCGGAATGTAACCTCTTTTATCTTGTCTTTGCTCCCTATCACACTCTCTCCCATTACCGTTTCGGAGCTCGCGCGCTACGTCCTCCTTCTCCTTTCCTTTCGTCGTTGAGTGTGAATTTCCCTGTAGCAGTTTTTTGCGAAATTCCTCAGCGAAGAAGTTCTTGTCTTCGTCCCCCCCGACTTCCGTTTATCACTTTTCTTTCCGTATTTTTTTCCCCCGACATTATCATTCTCCCTTTATCTCTCGCCCTCACGCGGGAAGCACCCCTTTTTCATTCCTTGACCTGCCTGTCCGAGCTTGGTTTCATTTTTTCCCAAGCGACTTTTTCCGGTCAGACTCGAGCAGAATTTTCCCCTCGAGAATTCCGCCGGGGTGGTTTTTGATCTTTTGGGCCATCATTTTTTGATCTGACTCCAACATGTAATCCGCGGTTGTGATTTTTTTTCCTTTTTTTTCTATCCTGTATTGGAGCCGCGCTTCAAGCCCTTTTCTCTCATCGAACTCTTCTCTTTCGTCTTATAGTAGAGTCATCCCTGCCGCCTTCGCGGATTCTTCGCGCAGGTTCAAGCGGTTACCAGTTGTCAAAATAACGGCTTCTCTCTCCCTTATTTCCCCCTCATTTCTTTTCCGTTTCAGAGGGAAGCGGAACTTCGCGGCGCCTCTTTCCTCATCTTGATGACTCCCTTCCCCTCTCCCGTCCAACCCGGCGGAAGGACCGCTGGTCATTAAGTACGTTGTTGCCCAGTTGGGGCTTCCTTCGGACTTCCTCCCCCTGTGCGCTTAGCAACACGTGGCTCCCTCATTTTGTTTCCCCCCCCCTTGGCCACCATACCGAATCGGTGGTGAGAGTTTACTTGGAATACAAAGAGCTGCCACTCCTTCAAACTCCCCAGAGTTCTTCCCTGATACAACGCCTTCTCTCGGTTGGCCGCCCTATCTACGCTACTCCTCCCTCTTCCCCCCCCACTAGATCTTCTGGACGGTTAGGAAACCGGGGTCGCAATCGATCGAGGAAGTTTCCCCTCCCCCCCCCTCTCTGTAATTGTGTCACAATAGTGCTATCTTTTTTGCGAAAGCCGACATGTGCGGTTTGTGTCGCTTGGTGGCCTCCGTTTACGGCTTCGACTACGGGAGGGTGCTAGCCCGACGATCGCTTTTTCAATCGTTTTGGTTGACCGGATACTCATAAGCCTTTTTTGCTGCCATCCATCAGTCTCTCCTCCTTCTTTCTTTCACTACGCGTTTGCCGACCGCGCCTCTCATCACGACTTTTGCGCTGCTCAGGATAGGGGAAAGTTTCGAGGAAATGGATGTTCTCCCCCCTCCTCAGCCGCCACAAATAAAAGTCTAGTTGTGCCCCCCATTCTCTTCAGAGAGTCCTTTTCTCGGTCTTGCACGCCTATACATCTCTATCTTTCTCTCCTTTGGTGTTCCGTGTTTGCGCGTGAATAACGATGACTCTCTGTCTTCTTGAGTAGTTTTCCCCTGATATCTCTTTCATTCTCCCCTTTTTTTTTGTTTTTTTGAGAGAGATTTTAACTTCTCCATCCGGTCCTCCCTCGTTACCCTGAGGTAATTGCACGTTACCATCGGGCCGCCGCAAGTGATCTCCCCCAGATTTATTTTCTCAGGGAGAGTTCACTGAACCAGTGAAAAAGCCCCACTCCTCCCTCTTTCCCCGTGGTACGTGGGGTTTCTCCCTTTTCTTTTTATTTTCTTTTTTTCCAGACTCCATTTCCGCTGGCATCTTGCGCCAGCGCACACAAGTCGTTGATGATGATCCGAGGACAATTGTTCTTGCCGAAGCAAGAGAGGTCTTTCGCCGTTATTTTCCTCCCTTATCTGGCCGCACAAAAAAAGCTTGGCTTTTATATAGGTATGACAGATTCCCCTTTTTTCTCTGTCTCATTCTCAACACATCCTTGAGTATATCCCTAAGAGATCTTTTTCGTTTCAAAAACCGCGACCCACCAAGCCCCTCCCGTTGTTTAGACTGCCCAGCTCGGCCGCGATGTTGACCCAATTTCTGTCTTGACTTTACTCTACTCTATTCTTTCTCCCCATCCCTTTTTTTTAACAGTGCCAAAGCGCTCGTTTTATCTGAGTTCTTCTTTTTCGATATTCGTGTCAACCTCCAGACCTGGCGTGTGCTCGGCCTCCCTTCGGGTCTGGTTCTGATGACCTCATTAGGTTTCTCCCTCCCCGTCCTTTCTCCACCGATAGGGATGTTCCATGTTTTTTCTTCCCCTTCTGACTCTTTTTCTCGAACATCTTCGATTGGTTACAGGTCGGCTCAGAGACTTCCCCACCCTCCCCCCTTGGACCGGATTGACCCTTCGCACTTCCGTGCCTGTGTGCGGTCCCGACCGGACCTTCTCTCCCCCTCTATTGCCGGTGACTCTTATCGGAAAAAGGTTCCGGTGGCTTAGTGTTTTTCAACATCCTGAAAAATTTTCGTGCGATTGCCCCGCCTCTCCGCTCGATGCCCCCGTTGAACCGCTTGGCCTCCGCCTCAAGGCTCTTCTTCCTCTTTGCTTCCTATTTTAGATGGAAGAGCCCGAGCTCGATGATCAGCTGCCTTACCGAAGACCCCGAATTTTTGTCGGAGTCAACAGTTGTTCTTCCTCGCTGCCAATTCACCTTAGGATAATGTCTTTTTCAATCCCAAACGCCCTTCTCCCCCTTTGGGCGTATGCCGATCCCCCAAAGATGGTCCCCCCCACCAAAATCCCCTACACACCCATTGCGTCCTTTCCTTCCTTTATTTTTTCCCCAAAGTCGGCCGAAGGGCGCTCTTAGCAAATGCCTCCCTCTTCTCCCGGCCTGGCAGTTCCCTCTGTTTAGTGGGAACCGAGGCCCGAGTGGAGGCCGCGTCTGTTCTCTTCTCTCTTTCCCTCCAAACTTCCTCCCCTTTTATCAAAATAGAATTTTCCCTCTCGACCGTCGGCGCGATGAGATCGCACGCCCTTTCGGCGATGAACCAGCCCTCGTTCAGACTGCGCGGTCCGTATTCGCGTCAGAGAGATCTCTTAAGAGGACCTCATGCCGGTTTTATTTCGTCCGGCGGTCTTCCTCTCTGAGCAAGCTCACGAGCCCACTCGCCTGTCTTCTGCCGGCGTTCTTTCGGGGTAAAGGTCCTCGCAGGGCTGGTTTTGGCGGCGGGCGGTTTGGAGTTTTCTATCCTTTCTTACAACCGTTTCTCCTGGAAGTTTGTTTCGGCTCACCCGTTCTTCGGCCCCCCGGCGCTCGTGTTTAGCTCTCGCGTACTTCTTTATTTCCTCCAAAATTCCTTTCTTCCCGATTGAGGCGTCATCGCGGGCACGTCGCGACCATTTCGCGATGGCGGATGATTTCCCCAATTTTTTCCCCAGCCTCAACACTCTCCTATTCCCCCTCTTTCAAATTAGCCGCCAATTCTTCCCCTCCTTTTTCGCGCGGCACGAAACCTCCTCCAGGGATGGCAGAACCTACCTCAACTTCCAGGCACCATTTATCCCCTTCTTCCTTCTTTTTTGAATTCCAGCCGCGCTGCTCGATACGGTTCGAGATCGAGGCGAGACGCTCCCCCCTCCTAAACCAACCTACCTAGACTCCCTTACTTCCCTCCTCCGTTTTGTTGTGTTTCTCTAGATCCGAGTGGATTCGGTGCTCGGAGAGTGCGGCCCCTATATAGACCTGCGTGTATTGAGTTCCTTCCCCCCCCCCTTTTTTTCCAAGGAAACCTCCCTCCTCCAATGGCAGAAGGTTTAAGGGCAGGTTCGGGGCTTCTTCCCTAACGGAGGAGTGGTTCCTCATTTCTTACCAGGTCTTGAACTAGGCGCCGCTGTTTTCCTCTCTCTCTCTTCCTTCAACTTCCTAATCGACGAAATGGCTCGATGCCCCCCAGTATGACGCCTGCCAATACTAAGCGTTTCCCTCTCTTTTGGCTTTCCCATAACCCTTTCCGCTTTTGAGCTAGGCACTGGACATAACCAGAATCATAATAGGATTGATTCCCGCCCCCGTTTATGATGTCCCATTTTTCCTCCCCCTCAGATCCCCCCAGACAAAACGCACGCAGCAATCCTTTCTTATCACTCCCCGGTCCCTCTAACAGCACCTCCCCCCTCCTCCTCGCGCTGGTGCACCGTCTTGTTTTATTGCTCGGATTCTGAATCAACCGCAGGAATTCCCCTTCCTGACTGTCCACTGGCTTCTTCCCATTGCGACCCCCTGCACTCCCCTACGGTTATTCCAGTCTTGAGAGGGCGTGTGCATCTACCTTCGTCACAGGTCCTTGCCCCTCGACTCCTCGTTATTTTCGATACGCCGCATTCTACCCTTTCCTTTCTTCTTATTTTCACTGAAGTCTCAAGATAGTCAGGATGCGAGACCCCGCCCTCCTCGTGGCCCCTCGTCCCCATTTTTTCCTTTTCTTTTTGGCTGCTCTCGTGCGGCATTGATCAAGGGCGGGCAGCCATTTATCTCCCCCTCTTCCCTATGAACTTTCTCCTTTTTTTTTTTTGGGCCAGTCTTTTGATCGGCTTACGCCCAAGGGTAATACGAACCTGTTTTCTTCACCTTTTGGGACAGATCCTTGTTTCTTTTCTCCCTCTGCTCCTTAGAAGTGGACGCGCGGAAACTGCGATGTAAGGAGCTGCTGCGAGTCTTCCCTCCCTTTCTCCCTCCGATCCTTCACTTTTTCGCGCGGCGGAAGCGGTTCAATTTTGCCCCAAACTGCTTCGAGGCCTTAGACCTCCCCAAGTTTTTTCTTTTCCCTTGGTAAGCGGAACATTTCGCGTAACTCGTCACTTTCATCAATCGTTCTCCTTCTTTCGTCATGCCCCCCTTTTTTGACGCCAAGTGCTCCAGTCCGAGTCGGGCGGTGTGATCCCTCCCCCCGTCGACCGAAAGGTTTTTCGAATCCGGACCCTTCCCCCCCCACCCAACCCACTTTTGAAAATACCCTGACGTTGGAGAAGTCCTTTCCCCCCCCCTAGCCCAGTTTCCCCCCTTCTCAAAACTAACCTATGTCTTCCTCGACACCAGCCTCTCCTTTTTTTGGGGTGCCCATATCCGCCATCACTTTTCTCCCCCCTCCTCTTTTTTTTCCTGGAAACCGGTAGGTGGATAACGAAAATCGATAGTGTAAGGCCAGGCAATCACGTCTAATTTCCCCCCCCTTTCTAGGTTGCCGGCAGAAGCACCCCATGCGGGCGGGTGGTTTCTCTGTTCCTTCCCGGCCCCTTTTTCCTTTCAAGGGCTGGGAGCTACATCCTCGACGCGTAAACTCGGCCCACACTCGGAAATCCTAGATCCTTTCTTTTTCCTGCCCCTCACTCGTTTAGCGGCAGCCTCTCCGTCTTCACGACAGCGCTGCTGATCCCCTTTCCTCGTCTAATCCTCCCCTCTTTTTCTCCCTCGCCAGGATAGGGGCCAAAGCGAGGTAAAGGATGGAAGCCTTTTTGCGTTCCCTCTCCCACGCCCTTTTGTCTCCCCCCCACTTTCACCCCCGATGAGCTGCGCGTGTCTTTTGTCTTCTGTAGAACATATACAGAGTATCTAGCGATGTTTCGGGTTTCTTTTCTTTTCCTTTAATTAAAAGATAAGAGTACGGCTTCGCCGTGGTCAACTCCCCTCCTATTTTTTTTTTTGCGCTCGTAAACGGCGCTCACCCCCTTGTTTATCGGACCTCGTTAGCACCGCCCCTCCCCAGTCCTCCCCAGGGAACGCTCGGAAACAATCTCCTCTCTAGGTCCTTCCTTCCCGCACAGAAGCAAAAGGACAAGGCAGCCTAATAGGTTTTTCTTGGGGGGACTTTCCTGTCTCTTTTTCTGGGGACGGTCAGTCATTTCAAGCCATTGCCGCGCTTTGTCCCTATCTTTTTTCGAAGATCCCCCTTCTCTTGATGTAATCGCGGCCTTCGCAGGCAGCGCGGTCTTCCTCCCAGTAGAGTCTCATTTCTATGTCCCCGTCACCAAAAAAGCACGGTCTTCGAGATGAGGATGCGCGTTCAGAGTTCGCGGATCTTCCTCGCTTTTCGTAGCCCCAAGCCCGTGAGCTTTTTTCTTACTGCGGGAGTTTCCTTAATCCCCCACCAGTCGGAAAACAAGCCCCTTTTCGCCGGCCAGCTCGCCGCGAGGGTGTCCCCTTAGTTCATTCCCTTTCAGTCTTTCCTATACTATGTCTTCTCCGGTTTCACCGGCCAAGCGTTTTTGGATCTTTTCCTTTCTCTGATAGGCACCTCCCACCCTCTTTCTTTGTGGCTCGGAAAGACTCGGTTGAGTTTTGCCGACCTGTGGTTTTTGTCCACTTCTTACACAGTCTTCCGGATTCCCCCCGTGTTTTTGGTGTGTTCCCCTTCTGGCAGCACTCTTCCCCCTAATTTCTTCCTTGTTACGGTCGCCGCTTTTGAATCCTCCACACCAGCCACTGGCTTCAGCACTTCCTTCGTGCGTAGCCTCAGGTTTCGTTCGATGATGAAGGTGAACCCGACTACCGCCCGCTCCCTTTCCGCTTTCCTCTTCTTAAAACAGACGCCAAATAGGCGAGGCCGAACGCGAAGTCGGTGAGTTGCCCAGTTTCTTTTTTTCGCTGCCTCTCTCAGGTCCCTCCCCTTCGGAAGAAGGGTCTCCTCGCCCCCGAGCTCGACGATCAGCTCCAATTGCCTTCCATTTTTTTCCCTTGGCTTACATCTCGGCTCCCCAGAGGATCATGTCCCACAGTTGAAATCAACCTCTTCACCCTTTTTTTTTCTATCCCCCTTTCCTGACAAAAACCTACAAGCCCCCCCAAACACCGGCGGAATTCGTGTCTTCTCTCGAAGTTTTCTCCTCCTCTTCCTTTTTCGCAACTGCGCCGAGGTCTCGGCCGCACCGCGATGACCAACCCGTGTGTTCCCTCTTCCGTTTCTGTTGAGTTCGCTCATCAGGTCTCTGATTGGTTGAAAAGAAAACTCGAAAGAACGTTGATAGAAACTTCTCCAAATATAAGGCGGCGACGTCTTTGAGCCGATTCTTCCGCCCTTGGCTGAAGGTTCCACCTCTTGAAAAAGAACTCGGCCTTCTTCTCCGTAGGTTCACGTAGAGCTCTCTCCTTAGGACAGCAGGCAGGTCATTGTCGCGGCGGTCCTATCTAGCCCGCAGTTTCCAACTTTTCACTGACTTACAACAGACTGAGGTGCTTCGGTCTTTAGGGTTCCCCTTTTCGGTTCTCAGTTCTTTCGTTTCGTCTTGACGGTTTTGGGTTTCTTCTCTGGTATAAAAAGGGCATAATTTTAAGGCGGTTTCCCTAACGTTTTCTGAGGCTTCGCGGGTTATGGCAAGCTAAGTTCTCAGTACAACTGCTTCCGCCACATTTTTTCTTTCCTGTTTTCCTCGTCATTCAAATTTCCTTTCGGGCACTACGAGCATTTTCGCGTATTTTAGATGTCCTCCGCCGAAGCGATTGCTCACGTGGCCTGGACGCGTTAAACGCCCTGTTAACATCCTCGCGAAACCCCCCATCCAGGATTTGTACAACCGTTTCGTAACAATGATGCCCTGCTTTCGTTTCCTTTTTCATTTAAATTCATCCTCGCGGACCTGATCGCGCCTATTTTAGTTCTCTCCGAGCCCCGCGCCCCCCCCAAAAAATCCACGAGCC
>Ga0179591_1152363_pt1 | contig 10237 bp, 11 predicted proteins | sample CZOMad2_1_08_16f_FD_182891 | JGI IMG/M metagenome (GOLD analysis project Ga0179591, IMG submission 182891) | Vadose zone soil fungal communities from Angelo Coast Range Reserve, California, USA - CZOMad2_1_08_16fungal (PacBio error correction) | ecosystem: Environmental > Terrestrial > Soil >... | reverse complement strand
AGAAGGCTTGGTGGTCAGGCGTGTCCGGCCTGCATGCGAACCCCCGACCTCTTTGCTCTCCTTCCCTCTTCTTGACACAACGTTGTTCAGTAAACTCAGTACCCAGGCGTACATTCGCTTTGCCGCCGGCGTTCTCTGTCATAGTTCCTGAAGGTCCCTTCAATTGGGTCCAAGGCGTTTTTGTCGCCCCTTCCTTGCTTCACTTACGGCCCTCGCCTTCCAGCCTCTTTCGCTGGTCGTGACCCCCCCCCCACATTTTTCTCCCATTATCTTGCGACGTAGGGAGATCTTTTTCGCTCCAAGTCATTTTCCTTAGTTCTAGAGATGATGCTTGTTGTCCCGTTTTTTCTGTCGGACGACTCCGACGCCATTTCTTGCTGGAGCTGGGACCGACCCCACTTGCGTCCTGCCAGACACGCCAGAAAGACCTTCCGTCCGGGGAGTCGTTTGTCTCGCGCTCGTTCTGAGCGGCCTTGCGCTTTTCCGGCTCTCTTTAGATAGGCTTTTGTCCAGTCCTGTGACCGCGCTTCCTGGCGCCACTTGAGTTGGTGAACTGCCCTAATTTCTTTCGTAAGAATAGTAGAACTTTTCATCCTTTCCGGGGCCGGTTCAAACTTTGGAGACTCCTTAAGCGAGGGCGTCTGCCATTGGTCCTTTTCCCCTTTTTTCTGCCTTTCTCCGGCACCCCTTTTTTTCGGCATTGGCCGGTGTCCGTTCCTCAGCCTCCCCTTCTTTTTCTATTTTCATCCCAAGGTCTTTTTTTTCTCAGAGATGTTCCAGGAAATAAATGCCTGACCCCCTTGTAGCGATCAGGCATCCCCATTTTGGTGTCCATTACCATTTGTTTAAGGACAACAGATACTCTGTGCACTCCCTTTCCCCCTCCTGCTCTTCACTGCTTCTCGATCTTTCCCGGCTCGACGTCCCTCCCCAGCCCCTTGGCGTCCCTTTTGCCTTCCTCTTGAGACGAATGAGTACGGAAGACGTTCCCCCTGTTACCGCGCTTTCAAGGACCTGCAGCACTCGAGAGAGTTGACACCAAATCCATCTTTTCTATCTTCTCTCCTCCTTCGGCGTTGTGACGCGGGTGTTCGTTCCCCCTTCGGTTCGCAGTTTCCGCAAGTCGTTTCCTCCACTGTTAACCTCCAGCTCGTTTGATTGCTAACTACAGGAAGGAGAACGCTTCTCTTCCTTTTCCCTGACTCACGCTAATTTCGGTCCCCTTTCCCTGAGCAGTCACTGCGATCTCAGTTCCAGGATTACACCTTACTGACTTCCCCGACTACTTTTTACGGAGATGCAGTCCTTTAAGCGGAAGATCCTTCAGGGTGTACGGCCTGTCCTACTTATGGTCGGTCCCCCCCCCCCGAGTAGCGAACCTTGTTCCTCTGCATGCTTCTTACGGCCTCGCACCCCCCTCTTTTCTTGCCGTCTCCCCCTTTATCCTCCTATCAGAAGACGAGGCGTGCCTTCGAATCGCCCCCTTCCGGCACCGTCGAGTCTTGTTCAAGAACGTTTAGTAATGGTAACTCGCCTTTTTCCTTTCCCCCGGACTTGACGCTCTTGCCTGTCCTTGATTTTTCCAACGGATATTATCATGTGATTAGCGCATCTAGCAGCTGTTTTGACGCAGACGCGAGTCGATACCCTCTGTCCGCGTCCTCCCGTTTCTTGAGTCCCCCCCTCTTCCCAGTGCTAGAAAAAGGACCTTTTTTTAAACGAAATCTTGCAACCTATCAGGCGATCCTGGCGCTAATTGCTTCCGATCCACGACAAAAGAAGAGCCTTCCCTTTCCCCCGTTAGTACCCCCCTTTTCGTCCTCGTCCGCCCTTCCCCTGTCTTGTTGAGCACGCCTCCCTACAGTTCTTTTTTTAGTAGTTAAGGTAAAAGTTGAGAGGTAGTTTTTCTTTTTCCCCCCATTCGCCCACGCCATCTCAGCTGTAGTGATCCCCCCTAGGAAGATCGCGACCCATGTCCCTGCAGTTTTATAACATTGAGGAGGGACACATTGCTTTTTCCCTCTGGATCTTCGGCCCAACGTCTCTTTTTCCCTTGGCGGGTGACTACTTCTTCACCTTGCTGTTATGCCCTGAGACTGCCTCTAATCCTGAGTTTGATTTCGATACAGGATGAGAGATAGCAGACCCGTATGCTTCAGAGATCCCTCTCGCGGCGTGCTCTGTGGCCCTCGTTTGAGGCTGACAGTGATATATATCTTTTAATCATTCAGTGGGTTCTGGCTCTCCTTCGCGACAGGCAGCCTCCCTGCAGAGCGGCATCCAGCCTCTCTGCTTTGCTGACTGGAAGCTATCCTCCCGCCGTAGCTTCTACCCCTCCGGTAAAAAGTACCCCCTTCGGCCGTCGCCGCTAAGTCTTTTTTTGTAGCAAGACAGGTCTTACCCCGTCCTTATCTCCGTTGTTGAACAGCCCTCCTAGGAACGCATGTTCCCCCTCCAAGTGTCCAATCCTCAGTCCCCCTGACCCAGTAGTTTTACTACGCAATGTCCACGCACACGGTTCTGCGATGAGTGGCGAATGGGCCGACAAGGCGCGCACCCGAGCGTTTCTGACCCAGATCATTTGAGGCGTTTCAGTTCGAGACGACTGTTCGCTCCCTCTCAGTTTTCCCCTTAAGTCGGTTAAGGAGTCTTCGGACGTTGGCGGAGCGTGGTAGGTTTGGACATTACCTCATTACTGATCCACGGATTCGCCTTTGCCGCGTTCGCCGTTTCCGGGTTGGTCCACCCTTTTTCCTGTGCTAAGAGTAATCATTTTTCTCTTCATCCCGTTAGTGTGCAGGTAGGCAACCTTAGTCCCCCCCACGCGTGTTTCTACCATGAGTTTCTCTTCGATTGCCTGAAGACTTTTTTGAGGGTCGCAGGCGGGTTTCCCCTTCTCAATGCCATCGAACGTCCAGAAGTTTTTGGAAAGAAAATGTCGACTTTGGTTTCCTTTTTCAGATAGACCTGTTGCCCGCTGCTGGTCTTTTTTAACTTTTTCGTTTCTCGGTCGACTAGAGAAGAGAGGATATCAGAAGACGTGGATTTCCTTGAGCTCATTTTGACTACTTCCCTCTGCGTCGAGATGTCGAGATTTGTTGTTCCCTTTCAATCATCTTCCCTTCTGACCCACAGATCGTCCGCCAGCGTTCTCATCGTCTGCGGTGGTCAAGCGAATTTCCTTTTTGTATGTAGAGTAAGGAAGTTCTAACCGGACCCGGCACGAGATCTGGCACGATAGTACTCCGAGGTTGGTCTTCAGTTTTTCCCCGTTTTCCTCTTTAATGACCTGCGAGAATAACCGGGAGAGCGCGTTTTTAGTCCTTGATCGTATTTCTCATCCCGCTCGAGGTGTCCCGTTTTTGTCGCGTCAGTTTACGAACTTCCGTCCCTCCCGAAACATCCTTAGCCTGACGGACCCGCGTTCGCTCAGGTTAAAATCTCTTCGTGCTCCCTGGGGTGAGGATTTGGTTGCTCCCTTTTTTGCTGTGTTCTTTCTCTCGTCGGAACCTTAGAGGTGCGTTTCTTATCGTCGGGCTCATTTCTTTTACGCGCGTGGAAACTTGACTTGAGAGCAGCGATCACTCCTTGTGATTCCTTCTCTTCCCTGCAGGACATTCGGCTTTCCGTTCCACCTCTCCTTGACGAGGGGGAGTCTTGAACTCCCTTCCTTTACAAATGTTTGGGATGATGAGGACACATGTCCCAGTTGTCCGGCATTTTCGCCCGGTTATTTCCGAAGATTCACACTCTTCCTTCCCCTTTTTACTATAGTGGACTGCTAGATTGCGGCCATACAACCTTGCGCAATCTGCCTGTCCTTCTTTCCGATCAGTGCATCCCCCTTTTTTTTTTCCTTACCAGGTGCTTTAAGACGCCCAAGTTCCCTCTTAGAGTCTACTGTGGAAAAGGTATTGACTCCCGAGATTTTCATTCATTTTTTTTCCCGAGTTAGGATCCCGCGATTGATCGTAAGTCCTAAGGGAGCCCCAATTTTCCCTCCGCGTCATCCTTTAGCCACGACGATTCTTTTCCCTTCGACTCCCCTTTTTTACTTGAAGACGAGTACTTCCCCTTAGAAGAAAAGCTTTTGAGACAAACCCTACTCCACCCGGCCGGGTGCCCCCCCATATGTCTCCTATATCTCTTCGCGGGTGTTTCTTCAAGCAGTCTGCAGCCGCTGTTTCGGGCTACTTTACCTTTGCGTCGACAAGTCCCTCCCCTCTTGGCTGACGAGGATGAAGATAAAGGAGGTAGCTCCCCGCCTCTCCCGTTACTTTCGGACGCTATTTTAATGATGAACCCTGCCAGCTCCCCTCTCTTCTATCTCTTTGCCTTTGAGTACTTTCCCTTGCTTTCCAAACTTTTTCCCGACCAGTGACTGAAACCTTTGACCCCTCTATTTTACGAGAACTCTTAAATTCTCGGTTCACGCTCCGTGTGAAGCTTCCTTTAGGGGACGGTACTCCCTTCATGACTCCCTCCTCGTCGAAGTTCATTTCATGCGCTTCCTGCACTTTTTTTCAAACTCTTCTACGTCTACTATGGACATATCGCAGAGTGACCTTTTTATCGTCGCGATCCAGCATTGCAGGCCTCTCTAGACGGGGCGTTCCGGACTCCTCCCTGCTATTTTCTGCCCCGATTCTTTCCTTCTTTTCAAGGAGTACTGAGAGCTCCAGGTCAAGAGCCCTGCCCAGGGATTCGGCATCGATGAGCAGACTGTGTCCAAAGCAGCAATGATGAGTCTGCACCTCTTCCTGCACCCTCGAGAGATCACTTTTTTTTGACTTTCTTTTTTCACCTGAGAAGTTTTTTCCCCAGGTCCAGCCCAGGATGATTCTAACTGCATCCTGTATGAGCTGTTTGATTCATGCCTCCCGGACACAGTCTAGAATCTTCCCGTGCGTCCTGGTCGCCTTTCTCGTCTCCCCTTTTTTCTTTCAGTTTTTTCATATGGGAGACCTCCTCCCCCTTCTTCGAGGGGTTTAGTCAAGGATTACTTGGCGCGGTCGCGTCGAGCTTTTCGTGCAAATGTAGAAACCTCATTGAATTTATTAGGTTATTACCTGCGCTCCCTCCCCTTGATGTCTGGGTACCCCCTGGGCGGGACCATGCTGTTTTTTTGCAACCAACAGAGACTGAAGATTACTGATTTTCTCACTGCTCTTCGTTCTTGGCTTCTCAGGGAAGGGAGTCTTGCTCCTCCCTGTTCCTTAGTTGCGAGAGCTCCTTCCCTTCTGAGTGAGATCAGTTTAAGTGCTAGGAGACAGCTGATGCTGCCTTCGGACTGAGGTTTCTTTATCTATTGTGTCCTATTCAGTCCACCCTCGCCGCCCCGAGACTCTTCCTCTGAAACGGCCGCGATCGCTCGCTTTTTATCCTTACGTTTAGGACCTTGCCCTCTATTCATCTTCCCGCCGTATGCTGGGATTTTTCTTTCGCCAGATCATTTTCTCCTCCCGGTAGAGAACGCCCATCTCTCTCAGACCTTTTTTCCTCCGATCCAGTTTTACCTCCTTTTTTTAACTACGGTCCCCAGCCGCAAGGTCCCGTAGGGAAGACTGCCTGGTTTCCTACCAGCTGGCGATTTTTCGATTTTTTTCCCCCCCTCGAGTGACGCTCCCTCTCCTTTTTAGTAGGTATACCCCTTCATTAGCGTTGTTTTCTCCCGAGGAAGTCCTCTCGTTTTTTTTTCTTCCAGGAGTGGAGATCGGTTACTTTTGTTAGCCGGAGCGTTTTAGCCTCCCCACCCCTTCAGTCGCCAAGATTCTGAATTCTTCCTCGGTACTCTTCTTCTCTCAATTGACGAAAGTCACTTGTGCCGTAGATGACCTTCTCCCCTTTGATCTCCATCATTTCTTGCTAGGAATTTTTCTGTGCCCCCCCTTTCCCCCTTTTTATCTCCTCTTTTTTGATGAGACCCTCTTCCTTCCCTATGACAGAAGAATGAATTCGAGCGGGCGGACCAGGTAGACTCCTCCAGGAATATGGACCCGAGCGTACGGTGACTCCCCTTGAGTTTCGGTCCGCCCCCCTTACGTTTTTTAATATAGTAACTGGTGTACAGTGGAACTTCTGGATCAAGCTCCTCTTTCTCTTGCCGCGTCTCTCTACGAGTTTGACTTCTCCCTAGTGGTTTGTCCCTTTTCTTCAAGCGCAGCCGACACTTTCCGCGTCTTTTTTTTCATTCCTCCCTCTGAGGACAATCTTGAGATAACCCTTTTGAATTGGGTACAGGGGGTACACCCTTTATTTTTTTGTCCCCTCTCTTTAGAGTTATTCAGCTCCATGGTACCGGGTGATTCTTAGGTTCCCTTGGCCCTTTCCCCGTCCGGCGTCTCAGGCAGTCTTAGAAATTGCGGTTTCTCATGATACGCGTCGCCCCGTACCTATGGTTCTGATCTTCTCGCGATCTTCGTCTTGTCTTTTTAGTGTTCTAAGTCTCCCGACTTCTGCCAAGCTGCTGCTTAAGATCTTTCAAATTCCACACACGTGTGGACTCCTTTTTCCTCCCTCCAAGAGAAAGGAAGGTTCTGATTTTTTCCTCGCAGTGATGAGTCCTTTCAGAGGTATTCTTCCCTTTTTAGCTTGGTTTTATGTAGTGCTTGTGACAATGGAGTTCCTTGAGTTTCCAGTCGAAAGCCGAGGACAAATTGAAATTCAGGCGGTCCCGGGCTTCCACGAGGAATCTTTCGACTATTTTCTTTTTGCGTTCTGTACAGCAACTTTCCTTTTAGAAACAGGTTCTGGCTTCTCGTACCCTGACATTTAGCACTGCCGCCCGGTGGAGATTCATAAAATATCATCTTTATTTTCCTTATCATCTGTTGTTGTGATTTAGCTCTCCCCCCCTTTCTCCCTTGACTGCAACACTGTTCAAGTTAGCCGACTCCTCCAGCCTTGGGTTCTTTTTACAGTGCCTGTCCTAAGTCATAGATCGTTTTTCCAATGTGGCCCGGTCCCCCCCATGTTTCTATGAGAGAGTAGGTCCCTCGCTTGATCGACATTTTTCCCCTAGTCCTCCCAAAGGGGTGAACTTTTCCACGAGCTTCCCGATGGGCCCCCCTTCCTTTAGATCCTCTGCCTTCACATGAAAGCCTCCTCCCTTAGTTGAAGCACGAGCTGCTATTACCCCCCAACTCCTACAGCGCCGGGCGCGGCGATGATTCTCGAAGAAGTAGGCGCGGAGAGTTGTTAACGATCGGAATGACAGAAGAGTTCTTACTCCCGTCTTCTCCCTGCGTGTTCCACGCCCGGTTGCGATAGGAGTTTAAGATCCACAGGACGGATTAACTCCGAGATACCGTTGACGCGATCATGCTTCGACCTTTCATGCGCCTAGAGATTTGATTTTCCTCGTTCCCCCCCCGTTACCGGGTGCCCAACTGATGACTCCCCCTCCCGCAACCTTTCAACAGACTTTCCTTCACTGAACGAATCTGTCAACTTCGGCACGCTATCTGTGTACTGCCCCCCTGTCACTACTTGGTTGACGAACTTGATGTCCTCTTCTCTCATGTCGCGCTTCCTTTCCGCCCCCCCTTTGTTGCGGTCTTCACTGGTCCCCCCCCTTCCCCCACCAAATAGGCTAAAAGGCCGGCGCTCGTCGCCAGCGATTTTTCTCGTTACTAGACCACAGTCCAGTCCTATCTTACGTTCGGACCCGGGGCGGCTGTTTTTTCGAATTTCCTTAACAATGTATGTCTTTAGGGGAGCGTTTTGAGTACGGCGCCGTCGTCCCCCTAACTGCTCCTTTTCCCGGAAAGAAGCCTTCATCCCCCTTCCTAAATCTTTCTATATTTGCCTTCTCCTCCCCCCCTCCCTAGCTAGGAGTCCCCCCCTGAGGATACTGTGTCTTTGTTCCCCCCTGCCGCTAACCGTCTTCCCCCGGCGCAGAGGTCTATCCTCCCTCTGACCCGGTTCGGTTCCGTTCTGCCTTTTCGACCCAAGACGCCAGTGAAATTAGTAACGGTCGCGCTTATTTCTCCCTACCTTCGTCGATCCCTATGGAGACTAACGAATGGCTGTTTAATACTACCCACCTTTTTTTCCCCTCCTCTCCCTAGCTTGTGGGCCTTCACTATCTCCTCTGTCGTTCGATTTCTGAGTCATGTTCCTCAACGTTATTTTTGGTACCAAGGGCCCTGAACCACTCTTTTCCCTGGATCTTCGGCCCCCACAGTCGAGGACGAGATGTTTCCCAGGAGTGTGAAATGTCCCCTTCGGCTTTCTGGCTTTCCGCTCTTTCAAAGACTGGCGGTGTTCAGAAATGCCTCCTGCGCCTGGCGCCTCCTGTCCCAAACGTCTTCGCCTTCGGAGAGTGGGTATGCGACTACTTTCCTGTGATGAAGTCTTCTAAGGTCTCTCTCTATTCTCCTCCTCCGTTGTTTCTATCTCTTTTTCCCCCTTTCTTCAGACGGAATCTTGAAGACAGTAGTGCGAGATCCGGACGCTACTTCTGATGGAGAATTACGGGTGATTACTCCCTCCTTCCGGACTCTAGCTCTTCCTCCCGTTGCGCTGGACCTCGATCAAGACTTAGCAGGTCGAAGAACCAGAGCTCCCCCCTTGCCCATATCGAACCAGTAGGCCCCCATCCCTTCTTTTGTTTTGGGCTTTTTTTTCCCCCCCCAGCCGCCGTCCTAAACCTGTCTCTTTGAAGATCTTTTCCCCCCGTCACCCGGATCAGTTTTTACCGCCAAAAGCTTCCCCAGAGATACCGCACGGGTCGTAGCCGTCCTCGACCCCCGCTCCTGGAGGAGGGGTTTATACAGGAGATTTTTCGAATTCCCTCCTCTCAACTGAAGACTTACGTCTGAGGCTTTGTTAAGTTTCGAGTGCTTGAGCTAGAAAGATTTATAGTCATTTGCTCTTCCGCCTTTTCTGGCTGGTCCCCCCCTTCTCTTTTCGGAGCACTTTACTTTCTTTCCCTTTTTTAGAGCACGGAGCATTTTTCCTACGATCGCTCGGTCGCGTTGCGACGAGTCTTTTTTTTTCTCATCCCCTGAAAGACGCCCCTGGTCCTTCGAGTCTTTTCCCCTCTTCCCTGACTTCGGTGATGTACAGTAAATGATCGTCGCCGCCTCCCGGTTGTGCGTCAGCTTAAGTTGCCGACTCTGGAGAGGCCCTAGGGATATTTCCTAGAGTTCTCGCCGGCTCGTTTCCTCGAGTTGTGTTTCCTTTTTCCTTAGGGCCCCCTAATTCCTGACTAGGCGCGAATGCGCCGTCGTCCCCGTTGTTGCCGTCCGTATGACATTTTGCCCAAGAGAGCGGTTCCGAAAGCGTTTCTCCTGATCGCTGGCAGGTAGTTCACGGTTTTTTTTTTTTCCGTTAAGGATTATCCAACGAACGGCCGATTACTATTCCCTTTTTTTTTTCTCCGCGGCAGATGGTTTATCCTTCTAAGTAGACCTTAAAGGGAGAGATCGTTTCCGACCGTCCTTTGTGCGCGCTCGCCTCGATGGATACCACAGTGTGTTCTTCCATGAGGAAGAAGTAGAACTAATCCGCGCGCGCTGGAACGACACCCCGAGTTCACTCCCCCCCTCCCCGGATTCTCTCGATAATGCTCCTTTGGAGTTCGGTTGGTTGCCCTTCGCGTTTGCTCCTTTTCTTGAGCGAGTCGTGAACTTATTGATTAGTAGAGGAGGTAGGGTCCAGTCGTTGACGCGCGTTGTCCATGCTTCATTTTATTGTCGAAAAGGTACTTGACTCTCCGCTTATGAAGTGAACCCTCTTCTGGATTTCCGGGCCGTTCCCCCCTTTTTCTTAAGCCTTCCCGTTTTTTTTTCAAGACTTTCCGGTTAAACACCTGGGGGATGACTTGATAGCCCCTGAAATTGTCGCCCCTTTTGTCTTTCATCTTTCACATTTCTCTCTTCCTTTCTACATTCCGTGGTTTGTTGTAGCTCGGTAGTCTGCTGATCTTCCCCTTTCGACACTTATTTTTAACTTTTTCAAGGTAGCCGTCCTTTTTTGCCATCCCCCCCCCTGGGTAGACTAACACCTGGTGAGGTCCCTCCCCCCCCTCTTGTTTTGTATAATATGACTGCCCTTTCCTGAGATTGTCCTTCCCTTTCTCTAGTAGTTTCTCTTTGATCGACGTTCCCTCCGGGCCCCCTTTTCACGATCCGTAAACGCCTGGAGGCCACGGCGCTCCTGCGTTCCCCGCGCTTCTGGCCGAGCGTCTCCAGACAGAGACTTTAAGAGAGAGAGAACCCCTCGCTTTGCGATG
>Ga0179591_1310406_pt1 | contig 10238 bp, 10 predicted proteins | sample CZOMad2_1_08_16f_FD_182891 | JGI IMG/M metagenome (GOLD analysis project Ga0179591, IMG submission 182891) | Vadose zone soil fungal communities from Angelo Coast Range Reserve, California, USA - CZOMad2_1_08_16fungal (PacBio error correction) | ecosystem: Environmental > Terrestrial > Soil >... | reverse complement strand
CTGTTGCTTTTGTTCCTTGCATTGTTTAATTCCCAGAGTCTATTCCTTTCTGCAATTGTATTTTTCTGCTGACCCCCCCCCATGCGCCAATACACCCACTCCCACTTTTTCCCATTCAAACCGCATTTTTTTTTGCTTTTCAGGATTCGTTTTGGACTCCCCCCCCCAAACAGACAGTTTTCGCATTTGTTTTTAAGACAGGTGTGTTGCGTTTTCTTTTTTTTTTTTTATTCTATCAGGTTTTTCTCTCTTTTTTCCAGTTGTTGTTGGGTGTACGTCTACGCTCAAGTTTAAAACACATTTTTTAGTTCATTTTTGACCAGTCACCCGACTTCTTTGGTTTGCCAGTGCCCATCTTGCTGTCACTGATCCCCTTTTTTTTAATTGAATTTTTTTCGTTTTTTCCTTTTCAGTTTTTTTTCCTTTCGCCTTGTATCTTTTTCTGTTTTGGAAATCCCTTGCCCCCGGGGAATCCGTCATAGCCTGGAATATGCTGTTCCCATGCGTTTTGCACTTCCATGTTCTCCCACTTCTTTTTTCGCGGAAGTGAGGTGCGGGTTTTTCCTTCCTACCCTGCGGGCTTACACGAACCTTTTCCAGTGGTGGTTGGTTTATTCTTTTGAAGTTTGTTTTTCTGTTTTTTTTTTTTTGGTTCACCCAAGAAAACGTGCTGTTTTGCAAGACAATTTTCCCCTTGAATTGATTCTCTACTCCCCCCCCTCCTCAATGCTGAAATTGTGGGGCGTGAGAGATGTAATTTGGATGTTTGATGTTCTCTTGGGATCCATACCTTTTCCCTATTCGCTTAGTTCTTCAAGATTTTTCTAATCCCCCCCTTTTGTGTGGTTGTACCGCGGTCTTACCATTTTTTATACACCCCGTTCTTTCACCCCTTTCCCTGATTGTGAAACACCTTCGACCTGGCCCCCGTTTTGGATCGCGACCTCCCAATGTCCCGAACCCAGTTTGCGCCCTCCTCATGACCCTGGTAACCCATTTTGCCAAATTTCCTCCCTTTGGTTTTTCCCCGCCCCCCCTCCAGGGAGTGTTAATGTCCCTTTTTTCTTTTTTTTTCTATTCAGCTCTAGTTTTTGGGTCCCCCGCCATCCCCCCCTTTTTTCACCTTTCCCTGTTTTCCTTAGCCAAAGAAACAGCTTGGTTCAGTGGTTCCTGTCTCTGGTTCCTTGTTTTATGGATTCCGCTGTCCGGCCGTGAGAAGGGTGCCATCCCCCTGAACGATTAGTGCCGATGTTTTTATTGTTTTTTGCCACAGCTGTAGCCTTTTTTTTTTGTTGACCCACCCGCAATCCTCCAGTTTTGATGAGAACCTTGCCCCTATTCTGAGTTTACAACCGTTTTTTGTTCCCGATCTTTTTGCACCATTCGGCTATCCTCCCAAGTGGGAGCCATGGGTTCGTGTTTCCCTGGGAAGGGGGACGGTAGTTTCCCCCTAGTTCGAATGCGTCCCCTGCCCTTCCAGCCTTCCAAGTGATTTGAGATTGAGGTTTCCAACTTGTGACCCCCCCCTTTGACCCCCTCCCCTCAGGTATGTGGTAGTCTACTTTGATTTTTTTTTTTTTCCCTCCCACCCCTTTTTTAGGAAGTGTCCAATCCTCTTTTTTTTTTTCCAGTTCCAGCTCTTCTCATCGCGTGATGTCTACTTGATTTTTTTTTTTTTTTTCCCTTACGATTAAAGTCCCCCCCCCAACCCTCATTTTCTCCCTGCGCTCCCTTTTTTTTTTTTTTTTTCCCAAGGTGGTTTTTTGCGCCAAACGTTTAACATCTGCGGTCCCCCCCCTTCACCCCCCCCCCCCCCCTTACGCTTTTTCCCCTTGCTTCCTTCCTCTCCCCCCCCGGAAACAGCATGTTTTTTGGCGTTCGCTTTGTCCTTACACCGCTTTTTTCCCCCCCCCCTGAGCAATGAGGGTTGGCCTCTTAGGGGGCTTCTTCTGCGTTGGTGTTTCAGCCCTTACAAGGCTTCTTGCTTTTATCCCTCATTCAGGTCTCACCCTCGTTTGTGTCGTTTGCATTTCCAGACATTTTCCTTTCCGTTACACCGCTTTTTTTTCAACAAGTCTTTTCTTTTTCTGTTCCATACCAATTCGCCTTCTTTGTCTTCGAAAACAACACAAGTCTTTTCCGTGTTGCTTCCCCCTTATGTTTTCCCCCTTCTGACTTTTTAGCATGTGGTTTTTTCTCATCCCCTTCCGAACCCCCCCCCCAAAACCTGGCCCCAGTTTTTTGTTTTGCCATTTCCCCGGCCCACTTGCATCTTTTTTTTCGCTTGTCCCTTGGTCGTTTGTTCTGTTCGGTTTTTTTTCTCTGTTTCCCAGGCTTCATCAGACAGTCCGATTTATCCAAAGCCGGTTTTTGTTTCCTTTTCGGGGTTTCTCCTTTTGTCTTAGGGCCAGTTCAGAACCCCCTCCCGCATTCCCCATGAGGACTGGAATAGTCATAGTTCCCTCCGATCTCACGATGCCAACTCCCTTTAAAGAGACCAATGTGGTTGTAAAGGAGGGCCCCAGGTATCTCCCCGATCTTTGAAAGCGGGTCACCCTTCTTCTTAGTGTATTTAGAGCTCCCCGATGAACGTCTTGCGGCGTTTTCAGTGTGCATCGCCCCAGTCGAGGATGTCGGCCTGCCAGGCTTTATTTTCTTTTTTTTCCCATCCCTTGGTTACACCGCGGCAAAAATTTTTTTTTTGCAGGAAGTCCCGCTTGGGTTTCCCTTTGTTTTAAGTTCCTCCATTTTTGGACGGGACCCAAGTTCTGTCTTTGCCCCCGTCAGCTAGGAGCCTTTTCGTTAAATCCTTTTTTTTCACCGGTACCCATTCCTGCCCCACTGTTTGTAGTGGATCAATTGCAGATTGTTGTTTTATCCTTGATTTTTTCCTCGCCAATAAGGCCCCCTCCCCCCCCCAAATCAGACTCTCTACTTTACGACCTTCAGCAGCCTGTTAGGCGTTAACGTTTTTTTTTTTTTCTTTTTTGGCTGGCCGTTCCCTTAGGTTAACCCCACCCCCCCCCACTTAGTTTGCGGGTGTTTATTCATATCCTGTCCCTCGTGTGCAACATCTTGTTTTTTAATTTCAATTCTCTTATTTTTTTTTTGGGCACGTTCTCCTTTCTCGTCTTTCTTTGTTGTTCCCTTTTTTTTGCATTTTCGTCGACTTCCTCATGTCTGGTGTTTTCCCCCCCTGCACCCCCCCCTTCCGCTTCGCTTAACTGTGTTCATTTTCCCCGCTGCTTGTATAAGTTCTTTTCATTTTTCGTCCCCCGTTCACCCGATCCTGCACCTTGCACTTGCGAGTTTTTGGAAAAGGGTTTGGCTCCCCATCTCATCCTCCCTGGCCACCCCCTCGCTGGGCGAGGCGTTTTTTCTTGTGGAGGATTTTGGAGCCTCCGTCTCTGTAAAAAAGCTGTTTTAACCTCCCGTCCGCTGCACTTAGCCAGGTTTTTTTTTTTTGGGTCTCTTACCTCTTTAATCTTGTTCGATCTTTTCATTTGCAACTCCCAACCCTGCCCCGATTTTTTTGCCCCTTTCATAAATTTTTCGTGCCGCATAGTTGTTCCACCTTTTTTTCACGTTGTAGTTTTTTTCCCCTCAAAAACGTGGTTTTTTTCCTCTGTACCCTTTGCCTCCCCTTGCCCCGCCCCCGCTAGTACCCAAAAAAGTTGGCCAACCCCTATTAGGGGTGGCATCGTTTTGGTCTGCCAGGCTCCGAAGGTTCTCTCTCCCTTGAAAAGGATGTCTTTCGACCTGTATTTTAGATTCTTTTCATTGGTGTCCAGTTTTTTTTCTCTGCTTTTGATTTTTTTTACCTCCCAATATGTTGTTGTGTGTTTTTTTTTTTTTTCTTCAGAGTGGAAGCTCCGCTACGCTTTTTACCTTGCCGATTCCCGACTTTTCTTCCCTCCCATTTTTTTGCGGTCTTCCTTTCTGGGGGTTTTTCAGTGATTAAAAACTCTGTTTCTTCCCATCCGTTGACAGTAACTCCTTCGGGTTATCGTTGAGTCGGTGGTGGGTAATTCTAATTTAAATGGGTTCTTTCCTTAACACTTCTTTGGGGCTTCATTTTTAACGTTACGTCTTGCCGGTGTTCTCCCCCCCCAAGTCGGTTGAGCACCCCCCCTCCCTGTCTTTCCAATTTTATGGGTCAGTTGTTTTTGCGTCCCTTGCTTCTTCCTTTAAATCCCAGCCATTTCATGTAGCTTTTCCGCCCTTTGATTAGTCCCCGCCCATTCCTCCCCCTTTCCTTTCCCCAAAACTTGTTTTCACGTCTTTCCGCAGGACCCCCGGTCTCCATCTCCAGGAAGAGGCAAATGCTTTTTTGCCGTGTTAGGAAGCTTTCCCAAATGGCAAAAATCTTATTTGTTTGAACCCCAAGTATGAAGGGACTCACCCTTTCCGTTTGGTGTGGACTCGTGTCCGATCGACAACGGGCTTTTTTATCCCCCGTCTCGGGTATTTTTCCCTTCATTTTTCTCGTCATCGGGTGCTTTGTTTTTATGATCCCCAGTTGCCAGTCTTTTTTTCCACCGTTTTACTTGCGAATTTTTCGCTACCCAATCTTTTGACTGCCCAGCGCTCCACTCCCCCCCTTGCCCCTCTTTCCTGGTTATGTTTGCCTATGTTTTCTAGGATTTCCTGATCTTGTTGTTCGTGGATTTTTTTCCCGGCTCCCTCTGTTTATTGTTTTGACTCCCCGGAGTTCCCTCTTCCGCCCAACCCCCCCCCAAAAAAATGACTCTTTGAACTTAAGCATCAGAGGATGCCCCTTCTTGTATTAGTTATTTTTTGTTGTGATTTTTTCCGGTTCTTTTTACCGCTTTCTCCACACCATCCACTTCCTCCTACTCTTCTCCTCTCCCCTATCCCCCCCTTCTCCTCGTCCCCGCTTCGACCCCCTCTTCTTGTTACCCTCACACTCACCCCCTCCCCCTTTCGCTTCGTACATCTCCCCGGCCCCTCCCTCCTCGCCCCACCTCCCCTGCCCCCCTTTTTAATTCCCCCAACCTCCTGCCCCCCCACCACCTCTTCCAATCAGCCCTCCCCCCCCCATTTCATTTCATCTCTCACCTCCTCTCTACCCGTACTCCTCCCCTAAGACATTTAATCGTCTTGGATGTTTTTTTTTTCCGTTTTTTGAGTCTTATTGCCCTGGTTCGTCCCCCCTTTTTGGGCCGACCTGGCGCTTATGTTAACGCGTGGCCTGTTTACCTCCCCCTCCTGCGTTTTTAATTCTTTTTTGATACCACCCAATCCCAGTTCCCCTATTGTTGAAATACCACTTCCCGCTGGAACCCCCCCCCCTTCCGGCCGTTGCTTTTCAGGAGGTCCTCCGTTTTGCGCCGATTTTTTTTGGGTCCCTCTAGGTATTAGGAATGGAGGGCCGCCGGAAGATTTTGTTGTTTTTTGGTAGTTGCTCCCCCGGGGTCCCCTTTTTAACCAAGTACAGAAGCGCTTTTCCGGAATTTTTTTGTTCAACCGCCACATAAGATGGTGACGTCAAGGAGCTCTATAGGAGGTCAATTTTGAGGGAACACCAGTACTGTGGGTGCTTTTTTTCCATCTCTTTCCTTTTAACTCTTTTTTTCTCTTGTTTCCGTAATGCGGTTTTGAGCGCCTAGATTCACCAGGCATATATCTTTGAACGCCTCACACACCGGATTGGACCCCTTTTTAAATGTCTCTGGCCTTTGTTTTTTTTAGTAATGTCTGAGCTGTTTTTTTTTATCTTCGGTTGCCCCAAACTGTGAAATGCACTGATTAATTCCCTTACACACGGCCCCCAGGATCTCCCACGAGTCCCGTACGGTTTTGTTTGTGGAACCCCTTTTATTTGTTTTTTTTCCATTTTTTTTCCCCACTCCGACTGAAGTGCCCAACTTTTTTTCCGCCTCTTTTTCTTTCGCCTAAGCATGGTTGGTGATGCATGCCGATTGGCTTCCTCACTCCGGCATGGGTTGTTTCCCTAATTTTTGTTTTTTCTTGTGTCGGGACCTTTTTGGGTTCGGGGTTTTTTGCTCATCATTTCACAGTGAAGTCCCCATTCTTTCTCCCGCCCGTCGGACTCCCTTTTTTTGTGTTGTTTCGGCTTGTTGCCCGCCACTATGGTGTTCTGGTTGCGGTCGGCCCCCCCAGGTGGATGTTTTGTCTTTTTTGATAATGCCCTTTCGATTTTCTGCCTTTTTCCCCTGTCGAAGGAAAACCATTCCCCCCCTTTTTTGTGCCTTTGAAGGTTGGACTTTTACCTGGGATTTCCTAACAGCTATTGGGAGTGCAGTTTGTTAAGCGTAGTGCCACTTGATCCCCGCACCCCAATGTGTCAGGGGTTTTAACTCCTCCCCTGTCAGCGTTTTGGACCCTTTTGTTTCCCCTTGGAGAACGCTACTTAATGGTTTCGTTTCCCAAGTCATGGTTTCTTTCCCCTTGCTCACAAAGGTTTTTAGGGCTTTCCACAGTGAGGTGTTCCTTAACGCTTTTCATGGCCCCGTTGAGCCGGATGAACCATTGACACCGCTTTGGTCTCATTTTATTTTTTCCTTATTTCCTGGTAGCGGAACTTTGCACGTTGAACAAATGAAGACAGTCCTAGTCCGTCCCCAAGTTATTCCATTTCTTTTTTTTTACCCCTGGCCCCCTTTTCCTTTGGCTTTCGTACACTTTGTCCGAATTTACCAGGGTGTTCCCTCTATTTCAGATTTGCTTTACTTGTTTCTGTCAGGGTAGTTTCATTTCTTGCCCCTTCCGCAGCTTCCTTGGCACGCCACCCGTTCCTGTCCCCAGAACCCCTTCTAACACAACTGTAGCCCTGTTGTTCTTGTCCTGGTTTTGTCACTGACACACGGTAGGCAAACCTCACACATTGACTTCCCTCTGAGGCATACTCGTGAAGAGTTAGGCAGTACCCCCACCCCCCCCGATGATGTAAGTTTTTTTTGAGACTGTTTTTAAACTTGAGAATGTGGCGGCGCTAACCTTGCTTTCCCGACAATCTTGTTTTTCCAACTTGTTTTTTCTCTTGGTGGTTTGAGGTCCTCACAAAAGCAGTTCCCTCCCCCGTTCCTAGCCTTGCCCGTGCCACTTCCCACCGTTATCAAAAATTCCGGTTCCTTGTGTCAACCAATTTCACCACCGGGGTTTGACGTAACCCAAGAAGCTTTAATAGTTATTAGTACTTGTGCCCCTAAGATCTTTCCTGGTCCCACCTGAGGCTTGTTTTGAGGGAAAACAAATTTAATTGTTCCTCTCTGTATACCCTTTTAAGGGGAGTAGTCGGTTTTTTTCCACTTTCTTTGTTCTGGATCCACGGAGTCTAAGTGTCAACCCCCCCCAAGTTAACCGTTTTTAGTAGATGTGGTTTTGTTGCACCCCCCCCCCCACCCACTTCCCCCCCCCCCCCCCCCCCCCCCCCCGCACAGACCTCCCCATACCCAACATCCACCGCTTTTTCTCACCAGTCCCTACCAAATTTTGAGTTTTTGTTCCAGCATTGTTCATGAACCCATTGTGTGTGTTTTGCCTCTGTTATTTTGTGAGTGCCCTCTGATGATACCAATAGACGCCAATTCGTTCTGACCCTTGTATACATCGATGCGGGGTCACCGGAATGAGAGACCGGGTTTTTTTTTTTTTTTTTGGTGTGTGTGACTCCGTGATCCAGGAGACCCATCCCACATTTTTTTTTCTCTAGAACACCAGGCCCTTAGCCCCTCCCCCCCAGTCCCCCCGGCACGATTTGAACTGTAGCGTCCCCTTGCGCCCAGGCTTGAGCATTTGCCCAACCTCCCTTTCTTGTCCCCCCCAACACCTTACACACCCGCGGTCCCCTGATCACCCTGGGGCGAAGGTGCGGGGCCTTTATTACATTGCCCTACAAGTTTTTTTAAAACGTCCTCTTCTGCCGCAGTCTTGTTTTTTTCTGCTTTCCGGTTTCTTTGCCCACGCGCTCTGCATACCCGGCGAGTATTCTGTGTCGTCGTTCCCCCTTGCCCCCTGATTTTTACGGATTTAGATCACGTCCTTTTTTGCCCGCCCTTGCTTTGACTGCTAATGACACCGTCAGGATCAGGAAACCCGCCCCTGATGGTTCCTGAGCAATTTGTGCCGCCGTTTATTTCAGCACTTTGCCCTTTGGTTCTGAGAGTTCCGGTCCCCGCCCCTCCGTTGGGTTTTTGCGCGAGAGAAGTCCAATTTGGGCCCGTTTTTTGAACTCACTCTCTTCTACATGTGTGATGCCGCTCCATCCTTTCGTTCCCTTCTCCTGTTTTCCCCTGCTAGGGGGCTCGCGCTTCCTGGCCCCTTTCTCTCCCGTGCTATTCCTATCTCTGGGATCCCCCCCACTTTGCTGGCCCGGCACTCATGAGATCACATTGCCTACTGCGCTCTGGTCCGGCCTTCCTATTGCTCAAGTGGTGTCCTATCCGGAGTGTTCAGTTGGGTGCTATTCATCCCGGCGCCGACGTTCCATTGGTTTGCTCCCGGCCTTTTTTTATCTTTTTTTTGTGACACAGCCCTTGGTGTTTTTGTGAAGGGCCAGTCTGGTTGCCTGCCTCCCGTGCGCGCGTTCACAAGCGAACTTGCGCCCCGTTCGGGTTGGCCATTTTTTATTTGGTTGTATTGTTGCTTTTCTGGAGGCATGGGACTCTCCTCAATCGTTTTCCGCCTGACCCCATTTCGTTGTCACTTGATCGATACCCTACACCTTAGCTACACAGATTTTCTGGTCCTCTTTCCCCTGATTTCACCCCTGTCTGCCCCGTGTCTCTTACGTTCTTTGTTTCCATTCGTGCAAGCCTACTTACTTACACTCCTTCCCACCCCCCATGACCAGCACCGTTTCTCCAGATCGACCTGAATTTCAAATATGAGCACTTTCCCCCTCAGGTCGCCTTCCGGCACCTATTGCAAGGGTGGCCTTTTTATCCTGAGTTTTGCCGGCTCCCACCCCCCCAAGTTTCCTCCCCGTCCCGTAATTGGCCTTCCTGTAACCCTAAATGAGTCACGGTGGCTTCCTGGAGAGAAGGTGGGACTTATTTTCCCCTAGTTTTTATAACCCAGTGGGGCACCTCTTGGATGCCCGACGGACAGTCTCCTCCCACTACTGGTTGATCGCGCCCCAACCCACTGGATTTACTGTTTGTACCCCCCAAACTCCTTTTTTTTAGTTGACTTTGCCTCCCCCACTTCAATTCGCTAGGTCCCTCCCGTTTGCTCCTTTTTACTTTTTTTTTTTTTTATTTTTTTACCAGGTTTCGATGCATGTGACTTGGCCTTGAGTACCCACCCGGTGTTTTTTTAAGCGGGTGGTGGACAACCCGTGTTGTCGACAGTTACAGGCCCCGCCCTAAGTCCTCGTTTCTTCTCTTGATGCCCGCAAGTCTCCTTTGTACGGGTCCTTCCCCCCCGGGTTATGGTTGGTCAAATCCTTCGTTTTTACCCTGATTCCTGTTTCTGTCCCCGTTTGAGGTCTTTGGTACTCCCAGCGGAAGTTTTTTTGCGTGTCCTTGGCTCTAGAGATCGGTGTTTCTACTCTTTTAAACCCCCTCCTTAGACTTTTTTTTTCGAGAAACACCTGGTTTTTTCTCGCCCCTTTACAACCACGGTCTCTTTTGCACGCCGCCCGACCCATTGTCCTTTGCTGTTTGTTACCTTTTAACTTTCCCCCCAGTCTCTCCCCAGGGTGCTTGGGCTCCTTCCCCTTATGACCCCGTAAACACCTTGCTTTGAAGAGCCTCGGGTCTCCCGGGGCATATTCTAGGTTCCCAGAAATAGACGGGAGTTACCCAGTCCTTTTTCATGTCCTGCCCAAGGGCCGTTATTTGTGGGGGTTTTCCCCCAGTCGACTTCCCCACAATTTTCCTTTGAGCCGCTGCCATTCATCCCACCATACAGGTTGTTCACCTACCCAAACTTATGACAGTGAAATCTCTAAAACAAATTCCACGCTACCAGATATCCCATTTGGGTTTTTATTTAGATATTTTTTCCTTCCTGCCAAACCTTTTTACCCCCCGGGGTGTTTCACCCCACACAATTCTCTTTCCGTCTTCGAGCGAAGGTATCTTGCATTCCCATCGTGCGGTAAACATTTCAGGAACAACCCAAAAAAAGTAAAAAAACAAACCCCAACCAAAACCAAACAGTAAAAACCCACAATGGCCCTGTCTTTCGTGGTTTTATCATTTTCACCGTTACTTTTCCCGGTGCAGTCTTTGCCGTTTTTTCGTCCCCCT
>Ga0179591_1196219_pt1 | contig 10238 bp, 18 predicted proteins | sample CZOMad2_1_08_16f_FD_182891 | JGI IMG/M metagenome (GOLD analysis project Ga0179591, IMG submission 182891) | Vadose zone soil fungal communities from Angelo Coast Range Reserve, California, USA - CZOMad2_1_08_16fungal (PacBio error correction) | ecosystem: Environmental > Terrestrial > Soil >... | reverse complement strand
AATCACTCACCAGTACTTCTCCATACAGAAGGAATAAGACGGATCTGCCGACTCTTCCGCTCTCTACCCCAGTGATTTGCACTGAAGCAATATAGACTTGTGAGACGGACGTTTACCAGCACGAGTCGCGTAGCCCCGAGCTACCCACTTTTTCTCCATGCCTCTTAGTCCACCTTAACCCCCTCTTCATACCCTCCCCCCAGTTTGGTGAGATTTTTTTCTTCCTTCTTTTTTTTTAAGGCTTCTTGGCTCCGATGGACAGTCAACCGGTGGATGAGTCATCTTACGTCCCCCCTCCTTTCTTTTCCCCTCGTATCTGATGATCTAATCTTTTATTCTCCTATTGAGCCACTTGTATTATTAAAGTAGTTAATTTTTTGTACACCATAATTTCCTGGTCCACCTTGGTTTCTTCTTGTTTACCACCCCCCCCATATTCCCCCCAAAACGGCCCCGCCCCGTTTTCCCTTTTGCCTAGACAACGGTAGCGCTATTTTTAGTATTCTTTCGGATTGTCTGGCTTGCTTACATTTTCGTGTTGATTGTCACGGTTTAGGATTCGACACCCGATGCACTGATTGACATTCCCTGGTTGGTTTTTTGTAATTCTTAGCCTCTACTCTCATTGGATTCGTTTGTTTCCTTTTGTCCTGAACCATAAAGGAACCCTTATCGCAGGCTTTGGAAAAAGTATTCACACTTCTGCCCCTTTCCCCCACACCCTTGCGGCATCTAAATTATGATCCCTTTTTCTTCTTCGTACACTCAACCCGAGGGTATACCAGCTCATGGTTTTTTTTTAATTTGTCCCCCTCCATTACCCTTTTTCCAGTCAAGGAGTGGGTTTTGTTCCAGTAGCCCCCCCAATTTGCGTTTTTTATTTTTTTCATTTCCCCCTTTCACCCCCCTTTCCCTTTCGGTGTCCTATGATTTTCAAATCAATCCGTCCTGCTTCCTTCTCTCTTTGATGTCTATCCCCTTTTTTTTTGTCAACCAGTGGTTCTGAGAACAACCTTTTACTTTGCCACAGTTTTTTTTTTTGTGACACAATCGTCCCCCCCCAATTCCAACGAATCATTTCCCAACCCCCCCCTTCTTCCATGACTGATGGTACCACTTGCCCACCCCGTTCTTTCCCTTTGACCCCCAAACCTTTTTCCTCCACAATTCTCATGTGCAAACACTAGCCTTCGTGTTAGACATTTCCTTTTTATTTCTTCTCCCTTTCTCAGCTACTTTATGCAGTGCGCACAAATTCCATCTGAAACGATCCTTTTATTTTTCGCATTTACTGGTCTTACTCTTTTCTACTTCTCGCCTGTTCCGTTTACCACTGATTTCCCCTTTCCGATGTGACAAGATGTCGTCCATTCCCCTTGGCAGGTCCCGTCATCGTCTTGACCCATCATCGCCTCATCTCCACTCTGTCTTTCCCAAACGGTATATAAATGGATTTTTAGCCAACCCCCCCCCTTTGACCAGAGGTATTCACTAGACTTTTTTTTTTTCGGGGCCTCTTTTTTTACCACTCTTCTCTGAAGGCCACAACGTGAGAATACCCCCCTTCTTTTTTGAGACTCGCCGACTTTGGCCCTTTCTCTCTTTTTGGACTTTTCTCATCAGTCCTTCCTTTTTGTCCGACGCAGGAGAACCTTGTTTCGGATTGGACCCCTCTGGACAAGATCCTCACGGTTCATCGTTCCTGTAACCCCTTCCTTCTCTCCTCAGACGTACAATTGGTTTAGCTCGTTTTTTCCCCCTTTCCACCGGCTCTGAGCCCCGTTCCCATTTTACATACCTTTTCCAAAAAAATATTCATGCCCCACTGTCCTATCTGTTTTATCCTTTCTGTTTGACTTTTAAAACCCTACCCTGAGTTTTGGTCCCACATCTTTACTAAAGGTTTGTTTAAACAGGTGGCGTCTTCTATTGTAAGTCCCTAATTTCCACCCCTGACACCAAGCCTGCAACGCCCTTCCCCGTAACCCTGAATGAAGACCAATCACCCCCTTTCCTTTTTCCCCCATGTCCATGTTTGTTCCTCATCCTTTTTCCTCGAAAATAGTTTTGATGGCTTTACCCTACTTTTACTTTGTAGTCACGTCTTTTAGAGGATATAAATCTTAGTCGTTTTCCTTGGTCTTTTTTAACATATCTTCCAGTTTTCATCTCCCAGAAGCTAGTTTCTTTTGTTTGTGTGGGTTTTGGGGTGTAACGTCCCCCATCTCGCACGGTCTTTTCCCTCCCCCAACGGTCCTTTCCTTGATTTACTACACTAAATCCGATCGTAGTTCCCTACCCCTTTGTTTTTTGAGCTGACTTGCTAGGTAAATCTTACAGTTCCCAAGGAAATCACCTTTTTATTCAGTCCCTGCGGATCCAGAGGGAAGTACTATGCTTTTTTTTTTTTTTTTTTTCTATAGTACGCTGAGTCTTCCCCCACCTTAGAATAGTTAGAGACGTGCTTCCCCAACTTTCCTGAAAGTACAGGCGCCTATCCGGTTTTAACGCCTCCACAATAGATTCCAATGAGTACAACCCCCCTGGTAAAATATTTTCTTCAACGTCCAAAGGGTTATTTTTGTTATCTTTTGTCTCTAATGTACGGGCTCCTACTTGCCATGCCACCCCTCAATTGCCTTTCCAACTTCCCTCCTCAATGATCCCTCTTTACACCACTGTCTTTCCCCCCGTGTTTCAATAAGGTATTTTTACATGCCCCCAGCGACCCTCTCTCCCCCTCTCAGTATAAACGATCTCTTTTTTCTGATTTTTTTATTGTAATTTAATTTCCCCTCTCTCTTCTAACAAACTTAGATAACACTCCCCCCCCCTCCCCTTGTGTCCCAATTATCGGTAGGCATGTAATTACGTTTTCACCTCCCGCTTTCCCTTATGAGATCTTTGACATATAGTACCATCCCACTCCCCCGTTTCTCTAATTTTCTCGTCTCACCTTTTGGATTCTACGTCCTTATTGTTCACCCCCCCGAACTTCGTCCCCCAGATTACCGAGCTAACCCAAAATGTTGTATAACCTTTATGTCGTTTTCATATAATCTATGTTATTAGCTCCCCAGTTTTCCAAACCCCACCATAATTCCTTTGACAAGAATATTGTTCTTTGTTTTTTTTTTCCCCTCCCAAATCAATTTTTTTCTACATAGGAGTTTTTCCCTGTGAACCTCTCTTTTATCTCCCTTGAGACCCCCCCCATTGTAAGAAATGATTCCCGATTTTTTCCCCAAGTGTGATAGTTTTTGTTAACGAGTGGCCGAACACTCGGTCTATTCGTAATGAAGGTTGGATGCCTGTTCTCCTGACAGTGGTATTTTATTCGATAAGCACCCCCTCCCGTGCTGATCATTCCCCCTTTTCCCTTTTACATTCGTGAATTTTTTGAGAAGCGCAATGCAGCCAAGGCTCCCTCCAATTAGCTTCAAATCTTTTACCCTCTTCTTAACTCTTTCCCCATGTTCAACCCCCTTCTTATACCCAGTGTGCAATTTGCCTAACGGTTTTTTTTTTCCGTTTTTTTCTCAGGAAGGCGGGGTTATTTTTTTCCCCCCCTTGCAGGTTCTTTTTTTGTTTTTTCCGGACCTTAGTCCCCCCAAACTTTTTGTGGCCCTGTTTTCCTTTTCCGCCCTGGTTATTTAATTAACCTCTAAATGTTTATAAACCTATTTCTTATTGCTTTATTTTTTTCTGTGCTAACTTAATACCATTTTCCAGGTTCCTTATGTGCTTAATTTTCCCCCCAGAAAGCACTAACGCATTTTCCTGTACCTTCGTTTTCCCACCCACCCACCCACCCCTTGGACAAGTTATTGTCCCCTGCCCTTACACCCCTTCCTGCAGTCCTTACCGTAGGGTACCTTCTTCGCCTCCGCCATGATCATCCTCTTTGACATTGACTTCTATTCGCCAAGCTGTTTTTGGTTTTCATTTTTTTTTTTTACCCCCAAGTGATGTACTCTTTGGCCCACCTCCGAGAGACTCCCCAGTCATGCATGTTTGTGACACCCGAACACACCCTCCCTTTCTGGCTGAATTATAAACTTTTTTTACATTTTTTTCCCCATAATTGAACTGTCCCAGAGATAACCCGCTACCCCTTTTCCCCCCCCCTCTCAAAATCCCCCACCCTCCCATCCCCCTCCCGGCCCGAATTGCAACAACTTGTACCATTGCCGACCCTCTCTATTTTTTTCCAACTTTGGGGGTTTTGGGTGGCGTAGGTGTTTTTTTTTTACTACCACACACACCCTGCTTTTTTTGTCACCTGTGGGTTCACCAAAGTAATCCTTTTTCATAACCTAACCGTTCCCTAAATAGATGAACGCTTCCTTTTCTACTTCCAGTCCTCAGATGTAGCTACATTTCCTTGCGACCAATACTCTGCCCCCGGCACGTCCTTTCCCTCAGCCCCCCCCCCGGTCCGGTAGCCCGGTATAACCACCCTTTTCCAATCCCTCAAATATCCCTCCACCATATCTTCCTCCCCTCTGTTTTGCTGCTCCTAATGTTTTTTATTGGCTAGGAGGCTTTTCTCTTTTTCTTCTTCCGTCTTTCTTAGCCTGAACCTGCCGGCATCACTTCTTTCTTCACCTCTTCTTTCGATGATCATCCTCTTCTATACGTTCTTTTCTCTTAATATTAACTTCTTTCCTTTAGTTCCCCCCCCAACTAAGGGTTAACAAACGTTCTTCCTCCCAACCAACCCCCCCCCCCCTGGAAATTTTTCCTCCCCCATTCCACTGGTACGACGCGCATCTTTTCTTACTTCTGACCCTTGAGTTGTGATGGTTTCCACTTTTTTAGTTGAATTTTTCTTTATTCTGCCTCCGTCCACAAAAGATCACCCTCGTGAATCTTCTCCTGGCCCCCCCTTTCAGTGATTGATGTGGTTTTTTTCACTCCAATATGTCCTCTTCGCGAAGGCGGGTTTCCCCCCCCTCCCCCCCCCCCTGCACTCAATAGCTTACCCTTTCCACCACAACCCCGCTTTGCGTATATTTCCCAAATTTAATTGCAGTGGATAGTTTTTTGTCGTACCGAGTATACCCTACTTCTGATGGTGTCCCCATGCCCTTTTTTCCACCCCAGTTTTACTGAAACTGTTTTGTTTTCCCAGTTAAATACCGAGTGTTCCCGTCTGTATATGCCAACTAAATAACCCCTTCATTTGTTAGTGAGGGCCTATATCGTTTCACTCCCAGAGGTGTTCTTTATATCCCTTGTTTCCCATCCGTTTCTTTTGCATCAACATGTGTTTTTTTCCAAACCCCATTTTTACCCAGCTTTTTGGTGGGTGATTTTTCCCATCCCCGGAAACAATACACTTCCCTACCCACGGGCAATAATTTCCCCTCCACCCCCTTCCCCCGATCCTGGCCCCCTCCTGTAAAACCCCCCCCTTTTTCCTTCCCTTGTAAAACTTCCTCACCAAACATGTGGACACCAATTCTATTGATATTTGTCAGTCATTTTCTTCCTTCTTGCTGCTTCTTGACTTCTGCAGGGCGGCCACCAAAATTCCCATTTCACCCTTCCTTTTATTCAGTAACTTTGCTATTTTTCTTCTACTGCAGTAATTAATTCACCAATGCTAAAGTTCTCTCTTAAACCAAGTCTCCATGCGTCCAAGACCTTTATAGTCCTGCGTCCCAACATACAAGTGTTTGCGCTACATCCCCCTTGAGTTCCCCTCCAATACAGTAGAACTAGCTTTTCATGACCCACAAACCACATTTTTTTCCAAAGCGTTAGTGGGAATTTCTGGGTTTGGGTTTACGTGTTTCTCTTTTTTTCCCATCTCTACTGTACTGGAAAAAAGGCTAACCCATCTTCACCCGATTTTCGTCAACGCCCTTGGGGTACTTTTTTTCTTTCTTTTCGCCCTACGTCCCCGGTTTCCAGAAGAAGAATGCTTGTTTATGAGCTTTAGTCGATGGTCCAACTATCTCAGCCCCTTTCCCCTCTTCCCCCCCCCACGGTTATCATGTTCCCTTTACCTTTTTTGATTTGAGTGTTCGCGACTTTTTTCCCCCTGTTCGATTCTCTTTCCCCGGTACACCCAAAAAAATATTCAACAAACAACTCTCATGTCCAGCCTTCCCCTTCTTCCTTTTTTTATTTCTCGATGGTTTTGGCATTCCCCACCCCTGATGTTGCAATCATTTCCATATTTTGTCCCCTTGAGGAAGGTTCTCCCTTTGGTCCGGCCACTGCAATTTGACATGGAAAATTCTGACGTCCCCGTCCATTCGCTCCCCCGCTCCGCCAGAAATCAGTTTACGTTTATCACCTCTTCCTTTGTTTGACGCATCCCCTTTCCTCTGCCACTATGTTTAGGGAGTCCATGCATTTAACTTCACTTGTAAGCCCTCTTGCCCTTTCGCTCCCCTGATCTTCTGAGCCTGGTACTCATCCCTTATTTTCTCCCCCCCTACCCCCGACCGAAGATTACCTTGCTTTCGCGCCTTCCCTTTTCCCAACCAACGTTTCTTCCGTTTACTCGTATATAAGAAACTCATTCTTCTTTCGTTTGTGTTTTTCGAGAGATGTTGATTTCTCCTCTCCTATTAAGGAAGGACTTCCTGTAGGAACCGCTTCGCTACCCTTAGGACCCGGTCTCTAGGATTTTTTTTGCTATAGTCATTAGACCCTTCCCCCATTCTTACCTCGTACGCATGCTCACCCGCTGTTTCGGAAAGTATCTTCCTGTGGGTCCCCCTTCCCCCCCAAAAAAGTGGTCGCCTGCCCCCCTCCTGTAAACAACTTTTTTTTTTAAGATGGTCGCACCCAGTAAACTGTTTTCTTGCTGCAGAATCGTTTATTCTCCTTCCCTGTTTTTCCCGCTTTCGTATATTTTTGCAATGTCACAAAATCCGTTCCGGTAACTATCCGCCGCCAGGTCTCAACCCCATGTCTCCACCCCCGGTCTTTCCCAGTAGGATTTTCTAACCCCCTTTTATGTCCCCCCCCCAGCGACACTAACCGCGCAGTTTATTATAACTCTAGTTACGTTAATGAGCCGGTTTTCTCCTTTTTTTGTGTAGGTCCTGTCCCCCACATCTCCTCTCCTCTAGCCCCGGACAAACGCGCTTACACTCACAATCCCAAGGTACCGGGCGCATTGATAATTCATGCATTCCCACGATCCTTTTTCTGAGATCCCTGTTCCCTTATACACCTCGACCTGCTCTCTTCTTCGTTTGATTTTTTGTCTACGGATGAATGTCTGCAAGCCCTCCGAGTAAAACGTCCTCGAACTGCCTGGCGAGTATCCCCCCACCCATTTCCGTGGCTCCCTTTTGGGTCGCTCTCTAGATTGTCCCTTCTCCCCACCCCGCTTCAACCAACGCTTTATGCCCCCCTCCTTCTCTTTCATCTTTTTATTTCCAACAAAACTTGTTTTCGGTTTTCCTTTTCCCCCCCTTTGGGCTTTACCTCCACCACCCTGATGTAAATTGTCCTTTTTTTTTTTTCAAACCCCCCGAGTGACGATGAAAGGTTCCCCCCGTGATGGCATCCCTCTTTGCTGTTTCATTTACAAGTTGTTCTGGTATGACTTACCCTTATTTGTCCCCCCCCTCCAAAACATACTTCCCCCTTGTCCGCCCTTATCTCTTTTAAACGTGCTTTTGCCCCCCGGCATAAAGTATCCCCCTAGAAGTCTAAATCCTATTCACTCCACCTAATGAAATAAAGGAGTTATATTTTTCCAACCTCCCTATCAAACAGGGTGACCTACCCCCCGTTTCTCCCTGTTTGTTTGTTTAATTTTTGTTGGAATTTCCCGGCTTGCACGGATAGTCTGGGTCTTGTGTTTCCCTCTTCGTTTCGTTTTTTCACGTTTCTCTGTTCCTGGATGGGAGTTTTTCCCCCCAACCACATCTGTGACGTGGTTCAGCTTCCCGTTCGCAGAACTTTACTTTTGAAACACCCTATAAATAAAGTCTATACCCTCTAGATTCCTATTGTTCCGTCCCCTACTTTCCCCCATCCCCTTCCCCGTGTTGAATTAGGTTGCCTGACCCCTATGGGCCGCTTTATTCCCCCATTTATGGAACTCCTTGGACAAACCCCCCCCTCAGTGGCTTGATTTCCCCTGTTTTACTGTTGGTAAAAAAGCCACCCACACACATCAGTCTCGTCACCCCGTTCCCCCCCCACTTATTCGTCCTTTCCCTGACTTCTTCTCCCCTTGCCTCCATTTGCATTACCCTCCAAGCGGATGTTTTTATGTGAGCAGAGGCCCCGGTGCCCGTGATCCCTTTTGCCCCCCCGCCTTCCTCGACGACTGAAGCCTGTCTTTTTCTGACAAGACCCCCCCATAATAAATGCTAGTGCCTGTAACCTTATTTCCCCTTTGAAAATCACTGCGGTTTTCCTACTGCAGTGTAGAACCGCTACAACAAGACCTCAGACAAAATCTCCCAGACCGCCATCCATCCCCATGTCAAGGCTGTATCACCACACTTGACTTGCTACCATTGCCTACACTTTCTACTGATGCTTTCCCCCCCCCTGCTGGTTTTTTTCTAGTGTTGTTCCTAACGCACGCCCCATGTTTGATTTCATTATTCCCCCCCCGCCCCTTTTCCTAAATTCCCTCCAACCAGTCGAACAATCGTAAAGCTAAACGGATAAGCATGCCTTTTACTCTCCTTCCCCGCTGAATTCCCCCTTAGGATGCTTCCGTCCCCCGTCCTTTTCCCTGTGTAACCCTTTAGGCCCTCGTGGTTTTGGGATCAACCCAATCTAACACCTTTCAATCCACCGTATATATCTCTTTTCTCTTCTCTTTTGTGAGTCCTTTATTTCCTTTGGTGTTGAGAGTGTTTCCCTCTCCCCTTTGAACCCCGTTGTCTGTCTGAATTTTCCGGCCGGCCTCCTGCATTTTCTTCACGAGGATGAGTGATCTTTTCTCCGTTTTCGCGTTCCTCTCTTTTTTTCCTGCCCCCCCTTTTTTTTTGAGTGATTACCCGTCGTTAATTTTTGGACCCCCCCCATTACGTGTGGATCACAACTGTTCTTCTTTAGTAACCCCACCCCCAGACCCCCCCAAAGGCCCCTCCTTTTTCTCGAGGGCGTCAATGGTTAGCTTAGTCTTGTGCTCTTTTTTCCCTTTTTTCTTGCTTTTCTGGCGGTTCTTTTAAAATCTTTCCGCCTTCGACTGTATATTATCTCCTTAGTTCCCACCAATTCTCCATTATTGCCCACTAACTTTTTCCTTTAGCCTCAGTTGCAAAGATAAAGGGATGAGGTTTTTATTTTTGGCCAACGAACCCCACCTGCAGGACTGATTCTGAATCTTGCTTCCAAACCGGGTAAAATCAGTCGTGCTCCCCCTTGCCCCCCCCATCCTGCTTTTTTCCGTAAATTTTTTACCTGTCACCTTTTTCCTTATGACATGTTCGGTCTTCCTTGCACTTTAACCGGGTATCCCCTATCCTGTATGACCTTTTTTCCCTGGGCCTTTAAAGTAAACCTTTTAACCAGCTTTTTTTTTGTTCCATTTTCTCCCTTCCACCTTCCCGTAGTTTCCATCTCTTTTGCACTTTTTTCACATCCCATTACCCTTTGAGTAGGCTCCTATTAGAGTGAATCATCAATCGTCTGCTTCTATCTATCAATGTTTAACCGTTCCTTGTCTGAGAAGCAACGGGCTCCTTCCACCCCCTTTTCACCCCCTTTTGGGTTTGGAATAAAATCCTGGCCTATCACTCCCCCCTACACCGTCCCTTCCCTTCCCCTCCCATTCATCCTGCCTGGTAACCCTCCACACCCCGGTATCCATTGCTTTTAGGAAAAGAGAAGTTTTGGCCAACCCTAGTCGGTTATAATTATCTGGGCTGTATAGGATTTACCCGTGCCCTTTCTTATCCTTTCCTTCCCACACATGAATAATGTAAAAGATTAGTGCCTGAATCTGGGATTTTTTTTATCTACCGTCATTAGCCTGTTCCAGTAATACCCCTTGCCTAAATCTATATTATCTGTCCCATAAGATTAGGAATATGCAAAAGACACTGTCATCTTTTTTCCCCTTTTCAATTTTGAAATTCTCTAATTTTTGACAGATCTCATTCCCCCTCTTCGCCCCTGACCACCCTCGGTTATCTCATCTTTTAGCAACCCACCCCCCCCCAATGATTGTCACCCCCTCTTTTAGTTTGAAAGGATCGGTGTTTTTTTATGTTTTGCTCCTTTACCATATATCTCTTCCCCAG
>Ga0179591_1148494_pt1 | contig 10238 bp, 14 predicted proteins | sample CZOMad2_1_08_16f_FD_182891 | JGI IMG/M metagenome (GOLD analysis project Ga0179591, IMG submission 182891) | Vadose zone soil fungal communities from Angelo Coast Range Reserve, California, USA - CZOMad2_1_08_16fungal (PacBio error correction) | ecosystem: Environmental > Terrestrial > Soil >... | reverse complement strand
CTTTTTACCCCCTAGGGGTTTCTCCCTGCCTATGACACTTTCTCCCAGCTTTTCTTTTCCCCTCCTGTGCATACCTGCTGTATACAAGTATCGTGCGAAGCCATCCTCTGTTGAAGAACCTTGACCTCGCAACCCTTTATATCTGTCGGACCTCTATAAATGTGGCTTCCCTCCTAGTTCCGGCAAGGACAACTTTCGAAGGTCGCTGTTTCTTTGAAGCGTATTCGCCCAGATGGAGATAGCGGCCCAGGGCCCTTCACTTTTTAGTCTCCCCCTGACTTAGTAGTAGGGGAATTTCACCCGGAAAAATGACTCCCCTGCCCCCAGGCCCTGGGACATTTAAAGGGCCCGTGAAACGGGTCGCCAGACTCCCCCCCTTTGGGGCCGCGAAGTCCGAACCCCAAGAACCAACGGCTTTGCCAGGTCCCGTTTCCTTAGGAGGAACTGCGTGGCTTTAGTGAGGTCCCGCAGGTGGCATGCCCCCGTTTTTTTCTTGACCCTCCTCCTTCCTGAGAAAGTGGTGCGGCCACTGACCTTCACGAATTTAACTTTCACCCCCGCCGCCAGTATCGTTTTGTCCCCCGCTTTTTCAGAGGACGACGTCCCAAGCGGGATTGCACTCCGGTCTTTGACGGACCCGCATTTGCGCTGTAAGCCCCAAACGGACCTCTTCCCCACGTTTTTTCCAATTTCGTATTGCCTTTCCCCAGTACAGAATCCCCCTTCAACGAGCTTTACATCAGATCCGAATGCCGCTCTTTTATTACTCCGCGGGCTTTCCATCGACACTTCACTTGTGAAACCATGATGTGCTGGGCACGCCCCCCCCAGCGGCACCGCGAAATCCTCTCTTTTCCCCAGGAAAACTGCAAGCTTCCCAAACCCTTTTCCTCCCAGGTCTTTTGGGAAACGGTTCACATTCTGAGACCCAAGGCTTTTTCAACGTGCTTTCTCTTCAATTTCTGCCCGACTTCGGGCCCAGGCTTGTCCCCCCCCTCCTGCCGCCCAATCCTTTCTTTTGGGTGAATCTTTCCAAAAATTTACTATGATTAAACCGGATAGTGACTTCCCTTACCGGGTCCGCCCCTTATCGCCACCCTTTTTCTTTCCTAGCCGGCGACTTTCTTCTCGTGTAGGGATTGCGACGGCTTTATCCGACACTTGGCCAGTTTGTTTTTTGACTAAATTCGGTTTCTCCTTTGTTGATGAAAAACTTAACCGTTTTTCCCTCCCAGGACCCCCTTCCCCCAAGAAGGTCTGGAAGCCAGAAGGTACGCCCCTTCCCTATAGAAGCCGTAAGGCCACTCTCGCGCTCGCCCATCGACAACCCCACTGAAGAGCATTTCCCCCCAGAAGTTGCGGTTGCTCTTTCGGCGGGTTTTTCGTTCGGCGTTTCCCCCCCTTACTTTCGATTTCCCCACGCCTGTCCCGCGACCGCCCAGCCACCCATACCTTTCCAACGTTCCCCCCTTATGTAAGTCTGAGCGTTTGCCCCCCTCTTTTCCGACCTGGCATGCCATTCGAACTTCCCATTTTATGTGCTTTGAACTTCCTCATCCGATTTTAGCAATAATCCCTTTCCTGGGCGACATGTGTTCAGGTGTTGGTTCTCTCTTAGAGAAACACTCTTTCCTAGACCCTTTACCGTCTTGATTCCCCGCCTTTTTCCATACCGAATGCGCGATTCCTGTTTTGACCGAAACTCGCTCAAGTCCTCCTTAACGGGTATCTCTTCCGAGTCTAGTCACCCCCCCCCTCTTTTCGAGGCAGTAAAGCCATTCTCATCTTTCGAGTCCCTTTCCTTATGATGTCCCTTCTCACTGTTTTCCCGTCCATGGGTCGTAACCGACCCTCCCCCCTTTAGACACGACTTGTTTCGAATCAACCCAACCTGCAGCAATCGGCCGGTCACCCCCTCTTTTCCTATAGATACTGATTACGTCCTAGTAAGTTTAACCAAAAATACTCACTGCCGCGGCACGTCAAGAGTGGCCTCGCAGTAGGAAGGTTTGCTGTGAAGCAATCCTTTTGCCTTTGTTAGGACCTTCCCCCCCCTCGACATTTTTTCCACGTCATGGGACACCTTCACCCCTTGGTGAGACTGTGCTTCACCTTTGACCCAAATTCCTGACATAAGTCCCGGAACGATTTTCTTATGCATGAAGGTTCCCCACCCATGTAATGAATACCCCCCTTTCCAACAGAGTTCCCTTCTTGTCTTGTGCACAAGTGTTTCTTCACTGGGTCAGAAGTTCTTTTTTTCGTCCCCCCCTTTCGTGGTTTTTCTCCCCTGCCTGAAACGCTTCGCTTGCCTTGTTCTGCGAAAAGCATTATTGTCGCATTTCCCCTTATCCTGCGTATCTTTCGTGGATGGGAGGTTTGCCCTTTTTTCACTTTGCACAAGTTCTACTCCCCGCTTTTCTTCCTTTACGAGACCCCTTCTCCCCATCCTGTCATTCCTTTTAAACAAGCTCTCGTTCCCCTTCGCCCATGCCACTCTTTTCCGACCTCACCTTTTTTTGGGTGAGTTTTATTTTTGTTTTTGTTTATTGCATTTCATCCCCTTTGTCCTTTTATCTTGTCTCGCATTCGTTTTTCTGAGGTCTCGACCCGGAACTTTTTTCTCCTGTCCGGGACAGTTAGACTTTTTTCCCCCAATGATCGGTTTTTTCCGCAATCCCCCCACGCTCTCTATTCACTTTTTCATAGACTACAATCCCTGCTGGTCTCTCCCCCCTGGGGCTAGAAGAGTTTCCCTTTTCTTTCGCGAGGAGAACTGTCTCCTTATCTTGCACTTATTTCCCTTTTGACTTTTTCCCCGTTTCTTAGTCCGATTCGCTTGAACCCTTTTTTTTTTTCATTTGGCGTAATTCCCTTTTGTCTCCTGTGCACCGGACATTCGGGTCCGTTGCCCTTTTTCATTCATTGGCTGACTGCTCGGTCAGCTCTTTCTCAAACGAATTGATTACCGGCCTGTGCCTCCGTCCTGCTTTGGGCCCTATGTGTTTTGAGCTGAGGCTGGAGACACCTTCCCCCCTATGAGCTGCCACGCAAAAGCCCTGTTGCGCGTGACACGACGTTCTGTTCCGCTTAGTGAGCGGGATTTTTTTGTGTCGTCGTGCTTTTAAGCCGTAAAGCTTCCTTCCAAGAGGGTTTTACTTTTTTCTGCTGTGATTTTTTGTGCGACCTGTCTTGTTACCCTTTTTCTTCTCGATTCCGACCATTTGCTTTGAGATTCAAAGTCCTGTCCTCCCTCCCCTATAATTCGCTTTCTCTCCGCTGTGAGGCATGTTTCCTCCCATTTATGGTGATTCTCAATCAGAATAGATACCCGTTAGGTCTTCCCCTTAGTCGAGGCCTTCGGCAACACTTTTTAATTTTTAGCCCGGTTCTGCGAATCCGGATAAAGGTCATGTTTTTTTTGAGTTTCCGGTCGCGCTTTCCCTTTTTACATAACATCCCCCTCCCCCAATGCGAACTGTCACAGTTTTTCTTTCTTTTCTCATTGGCTCTCCCCTTGTCAAATGAACGTCTCTCCCCTTTTTTCTGCCGCGGACCATTCAAAAATCTCTGAATTTCCTTTTTTGACGTTGGAAAGGTATGGAGTGGACCCTTGTCTGTGTATCTCTACGTTGTGATAGAATGCGATTCCTTTTCATTCCCCTCCAGAACCGGCCCTTTTTGCGAAACGTCTGTTTTGTTTCCTTCTTCCTGGGTTTGCTATCTTTTCCGCAGGGCGGATTTTTATTTATGTTATGCCCTCTGAAGTGCGGACTTCTTTAGTTCTGCTCCTTGCCCGTCTTGGGAAAGGTTTTCTTTGCTGAGGAAGTGTTAAGGTTTGGGCAGCCCCACTATCCCACACCCTCCCTGCAACATCCCCGGTGTACTAGCACCCCCCCGAAAGTTCTTTTTTTGCCCAGACATTCATATCTCGTGCCCTGCCATACCCCTCCCCCCTCTTTCAGATATCGCGGAACCCTTAATTCCTCAGCTATCCCCGGTTCTCAATCGTCCCTTTTCTACCCTCTGGAAAAGACAAGGCTTTTTTTGCTTTTGAAGACTTGGGCCGCCTCCAACCTTCCAGATGACGGCAAATTTACCTTCCCCTTTTTATAGAGGACGGGGAGTTTCCCCCTTTCCCCCTCCCTTAGTCGCCTTTGGAGGTTTTTTCCCCCCCCACCCTGATTGTCATTTCCCTTCAATCTCTTCTTTTGCTAGCTTGCTTTTTCCTTTTTCTGTTATTGTCTTGACCCCCTCACGAATTTTACTGTACCCCCTCTTTCTTTCCCCACGAGAGATGATCCCCAGATCTTCATTCGCGCGGAGTAGATCGGTGAGGCCTTTTTCTTACCCACTAAGATTTTCAATTTACCTTTATTTGGAGTCCCCTTTTTTCTCCGCACATGAGTGTAGAGCCCAGATCGTATACATTTTCTCACTTAGTCCTCGGCCTGCGTTTTTCCCGAATCAAGATATCCTCTTCCAAGGGTGGCTGGCGCACCAATTCTCGACTTTCGTTCCAGTCCCCCCCCCGGGAAGGGAAAATGTCGGATACTCACCTCAGACCCGACAATTGTTAAAGAATATAGACGTGCACAAGAAGGGGGTCCTTTCGCCTACTCCTGACCAATGACGTGTTTTTTATGTTTATACCTATTGGTGTCACATGTGAATGCCAATTCTAGTTGGGAAGTTTCACTTGAGGTGTTGATGACTCTCCTGGATTTCAGTGTGTCTTTTTTAGAACCAAGTTCCGTACCGCATAGATTTCAATCATGTTGCCTACTCTCCACTAGAGTAGAGGGCCTTCTCCCAAACCCTCCTTATTTCCTGCCCCCAATTTCAGAGACAGGCTAAAGATTAGTTGCAGGGGTTCCGAGTCTCTCCTTTTTAAATGAACCTTTATTTAGAAGGTCTCCCCCATTGTTACCGAAGGTTGTTTCCATTTTGTTAGGCCCCTTATCCCCCTTCCTTTATTCAGCGCCCTCCTCTTTTGTAGAAATCCCTATCTCTTTTATATACCCCCCGTTGGTTTTTTTTCTTTGAGATCTACATGGCTCCAACGCGCGTTCTCGGAATCCCCAACTGCCAACTCTTTTTTCTCCAGGGGGTTTTGGTTGTTGGTGTCACCCGCAAGGTTGAATTCCCGTCCATCACGGCTTTGCCGCCCTTCCTGTCAATTGAAGCTTAACCACAGCCTCAGGAACTCGAAAAACCTCGTGCAAAGAGATGAGGTGATTCCGAGGCCCCCTTCTTCACAGGGTAAGACCCTAAGCAACTGATTGCGTTTGTACGGACCGACCAAGAGAAAAGGAAGGCAAGGTGTGTTTGCGGAAGCGGAGCTCCAAAGATGTCCGAGAGAGGCCTTCCCTGAACGTTTTGTCTCTCGACACCCCCGGCCAGGGATTCTCTTTGGGAATCCAACCCCGGTCCCCCACGAAATGCCCCCAAGGAAAACGCTCATTCATTCCTTGGACATCCCCTCTCTAAATTCCCATTTTCGAGTTCAAGCGTCCCCACTCCTTTGCCCTGTCTGATTTACATGGTTTCGTAGGGCGTATCGCCGTTTTTCCGGCTTTTTTTGTCTTGACGACGCCTCGAGACGTGTTTCCTCCACATGCATCACAGGGCCCGCTCTTACTTTCCTTTCTGTCACCTTTTTGCTCTTACCCTCATGCCTCTTCCTGCAATCCGATTTGATCGACCATTTTTTTTCAATTGTGCGAGCCCCCTTTTTGACTCCCCCCCCGACATTTATGCCCCCCCCCCCTTCCTTTTCAAATAGTACTCTCAACCCGAAGCCCTTTTCAACGAGTACATCCAGCGCGCTCTCTCTGGGTATAATCGCTGCCTGCATCTAGGATTTCTGCAAAGACTTCCCCCCTGAGGGGCGGTTGCGGCCGTACCCCAAATGGCGGCCCTCTCCTCATCCTGACGGTTCCTTTAAATGGGAAATTCCTCTCGGGGAGAAACAAATCCCATTGGCACCGCCCACAATCAGGAGGGCACCTGTTTTTCCCTTTTCCATCGATAATTGCTTTTTTCCTTGTTTTTTATTCCCCTTTTTTTTGATTGATCCTCAGGCGCAATGCATGAGACCACAAGCCCTCTTCGGGTCTCTGATATGCTCCCCAAATTTGCTTGTTCCCCCGGACTTTCAACTTCACGGGGCCGCTACTTTGTTTCCAAAGCCCCGTGATGTTCGGTCCTAGAATTGCACTGTTTCCTTGAGGATTGATGAGGCAAGTCCTTCCATATACGAAGTGTTCGGGGCTTTCCTCATTGTTTCAACTCTATTTGGTTCGGCCAACCCCCCCTTCAAAACACACTTCCGTAAGTTGCCTCCTTTTTCCCCAAACCGGCTCTTTGGCGCTTATCGCCCGTCGGCTCCGGACGCGCAGCCGCCAGCAGGGCCCCATCGACCTTCTTATTGAGACCCTTTTAGCCACCCCCACTGAAGTTCTGCCTTCACCAGAAGTGGATTTTCCTTAGTGGGTTTTCTTCCTACAGTCCTCGTGACTTCTCTCCCCATTCCTCTATCCGCTATCGAACTTGTCTCCCCCATAATTCCACAACTTTGTCAGTCGTTTTTTCCCTATTGGTTTCCCGAGCCTGTTCCCCCCCCAGTGTTCTCAAGTCCCACATTTCTCTGTGCTTCCCCTTCAGATCACCGATACGCAACCCCCTTTCTTTGGTCGCCTTTTTTCTGGATGGGTTTCGTCTGGTGGGCGTTAGCAGACTTTTTAAGCTCTTGCACGGATTTTTCTGTAGATGACCCCCCCCCCGATGAGCTCTTTTTCGCCCTCATCGACTTCACCGGAAAACGCCCGCAACCTGGTATCCTTCTCTTGACGAGTTCCGTCACCATCGTTTTTCGAGGCAGCCCGTTTTTTCTCACGGCCATTGCCTTATCATGAGTTTTTTCCGTGCGCCCAATTTTACCTTTGGCTCACAAGAACTTTTTTTTAAAGCAGACTTCCGAAAAGACGTTGTCGGTCCCCCCCCCACCCTCAAAAATCTCAATTGTTAGTCACCACTCTGTTTCATTGGTCTCCTACTTTACGGATTCCCACTTTCTGATACGGTCTTCCCCCCACCTGCCGCTCGCCCCTCTGTTCCCCGAAACGTCTTGGTACGCTCCTTTTCTTGCCGGGCGGTTGATTTCCTCCGTGTAGATTTGTTGTACATTTAATCCCCCCCCCCCATTGACACCCCGTCTCATTTTCGCTCCAGTCCTTTCCCCTCCATTCCTTTGCCCGCTTTCTCCCTCTCTTCCCCCTTCCTTCTTTCCCTCCCAGTTGCCCCCCCCCGATTTCATGTTAATGACGTTCTCCCCCCCTGTCATGATGAATCCAATATTTCACACCCTCCCTTTTCAAGCTCCCCCCCGTTGCTACAGAACCTTTTCTATCCCTGGCAGAATTGTCCATCAGGATTCTCCCTTTCCTTCCTCTGCACTTGACTCTATGCACGCTGGTTCTTTTCGACACAGCATTTTATTTTAGTCATATTAGACATTGGTCTTTCTTCCTTTGCTTGGCATTGAGTGACCCCGCCCTTCCCCCCCCAAATTTATACGTAACCGTTCCCCGTTTTTCATTCCTGATCGAGCACCTCCCCGTGACTTCCTAGTAAAAAGCTCCTTTTCCCTGGATTAAACCCCTCCTCTCGCCTCTCATATAATTGTTGTTGTTATCTCTCTCCCTTCCAACGGAAAGAGTTGTGACCTCTTTCCCCTGATTGAGTTCTCGCCCAACCACCACCAACACATCAGGAATGTTTCTCCCCCTTCCTTTCGTTAGACTTGTTCTTTTTTGGGGAAACTCCCCTCCTTCACCTCGCCGCCCTTCGAAATTGACGACCTTTTCCCCTTTCCAGAAAATTTTTCTTGCCTCGGAAAGCGTTCACAGGTTCCGGCGTTCCTGAGAACGGCGCAGCATTTCCCTCCCTCTTCAAAGTGCTCCTTTTCCGTTTTCTTTTCTCCCGAGGCGCTTCCCCTTTGTTGTACCATTTGTCTTCTGACCTTTGGTCTTCCTTCCCACAGGACATTGTCCGACCTTCCCTTTAGGCCTGATCGACCTCTTCTTTCTTCGAGGCGCCCCCGAATTATTTTCCTTCCTTTTGACGACCGCGCTTGTTTTTTGCACTCTTTCTTAGAGTGGCTTTCATACCACTCTTCCCTTTATTTCGCTGCCCCCATTCAACCTCCGGCCTCTAAGTCAACTCTTTTACGCGGCCGGCTGGGTTGGGTTTGAATCCTCTTATCTTAGTCATCGTCAACTTCGCCCTGAACCCATTTTTGTCAGGAATGATGTCTGATGTTTGATGTTGGTGTCTTTAGGACCGTTTCGACCCCCGGGTGGTTACGCCCATTGCTGCGGTTCAAGTAAGGCTTTCTTACCATAAGATGAGCATTCTTTTCTTTTCCTTATATCTCCCGGCCTTCATATGTACACCGATGGTGCCTTATGACATAGTACCCTCCCTTTAACCCTTTTACCGGTTTTTTCTTTGTACCTTTAGCCGGGTCCCTTTTTGTAGGCCCACCAGTCCTCTCAGCTTTTGTGCTAAAGAGGAGTACAGTCATGTGTAGCAGCTCTTTCTGTATTGAACAGCCTAATGAACCCCCTCCTCAAACAATTGCGCCCCCCATGAAAGTGTTAGTGTCTCATCTTTTTTTTCCATTTAAGGGTCTCCCAATATCCCGTTTGAACTTCGGAGTAGTCAAAAATATGTTTCAACCTCTCCTTTTCCTTTTTTTTACTTTGGCAGTTGGACAGGTATTGGTGTCATTTTTTTTATCGCAGCTCTCTGTTAATTGTTGATTCTATTTTCCTCGGAATTGTAGCGCAACAGGACTAAGAAGGAATCCCCTTCCGTTTAAGTATCTTCAGGGTTTTTTCGTAGTGGATATCCGACCGGGCTCCACCACACTGGACTGCTGCTGATGCTTTTTTTGAGGAGGCTTTTGTTTCGCTCCAGCGCAGGTCTTCAATTTGATGGATGCTGTCAGTTTTTTTTTTGGGTTGGTAAGCAACCCCTGCTTGCCAACCACTTCCCTCCCAACTAGAACCTTTTTTCCCCCACCGCCTGGCTCTTGCAATCCCCCCCAGCATCTCCCCCTCCTTCTCCACATAGCTCAGGTTTTCCTAATCCCCCCTCTTTTTCGTCCGATGTGAACAGTTCAAATTCTTCAGCTCCTTTTCTCACCTCCTGCCCTCTTTTTTCCCACCCTGAAAATTTGCTTGTTTGCATTCTTTTTCACGCTTGGCCGCTTGTCTCATCACCTCCGATCCCTGAACTTTACCAAGATTTCCCTCCCTTCGGGAAACTTTTCCCGCCCCTGATTCGTTACTTTGTTTTGTTTGTTCTCCCAAGCTATAATTTCCCCCCCCTAGGCCCGTTGCCGGCATGGTTGGTTCGGTGGTTTATCACGCCCTCCCTCATGCGGTCGCTTCCTAAGCGGCACGCTCTTAGTCCCCTCTTTTTTCTGGCAGGATGCGTCTGGATTCTTCGTGCTTGCTTTCTTGTCCTCCCCCCTACGAATGCAAGTTTTTCCAGTTCGGTGGTTTCGGGGTCTCAACTGTTTTTTTTTTTCGCGTCAAAGATCTTTTCCCCTCGTCGACTTTCCCTCTTCCCCGCCCTTTTTTTCCTCCAATCACTGCGTCCTTTCCCATGTGGCACTTCTTTGCGCACCCTTTAGCGACTCGTCTTTCTCCCACCAAACCTTTCCTTTTTCCAAGTTCTTCCCCTCCACGCCCCCCCCCCCCCCGCCTCCAAGAACTGGACATATGCCTTTTTCAACTCATTTGTTCTTAGATTCTCCCCCTCAGGTGCGTTTCAGATCTGGATTAACTGAAGAACTGTCTTTTTGGGAATTTTTTCCTTGATGTTTGCTTTTTGATGCATCGCATGACGGTTCTTTTTTTTTCGCGAGCACCCCCGTGACAGTTTTTGAGAGTTTCCTTTTGTCCTGATTGGCACGCCATTCGCAGTTCTAAGTTTCCCAATAATGATTTTTCCCATTTATTGACTCTTCGAAAGATACTTTCCCGGTGTTTTCCTCGGTAGAGTTTCTCCTCTTTTTACCTTTGCCCTTTTTCTAAGGTTATAGCCGGGCTTCCCCCATTTTGGTGAGAGCTCCCCCCTTGGTCCTTTGTTTTCAGCCGGAAACCGACTCGTTTCCGCACCCGAGTTCTTACGTTTCGCAAGACGCCGGTGGGGTTTTTTCCCTTTCC
>Ga0179591_1333345_pt1 | contig 10239 bp, 4 predicted proteins | sample CZOMad2_1_08_16f_FD_182891 | JGI IMG/M metagenome (GOLD analysis project Ga0179591, IMG submission 182891) | Vadose zone soil fungal communities from Angelo Coast Range Reserve, California, USA - CZOMad2_1_08_16fungal (PacBio error correction) | ecosystem: Environmental > Terrestrial > Soil >... | reverse complement strand
TGCTGATTGCGGAGGAGTACTCGATTTTTTCGCGCCGCACATCTATCTTTCCGACTTTTCCCCACCTCTGAATTCAGTGGTCTCTTTTCCTTTCTCCTTTTTACCAGAGGGTGCCGTTATTTTCCCTGCTTTCTAATCCTCTTCCCTCAATTGAAGGAAAGAAATCCGTCTTTTTTCGTCGTTAATCTTCGCCTTGTAGCTTTCGGTCGAACTAGACCCCGCCTAAGGCCTCGATCTTTGATGTTTCCCGGCGGCCGTAGGTCTTCTTTCTCCCTATCCGTCCTCTTAACTACACTCCATAGATCGTGCTTTTTTTACTTAAGGTTTCTCTGACCAGAGGGACCGCCAGTTCTCTCCTGATCGAAGGGTATCTTTTTCTCTTCTTAGATCGCATTTCCGGATCTCGTCATTACCTTCCCTCCACAAGTCGCTTTCCGCGATGGATTTGAAGCCTCCTTTTCTTCCCACTCCCCAAGTCCGATTGGCCGAGAAGATCCGCGACGATCGACTTTTGCAGACGCAAGCTTCCATCCCCTGAGACCCCCTCCGATGTTCTTCAGAGGCCCCTCCCCCGTCGCGTTCCCTTGGAAGCCCTTTTTTTCCCAGGATAGCAGCTCTCTAACAAAAGCCCCCCTCTTTCCGCAAAGCGATAGCACCACTTGCTTTTCTTTGAACCAGCTGCTTCTCTGCACAGGCTACAGTGCGGCACGCTGCTCGGGCCCTTCTGTGAACGAAGTCGGTACGGGTGTACTTTAATTCAGTTTAAGCTGGCATGCGCCCTCACCTCTGAAAAAATAGGTAGAATCCATCGTCGAGAGTTTCACGACCTTTTTAGATCGTTTTTCCCCCCCCCTCTCTGAAGTCCCCTCTCCTTCGAGTCCCCCTCAAATGAGTTTTTGCTGTCTCCCCCTCTCGTGATCTTCATGTTTGCCCCATAGTCCCCGCCTTTTCACTTCGTCGGACCGGAGGCATTCGCTTTTCGCGCGCTGTCGGACCGTCACTGACTTCCCCTTCCCTTCCCTCTCAACGAACCTGTTGTTCCCGAGATGTTTCACCGGGAGAGCCCCCTGTGGCGTTTAGTCGCTCTTTCCGGCGTCTTCACGTCCCCTTCTTATGCCTAATCCCCTCTCCTTGTAGAGACTTTCCTCTATCTTTCCCAATAACCCCCCCCCGCCGGGTTGTAAGAGTGCAGCGATAGACCCAGGTATCTGATTCAATTGTTGCCCTTTTTAGGTTGCCTGTGGGCCGATAAATCTCTTCTTCTAAAAGGTGCTGTTCTTAACTCGCCTCCTTATCTACGTTTTTTCCGGTTTTGAGTATAGGATCCGCGAGGTTTTAATACGCCCTTGAAAGGGTCAGGCTCTGGATTTTTTCTCTCCGCCTCGAATGTGGAGAGGATAGTCCTCCTTACTCTTTGTCTGGTATTCTTTGCCTTCTGAATATCTACGCAGTCATTTAACACCTGATCCCCCCCCCTATGGTCAGAATGAAGATATTACCGCCGTTTTCTGAAGAATCGCTGTCGACTATTGGATTAAAAAAACCCTTTTATTTTACTCTTACATAATATCTTTTTATACCTCGGATTTCCTTCTTCGGGTGGCTTCCTCTCGGTTCTTCTATCGCCTTTTCTCAGACGTATCTTCATAGATGTGTTCAGCCGGTCCAGTGTTTTAGGGAAAGGCTTTACTGTTTCCTTCTCTTCTCGCGCCGTGCTAATCTTCTTCTTTAGGGATTTTCCTTGCTTTCCCCTATTAGCCTAATTCACTCGTCTGTTGGTCCGAGACCTTTCCTACTCCCGGGCGCTCCGAGGTCTCATTGTTCTAACTTCGGCCTTCAGAGACCTTGACAAGAGTATTTTGAAGGCGGGCTATTACGAGTCCCTCATGGAGCGCCAGCATTCCTCCTCTATTTTTTACGGCCAAATCTTCGAGGAACCCGGGTTCTAGCCATATTCCGACTTCAGTTTCGTATCGGGCCTTGTTTCTAATGGATGGCCTTTAGCCCGTCTCAGCGACTTCTCTCTTCTCCTGGGTCCTACATACTGTCCCATGAAGCTGGTTTCTCCCGAAGCAGTAGCACAGCCTTTTTTTGTTCTGAGCGAGATCTTAGGTCTTCTCTGCGGGTAGATAGGCAATCTGTCGAGGTCCTCAGTCTAATCTTGTCCCTTCCTCTCTCTCCTTTTCTTTTTTCTAAGACTTCCCTTTTTTTTTGAGTATAGATGCCCCTGTTAGCCTTATCCAAGCAGAAAGATGCGCCTCTTGGACGCGAACGTGTTTATAGCCCCGAAGAACATCTAGAATTTCAGAAGAGTTTTGAGCGACGGTCCTTCCTCAGAGATGAGAAGTTCCCCGTTCCCTTCAGAGGCCTCCCCGGTCGCCTGAGATCGTCAAGGGGCGCCAGCTCAATTCTACTTCCTGGCCAAAAGTCCCAGCACTCTCGTCGGGAGATCAGCCAGCGCCCATTTTCTCTCTTTTTTCCCAAAACCTAGATTGCCTTCTCTTTAGCAAACCCGTTACCGTGAAGAATCATTGGCCCACCACTGCCGTTCCTTTTTTCCCCTTTCGAGGAGAATAGCTTCCTCGGCGTACCACGTGCCTCTTCGCCATCTTCTGATGCGAGGGAAAAGAGACTAGGTTCCGCTCCCGCCCCCTTGGTCGAGACCGGAGTAGGGTACCCTTTTGTCCCACCACTTGACTCCCCCCAGACCGAAACTACGGAGCTGACTGCCGGCAGCGAAAGAGCCGACAACCCGCATTTTCCAGGATTGCCCCTCCTGGTAACAACTCCCGGTCGTCACCCGATCTTACGGGCCCACAATCGCCCCCGCACGCGGATTCCTTTGCGAGCCTGGGATACCTCCTCCCGACCCTGAAGCAGTAGTTGAGATAGAACGATCACCCACGCTTAGATTCTCTTCAGAGTCCAAAGGAACGTTGGCCCCGGAGGTCTGCCTCAGTCGAGAGAGTAGTCGCGACACTTCGACACGAGATCGAAGAGTTCCGAATCAGGCACTCCTTACCCGTGACAAGAGCTGGGTATTCGCGTGAAGAAAGAGTTGAGTCGTAGATTGACCCCGTGCCAGAAGAAAAGTATCTGAAAATCCCTCGCCACCCTTTCGTATCTGCATTCCCCCCCAAGCTCAGAACCGAACAGCCAGTGAACAGTTCCTCAAGGGTTCATCGTATTCCGCGCCCGACCGCAACGACGCATTCCCGACCTTCTTGACACCCACGGATTCCCACCCCATTAGACCAGCAATGATGACGAAACGGTATCCCGCCACCTTCCGGGTACCTAGTTTGATGATGAATCTTCCGAAAAAATGAAAAGGGTTTTGAGATTTTGAAGATCCCACTCTGATCGGTAACAACAGGTATTCTGAACAGACGATCTGGTACAAGCAAATGTTTTAAGAACTTCCCAAAGAACACTTGGAATAGTCCGTCTATCGGCCGACATCCCTCACTGCAACCCCAAGGAGGGTCTGTTTTTCTGACCGGTGTCACTCTGAATTACCACTGAAGGGGCCCGCTCTTGGACCCTACCTGGGCTCATCGGCGATCGGAAATCTCCGCTTTTTTGTGTTTTAGACCCCTGGTATATAAATGTTTGTTTTGATTCTTCACCTTGGGGCGTTAGCGCGACCAAGTTTGAGACCCTTTTTTGGCCGGGCGGATTTTCTAAGATTATGACTTCAACCCCTTGCTAAATAAGGTAGACACTAGAGACCGTAGTTTCTATTTACCCACCTGCCATAATGAGAGTCTTATAGCGTAGATCAACTCCCTGGGATGGGCCCAGCTAAGGACTTCTTCTGCCTGCTCGGACGAGGATTATTTCCCCAGATTTATGCTCCGAACAATGTAGTACAAGTTTTACAGGAAATAGTCGACAAACTCTTTGTGGGATACGAGGGAGGAGCATCTTCCTAGTCCCCCTTGCATTATTTGCGACAACAGTCACTTTAGAGTCATGAGAGCTTCCCCTAGACCACTTTTCCTTAAGTTGCCGCAGGACGGTGGGAGTAGTAATTAATACAGCGTAAGGGGTTTTTCACTAGAGGAGTTATAGCACAGAGAGAAGTTCTACCGCTTGTTGAGGGGGTGGAATACTCCTGATATGGGCGATCCGGGTTGACTTTTAAACCCTTGCCCCATTCGAGGATGTCACATGCGCTCCTCTCCATTTGACATTTGAGGAAGTCGTTTTTAAAGTTTTGCGGTCTCCGGTTGACCTTAGAGGATATTACGCGATAAAGTGCCCATTTTTTTCCATGCACTTCATAACCCCATCGAGTAGGCTCCTCTCTTGTTCTTACTTTAGATCCCTTGATCGAGGTCTCCGTCGCGCATTTGATAAAAGTAGAGCTTCACTCGGCCCACTCCTTCATGTAGTGACAGAACTTTGCCTACGACCCACGTCTATCGTGGGATAATATAGTCTTCTTGAGCCTCCGAAAGATGCCCTTCACTTCCCAAAAAGAGAAGAGTCTTAGGACACGGGCCAGGTTTGCGCGCTTTTATTTCGATTTTGAACATGAGAAAGGCATTTCAGAGATTACTATGTCCCCCCCTCCTCGATGAGTGAATCCAACCTTTCATTGACGCGGATTCCGGTAAGCTGAAGCTTTAAGCCTCCCGTTTGCCAGAGCACCAGCCGCGCCACCCCCCCCTCCATAAGATACGTTTGCCCGTCGACTATGACGTTTGGCGGTGTCCTCATACTAGTTACCTTTTGTCCTGAATAAGAAAAATAGGCATATATATGTATATCTTTTGTTTGAGAGATCTGCCGATTGCGGAGGCGGTTACTACCAGGCTTTGATTTCTAGAACCCCTCCCCGTTTGATTGTCCAACTGATGAAGGAAGTTTTTTTCTACTTCGCCTTGCGGTCAAGCCTTGTTGTCCTTTTCCGGAATATAATGATTACCGGATCCTTTCTTTAGTCAGCACGGCCTACAAGCAACTGGAGGTTGGGCACTCGGAAGGGTATGCTCTTAGGCCGTTTCGGCGGCCACCTTACCTAGGTACTGTTTTTTCGGAGCTGTGTTTAGCCCGTTGAACGCGTTCTGTGGGCCTCCCGATGATGGCCAGAGGAAACCTCGACTTCGTTTTTTTTTTGCTTTTATGGACCCAGAGATTCCGCGAGACTGTTGACCCTGGTCTCTGCGGATTTTCCTTTTTTCGATTCCCCAGGATTGCCTGAAATACAGCCGCCAAATTATGCTCTCTCTGACGCTTAGGACGGCCTAGTCCTCTTTGACCCTTTAACCTTCTTTAGTTAGATACCATCCTAGCCGCTCTACACAGACGGCTTAGTAACAAAGAAGACACGAATCCAGCATCCCACGCGATGTTTCCCTGCGTGCTTCTCCTCCTTTATGAGTTCCAGCTGGTTTACGCACCTTAGCACCCCCCCCTTGATTTTGAAAAGCTGCCCAACAGCAACAAATCTCGTCCTTCCCGCCCGCTACTAAGCCGCAATCTCGTTGGTTTGTGCGCCCCCGTCCCGGATTACTTGCTTCTCCCTGCCGCCGAACCCCTTGGCCGGTGTTCCCACGTGACGGCACCCTTTTTTTTTTCCCGATGTTCAATCCCGCTCGGACGCGTATTATTTTACGCGCAGCAGTCCCTCAGGGCCCGGTCGTCCTCCTTTTTGATCCCTCCACCGCGCCAAGGGTTCTCCTAACTTCGAGCGTTTTATTCCTTCGTGTCGTCCAGTATGTCTTTTCGCGACGTGCCCGTATTGCCCGGCTGTCATCCCCGTGTATGTTCCACATACCTGTTCTATTTACGCTTGACTCTGCATGACGATTTTTCCTTCGAGTAGTACCTGAGACCACGCTCTTGGACCTCTTCTTGCTCGGTGTGTTTTTTTTTTTGTGGTTTGCACCATCTCACACCGCCGAAGTTTGTACCCCCCCTTTTGTTCCTTTGTGTGTTGCCCCCCCCACTTTTTTTCTTTTTCCACCTTGCAGGCGAGAAGTAGGTAAGGAGTTGCTGTCAGGGTGTTCCTAGAAAGGTGGTCAAGTGTTCCCTCTTCTTTGATGTCCTAGATAGGCACAGTCCTCCCCTGTTTTATGGCACGAAGTAAGGAACGTGTGTTCCTTTGAACGATCGTAAGCCAAGGTGAACTCCCAACTAAAGAATGGGGACGGCGGCTGGAGTTACCTTGTAGCTTAGCAAGCATGATTGTATCTTCTCGGACTACCAGTGTGGTTCTGTTATCTCTGGTAGGAATTCTTTTTTCCAAGTCAGATCCTCTGTCGTTTACATTTGATGTTTCCCCCGAAGCAATACCTTTCTCTTCTAAGAGGTGGATTGGAAGCGTCTTTTTTTTCTGATGGGATTAGTCATTCGGGACTATGAAGGCCTTTCCTGTGCGTGTGGGGTTGCCTATCTCCCGACTGTCTTTTATTTTTATTTAAGCTATTGCGTCTGGATAGCGGGTCGCGCTCTTACTCGTGGTCGGCTACACGCGCTAAACCATTCAAGACCCCTGACAGAATCGACTTACCCTTCCTTCCCTTTACCATTATCTCTTGTAGTAAGATGTTCGACCTCAGTCATGTGGCCACCCTCCTCTCATCGTCCTCGCGTTTAAGAGCTGCTACCTTAGTGGGGGGTATGGCTCACGGGATCATTTCCACTTTCTATTAGAAGGTGCGTGTGAGTAGCTTCATAGAGTTAACGATTTTTTGTGGGACTTATACTGCTACTCTCCCCCCCTGGGACCCCTGCCGGGGATGAGTTATGGGCCCTTTACGGCGTTCCTAGGATGCGGTGTGAATGGTTCCTATCCCCTTGTTTGAGGACCTTTTTCCTCCCTTTTCTGAGCTTTTCCCCCAGGCGTTTAGCCTTGCCCCCCCCTTTCGAGGGGCGTTCTTTTTCTTAGGTTTACTGGAAGTCCTTCGTCGTTTTCGCCTCTGACCTGCCCCGAACTTCTGGTGGTCCTTCGGGATATTTCTTTTTTCATTGTTCCTTTTTTTTTTTATTGCACAAATCCTTCCGATCGAGTGACCAATTCTACTTCTCTGGCACCGTCGCTCTGATGATAGCAATCCAGAGGATGCTTTTTCCAGGCGACACTTTTTTAGCCTTTTCTGGGTGATCCTATGTTTAGACCCTTTCCTTAGAGTCCTAGTCTACAATATGTCTCTTGCTCCAGCCTATAGTTTGCGATCGAGGCGTGATTCCCACGAAGACGCTTTCCCTGAGTATTCATATTCTCAGGAGAGATTTCTTCCACACTGAAGCTGGAGTTTTTCGTTGTATCTCCGAATTCGAATCGATCCCCTCTACATATGTGTTTTTCCCTTTTAGAGTGACCTTCACGGTGCCTATACCTATCAATCCAGTTGCTGCCCCGCCAGTATTTCTTCAGTTTTCCAGAAGACAGCTCACTGAGAGCGACAATGATTTATTTTTCGAAACTCCTTCTTCCTCGATGAGAAATGACTCTGCTAGGCCTCTTTAGTTAGATACCACCCCCGTTATTTATTTAATCTATGCCAGGCGGCATTTCCCCAAATCCCTGCGCTGCCCCGTCATAGCAAAGCGTGTTCAGCCCGAGTTATCGCCAGCAGGAAAATTTCCTCTCAGATGGGTCCCCCCCTGATTGCCTTCGCAAAGTATCCGGCCTTTCAATTCCGCCCAAAGAAGCTGTGCCAGGTAGCTATGTGATTTTACCCATTCTGACCCCTAAGATCGCTTTTTGAGCTTCTTTTCCCTATCCCAAGTTCCTTCCACCTGGCATAAAGTCATCCATTCAGACCCGTATTTTTTTACCAGTCTTTTCCCACACCCTCCTGAAACTATCTTTCTGTCCGCCCCTTCCCCGACCCGCGACAGATCAGACACCCGCATAAAGCCAGAGCCGCCCTCGAGGCCAGCCGGTCAACGTATTTGGCCTGAGTACTCCACTAGGAGGAGCCCCCCTCTCCTCCTTCCCCTCCTTCTCCCCCTCCTTTTCGTCCTCTCGCGGCACTGTCAAGACACCTTTTTCTGACAGGAAGCAGCAGTCTGAACTGCGATATGAAAATCTGCTCTTCCAAAGAAAGGTGTTTTTTTTCCTCCCCTCGTTTCTGGCACAGCTCGTATTTGGCATGTCAGAGAACTCTCTTTCTTAAAAGAACCATGGTGTTTCTTTTTTTCTCCTTTGACCCTCCGGCAGTTCTTCGACTCTCTCCCATCTCTCAGCAGAAAAATAGGAGTTCCCGATACCTCTACTATCGTTTCTATTCCCCCCCCCACCCCGATAGAAGCCGTCCCCCCGCCGAGATTTTCAAGAGAGCTCCCGTCTTCCTGAAGAATCACCAGTCCAACCCCGTCCCCCCAACCCGACAGATTTAAGCATCTTGCTGCCGTCGCTGAATTCTTTGTACGATCCCACAAGTCCCCCGGTGATCGGCCCACCGGTTCCGGTTACGCCCCTTTAATCCCCACTGACAGAAGTGACCAGTTCAGTCGGCAGATCCCCTCCGGACTAAGCCCTGCCAACCGGCTGGTGTCGTTTCGGACCTGTCCCCCTTCTATTGGTTCCAGGCACGCCCGTTTCATTTGCTCTGCTTCGTGCCTACAGTTTGGTCGTTCTCCGGCTCTACTTGCAGCTCGACTTCCCAGGGTCCTAACCCTGGGTTACGACACCTCTTAACCCGATTCAGGGCGTCTTAGTTCCGTCCTTGAGAGCCCCGTTTTTCCCTTGCAGGTTATACTTTTACAGCCAGCCCTTCTTTCGCCTACCCCCGCTTTTAGTTTCCCGTTTCGCCGTCAAAGACTTTGCCCCCTCGGCACTCTAGTTTCGGACTATCTTTTTTAGTACCCCCCCTTTTCTGCCCGAGAAGTCCATAGGTTCGCAGTGCGCTAGCTTCCTCCCCCCCCCCCCCCCCCCGATAGAGCGAAAATTTGTAAGTTCGACCCTTTTGTATTGTTTTTTTTGTCGATTCTTGGTTTGTTCCGGCGCAGATCCTACCCTTTCGCCAGATTACTGTAGCTTTTATTCAAAAGAATTTTTCAGGTTGTACCCTTTCGTTCTTTCCCTGCCCCAATACACGTTCTCAAGTTCCTTGATGGTCACGACCTTGCAAGGGTTATTCTCTTTTTTTACTGCCTGAAGAGTTCCCCTTGTTGTTGTTTTGACCCTCGTTGCTTCATTGTGAGGAGATTCTTGAGCACCGACCCACCCCTCCCCCGCCCGGCCTTTGGGTTTCCCCGGCATTCATAGAGCATTGTTTCTTCCACGGTTGAGAGTTTTTACCCCTCCGGGAACCTCGAGACCGTTCATGAACATGCCTGCCCCTAATCGCATTTAGTCTGCTTAACTCTTTCTGTTTTTTCTTCTGCTTGTTGTTATCCTTCGCTAACTCGCTGCGTCTGCCGTCTTTATCGAACGAGCTCTTGTATTTTGCATCTTGCATGCCCGGCTAGGCCATTTTCCTAAAGAGCCTGAAGTTTTTTGTGTTCCTTTTCTGTCCGTAGTTTATTTTTTATTAATTTCCTCCTTCATCACTCTCCTCTCGACCTAAAAGTCTAGCTTTCTGCGGAAGTGTAGTTCCCATAGATTGTACTATACCCGGTTTTTTCATGAAAGATTATTTTACACCCGTCCACTCTTCTTCTTTCGTTTTTTTTGTCTTTTTTTTTTTCATCCTCTTTTGCGATGCTTTTCTTTTTCTCGCAAATAATTCTTATTCTCTCTAGGTTTCCCAGGTCCTCTTCTTGTTTCCTTATTTACCCCCGAGGTAGTTTTAACCCTTCCAGTCTCTCTTGTGAGGTCACGATTCTCTAGGTCAAACCTGCTCACCCATTTTTTTTTTTTTTTTTATTTTTTTTACATGCTCGCATGTTTGAATGGGCGACAATTTCTTTTTTCCCCCACCCAGTTCACTGCTCACGGTCCTTTTTTATTTCGTCCCCTCCCCACGTTCGAGGGGATTCCCGCCTCAGGATATCCCCGCATAGGCAGTCCTTTCCCCTTTCCGTTTGTGACCCCTCCCCCCAGTGGCCATTCTTTTGTCCGAACCGAGTTCATTGTCTCTTTTTTTCTCCCCCTTCTCGAACAAAGGTACTTCAGTACGTTTTCCTTAGTCGACCCGGTTTTAATTTTCAGAAGCCGGAATTTTCCATTTTGCCGCCCAAGCTCCTATTTGTCCCAATTTGTGTTGCTTGACCCGACTCCAGATTGGTGTTGTCTCTTATTTTGTGACCTCCGTTTCCTTAGATCTATACCGAGATAGT
>Ga0179591_1279047_pt1 | contig 10239 bp, 5 predicted proteins | sample CZOMad2_1_08_16f_FD_182891 | JGI IMG/M metagenome (GOLD analysis project Ga0179591, IMG submission 182891) | Vadose zone soil fungal communities from Angelo Coast Range Reserve, California, USA - CZOMad2_1_08_16fungal (PacBio error correction) | ecosystem: Environmental > Terrestrial > Soil >... | reverse complement strand
TTTACCCCCTTTTGTCTCCGTGTCACCCTCTGCCGAGTACTGTTGGCCCCTGGATCCGTGTTATTTTCTATAGCCATGTTTCCTTCTTCAGGCTAGATTCCTGGTGCTCTCAAATCGGTCTTAGTCTCATAAGGTCGTGGTGTTTCTGAGTCCGGTATTTGTTGAAAAGCCTGCTACTGTCCACCCATATAATAATAGGCCCCTTTCGTGGGGTCAAGGGTGATACCGGTCCTTGAAGCCTCTGTCGTACACAACTTTTTGTAACCCCTTTCCGGGAGGAAAGGTGTAAGTTTACCTAGCACATGTAGTTTTTTGGCAGCACGTTTTACGGAAGATTGCCCCGCAATTGTCCGTTCGGGAAACCGGTTATTGAGTCATGTATTTGCGTCATATCAAGTTACCAGCTTAGTCTTATCTCTGTCTCTTGTTCTAAGTACTTCTTTTCATATTCGAATGCTTCCTTCTTCCTATTTCCGAAGCACATCCTGCTTGCGGGCAATAAGATCGGACTTCCTCCTTCTAACGAGATTCTTCTAGTCCATTCCTCATACAGTCCTTTTTTATTTATAGTAAGTTGCGCTGTTGTAACAGATTTCTTTTCAGCATTTTGCACTTCCTTAAGGGAAATGTAATATTAGTGCCCTCTCGACAACCAGGCAGCCTATGCACCTCAGTGGGTCTCCAGCACCAGGAGATGTGGTATTGGGAAACGGCCTTCGCCTTTTCCCCCCCTGATGATATGAGTCCGTTGTGGACACCGTCCTCATTTTCTTACTCGGCACTTGCATCTCTTTCGATACACTCAAGACTCTCTTCCTTTGGATGAAAGTCAGGATACAACTCCTTAGCGCAGTCCCGCTTGTGGACCACAGACCCAAGAGTCCCTTAGGGAGAAAGGCCCTGAGTGACTCAAGTAAGCCGACAATGTTGTGGTATTCTTCCCCAATTGTCTTCCTAAATCGTGTTCTTTAGACTACTACGCGTTCCTTCTGGTTTTCTACCACCACAGAAGATGCTGTCTGGATCGCGAGAAGCTGAACAGAACGTTTTTCCAAAGGACCGTTTTTCATGTCTCTTTTCGTGGACATCTCTCCTCCCGTGTTCGAATATGCTAGCCCCGCTAACTGGCATCTTTCTGATTTCGTACTGGGTCGGAGATTCTTTTCTCCCTGAGGAAGAGGCTTCCTTCCTGCGCGATAAACAAGTGATTTTTCCTGTTGCAGCCCAATGACCCATCTTCACTAAGATGAGGTCCGAGTTTTTAGTCTTAGAGTAACATCCCTTCTCCAGAAGGACCAGTGTCCACTTCGATTATGGGCGCTCCCGACCTTTTTCCAGCTCCTTCTTGTAGGGACTTTCCTTTGGATAGTATGCTTTTTCCTCTGATATAGGAAGCAAGATTGCGAAGCACTTTTATTCTTCCGAAGCAATGCTCCGGATTTCTCTATCGCTCTTAGTCATGGGCTTCCTTTGCGTTCCCCAGCATAGACCCCCTACGGTTAATCCTGAGGCTCTTCTGTAATTGAGTTCCAACCAGTGTTTCCCATCTTCAGCCAGATCGTCCTGATTGATTGTCGAACCTAATTTCTCTTAACGAGTGTCTTCTCCCCTGCACAGCGAGAGAACGGACAGGTACCACGTTGTTACCTTCTCTATCTTTCCCTCACGGACCCGGATACACGATTTTGTTGTTCGCTAGCACGGGATTAATGCCTTTTTCTTTCCTTACATGAGTCAGCGTCGTCGCTTTGTTAACGTAATCGTTCCTGAAGATACACGATTCGTCGTCGTAACAATTCCCATTTGAGCTCCCAGACTTCAGGACGAATTAGACCCCAAGCGAACGATTACTATATCCTTCCTAGAGAGTTTCCTTGACGGTCAGTCGTACGGCATTTTTCTTTTTCTCCCTAACGAGTTCACCCTTCTTTCAGTGTAACTCCAGACCCCTGGTGATGCCCCCTCTTTTCCCCCTTAATGAGGTCGAGAGACCTGTATGCCCCTTCCTTCAGACGCTTTCTTGTATTCCCCCTCCTTTTAATCAGTTGGCGGGCCTTTCCTCTCGCCAGTCCCCGGGGCGCCGACAGCAACATCTAGGCAGCAGGGCGCCTTGTAACTTCCATTAAAGTTCTTAAGATAGTCCCCTTCCCCCCTCTTCTCCCCAATTACGTCCCCGCTACGGATACCCCCCCAATCCCAATCCCTCTGTTTTGCACAACGTCCCGGGTCCTCAAGCTCCTTCCCCCGTCATGAAGAGGACAAGCTTCACCCTGACACCTCCTTCCCCCCTAGTTTCTCCCAAAGTTACTTCTCGTTCTTCTCCCCCCCCTATTCAGGTAGGCGTGATTCCACTTCCTGCGCCGAAAACGTTCCCCCCCGCAACGACTTAATCACTGAGAAGGGTAATATCTTTCCTTTCCTCGCTCAGTCAGAGGGTCGACCAGATTCCGGCATGATAACTATGGCGTCTTTCCACTGTGGAACGCTAAGCCTTTTCTCCCGAGAATTTTCACATGTTCATCCTACTTTGAGGTTTTCCTCGAAAGACTCTTCCCTTTTTTATCTTTTAGTAGTTGAATACCTTCCGTTTTTTTTTTGTTCTCTTCTTACGAGGTCTCCAAATCTTTGGAGGATAACCCAAGTTTCCTTTTTTAATTGGATCGGTAGAGATTTGCGATGTGTCAACAAGTTCCCGATCTGCTAGTCTCTTTTCCTGCCTCAGCATTGTCCTGGGGTACGCTCTGCCCCTTCCTGGGAGATCGAGACGATTTCATAGTTTAGGTGTTTCTTTTTTTGATTCAAGTCTTGTTTTTTTGCATTAATAAGCCCAGTAACCTCGCCTGTCAGGAAGAACCGTGGTTCGTCCTCTACAAGCGGTAATCATGAATTAGGATAATTTTGATTTGGCTTAGGACTGACCAGATTGGGCCTCGGCAGTCCCTAGTTCGTCTTTTCGTTGTTTGTGTGGGACGACTTCTACGGCTTATAAGACTTCCCTTCTCCTTTCGATTGTGCCAATTTTAAGTAGGAAGTTGTTCCGAATATACCGTGTCTGCGCCTCGTGCTGCTTTCTAGTGATGTTCCTCCCCCCCCCCCTTGCTTTCGAACAGGAGATGACTCGCCCCTGACGACATCCTTCGCCATTCGGTTACGGACTCTCCCCCAGCGCAGAATAAGATACTTCCCCCCCTTTTCAGACTCCTCCTTTGGTGAGTACATCCCTTCAGCACCAAGAAAAATCCTCCCCCTATCTTCTGGAGGTCCTCCTCTGCCGGGGTTTTCCCTCTTAGTCGACCCCGAAAATTACCTGACGACATACCGCGTCGAGCTCTCCGTCCTCGATCCTGAGAGCTCTTTTCTCTTTGACGTTGTACTAAGCGGAGCTCTTCCTTCGACGGTGAACTATTATCTCCTGTCGAGCGACGCTACGTTTTACCTTTCACGCGACTTTTGGTAAAGGTCGTCCCTTCCCCCTAATGTCCCGCTGTGTTCCGGCCATCCTCGTGTCCGTTCAAATTTCAACGGATCAACAAACATTGCCCCTGTTCCTCGGTATCTAGACGTTTTTCTTCCTCTACTTTCCCTCTGACCGTGATAACCTAATAATCCGTGCTCCCTTCCGTGCTGAACCTCATGGGCCCCCCCCTGGTTTTCCCCGATGAAGTAAATTTTGCCATCGAAATACACCTCGTCAAGAGGCGATTCCCTGTAATTCCTCAATCTTGGACTTCCTACTAGCAGGTCAATCCGAAGAGTTTTTTCTCCTCCCCTTTTTGAACGTGATGTAAAGGCGGAGTCCGCAGAGGTTCGTCTTAACTACTCTTCCCAAAATTTGTCTGCGACAAGATACATCATGTACAACGGGCGCGATAGTAGCCCTCGATTGTCTCCGAGAATTTCCTGATGACATAATTTTTACACTCCGACGACGAAATTCACACCTCCTTCCGTTAACTGTCGTTTGGCGGCAAGGAGGAATAAAGGCGTCTTTTATTCAACTTCCTCTAGAAGGATCTGGCCACCCCCCCCCCCCCCTCTTCCCCCCGGCCGAATCCCTCTCCTTCGGCGTTCGCGCAATCCAGGAGTTCCGTAGTAAGCGTCAACCCAGACAGAAAGTCCTTTTTTTTTTTTTTCAAGCCCTTCCCGGTTCTACGCGGTTTCCACTCCTCCTCTTGGCCTTTCGTACAACCACTCTTCTCCTCTATGTACGTCTTTCTTCCCCCTTCCGTGATTACCTCACCTTTCGGAATGGTGTAGTGTTTTTCCTTCTTTTGAAGGCAACGTTTGCAAGTAAGGTAGGGCGTTGTCGGGTTACCACCTTGTCTTACTAAGAAATTTTTCTTTCACGGTCATTCCCTCGCAGAAAATAATGTCTGTGCAAGTCGAACCGCTCCTCCCTTTCCGTTTTTCCGGGATCACAGAAACTTCGACCGTTTCCCCCCCACTCTACGCCTATGCATCCTGCCCGTCCTTCCCATACGCACTGAAAGTTGTCTGCTGGAGACTTTCCCACGGCGGTGCTCGGCCTTTTTTTGGTCGAGCTCCTCTTCCCTGGCCCCACTCCCCCCGTCTGAGGACCCCTCTTCTTCAACTATCTGTCATTTTAGGACGAGCTCCAACAAGACCACCCTGTGGATTCTCCTCATCATCATATCCCCTCTAACTCCAGTCGTCTGCGGCCCTGTCATCCATGCTACCCTTAAGAGAAGCGCCTTTTTTTTTTTAATTGGAACCGAAGAAGGGATTTCCCTTCCCTCTCCGACGTAGCTACTTACGTGGTTCGTATGGAGGCCGCGAATAAAGCCCGCCCCGGTGTGAACAGCCGGTGACTTCTTTTGTCTTGCTGTGAAAACACGGGGCAAACTCAGAGCGGGGACTGATCTTAACGGTACACGGCGGGTACCTAAGTCCAAAACTAATCCCCCCCCCCCCAAACAGTTTTTTTGACCCCGTCAGGTCCACCGCCGTTTCCCCCCAACCCCCCTTTTGACATCCTCGTTAGACATTTTCTCTACCGGTTCTTTTCACCCCGATGCGCTTTCCCGTCACACCAGACCCCTTTCTTTCTTTTCTCGCTCTTGCGGCGCACCGTCTATCTTTCGCATGAAGCCCCCCCCCCTCCTCACACTCCTGCCTAGGAATTAGTGTCTTCTGGGGCACTTTTCTCCTCCCTCCGTTTTTTGTTTTTTTTTTTTCTATCTAGTGTCTGACCTTCCTACGATGACGTTGCATTCAGGATGGGAAACCGCCGCTTTTATTTGGGGTTTTCGCCTCAGGGTATGCGCAGCTCGAGTATTGTCGACACTTTGCGCGATGTAATTTCTTTTATTTAGCTCAGGTAGTTTGTGTACCTTTCATGCCGCTTCCTGTTTCCCCGGACCTTTTCAGTGAGAAATATTCTGGGCCTGGGGGGCAGGAGTTTCGATGACCCCGGCCTTCCTACCGAGTTCCGTACTAAGTTCCACCAATTACGTAGTACCTCCCCGCTTAATCCAGAATCCCCGCGTCGGTAGTTCCAAGCCTGTTTTTTTCCACCGCCCGGCAATCCGTGCCGGTGCTCCCTTTTTTCTCACGGCTTGATCCTCACGACCGTCGTTAGTCTCTATATAGGATATGCCTTTATATTTTCTTCGCCTTCGAATGTCTCTTCCTATTTCTTCAGCTTCATAATCTGCTGGTGCATCCTCTTTTTCTTACTACTTTCATGAGCTTCATGAAAGATGCCAGTGTTACTTTCGTCCGTGATCCGCTTGAACAGCTATTTCTTCACGGCTGGACATGTGGACCGTTGTTCCCATCGTTATGGAGAGAGTTCGACACAAGTCGTTTTCCACCGAATGTGGCACATAGTCCCCCCTATTTTTCCCTCTGTCTCTTGACGCGGGCAGGTTCTCTCTTTTTCTTCTAATTAACGGCCCGCCTTTTCTTTTAGGCCGTTCGATTGCGCCAGTCCAAGTTCTCTTCAGTTTCATCACACCTTTCGCGTCCACCGATGCTGGACCCACCCCGACAGAGAAGATTCATTTTTCTACTTTACTTTCTTACACAAGAGTGCAACTTCCATCCTCCGACAAGTCTTTCTTCAACTTCTCCTTACGTCCTTTCCGGGAAGTCTAAGTAGAATAGGTGGTCGACCACGCCCGCTAGGCCTGAGTTATGATTTTCAGACGTCGTTCTTAAAAGCTGAAGCCTTCATTTCTCTTTAGTCTTTCAAGGGCTCGCCTGGGGCAATTGGAACTACGAACGCATACCTCCCCCTCGATGCCTTGAAGTGATAGGGGTTGCCCGAGGATCCTCTCTGTACGGTGAAAGCTCTGACGCCACCGGATGCTTCCCAGCCAGAACAGTTAAACATTCCTGTCTTTTCCTTTTGTAGGCGAGATTCGTCAAGCAGGTCCCATTCTTCTCCCCTGGGTGCCGTTCACGATTCTTCGATCAATGAAAATCTTTTTGGAAAAAGACCCCCGTATGCTTGATAGTGTAGGCCACCCTCTATCCCACCTCCTCCCCCTGAGTCGCGGTGAAGAAGTCATTCTGGAGTCCCGCCCCGACGCGACCTCCCTGCAGTATTCCTTTTATCGAGAGGGAGGGCATCTTGGACATTCTTCCCTCTTCTTGAAAACCTCGACTCGTCTATCTGTTCGCGGACTGCAAATTTCCTCTGGAAAAAGTCCCCCCCTTGTGATTATCCGATAGTCAGGATGGTGCCCCCTCTTTCCTAAGGTATTTCCCCCTTCTTAAGTTTTCCGGCCTCAACGGCCTCTCAACCTGAACATTGGTGATTCTAGAGTGAATGGAACTTCCACTCCCCCTTTTTACCAGATGTTTTGGCAAATTTTTTTTTGACCATGTCGCTTCATTGACATGATTTTCCTCGTCTGGACTGATTCAGTGCGGTACGCGGACAGCATGCTCAGCGTCCCCATCCAGAGACGCCCTCTTCAACAGAAGAGAAGAGTTTTTCTCCGATGTTGATAGATCTTTTCTGTTCTTCCGGATATGTTTTATTGTCGGTACTCCTCTGTCCCGCGAGGAAATCCTAGGCTGTCTTTTTCCAAGTTGGTTTCTGTTATGAACGATTTTCCTTCCCCTCCTTGTAGCCCTCAACTATCTTTCTCGGTCTTCCCCTGCTTCTTCTCCTCTCTGCCTGAAGGATTCGGGCTTCTTCATTACTGCGCCTACCTTTGGTCCATAAAACGCGATAAACATCTTTTAGGCAAGAAGTTTTCTCATTCTGTAAAAGCAAATAAAAGTTTCGACGGCTTCCTCCCCCCTTGATACATCCCTTCCTAACTGCCAGGCCAACAACCACCATCCTCCTATTCTCCTTAGCCAATTTCCGTTTATAATACAACTTTTTCCCTTGGATGATTCGGAAAAGATATTTTTCCTGAACGGTCCCCACCCTCCCTTCTACTTCGTAGAACCCCCTGCTCATTTTCCTGCCTATTCTTTTAGGATGTGCAGCTTTACCAATTCATGGAAGCGTAACACCCCTCAAGATTTTCATCCTGGCCTGCCTAAGGGCATATCTTTCCAAGTCCCTCGTTTCAAGGTCCCCCTTAAGAAAACTTCTTCTTTGCCCCCCTCCCCTTGGAGTCGTGAACTTTTTTTACTCTTCCTCCCTCTTTTCTTCCTATCATTTAATCCTTTGACATCTTTGGGTGTTATTTTGCGGGTAGCATCCCTCCCTTCTTTCAGTTTTTTCCACCTTCCTTCCGTTTGTTGTGTATGATTCTCCCCCTTTTTACTGAAGCGGAGGCGAAACGCACCCCCCTTAGCTTTTCCGTGGATACCCCACCCCAGCTGTAAAGGTTATCCCCTGAGTCTGTCCACAAGTGCAGACTGCGTCCTTTGAGCAGCGAGTCCTGAATGACATCCCTCCCCCGTTTTTCCGTGTCTGCTGATGACCCTGAAGTCCGTTCGATGGCACATGTATGGTTTTTCTTTTTCGAGTACCCTCACTCAAGACCCTAACTGACGGTCCTTAAAGTAACGGTTGGGTTTTCGACCCTTCGAAGTATATGGTCCTATTTCTATCCAGATTGGCCTAGATATTTGTTCTTCGGGAGGAACTTTCCTTTTTAATTCGCAGACTGAGGCTTTGGGGTGTTTGGTCAAAGTGTCTCATTTCTACTTCTAAGGGACTTCTCCTTTCTCTTGAAAACTCCTTTTATCTCCTTTCAAGGGTATGTCCGAAGATTGCGTCCTTTTCTGTGTCTTCCCCAGTGATGGCCTGAGATTAAGCCCGCCCCGTCTCAGCCCTGTCTCGGCTGCACTCCCAGAGTATCAGTACTACTCGCATTATTCTCCCTCTTTTACATTTGAAGGGGAAGGATTCAGCACCCCTTCCCCAAGGTAGAAACAGATTTCTATTGATTTTTCCTCCGCAAATGGTTTGTCACCAATAGTTATAGACACCGTCTAAAGCCGTGTCGACTACCGGTAGCCGTCCTGTCGCGTTCCTTCCCCCCGAATTCTTTTTTGAGTTTCCTGAAGGTCTTTGATTCGACCTGGAGTAGTTTTCCTCCGACTCTATTCGCGTCCTCCGCTGACGTTCACCGTCTCCTGACCCTCCCTGTTAATAGATGCGCTTTTGTCCTTGCGAGAACATCTGTTGCCGGGGGCCTTTTACGCCAGATTTCCGGCTCCGCTCCAAACGTGCCCTTTTCATTTTTTATCGGGGTCCGTCTGAATTACGAAGGGACTTAGAATCGTGGGATAGCGATGATCATACATGTACGAGCTGTGAAGTGCAGATGACCCTTTTTCCCTCTTCATTCACGGTCCCTCGCCAGAGATTTCCTGAGTGTTGCAAGAAGAGGCTTTCAGAATGAAGAACTATTCCCTTCTTTCTCATAAATCCTTAGAGACTTCTTCAGTACACTCAGATGTTGTCCGTCTCTAATGATAGGAGTGGAACCCCCCTTTATCAAGGACCACCGCTTGTCGTTAACCGAATTAAATCTTCCCTTTCTTCAGTATAGTAGATAACGTACTTGTATACTGGAGCATGTCCGCGGGCTTCTCTCCCGACGAACAGAGACCTCCTTTCGGCTGGCCCATGGTTTCTTTCGGCCGTCCGACACACTTTTTGTAGTAGGCTTCCTGTGAACCTTCGTCCCGACGGACGACTATTTACACCCGGCCGAAATAAAGCTTCTTTCTTTACATGATGCTATTGCATACCGGCCCCCCAGGAGAGATCCCTTACTACCTCAAACATGCCCATTTTTCTTTACCCCTGGAACTACAGTTATAGAGATACAGTCCCCTCCGACCGATGTTTTGCAACAACCCCCGCTGAGCGCTTTCGTTCGAGCGACGATAATCTGAATTTCATACGAAAGCCCCAGTGTCTACTTGTAGCTAGTGGTAATCCCGGCCATATTCCTTTCATTGACTTCCCCCGCTGGTCTTGCCCCGATTTGGAGGCTCGACCAACGGTTGATAATGAAGCGTCATACGTAGTTAACGATCGGTCTTTTCTTCCCCCAAGGCTGGAAGTGTCCCCGGATTATCACTTTCGATCTTGTTTCCCAAAAAGAGTCATCGAACCTCCCTTCCCTACGAAGATCTTTTCACTAAGATGGTGATGGCTCCCTGCAAAGGTATTTTGTGCTTCTTCTTTTTTAGAGTTAGCAGTTCCTATTAAAAAACTTTTTCTTAAGTCCCCCGGAACCATTCAGAGTGCGCACGGAAGAGTAAACATCCCCTCTGACACTTAACCGACTCGAAGTTTCCCCCGTCCCCTCGCCCTCCCAGTTATTCCTGCATCCTAGGATGACTGCTCTCCGCGGAAATACCGCCAGTGGTAACTTCCCATAGAAGGGAGCAGGAGTCTCTAGTCCCCAGAGACCTTTCCCTTGATTACCGGCTATTGACTTCGGATAACCCCCGGTGGCGAAACTGGGGACATATTTTTGAAGGGAGGACTGTTTTTCCCCCCCCCTTTCGGTCACCCAGAGAGGGGTTTTGGTTCCCATTTGTAACTTCCTTGCCCTAGGCAAGTCTTACGTCCGCCCTGGTTTTCCGGCCCCAAAGCCTTTCCAAAAAATCAAACAGCCTCGGTATGATTTTTATCGGACTTCCCCACAAAATCCCATGGAATCCCCCACGTCCTTTATGTCTTCGAGGTCCTTCTTGCAAGGCCTCTTCTCTCTGTTATATTGGCAAACCACAATCCATCTAAACTTTCCCCACCCGCCCCGACCTCTTCGTAGTACTTTAGATAGAGAA
>Ga0179591_1333965_pt1 | contig 10240 bp, 7 predicted proteins | sample CZOMad2_1_08_16f_FD_182891 | JGI IMG/M metagenome (GOLD analysis project Ga0179591, IMG submission 182891) | Vadose zone soil fungal communities from Angelo Coast Range Reserve, California, USA - CZOMad2_1_08_16fungal (PacBio error correction) | ecosystem: Environmental > Terrestrial > Soil >... | reverse complement strand
TTTCTAAGAAGAGAAGAGGGATCTGCACGGTGGGCCCCGTGTTTGCGCAAAGGAAAAGGCTGATGGCCTTCTTTCGGACATCGGGAGAGGTTTGTCCATTTAGTGGCTCGTACCTCTCGCCCTAACGCTCATCTCTGAAGTCATAGGCACAGCGGCGGCGGTTACTCTGGGCCAGTGTTTTCCGTTTTTATACGATTTGGCATCTGCTTAGAAGCCGGCTCTCCTGCGGTCTCACCTTCGTCCATTTCCCTTTGACGAATTTTCCCACATGTGACACCCTCCCCTCACGACTTTCGATTGAAGTTTGTCTCTCTCGGAAGGATATCTTAGTTCGATGCTTGCGCCTTTGTTTTGAATCGAGTTCTTGGCCTCCTCGGGAAGAGTGCTTTTACCTTCAAATCGGGTCAGGACCTTCTTTCCTAGCGGCACAGTTAGCGCCTAGGTGCTTCTGCAGAATTTTTTTTCTTTCTTCGCCTTGACTTGCGAACCGGCCTGTTTTTTCTCGCTGGATGATCGCGGCGCGCTATGTCGGGAGCAATTGATGGCCTCCGCTTTTTCAACACCGAGGTTCGCGACCTTCATTCCGTCAGCGAAGGTAAGGTCTTCTTTGCTCGTGCCTACTAAAGGGATGTTCGTTCCCCTCTCTCGCCCTGCTGCTCGGAAAGAACCTCCGTCCTTGCTACAGTCTTCTTCGCCTTCGCATCTTCCTTTAGCGGCTGTTCAGAGTCTCCTTTAGAGCACAAGTTCTGGTGTCACGCCGAAGGAAGAGTCTCTCTTCCCGCTGCGGTTCCCTTCTCCTGAACGGTCTTCTTCAGGTTTTTTCTGGAATGACTTTGCTTTAATTTTTTGTGCAATGTGGAGAGGAGAGTTGACACGGACCAGTGTCTTGCACGGGACTTCCCTTTACCAACGGAATTGCAGCCGTCCGCCTGAACTTTCGCCGAGCTGGAAGTCGGATGAAAGTCGGCGAGCCCCCCCCTTCTTACTGACTTTCCCATTGGGCCTTTGTAGTGAACGAACTTCTCACGTCTCGTGGAGAACGTGTGTTTCCTGCTTGAAAGAACACCCAGTCAACCGTTTTCTTTAAGTTAGTCTCGCTGACAGGCACCTCATGGTTCTTTGTTCCATGTTCTCGATCTGAGTGAGCAAGAGACTGCGTCCTCCCTGAACACTTTCGTGTTAAGCTGTACCAGCAATCCGGGTCCCTTTGCTTCGCCGTTCGGTTTCAGGCATCTTGGCAGTGAAAACATTTTCCTCCTCATGACTTTTAGAAACTTCCAGACGCATCTGGAAGATGTGTGGCTTCTGATTCAGAAGAGGCGAGGACGGTTATTTGACATATGTCGTCCTTTGGTCAGAATAGGAATAGTCCTTACTCAACGACTTTGTCGGAGAAGGCTTCCCCATAGGGGCAGAGGGCCTTCTAGTCACGTTCAACTCTGGCGGCAGATGGCCTGCCTTGTAGTCTCTGTAGCGTTCATTGCCCAGAACAGCACCATTTCACTAATCCAAAACCAACCAAACACCCCCCACCACCACACCACCACCCACCCCCCCAAACACCCCCACCACACACCAACACAGTCAATGGGAAAGTCCTTATCAGCAGCCCGTCCTTGAGATGTTCTATTATCTTTGAGGTCATGTCCGCTTCCGGCGGCGTTTCTCGCGCTTCATCATGCGGTGGACTCCCTTTCGTATCGTGAGTTCCGCGGGAGCACGAAATGGGCTTTTTCGGCCGTGCCGTGCAGAGAATTCGCCGTTTTCCTATCAGTCTATCGACCTGACTATTATGGGTCTTGAATCTCTTACCCCCCCCCCCCCCTAGCTGGTTTTGATCTCCTTTTCGCCACTGTTTTCGACCTCTCCGTTTTTCTCAGGAGTGAGTAGTCGTCCGGACCCCCACCTTGCCCCCCAACGCAGTCGACTTTCACCCTTTGCTTCCAGGCCCGTACCCGCTCGAGTTATAGTCCCTCCCCCGTAGTTTTTTGCTGCGGAGGTCTTCTCCCCTTTTAGTGAGAAGCTTTAAGCGGATTTGTGGGCGCTCCTTCCCTGATTCAAGCAGAGATCGGGGGATAATGCCGCTCTTTTGCAGGCTTGGGCGTGCGTTCTGATCAGGCCCCCCCACCTCTTTTTGCGGCGTGATTTAAGTCTTTGGAAGCTTTTGGCAAACGTCAGACGACGTGTACCAGGCGTTGTTTCGTCAGCGCCGACTTAGCAGCTGCGCCTCCCCGGTAATCAGCGACACTCCCTTTCTCGACGAGGCGTTTGACCTGGTAGAACTCCCCAGCGGAAGGTTCTTTCGGTCCGGCCCAGATCGTCCCCCTTCTCCTCCCAGGGGAAGAATACTTTTTTTTTTTTTGTGATTATCGATATTTTTTTTAATTTTCTTATGGAACCGGAGAATCCGAACAGAAGACACTCTCAGGATTTTCGTCTCCAGAAGGATAGCCTATTCGAGCAGCCTTCATTGCTAGATGCCTGGACTTCTGTGGCGTAGTAGTCTTCCTCACCGCGAGGATGGGAATTTTCTCTGCTTCCAAGATGAAGCTAGTACTCCTGAACCCCCCTTCACCCCTTTTTTCCAAGTCTCCCGCAACCCTATCAATCCTTCTGGATAAAGGAACAGCCCTCCAGATCTCCCCCTTGAGTGAAGAAGAGTGCTTGGCTGTCCTCCCCTCATCCAGTCCCTCTTGTGTTCATATAGAACCGTATCGCGATCTTGTGGGCCGTATATTCACCGCGCTGGTAGTCGGTTCAAGGTTTTCTCCTCTTGTGTACCCTGTTTGTTCTTTCCGACTGACCTCCCCCGCACCTTGCCTCGTCATTCGTCAGACAGTGTCGACATTTGCCCTTCCATAAGGAGGGCCCTACTCCCCTACATAGAGATCTCCCCTTTTTTGTCTCTCGAAGTGTGGCAAATCGGCACTCTCACGGTCTTCGGCAAGAAATCCCTTCCGGATGTGCGTCGTTCTTAGATCTTTTGGATTTTTTTTTCTACGCTGTTAGCCGAAAAGTCTTTTCTCCGTCCTGAATCTCCGACGGTTTCCGAGAATGCATTACCCCCCATTGAATCAAGCTTGCTTCAGCACCCCACATTTCCCGAGGCGTTTATTTTTATTGTCGCGCCATGAATTTTATGTAAGAACCCAATAGCGAATCTTTTCCTGAATCATGAGAAGGGGTTTATTTTTTTCTTATCGGGGCGAACCTGCTGCCCCTCTTATCCCTTCCGACCTATATTAGCTTCCTGATCTTCCACCGGCGCCACGCCAATAGTAAATGAACCTCCCCCTGACTAGTCGGCCTATAATAGCCCTCTCCAGGGTCATTAGATAGCAGGGTTCGCCCCCGATCCGAGTCTTTTTCTTTCCGGAAATTTTCCATCCCCCTTTTGTAAGTTACTCACGTAAACGAATAAGACGCAGGCTTCGCTTAATAGGAATCACCCCGACTGTTCCAGAGCGAATAGGCTCTTGCGCAGAGTAGCTTCGCTACAAAGGCTCCCCCTTTTTTTGACGGTGTTGCGGACCAACGTAGCCCACTGTCAGCAAGGTGCAAAGGTTAGTCAACACGCTTTTAAAAGTAAATTTTATACCCCCGTCCCCCCCCCTCCCCGGGTCCCATGCCCCGTTCATCACCCGATCCCAGGAGGAGCTTTTATTTTATGACCCCGAAGGGGCTTCGAATCTTGTGAAGAATCTGGATTTTTTTACAGGTCGCCTCTTCCGTTTCCCCTCTAATGCCAACCCGTTATGCCCATGCATTGTCCTATGCCTATCTCATGATGACTTACCCTTGGCCTTTGTAAGTCAACAACCGAGAAGAGCAAGGAAAAATTGGCATGAAAGCCCTTCATTCTTCCCGCTAACCCCCGCTTAAGCTCCCTTCTTTTCAGTGCCCATTCCCCCTCTGTGCGCCTATTCGGACTGCTTTCCCCCGGCCGTTAATGAGGACCCTTCTTCTCCTTGTGACTCCCTCTTCAAATTCCGTCTGCATGCAATTGCCGAAGGAATACCAGGACTATCTTTTTCTGCCCTCGACCTGTGATTCGAGGAGTCCCTCGCCCCTGCTCTCTGTTTTTTCGTCTCCGCACTTTTTTTCCAATACATACCCTGCCCGGCGGAGATGCAGCTCTTTTCCTCCCTAACCGAGGTGTTCGCCCTTTTTCCTGATTTTGCAAAGAAGAGGTAGCGCGTAGTCAATTACAGTCGACCCCCACGGCAGGTTAGCGAATTCGCAGGGCCATGAAATGACGGGCTGCCTCTATTTTCCCAGGTCGTTAGATTCCACTAAGAATGACCCCCCTCTCCCTCATTCTGTAGAAGAGTGCTGACTGCATTCGGCCTTATGACCCCGGCCTTAATGTCTCTCCCCCATCCCCGGTCTTCAGGTCCTAACGACGTAAGAGCGCCCTCTGGTGCCAAAATTGATAGGATTCGTTTCATCTCACTCCTGTTGCGCTCAAGTCTTCCTTGGACCGCTTGTGAGAGACGTGATAAGAACCTCATCAGAGTGAAGGGACCCTCTCTCTCTCTATTAGCAATTAATTTTCCTCGACTTTTTTTCCTTTGTGACGAGGAAGAATTCCTCGGCTCATATCTGCTATCTCTCTTTACGTGCAGTTTACTTATGAAAAGAGAAAGCTCCCTCCTGAGTAAGAAGGAAAGCTCTGCCCTTTGCATGTTGCCCCGGCCCCCTTCATTTTTTTTCCCTGTGTCAGGAGGCCCTCCTTCTCTCTCTTTTTACTCTCCGAAGTTGTGGTGAGTCTCGTATTCTTAGAAGCCCTTTCCCGAGTCGGTTTTTTTCCTTGGTTTGAGGAAACAGTCACCTTCAGATCTTTCCTTCGGAGCCGTCTTCTCGGTTCCCACAGTAGTGGAAGAAGGATGATCCATACTAGATCACTCAGTCTCTCCAGCTGCCGTTCGGAATATTCCCCGCTATGTCGTCTCGGGGACGGTTTTCCTTTTTTTTGCCTCCTCGTGTCCTAGATGAGAAATTCCCGGCGGCTTCACCCAGTATGAAGAGTTACCTCTTCCATGACCAGCCTGCTTGTGACATTCCCCCCCATGCTTGATTAACCTTTCGCACGAGTTTCCGCTTTTCCATTTTCGAGAATAAACTTTATCCGTCGTTTGAAGAGTTGCCCTACAGTTGACTTTCTAGAGCCTCTTTTTACGCCTCGGGCAATTGCCGGCCGTTTCCCTTCCGGCTACCGGCAATTGCGGGCGATGTTCTTACCTTTTGCATTTCTAGCTCATCGCGTCTTGCCCGACGCGTGCAGCCCGTTCATCTTCGTTTTCCCTGCGCTCGCGCACCGAGTTTGTTTTCTACAGTTAGTATTTACATTCGCCCTCCGTTCCGGTCAACTCGCTGTCTACGGCTATCAAACCCCCTCCGTTTTTTTTTGCGGCCGCGAGCTTGCAGCCTTCAGTTAATTGCGCGCGTGCCTCTTCCGCATGAGAGGTTTTCGTGATCTCCTCGACTCTCAGTTGGACTGATTCTGCAAACGTCTCGAACCATCCTTCCCCTAGTAGCTTTAAGTTGCCTCGGTTTCCGATGCAGGTAGACCTTTCCTTCGCTGGTGAGTTAATTTCTCTTTGATAGTCTCATCTCTTCTCTGCCGGAAGGTCGTGCGTTCGGGCGGTTATCGCTTTTTTTGCCCAATTTACTTTTTCCTGTTCATGCCACTGTTCCCTTTTCTTTTCGGCCTTTGCGGGTGAAACAGGGTCCTTCCTGCTCATGAGGATTCCGCTGCGTTGTTTTTAGGTTTGCTGGTGTCTTTTTTTTTGATTAAGCTCTAGCTCCTGTTACTCTCTTATGTCCTAAGCCCATTTCTCTGTGAACGACTCGCCGCCTTGTTCGCGGGGTATGTCCCCTTGCCTGCAAAGTCGCCTTGGAGAAGTGCGTTTCATGAGTTGTTGTAAGACAACCCGTTTTTAACGGTCAGTTCGGTCTCGTCTTGACCTTCAAAGAAAGGGGGCCCATTCGAATGTTTTTAGCCCTACTCAGCGTCGCTCTTTCATCTCCGAACACGAGGAGGGGAAGCAGCTCAACGCAGCGTCCTAGTAGGTCCGCCGCGTGCTACTCCCTCCGATTTTTTAGGACGCATGTCCCTCCCTCCCTTGTAACTTCCCGGCGACCCTCGGAACTGCTGTCGTGTCCGATGCTTTCGGCCGACGCTTCTTGCGTTTTTCCGTGTCCCCAATGTCCACGGTTTTTTTTTTTTTATTTCCGTGCTAGGTCCTTAAGCGACCGAGTTGGAGTGAGAGAGCACTCTTTGGGGCAGCCCTTCCGGACGTTCAAGCACGTCTCAAAGACCGGCGGGCTATTCCTTCCTCCACCTGCGCGGATCTTGTCGCGAATTGGAATCCTTCAGCTAGAACCTCCCTTTTTCTTCACTTGAAAAGTTTTCACTTCCAGCATATTGCTTTCTTTTCCGCGTCTCAGACTTATGGCGTCCTTTCCCGCCGGAGGAATGAGGAATCCCTTCGCTAAGTTAATAAGTCCCTCTTTTTCTTTACACGACCCTCCCCCCCCCTTTTGTTCGAGAGTCCGCTGCAGGACTCGCCGTCAGTACAACTTAGAGAGATTTTTTTTCGAGCCTTCTCTTTAGGGTCCCTTCTCTCCTTGAAGACCATGGAATCCCCCCTTTCGACATTTGAAATACACCTTCCACCTATTGTCCTTGTTGGGGTTCCAAACCTGTGCCCCCACCCCGAAGTCTAACCCTTCCAATGCAGTCTTTGACCCTAGAGATGTGATCTCCTTAACCTCGACTTTCCTAAGATGTCCCCCGTTTAGTTATCTTCCTACTCTGAAGCTGATTGCTTCACTGCATTACGCACCAGTGTGCTTTCAGAACGATCTGTTTTTCTGCCTCTCTGACAGAAGGCCAGTTGTGATAATTTTTCTTGAGTGCTATACCCTGTCCCTATAAAACCGCGTTTTTGTTTCTTCTGCTTCGACGATGCAAGTTGTGCAATCAGGATCGACGTATGTGCCTCTGGTCTGGTAGAAGGCCGTACTCCAGGCAACTAGCGTGCAAGGTCTTCTACAACGCATCTTCTACGGCGATACAGGCTGGTGAAGACCTCTTCGCGGTGTTTTGTTTTTAGAAGGGCCAGGGCCCCCTCTAGAGCAAATTGCCTATCCCATATATTTTAATCATCCCTCAAGTGTTGGTCGAGATCGGCATGTGCTCTATCGGGGTGACCCCGGTCCTACGATATAAGCGCAACTCTCCGTTTTGTCTTCGGAAATCGTTATAGCCTCTCGAGCCGGGATCCCCCCTAGATTCCTTCGATTCTGGCCTTCGTCGTTTAGACCACTCTCTTCTTTTGATTCGATTCTGCTTTAGCTGCCGTTCCCTGTCCGCCTCCCACACTGAGATTTCTCTCCACCTCTCCGAACTGAAAGACCCCTTCCTCCGAGAACCCAACTTTCCTTTTGTCGGCATTATATAAGAAAGCGCAGTGCACTCCCATTCAGAATCCCCCCATACCTCAGACTCCCTTGTTGACTGCTCCGCCCACCTTCGACTATATATTATTGTCCGTCTAGTAGACTTCTATAAACGCGTTTTTTTTGTTCAGGCAGGGCCACGGTTGCCTTGTAGAATTCTTTTTTCACTGGTTTGGCGCAGAGACACGAACCAGTGTCCCAAGGGGGCCGGTCTTATTAATCCCGGTTCTGCAAGGCTATGAAGTCGTTCTCAGTAGCTTACTTTTTCCTCCCCCCCAGTCTCCCGATCCGAAGGGCGAGTGAAGGTTTGATTTGGCCCCTTCTGATGGAAGTTTTCCCTTTCAGCCGGGCTCGAACTCAGAGGACTATGGGCAGTCCCCTACTTTCGGTCTGAACTATTTTTTTTTGCTTCGCCGGCCCCTCCTGACTTGGAAAGCGCCCTGCTCCTGCATCGTGCTTTTCCCTCATGCACACTGTCAAACCCTATTCCAAGTAGGCTTAACATCCGTGGTGCTTTTTTTGTTATTCCTCGCTATGTTTCGCCATACCTTTTTAAGCACCTCTTGGGGGTTTTTTTTTTTGTTTTTTTTTTTGTGGGTTTTGGGGGTGGGTTTGGGGGGTTTTTTTTTTTTTTTTGTTTGGTGGTTTGTTGGGGGTCCCCGCGCCTTTCCTGCCCCTTAAATTTGTTTAGGGCCCCCCACCCACCCCCCCCTCGGGGTGCTGTTTTTTCTCGCTTGCTGATTCTCGTGGTGGCCCATTTGCTTTGGTGGGGTGCCACCAAACCCCTGCTGTTGCCTCCTTTCTCCTGAAAAGCTCTTTGTCGCTTTTAATGTCCCCCGATCGCTTCGACCCCCCCGCCTCCCAACACTCCATCTTTCCCATGCACCTTCCTCCCTCCTTTCGGCGCATCGGCCCGCCCAGCAGTCCCTTGATTCGATCTCCGTTCAGTTTTTCGCGGTATGCCCTTTTAGTCGTCAATATTCCTAGGATTTTAAGTAATCCGATTCGGCACACAGAGTTCCTCCTCCGGCTTCGAGGTACCGCCCTTTTTCGATATGATCCCCTCTCGTGGCGGCTCCTTCGCGTAGTTAGGAACATTCCGCATGCCCGGGCTGGCCCCCTGTCAAGAGAGAGACCTTTTTTCCGTCCCCTTTTTTCCCTTCACACGCTGACACGACGTTAACGTCGTCCCTGGACGTCCTTTCATTCACCTTAGCCGTCGGCGAGGTTGCAGGACTTTGTCCTTTTACCTGGAAGATTTCCGGGTCTCGGCTTTCCGCTTGGAAACCGTTTCACCCTTCCCTTGTCGCCAGGCTTCCTCTTCCTCTAGTAACTTGTCGTTTCTTTGTCAAGGCTCCTCAAAGCCCCCTGCTTAACCCAAAGTTCATAGGCAGCACACCTCCGCCTCAAGTCGTTAAGAGAATTCCTCGCCCCTGTTGAGCGACTTCTTTCCTTTTCTAAAACCCTCTTTCCGACCCCTTTGGCGCGAATGCTGGATATAGGGTGGTTTTTGTTTTGGGTTGTGTTGGGGGGGGTTTGTTCACAGTGACCCGTTCCACTGAAAGATACTGCTAAGTTAAGTGTTATACCCGGAAGATCCTTCTCCACTCTGTCAGATAATGGCTTCGCTTCTCTCAAGAGACAAGCTCTCCTGTGCGCCCCTGCGTTCGTCCCTTCTATTATGACAGAGGAGAGGCGCTTTAGCCCTCTCGGTGTCCGGCCATTAGAGAGTGTCTCCCCCGTTGAACGCCCCTCACCCCAGCTCCGCCCCCAAGGATACCCCCTTTGTTCCTCTTCGGGTCTCATAAAGAAAGATGTCGGTTTTTTTCTCTTGATTGCCTCAAATCCCTCTGACCCCCGCTACTTATTAAGCAGCCTGCACTCTCCGTTTTTACCGTCCTAGGTGCTGCAGATGCCCCCCGCGCTTTTTTTCCATTCAAGTCCAACATGGTAGTCCCTCTCCCCTACGTAACGTACGTCTTCATGAGGATGTGCTTACGGTCTTTCCCACGTTTCTTTTCTCTTCCCCTACATGGCTTGGGAGCGACGGCTATGTGTGGTGCCCCATAAAGACCGGGCTTCCGCCCTGCAGGCTGCAGAGATGCAATCAAGCCCCGCTGCGCACTTCATAGAAGTTCGCAGCGCTTTCGACGACTATTGCTTAGGAGTGTATCTAGAGAGTTGACGGTCCCTTCCCCCCTTGAAACCTCCCCCCGCATGTAGCCCTACTTCCCGTCCCCCTGTGAATTTTTCCACCAACCACCGGCCACGAAAGGATGAGAGGGAGGTTCAGTATATTTTTTCATACCCCTTGTTTGTGGTGACTTTTCTTAGCGCGCTCCCTGACTCTGATCGCCTTTTAGTGGACGTGGTTCGCCACAGGCACAGGAAAGTTGATAGGTAGACAGTCTGGTCTCCAGGGGAAGTCTTTCAGTGTCCTTGGATCAACGCGCCCCTCCCTCTTTTGATATGCATCGCTGTATCATAGTTTTCCCCTTGCTCCTTGATCGGAGTTTAATACTGAAGATTGCCTTCGGACCCGTATTCCTCGCACCTCTCCCCTTCCTAAGAAGTTGTGGCTCCCGACATCGCTTCTATGACGCACTCACGACGTATTCTGCCATCCTCAAGGCGGATTCTGCCCGCGCTTTCAGAACCCATGTGTGAATTGCTCCGCGCCCCAGTGTCGGCAGCCCTGGACACGCAGGAGAGGCAATGGTTCCACCACGACAACTCCTTCCCGAAATTCCGGTCTGGATGTTCCTAGGCTGACCGG
>Ga0179591_1359795_pt1 | contig 10241 bp, 13 predicted proteins | sample CZOMad2_1_08_16f_FD_182891 | JGI IMG/M metagenome (GOLD analysis project Ga0179591, IMG submission 182891) | Vadose zone soil fungal communities from Angelo Coast Range Reserve, California, USA - CZOMad2_1_08_16fungal (PacBio error correction) | ecosystem: Environmental > Terrestrial > Soil >... | reverse complement strand
CCCAATGTACTAATCTCTTTGACAGGGCTTCTTTGGTAGGCTAAGCTTCAGGAGACGGGCGGCTTTTGAGGCCATCTTCTTTCCCAGAAAAAAAGAGTCCCCCCCCCTTTAAATACGCAATTGACTGCTTAGGTCTTGCGTGATACCAAGGGACCTCAGTTGCCCCCGCCGCCTTGTTCCTGGCAAAGGCGACGACGCCCCAACATAGTGTTCTCTTTTTCCCTACCGCGGGTCGATGTCCGTCTCTTCTTCTTTCGGTGAGGTTTTTCTTCCTGAAGAGCGATTTTGCGGTAGGTTATTTTTTAGCTATCCCGAAAGAGCCCCATATTAAGGGCTTCCCCTGGGGCATTTTTTGGTTACCGTTTCTGAGAGTCCCGCGGGAAAGCGGGCCTCCTCCCTCCTCCCGATCACTTTTGAAATAATAGGAGTGCTTCGTCCAGGGTAAGTACGGACATCTCTAGTGAAAACAAAATAAATACTCCCCTCCTTGACGATTTTCCTTCGGCTCCCCCCCTTTTACAGCAGGCATACGATTTTTCTTTTCCTCCCTGGCCCTAGTTGCAGACGGTCTGCGTATGCGTCCTCGCCTCTGTTCAGAGACGTCAGCTGTTTTCCCCCTCTTACCAGTTTTGCGCTGACGACATTTCCTTCTCTTAAGTACCGATTTGACGACGGGGCTTCATTGCCCAGACGAGATAACATCTCTTCCTTTCCCTTTTTAGCTGAGTACGTCGCCCCAGTCATCCGTTCGTTCCCGGACCGTTTCTTTGAGACCAAACGCCTTCTCCGTCTATTACTGTTCAGTCGATCTTACTGGCTGTTTAAAGCCACCAACCCCTTAACGACTTTCATGGGTACATTGATATACCTCCCCCTTCCAGTAGTAGTCCCGGTGATGACCCGTCCTTTTCGAGGCCGATGGTGGGTCAGGACAACCCCCCCCCCCTGATGGCGACTTTGCTTTTCCCGGGTTCTTCCTCCTAGAACAACCCGATGCCGCCCAACCCCGCGAGTAGCTCTTTCCACTCCCTGAAAAAAAGGCTTCCTCTCCCATCTTGGTAGCGTCCCGCCACATAAAAACAATCTTGAACCGGATCACCCATATCCCCTTTTTCCCTTAGTTCCCCTCTGAGGAACTTCCATTGGGGGTCTTGGGATGCATCCTTGTCGCTTTTTCTTCAAGGGCGGTATTCTTTTCTTCTCTCCCAAGGGTTGCCTCCTTTGGTACATGCTCCCCCTTCCAACGAAGGCTCCAGCACCTCCCCCCTTCCTGACGGTGAACCCTCTTTTCGTTTCATGACCGGTTTTTTCTTTTCTGTGCTGGACGCGAATCGGTTTAGAAGAAAGATTCGATCCCTTAAGTATTGCTCCAGTTTTTCCTGCATTTTAGCTTTCTCGACTTGCGATGCGGTGTCACCCTCCTTCTCGCAGGAGCCTTTTCAATGGCGGTCTGGACTCAGCGGACACCGGTCGGCGGAGGGCTCCCCCGGTAACCTTTTTTTTCCTTGATGGAGCTCTAGGTAGACACTCTTTCTTTCCCGCTGTCAACACTTCGAAGATCCCCTTATCCGCCTTTGTGCTGCCGAGGAGGGGGCACTCCTTTTTCTTCGCCGGTGACGGACAGGTAATTTTTTCCGAAGTTTTTTTTTTTTTTCCGTTCGAAGCTTTTCGGCGTTGTTGCTTGTTGAGGTGGGGAACCTTTCCGGAGTTGTTTTTCCCGTACGGTCGACGTCCTTCTTTTTCTACGTCTGCCGCTTTGCGAGTTCTTTTCCCTTGGTCTTTGTTGACGGCCGCTGCTCAAGTGGGTGTTCAGTTGGCGGATCTTCTTTTCCCTGCGGCCCTTGCCCTGCCCTGTGACGAGATTTGTTTTTTGGAGTTTTTTTTTTTTTCTTCTTAAAAAAAAATTTCACCGGGCTTTGAGTAGAGAGATTCTTCCTGCCGGATGTCTTTCTCATTAAACCTGACACGTCTCCGTAGGATGGGCGCCCTTCGATAATGCTCTTCTGACGTGATCCTTTTTCTTTCCTTTTTTTATCAGCCCTTATGGTCCTTAAATTTATTTTTTTCTTTCCCTCGCTTTGGCCTTGCTTTCATTTCGGGGTTGTCTGCCTCTACGGTTCTATCCCTTCCGGCCTCCAACGTGGGTCCCCTAGGAAGTGTCCTTTCTCTGCTGCGAGCGCCGTTTTTGGCCATTATGAAATGATAAGGCGTCTCCCTTTTTTTTTTTTTTCCGTTATGATCTTTAAGGAGGACAGGGCCCACTTCCCTTGCCTGGCGAAGGTGCAATCCTTTGTGAGGCCTTTTTTTATATAGATTAGGGAGGTTCCTTTATAACTTTTTATATGTAGCCAGTTTTTTCGATGCTCAGGTTTGGTTCTGATTCCCCCCCCCCCACCCCCCCCCCCCCCCCCGTGACTAGCAAAAATTTTATCTTTCTTTTTCCCCATTTTTCTTTTGCTGAGGCTTTTAGCGGAGGAGGAGCTCTTTCGTAATCGTGGCTGACCCTATTCTCTCTCTTTTCTAGAGTTCGTCGCGGAAGAACCCTCTTTCCCCCCCTCAATAGGTAACGTCTCCCTCGCTCTCACCCGCAAAAGACACCATGAAATAATCCCGAACTCGGAAATTCCTCTTTAGCAAACGGACCCAACGTTGCATCCCCCCTTGCCTACTTCTCACACACTCAGGGATTCGCCGTCGAGATTATTTGGGCGACCTCCCCTCACACAAGGCATGATTGGTCCCTCGCCAAGCAAGGATTCGGCCTGGCGACTCCCCCCTGCACCCCCCCCCCCTCTAGGAAGACCTGGCCCCAACCCGCGCGCTTCTCTTTTCCTCCGTCACAAATATGGACCCACCCATGAGCTTCCCTTTTCCAGCTGCCCGATCATGCATACGACCCCCACCACCAGGCCCTTTTCCAGGCCCACGACGCCCTTCCCTGGAAGGAAAAGATACCTCTTTTCTTTTTTTTCCCCAAAAGGATTGACCCTGAAAGAATTCCAACCTTTCCACCAGGAACAAAAACATGTTTTTTCCCCGGAAGGGCGCCCCAGTTGGAATTAAGACGTCCCTCCCTTCCCCTTTTCCCTCGCTTAATAAAAGACTTTAATTTTTGTAATCATAATCTACCGTTCGGTTATTAATGAACCCCCCCCATACTCGGAACCGGCTAGAGCAGGTTTCCCCTCCCCATAGCAGAAATCCTCTTCCAAATGAACCACCACTTCCTATTTCCCAAAGAACGCCCTAACAGGCACTTTTTCTTCCTACCACCACCGGCAATTTAGATTTTATCCCGACGGCGTGCGGCCGTCGACCTTGTAACCCCTACCGGTGATATCCCCCCAATCAAACCCTTTTTCTTCCAAAACGCCGGTCATCTTCCCTACACAGACTGTATCTAATTGCGCCAAAGATCTCCCCCTTCGTTTCCACCACTTACCGTCATCTCTCCCGAAAAAGTGATTGCCTGAGGGGCAGCAGCAAAGCTCCTTCCTATATTCCCCCCCTCTCATTTATTCCGATAGCTAAGAAATTCCCTTCTTCTACTGTTGTGTCGCTTGCGCCCCTCCGCCAGACCGGTCTTTTTTTTCTCGGGAATTAACAGATTCTCGCTGGATCGGCTTTCCCCCCCTTTCTTCCGCATTCGCAAGTCGCGACTTGCCTGATAAAGGCCCTTCCTGGCATCGGACCGTCGTTTTTTTCAAGGGATCTATAATTCTCTTTTTCTCCGATGCTGGCGTTCAAGGTGACCCCGAAAAACACCCCAACCTGCCCGGCATGCCCTCTTTAGTATGTTCATTCCCCGCCCTCAGGTGCTTTTCTGATCGAATCTTCGAGAGTAAATGTTCTGTCCCCCCCCCGAGCGGGGCAACCTGGCTTGGGTGATCTTCCATGTGATCGGTCATCCCCCCCCCAGTTTACTGTCATCGAAGTGGTTTCCTCCTTTTATATAGGCTCTTTTCTAAGTTACGTTCTTTCCTTTTATGTTTCCCCGGCTTCCCAATCTATCGTTTTTTTCCTTTTTTTCCGGAGCGCTTCTAAGTTGACGGCATCTTTTTTTTCCTCTTTTTCCTTCTTTCCCCCGGTGAAAATCCCAAATCGCCAGCCAGAATTAGTCTTGTGTTTTCCTGGGGAAAACCTCGCGGTCCTCCTGGCCCTGATTTTCTTTCTCCAAGGTACAATAGTTCTTTTCTTCTTTTTTTGTTGTTGGGTGACACCTGTGAAAAGCCTGCTTACTTTTAGGACCCCGGCATCTTACTCTTGCGTGGTTTGTCTGGAACGGTGGACCCCCCTCTTTCTCCGCGAAATATATTATCTTCCATCATAAAGGGCAGCCGTTTGGTTTTATCTCGTCTTGTTTCCACTCATCCCAAAGCCCGTCGTCATTTCCTTTCCGAGCATTTTTCCCCTTTTAAGCGACCCTCACTCGTATCGGGCTTTCTTCCTCTCGTTTACCTTACTTCAAGTTTCCCCTGCGTATGCTGAACTTAACGCCGTTCACTTACCCCTTCCTCTCCTATTGAACTCTCGGTTTCTGCGATCTAGGCAAGGTTTTCGTCCTGCATATCCACAGGGCGTCATTTCTTGCTTATTTTTTGTTCACTGGCGAGGTCCGGACGTTCTGGCCGCCTTTTCTTTCCTGACTCTTTTTTTCGGGCTGAGAAAGTAGTGACCGTTTTTTTTCCCCCCCCCTGCCGTCTCCTCACCTGGCCCCAAAAGAATTGCTCCCCGCCCTTTTTCCTATGAGCGGCCTTCTCTTTGGGATCGCTACGGTCCATACCTAACCCTTTTTTAGCATAGCCTGAACAGCCTGGTATCGACCCTTTCCCCTTCTTGGGTCATGGAAATTCATATTAAAAAAACTATTTTCCTCCTTTCCCTCTTCTCCCTTCCAGGTCACGCGGCATTGGGAATGGAAGAAGTGGTCTTCCCCCCTCATCCGTTACAATGATTCTCTTTTTTTTTCTCTCTTTTTCCTACCAGTAAAAAGGGCCCCACCGCCTCCCCGGTCGAAATTCTCTTCCTCAAAAATCGAATACTTCCAGGTAGGATTAGCTACATATATCTCTCTTCCCTTTTGTTGTTCTCCTGTAGATAATCCTCCGGTTCCCTTGTAGGCTAGTTGGTTTCTCCCCTCTCCGTCTACGGGCGGGGTTTGCCTTTTACGGGAGTCCCCCAGGAGCGGCAGCGCCAGGATAAAGGCAAGTCCCCCCTCCCTCTAAACTCGAGGAGGGTCTGGCGGAAGAATTTCTTTCCACCACTGCATGGCAGATGTTCCTGGAAGGCGCAGGCGTTCCTTTAAAAAAGTTGTGTGGTTAACTTCCCCTGACAGATTTCTATTCGAGAGCCCCAGGGTTCTGTGCGGTGAGATTAGCGTATCTTTCGTGTTAGGTATTGCCGTTCGATCCCGCTTCTCCTCCCCGCTGACGTCCCCCGGGGCCGTGGTACATTTGGGAATTTGGTCGAGGATACGGCCCTGTGGAAAGCGACGGTGATTTTTATCAGCTTATAGAAATATCTGCTTTCCCTTCCCCTTCCTTCGGCACTCTGCCATCACCCCCCCCCCAAAAGAACAATCCCTTTTTCTTTCATGACGAAAGGGGAGATTCCTCATCCCCTTCCGAGATCCTGAAGGCATCCAGGTGTGCGACGGGCAAGCAGAAAGGCTTTCCCTTTTTTCAGCAGCCGCTGTTTAGAGGGCCAGTATACAGAGCTGCCGACTCCCCCCCCACTCCGCTTAGGTTCTCTGAGGTTCCTTCTTAGGACCAGGAGGTGCCCTCTTTTTCTCCCCCCCCTTTCCCAGACGACTAAGCACCCACGGCGGCCTTTCTCTTTCGTAAGATCCTCTCTTTCTCTTTTCCCTTAATAGGTTTGTCACCGTTCCCACCGTTGAAGGGTCTCCCCTCCCTGATAGCCTTAAGAAGTTCGACAGTCTCTTACCGGGCACCCACTCAGGTTTCCCCCCCCCAACCAACTCCCCCAGACGATACCTAGTAGGTGACATTCTTCCTTCCGACCAGGGCCAGGAGTAGTCGCCCCCTTTGGCCGCTTTTTTGCCCCCAGGAAACCTCTCCTGCGCTGGCGACGTTCATTTTAGAGGGACACTTTAGGACACGAGCCGGACCCCGCGCTCTCAATCCCCTAAAAAACTTCCTTCCCCCCCCCAGTTCCTCCTGGAGCCTGTCCGCCCATACCCCCGACGTGTTTTTAGCCTATATAACTTTTGTCCCAGCTTCTAGGCTTTCTGTGAGGTCCCCTTTCCTCATAAGAGGTGATCCCCTTGGTGTTCTTCCAGCTTTTCTTCCCCTTTTTCTGCTCAGTTTGAAAAGCGCCCCCATCTGAGACGATAGTCTCAGCTCAGCGGCCGACGGTTTCCATTTCCTAGGTTAACGGTTCAGGTTTTTTTCCATTTAGGGTTCAGGGACCTTACGCCCTCTGGGAGAAGAAAGATATACTATCCTTCCCGTATGCCCCTTAAGTTTCCCTTCTTAGCAGGTCCCGCGACTTGCGATGCTTACTTCCCTTTTTAAACGATATACGAGAGAATCCCTTTCGTTCCACCCTCTCTGGTCTTTTTCCCCCGGTCTGGCGGATGGTGGCGACACTTCCCCTAGGAAGATGCCCCTGCCATGGCTGTTAGTCTGTCGCACTTTCCTTTTGAAACTCTTTCCTTTAGAGTTACATTTCCCTGCTTTCGCCAAAAAGACCTTTTTCTTCCGACAGGATTACAAGGTCCTCTTTTCTTTCAGCGGATTTTTCATTTTTCCTCTCTTTTTCGAGGCTTCTCCTTTTCATTCGATAAGAGATGCTCTTTCTTTTTACGGTGTTGTTGATCCCAGAGTTGACCAGACCCTCTTTCCAGTAGGTCGGACCTTCGAGTCTTCCTTATGCGACGTATGGAATTTGTTGAGATTTCGTGCATTTTTTTAGTCTTGTTGCTCCTAGCGAGGATCCCCGTTTTTGGTCATTTGGATGAATTGCTGGCTATGGAGAGGCCTATTTTCGTCTCTTCCTCCTGTCTGGTTTTTTCTTTGCCTGGGTGTTTTGTTATAACAGGTTTTTTTCAAATAGTATAGTATGCTTTTCCCCACCCAAATTAAAGTTTGTTCACACTTTTTTTCATGACGTTCCTTCCTGTAATAAAAATGCCCCCTCCTCCTTCTTTCTTCTCTGGCGTAATTCTCAGGTTAATGATGGTCGTTTGTTTGTCTTACATTTTTTTTTCTTCGTAAATCATTTTTTTCCACGATGATATGGTCACTTCCCCCTCTAGCTTAGCTGGACTGCTAAGTCCTGTTGGTTGTATCTCCGGTCGTATAACCCCCCCCCCTTGGTCCTTTCCCTGCCCGGGAAGCTTAAGGACCCCTATATTTTGACTTCCCCTTCTCCCGCGCGCAGTTCCTATTGGCATTCACATCGATCATGGCCCGTTTTGCAGTTCTCCCGGAAGGATTCCCTTCATCCTTGCTGGCGAAGCGATTCTGCCTCCGGTAGACTCTTAAGTATCGTCTGGAGGTCATCCCCCTTTTTGGGTTGACTATTTGGTTCTTGATCAACTGTTCTTCTGACTTGATTAATCGATCCTTTTCCCCCAATCCCCTTTTAAAAATTTTTTTGGAGGAGAGAGCGGATTTTTTCCTTTACTCTGGGCTGAGCGCCCCCGGGTAATCTATATCTTTCCCTCCGTTTTGTTTCTCTCTATTTGCTTAAGACCCGATAGACCTATCCCGTCTAATTTCCCTCCGCTTCCCGCACCCCGACAAAACCCCCCTCTCCACTTGGCGAGTAAAAGGATCTCGGATGAGTCCAAGCAGTCAAACAGTTGATCATCGCAAACGTGCCTCCATCTTCCTTCAGGTCTCTTCCGAGAAAGGAACCTCAACGCACTTCTCTTTCCCCCTGCCTCACAACCTGGCGCCTCTATGGTTTTTTTTTTCCCCTCAATTGATGTCCTTCCTGGCCGCCTTCGATTCCTTCCTGCCCAAAAATTCTCTCAAGAAATGGCCAAACACCGTCTCGCGTCCTCCCCATCTTCTTGCCCCCATGAAAGCTTCCTTTCCTTGGAGGCTCCACGATCTTTTTCCCCCGCCGGACACCAACCTTTGAAACCCAGACGGACCCTTTCCTTTCCAGGGACCAGACATCGGTTCCCAACCTTCTTTTTCTCCTTTCAAAAACGGGCAACCAGGAAACCCCCTCGACTCATCGACCCTTGCTTGCAAGGCGCCATCCTCTTTCCGGGCCGGTTCTTTCAGCGTCTTTACTCCTCTCCCCTCCCTGGAATTTTTTTTTTCAAAATCCCACAAAACACCCACCAAGTTCACAGGCGGCCAGAGCCTTCCTCTCGAAATAGCAAGACATCCCCTCCCCCTGACCCCACACGTGATAATCCTCGGTCTCCAAAAATACGCCTCCAAAATTTCCTCAAAACCCCACCGGACCAGTCAGAATATTCCGTCGTAGACTAGTAAAAAAAATATACCGCCCCCTCAACCCTCCCCAACTCCTTCGCCTGATCGAATGCCAACGCCTTCGAAAATTCAGCAAGACGCGCCACCCCTGTCACTTATCCGGCAAGTCTTTCTCCCCCTCTTAGCAGACCAACTTTTTCCTGTCAAGTATATTATAGTGTTTCCAAGTTCCCCCAATATAATGATTGCTAACCTCCCTCACCGGATTCTCTCGTACTTTGGTCGCTGGCCCATGCAGACCGGTTTCTTTCGAACCTCAAGCCGCAATTTCTTTGAAAAAGATTATACGCGGATCCCTTCCCCCCCGGTGTGACAAAAGGGCCCGTCCCGATTCCTGCAAAGGCACTGGGCGACAACTGAGAGACTCCATACGGAATGGACTCCCTACAATCTCTTTCTTCTCTTCCCGGCCCCCGAACAACCTCCCGTAAACAGGCAATGAAACGGACCATCCTGTTCACCGTAATAGCTTTTTGATGGTCTGCCTAGAACATCCTTTTTCCATCTTCTTTTCCCCCCCCAATGATTCCGTCCCATGGGCTCCCCCCCTTCCCCTTACAAATTCTGTGTGTCCTCAAAATTATGAGATCCCTCATTTTATCCTTCATCCCCCTTCCCTACAGGGGACGACCATTATTATATCGGATCAGTTCTCCGTTGTTCTTTATGGCAGGACGTCCTTGAGCTGGTGCCTTTTTAGGGGTCTTGCTCTTCTCTACGTTTTTTTCTCCTCCTCCACCGGGAAAAGTTTTTACCCCCCACGGCGCACTCTCCCTTTTTGGGGGGGGGGCCCGGCCACCCTCTGCCCGCCGCTCTCCCCCCAAGAATCGGGCCCTTCTCTTGAGAGCACCACGGAGCTTGGGGACGTTTTTTTGGGTGGTGGGTTCACCGGCTTGAAAATTCCGGTTAAGATCTTTCCCAGGAATCTCCCCTTCTGGCTCCCTTTGTTTAAACGTTCCTGAGCTTCCCTATGACTGCGTTCGAGCATATTTATAGTAATAAGATAACGGGCCCCCTTTCCCTTCTTCTCTTCTTCTGGTTTTCCCCCGACCCTTCCTCCTACGGTTCTAGCAGGAACCCGTGTAGAAGAGACCCTTTTTCCTCTTTTACGGAGTGGTTTTTTCCATTCCTTTCCTTCTCTCTTAATGACTGAAATCATCTGCAGCAGAAAGGTCGGCCCTTGTCAAGCTGGAAATGGATTGAATCGGCAAGGGTGATGCATCCTTTTTCCTTTCCTTCTCCTGAACAGTGTCCCTTTTTTCATTGTAAGGAACTGGACCTTTCTCCCTGTAAATACTTCCCGCTGATATGGAGGTTTCTCTTTTCTCCATTCTTTCCTCCCCATGGCCCTTCTGGTAACAAACTCTTTTGACCCGAACTGTAAATATGAGCGCTTTCTTCTCTTCGGGACAGAACTAGCCCGCTATCCCTCCCCCGCAACTGTTTTTTGCCCCCAGAGACACGTTATGGAAAGATTTTTTTCCCTTCACATTTTTCTTAAAAGGCGCCCTTCTCTTCCAGGCCATCTTCATTGGTCAAACGTTTTGTGTTCTTCCACCCACCCCCCCTTCAGTTAACTGTACTTGGGGACTCTTTTTTATCTTTCTCTCCGCATACTCCCCCCCCTAAAGCGTCCCCAACAGCCGCCCCCCCCGGATCTGCCTCCCCCCAAACTCCATTTCCCTTTCCCCCCCCCCCCCCACCCCCCCCCCCCCCCCCCCCCCCCCCCCCCCCCCCCCCCCCCCCCCCCCCCCCCACCCCGTTAGG
>Ga0179591_1156185_pt1 | contig 10241 bp, 6 predicted proteins | sample CZOMad2_1_08_16f_FD_182891 | JGI IMG/M metagenome (GOLD analysis project Ga0179591, IMG submission 182891) | Vadose zone soil fungal communities from Angelo Coast Range Reserve, California, USA - CZOMad2_1_08_16fungal (PacBio error correction) | ecosystem: Environmental > Terrestrial > Soil >... | reverse complement strand
AAGATTATGTATCCTTAACCCCTACTCGGTGACTTCGAATATTGTGTGCGGCCAGTAGTACACCGTCTTTCTCCTCGTCCGCTCCCCCCCCTGATACTTTTGTGGCATATCGTCGCCACTACTTCGAGCACCTGCTTCTCGATGGCCGGTTTTAGGAAAGGTTGTTCAGACTCTTTGCCCTGGCTTCTTTCCCTGCTTTTCCAGAGATGTCGTACGCGGCATTTTCCGTCAGGCGGAGATGGTTTCCAGCGCGTGCTTCGGTTCTCTTTTTTTACAGATGCTGAACCGTTCTTATCATCTCTTCTATCGATCTATGTCGATCTGCTTGACGGCGTATCCGTTTTTTTTTCAAACTCTGCGCCCGAAGTGCGCTGGCTTATCTCCTCATCTTTTGGCGGGTGGGAGTAGCTGCCTCGACGCTGCGACCAGGATGTTGAATCCCCTTTCCCAAGCTCTTCCGAGGTGGATCTTGATTTCGCGTTCTCTCTGACCCTTTACCAACAAGGGTTTTCTGCGATCCTGAATTTTTGATGCCCGCGTTTGAGTAGGCATAACTTTCTTTGATTGTTCCTTGACCGTCCTTTTGTTTTAGCTTGTCCCTTGCTTTCCATACAGACACCTGCATGCGTTCCCCGAATCATTATGGTCCCCCTCCTCCTTCGTGACCGTCTTTTCCGAACTTAGAAACCGAGCCTGCTGTTCGCGGATCCGACTGTTGTTTTTAGAAGATTTTCCCTGCCAAAAGGTGCATAGTCCCCCCTCTCCGCGCCGTTTGCTCTGTTTCTTCCCCGACCGAACGCTGCTTGTAACCCAGCATTTCTTTTTCCCCCGTCTTGCCGAACATGCTAGCCTGCTAGAGGGTAAGTTTCTTTTTGTGCTCGTCCCGCTCTGTCCAGCAGTAAGCTACATTGCGTCGGCTTCAGTAGAAGGGGATTTGTCTGTCGTGGGGTGTTGGTTTGTTGGGTTTTCTTTGTCGTGTACGTCTGAGAGCAACTCCCAGAGAAACGTCTACGGTTACATTCCTCCCGAGAGAGCTCTCTCGCTTGCCTTTCCGGCTTGTTTAACGTGTTGTCTCCCCTTCTTCCTCACCCTCACAACGGACCACGTTTGCCTGGCATCTTGATGCTCGAGAAACGCCTTGGTGGACTAAGTGCTTCTTGTGGAATCCCTTAATCGCTATGATTGTCGCTGAGTAGCAGCTATTTTTTTTTTTTTTACCCAATGCTGAAGTCGGGTAATCCCCTTTCACCTCAGAGCTACTCACTTTCTATTAATTCTTCTTTTGACACCAGGGTCAGCTCCAGCGGCCCCACCAAGTGAGTGTCGATGGACAAAAACTTTTCGACACGCGAGTGTCGTAATCCCTACGCCCCTCCTGGTCACTCTTTCCACAATGAGCCCCCGCTACCTCCCCCCATTCCAAGGTTTAGAACCTGCTCATCTTCGGGGACTAACCCGAGCAAGGCAGGTTTCTTGTGATCACACTTGGCGCAGCAAATCCGTCGCTTTCCGGCGTCGCTTGTGTTTATCCAGAGTCTTTTTGCGAGAATTTCTTTTTTCACCGTTTCTCCGACACACACCCTCAAAAAAGACCTGTTTTTAGAGGGCGTGTGGCGGCTTGTTTTACTTCCTCCGACCCAGCGTCGAGAGACGAACTCCCGATAAGGCTGCATTCCTTCCCCTCCACGCAACCTTGGCTCCTGCACGGAAGCTCATTCCCCGCGCTTCGCCTCCGCCTTAACTCCCATCCTTACTTGTATGTCCCCGGAAGTTATGAGGTGCTTGTCTTCGCTGGGACTCGTTTTTATTCCAATACGGTCGCCTGAATCCCCCCCCCCCCCCCAAGTCTGATAAGCCGTGCAGGTCTTTTCCTCGGCAGTGCGGACTCATTCCTCGTGAAAGGCTCTGGTTTTGGATCTGAACGCTGACCCCATTCTAAATCATGGGAAACCACGTCTTGCTTCTTGGAGATGGACGGTATCTTCCTCTGTCCCCTGTTCCAGTGAGTTTTCCACAATATCGTGCGAAGCAAGCTGACGGTCTGGGATGCTTTCCGATTTTCTAAGAGGTTCCCCTTTTTTTCTTTCTTAAACGGAGACGCCACCTGTCGTCTTTTATAACCGCTACTGGTGGCTGTTCCGGTGTTCTGTACCTCAGTCTCAGACTGTAACAGTGAAGATTTCCCTATGGTTTGTGTCCCACTGCCCGCTCAAACACATGCCAATTTTCTTGTAATCCTTTGTTTAATTTAAAAAAGTTCCGATTTTTCCCCTTCCATGTTCTAACCTTTGCCAGTCATTGAGTACATGAGGCTTTTTGATGCGCTGGAAGGTTTTGTTCGGGAATCCCTTGCTCATAGTTTTTTTGTGGCTTTTGGGTTTTTAGCCCCCTTGTTTGTCGGTATGATTAAATCGCCGCGCGAGTCAAGTTTTTTGTTTCCCTTTATCATCCTCTTGCTCCCCGTAATTTGCGCTCTCTTCTTTTACCTAGCTTAATGCAATCGTACTGGTCCGTCTTTGATCCTTAAGTAGCCAGACCTTGTGACCCTTTGAGTTGATAGACGTATTTGATATTACGCCACTCCTGACTTTTAAGTCGTACCCCCTTTCTGGTGCTGTTCACGATCTTCTTTGTGCTTAGTTTCTCGCCCTTGTTTTTTTTTTTGTTGGCAGGCACATGTTTCCTCTTTCTGCCGGATTTCCCGCACGGTGGCTAACAAGCTTAGCGTTCGCGATGTTCGTCCTGATTTTTCCAAACTAAGTAGGTAATTTTTCAGCAAATCATCGTTTGCCCGCCCACGGCCTCGGTCCTCTTTTCCAATCACTGACCCACCAACACACACACTCCCGGCACGCCCGCCCCCCGCGCCCCCCCCCCCCCCCCCCTGCCTAGTCCGGCCACTGTCTGTCTCCCATCGCCATCCCACATACCAGTAGTTTCTTTGGGTTCCCTTCAACGTTCAACCATGTCGGGGTCGTTGACGTCACCTTTTTTTCCTCCGAGGACATTCAGTGGTTTTTCGACTGTGATAAGTGTGACTCCATTCCCTTTTCCCGCGTTTTTTTCTTTTTACCGGTGCGTTTTTTCCAGTGTATGGGGGTTGGTTTTTTGGGGGTTGGTTCGATGGCATTTTTTTGCATTCAATGCCGCTTATTAAACCACTCTCAGCACCCCTGTTTTTTTTGATCATGACATTCCCTCTTTTGTGTCGCGTTTAGTGGTTCTCGGTTGGAACCTCATACACTTGGGCGCGGGTGTTCCTTCGGTGCCACCTTTCCCCCCCAGCACTACAGTTGCATGTACTTTCTCCTGATTCCATGAGCCAGGTCGGCATGTCCTCCCTAGCGATGCCACATCCACTCGTAACTAAGGAAGAATTTATTGTCCCTTTCTTAGTGAGTTCTTAGGAACTCCTTTCGTTGAGTGTTGATTGTATTCGTTCTAACCCTTTCATCTAGGTGCAATTCCGTCCCATTTTCTGTTTTTTTCGTGTTTTTTTTTTGCCGGGAGACAGTATTTTGGGATATTCCAAGTGTGAGTAATCGGCTCCTTGTGCTTCGCCTTTTCAGTTCACACCCGAATCGTACAGGAGCAGAAGCATTTCCGTGTTGACCTTCCTCTTCCCTTTTTCAGCTTGAAGGGATGCAGTGTATTCTGGCCGAAGTCTCTTTTGTACTTAAATTACGTTGATGTAGTCCTTCCAACGGTGTTAGTTATCACCCCGAGGGCCACGTCGGAACTGCCTCAAGTTCTCCCGGCCATTTCCAACTTCCCGGTCTTAGACCCCCCCCCCCACTTTCTCGGCTCCGTGTACTGCGTTTTCTTGACTATTGCTGCTCCGTGCCCGGCGCCCCCTTTGCTCCTCTTTCATCGTTATCATTCGTGGTGCTTGAAGCCTCGCCTTAATCCGCGTTTTTCCCTATTGGGATGAGTTGAAGGTGGGGTTCCCGTTCGCCCTTTCGCTCTGTTCCCGTCCTGGCTTTAAGGTCCCTTCCCAGTTCAAAACAATGAATTGTGGTGGCCCCCTCAAGCCTCGGGACGGGAAGGTCTTCGTCTACTTTTTCCTCCGTTTGCCGGAAAACACATTCCGATAGAGGCAAGTTCACGAGCCATGGGGAGTTTATCCCTCCCCCCCATTCGGGCGAAGAGACCTTCGCGGCGCCCCGCTTCTTCCTCTGATACGATCGTAAGCTGGTGTCTTTTTGGGAGTCGAAGTTGACCTTTAGACTCCCCCCTTCTGCTTCTCCGCCCCCGCACAGTGTTTCCCTGAGATTTCGGGTTATACGACTGACTTTCTCTCTCTCTCCCTACTCCGTTGTTGTTGGCTGCTCTCGCTCTGGCATTTTTCGTTGTTACAACCGAGTTCTCGTCTTTTTTTTTCAAAAGCCCTTTGGGCTGGCGGAATCTCTCTAAGTTTCCCCCCCCCTTAGATCCCCCCACACAGACACCAGATACGCTCTTTATCCGTCGCCGTAAGGCGGGGTATGAATAGCTGGGTTCTTCTCCCTCCTTGCTAGGCTGTTTGGCACAGATGGCTCGATGAATTTTTCCGTTTTCTTTGTTTGAAATGGAGTGGACGACAACGCCTTCGAGCAGCCATTTCCCTTCCCGATTCTGCGAAGGGGCGTTCTCTTGTAGTGTCTTCATGTTCAGTAGCCACATCGCCTGGATTCCCCCATCGCCAGGGCCTTTCTCCGGAAGGTATTTACTGCAACTAATACCACCCACCTCCGAATGATTCTTGATAGTTCCTTTTTTTCGCAGTTTTCACGTGCCGGAAGAGAACTCGGCTTTTTTACGTTTGCTGTCTTGAGTCAATCCTCAGTATCCACCCTTCTCATTATCGAGGAGTTTTCGTAGATTTTTCCCTGTTTCTTTTTTCTCCCCCCCTTTATGGATTCGACGTGGTCATGGGTGATCCCCTCCCACGTTTAAGTTTCTACGCAACTATGTACTTCCGCTTGCTGTTGCCAGACAACCAACGTGATAAATGTCCCCCCTGCGAGCCCTCTTGCAGAACACCGCCCTGACTTCGCTCCTGTCCTATGTGTCTGGTTCCCCACAGACGAGGGCCCCCGAGGACGATCTCCCTGACCATGGCATGATTCCCCAACTCTTATCCCCTGCCCCACTCTCCCAACCCCACTTGGATGGCATCTGCTCGTTGCGCGGTTGTCGAAGATAATTCAAGGCCTTGAGCGCAATTCCTCCCGTTTCCTCACGCCGTCTTGATTCGTCTTTCTTCGTTACGTCTTTTTGAATCCCCCCCCGTCCGTTCTTAGCTGTGCTCCTGTTTTGATACGTTCTTTTCAATTGGCTGGGAGTCGGCTGTGCCCCGCAATCCTACACCGCTCCCGCGCCCAGTGTTTTTCAAAACGACGTAGACCAAAACAGGCGCACAAAAGAGAGTCGTCTGTTCCAACCCCCGACCAACCCCCTTTTTGCTTTCGTTTTTCGTTATCGCTTATCCGCCTTTTTAATGCCATCGTCCTGCCCCAGCACCCTCGGCTTCCCTGTTCCCCCTGTTGGATCTTCGCATGCGGCCTGCTCACGTTTCTCCCTTCGTCTTCCGTATCCCAAACAAAGTTGACGCAAAGACCCCCCGCCTTTTTGCGTGCTTTTCAGTTTTCATCAAAGGACCTTCTTTTATGTGTGCTGTCCGGTGTGATTCCAGACGTCCGGCAGTACTCCGGTCCTGTCGGGCTTGGGGCTTCGACTGTGTTGGTAACCTCAACCCCCCTTTTTTTATGCCGCAAACTGGGATTCTCCTTTTTTCTCCGCCTGACATCCTACTTTGCGTGTCCAATATTGCCTCCCCATCTGACTAGCTGCGTGTGCCTGGGGTTCCCTGGTGGTCATCCGGATGAACGCGAGTCTATGTTCGACTTTCCCCCCCCCCCCCCGGACAAACCTCCGCTTCCGACTTCCCCCGCACTAAGATCGTGCTCCGATGTCCGATCTTACCTTCGTATGAAGGAGCTGGACTTCGTTCTTCACCAAATACGCTCCCCCGTTTCACACATCCCGTCCAGGTTCTTGGCACTGAAGATCCTCTTTCACCTTCCTAACTTGTCAGGCGTCCTCTTGGCACTGGGTCTGAGAGCAGTTTATGTTGCAATGTAGGGGTTTGCTCTTATGAGGCACCCCTACACTTGTGCTTTTCGAGTCATTTTTTACTGCATACCTCAACCACCAGCGTCGTCCCCCCTTGATCGCTCCAGATCCCACCAGCCCCCTTGCTCGTCCTTCCCCAAAAAGGCCCTGACTATAACCAATAGCTTTTTTGAGCGTTTAGCCATTGCAGAGTGGCCCACTCCTGAACCCGTTTTCCGTAAACAAAATTAAGGATCTCCAACTTTCCCCTTGTCATGGTGTGGCTCGCCGGCGGATGAGCCACAATCTTTTTCTTTTTTGGAACCCTTTCCCCCCTCTTATGCGCCACAACGGGGGAAGTGTCACCTTGATTTCATCAGAACAGGAGCTTGTTTGAGAATAGTACTCTTTACTTCGGCCATTTTGTGAACGGATCTGATCCTTTCCCCCTCGGCCCCTTGTAAGAGGACCTTTTGAATTCGACCCATGTCCCCTTCTTAGTTTGCGTGCGATTTTCCTCAACTTTTTTTTTACCTCGAGGCAGTGCGACGTGAACATCCCGGAATTTGACTCCGGTTGCTGGCGCTTCCGCATTTGTGCGACGTGTGGTGAAAGACATGTTTACACACTGGGGCATGTCCGATATTATATTTTTGAGAACTGCAGGACTTTTGCGGGATCCCCCTACGTTTGGCCGGAGGACAGTATTGTACTTGTTTACTCCCCCCCCTCTGGGTCCTCTTGATTATACAGCCGTCCCCGTACAAGCTAAAACTATTGGATTGATTCTGCTCCGTCTCTTCGAAGTTCGGTGTCCGTGCGTCTTTCGTTCTCCTTTGTTGTCGAGGACTTCGCAGGCTTTGTGTTCTGAGGCTGGCTCTTCTTTTGTTTTTGAGGTGATGCCTCAACCCTATCCTCCGACCGCCCCAAGGTTGTTTGGAGTTGTGGGATTCCCCGTTTCAGTTGAGGACGTTTTTTGCGCACAGACGGAAGATGCATCCTTTCACGATGAATCCTTTTCCCTCTCCGCTTGGTTTCGGAAATTCTCTGCACTTCTGTATGGCATCTTCCCCCGTGGATCCGGTGTTTTGCTCAACTGACTGATTCCCAGGATCGGTATAATTTCGTTTTTCTTCTTTCCCCCGGTTTCGATTTTACAGGATGTGAGTTGATTTGTTCTACGACGCGCCTTCAACCATTTTTTTCTTCTTGCGTCTTTGTTTGGTAGGCCGCTTGTCTTGCCATGGTGACTCTTCCTCTGAACTCCACTCGGTCCTGTCTTCTTCCCTTTTTCACCCAGCTTACCCAAGTTCTTTTTGGTTTCCTCTTTCTAATAATTGCTTTCGATCTGCTCATCATAGGCGCGTTCCCCTTACAAAGTTTATTTCTGAACTGCGTGACCCTCCTCCTTCTCTTCAGATTCGATGGTCCCCACTTTTAGTTTTTGCGTTTCTTAGCGCAAGCACGCGTTCCCCAGCAGGCACCTTATTACGACGCTTATCTCTTCTTTCGATCTCACGTGTTGGAGAGCGTACTGCGAGTTGCCTCTTTCGGAAACTCCATGCGTGCACCACCGCTTGCCCTTTGATGCCTTCCTGAGGAAGAGAGGGGTTTTCCTCCCCCTCTAATGCTGCCAGAGGCAGCTTTTGCACTCATCTGACCTTGTAAACTTGGTTACTGAGCAGTATGGCGTACCTTTCAACCTTCTGTGGCTTCCTTTCTAATCTCTTAAACCTTTCGCCCCACTTTGGAAAGCGACGGTCGGTAGGCCGCCAGCGTCTCGTCTTAGCCGGTTCGGATGACGCGCTATTTTCAAGCCGCGGTCTGTTCTCCCATTTATGTCGGATCTTTCCAGCTGGTTTTAGCTTCACCGCCCATGTCAATCGGGCCACACCCTCCAGGCCCTTTCACCAATCCCGGGCTATTCACGAAATTTTTTCCTTCCATCTCCCTACAACTGGAATTCCCTGTTCTCTCCCAAAACAACCTTTCTTAAAGTAGTGTGAATCCCAATCCGCGCCTGTCGGCGCAAGACAACCTCAGTCAATTAGTAGTTTTTTCCTTAATAGTCCGGTAGAAGCTCTATTCCCCTCGCCCCCTGCCCAAGCTCCTCGCCAGAGACAGGTCGCACGGCGGTGATTCCCCGTATGGGCCAATGCGTTAGTAGAAGCACCTGAATATCGGACCCCTCCCTCTTTCCTCCTTAGCAAGTGTCCTTGTGCCATCTGGAAAGCTGAGAGCCCTCGCTGGTCTCATCTTCGATCCCCCTTCCCCCCTAGAGGTACGCAGCGTCCGACCCCCAGCTCTGTACGCTGAGCTCAGTTGTTTGAGTCTTATGATCTAAAGGAAAGCGTTCTACCCCCTTTCTCCGAATACACCCCCCACGGGGCTTAGTCAAATACCCAGTTTTCGGATTGTTTTCCTCGATTCCCCCAAGGAGTACTGTTGCCCGCGTTTCGAGGTGAAGAGTCGGTGCCCATATGTCCCCACCGGGGTCGAAGTTCCGCAGTCTGAACGGGATTTTACTTCTCCCGCTTTCTGTGACTATCTGGCCTCTCATACGTGGTTTGTTTGTTGAGAGATCTCCCTTCTTTCCCCTAACCTTATTCTTCCCCCCTTTTCTCCCACGTTTTGCAGGTGCAGAGTTACACCGTCCGCGTCACTTTTTGTTAACACACTTTTTTTTCCCTTGGTGGCAGATATTTCGCGGAAAATCCGTATCACTTTTCAACTCCTTTCAGTTGTGTTGAGGTGCTAATGGAGGTTCGCCGCTTCCTTTTTTATTCTAGTTTCCCCGCAGCGCGTTACAGAGCGGTCGTACGCGTCTTTCTCCCCCATGAAGTCAGCAGAGATCCGCCTGGTTCTACCGTTTGAGGTGGCTTCTGGTTCTGTATGTCCCCCTCAGGCCTGGAATACGTACTCTCCCCCATATTAAGTTGAGTTCATGAGCGAAGCGAGATATGCTTGCGCTCCTTTTTGCTCACAGGAGAGGCCCTCCCTTGCGCATGGCTGCTGCGACGATTGGATCTTGGTGTTGCTGCACCTCAAGCTGCTCCCGGCGAGGAATCTTCTTCATTCGGATGAGTTTGACTCTGTCTTTTTCTCGCGGATTTTCCCAAACTTCCTTTACCACCCCAGGGTTTTTCTCGATGTGCCATTTATCGTTGTCTTGTCTACGATGCCTCGAGGCTCTTCTCCCCTTGTTGATTTTCTTTCAGGCAAGTTACGATGTTGGCCATTTTGTAAAGTCTTAGTGTGCACCTCCAGCTTTCGGGTTCCCTAATCGAACTGTTTTGTCCTACGCCTCCTTGGAAGTTTCTCAGCGAGTCCTTAAAATCCGGAGCCAATCTTTGTTGGTTCGCTCGACCGTACAGGTTTCGGGTCGAATGCCATTTTTTTCGCCTGCCCCTTTGGCGACCGATAGCACAGATTGCCTTTTGTGAGTTCCGCCAAATTTCACCGTGCTCGAGCCTTAGGAAAGTGCATTAGTCGCGGACCCTTTCTTGTGCTGTATGGCGGCTTGAATAGGTTTTTTTTTCCCCAGATGCGTCGCATTCCTCAGCGCTGCTTTTTTTCGCTGGTGGGGGCACGCAGGGGCTTCTGACTTCCTTGGTTCATTCCTCTCGGACCTTCTACCGGGTTGATTCGAGACACTGTGATATGAGTAGTCTCTTAACTTCTTGCGGCCTCTTACGATGTTTCGTGCGCGCGTCCCTGTTCTTTCTTTCCCCGCAAAACGACAAACGTTTTCCCATATCTCTGAAGTTCCTCCCCTTCCTTGTCTAACTTCCTACGTGTGAATTAGCTCCTGCTCTCATTTCGCGTCTCTGTCTCCCATCGTATTAAAAATTTTCACCCTGACTGCGCAGTTGGTTTCCACCGAGCTGCCTATTTTCTCGCTCAGTCAGAAGCTGAATCCTGGGCTCCTCCGGACTACCCCGCAACCAGCACCCGGAGAAAAAGGGTTTCCGAAATGCCCTTTTTCTTGACTCTCACTGCCCCCGCCCCGTCTCCCCCTTTTGAAGCAAGCACGCCCCTTCCCCAAAGGCGCCTTAATATGATTTTCCAGACCCCTGTCGCCCCTTCCCTCTCAACTTTCCACCGTTGGCGTCACCCCTGTAAAGAGGCTGCGTCTCTTTATGGCTTCC
>Ga0179591_1223404_pt1 | contig 10242 bp, 10 predicted proteins | sample CZOMad2_1_08_16f_FD_182891 | JGI IMG/M metagenome (GOLD analysis project Ga0179591, IMG submission 182891) | Vadose zone soil fungal communities from Angelo Coast Range Reserve, California, USA - CZOMad2_1_08_16fungal (PacBio error correction) | ecosystem: Environmental > Terrestrial > Soil >... | reverse complement strand
GGAAGACTTTGCGACTGTCTCTCCTAGCTCGATCCGGCCCCACCGAACTTTACTTTTCCCGTATCACTCTTCCCCCTTCTTTTTCTACTTGTGTCGTTTTGACGATTGATGCATACCCTACGATGAAAGTTCCTTTGTCTGAGCCGTAATTTTTTTTTTCAAGGTCCCCTTCTGGTTCCCCCCGCCCCCTTGTGTACTTACACCCTGGGTCACTTTCAAAGACCCCAAGTTCACGGACTACTCGCTCCTGAATTCTTCTTTTCTCTCTTTTCCCCACCCTGGCAACCTACGACTCCGGTTCATAGCCGTCTTAAAGATTCTTTCACAAGGACTCCTGGGTGGCCCTAGTCCTGCTGTCTTCCCCTTTTTTTTCTTTTCGTGCTGACTTTTCTACCTGAGCATCCCCTGCTTTCTCTTCTCCGACTGATGCGTACTCTGAAGATTACTTCTTGGGCTATACAACCACGCTTCTTAGTCTTTCTCGATGACTCGAGTTGGGACCTCCTTGACCACTAGTTCCTGTCGGTCTTCCCCCCTGTCTTTCCGAGATGAGGTCCCCGGCTAGAGACTTCAAGATTTACTCAAGAGTTGTTAATCAACTCAGGAATCGCCCACTTTTTCTGTGACTTTCAAGTTCTCTTGGATTTCTGGCCTCCTATAATTTTTCATTTTGGTGGTATTTCGCCATTTCAACGCAGAGCCTTAATAATTTTTTCAAGAATAGTTTTATAGTTGCATTTCTTTGTTCCCCCCTCCGTCTGCTATTTTTTTTCTGTTCGAATTCCCTCCCACATTTGTCTGTATTCACATTCCTCCTTTGGAGTTAGTTTGCAGGAGAACGAAACGGCCCCGTCCTCCTTCTTCCTTCTCTCACCTCCGAAAGCACAATGGATAATTCCTCCCTTAAGAACGCAGAACTGTGTTGAGATTCCCTCTCACCATTTTCCTTCCATATCATATATTGCAACCACTTGCAATCATCAGGAGATGCGTTTTTACACGACTTCTTTCCATTTCAAAGTCTCTTGTTTGTCATATTTTTTCCAACCACCCTTTCCTAGGTATCCCTACGTCTGCGAGAAGTTGTTTTCCATTTTTCGCGTCCTTGTAATTATTTTTTCTCTTACTCGTGCGCCCTTTTTTTTTGCCCCTTTTGTAACATGCGCAGGCAACGCCATCAAACATCCTGCCGCCCGAGGAGGACAACTGGCCCTAACTTTTTCTCTCTTGCAAATGTGCCCCACGCACCTGACCCTTTCCTTCCTTCCTCGTGTTCGTGTCCTCTTCCCTTCCCTCTATGATCACGAAAAGGCGATGGTGGGAACATCGACTACTAGAAATCTACATTGAGAAGACAATTAATATGTTCTTCTTTAATCTCCCCTTTCCCTTCTGGAACTGAAGCAACCCACTTGCCCCGTAGGCAGCTGCTCCCCCCTTCCGACATAGGCAACGTCTCTTACACTTTTTCCCCTTGGGTGTTACTGTCTTCCCGGCCGACCACTTTCAATAACTCCTTGAATATTATTTGCCTTTTTATTCACTTGAAGAAAATGGTTGTGTGGATCTTGCCCTATTGAAATAGCACACTCTATTAAATTTTAAACATCCTCCTTAATCTCCCCCATTATCTTAGGTTATGAGTTTGGTTCTGGCGACCCTCTGCCAGAGACATCCCCCTTCCGTCCCGCCCTTTGCTTGCTTCCCCTTTCCATGTTATTGTCACCGGACCAATACGTCATGTTTCCTCAGTTGACCCTTTCTCTCCTCACTTCCGTTCTTCTTCCAGTTGCTTCTTAGATTCTCAAGGTTCTTGGAAAAAGGCGTCTAAACGGTCACTCCAATTTATCAGAGAAACTTGCCTCTTTTCTTGTTCTGTTGTGCATTACTCTTTTCTCATCTTCTTCCTTCCTTTCCTTTACTTACGTGGTGAAGAATGACAAGTGTCTGTTTCTTTTTATAAGCGGTTTTCCCACTTTCCTTTTATCTATTTTTTTCCTCGCACCTTACACTAGGAGCTTTTCTCCTTTTTTTTTTTTTAAACTAACCCAACCACATTGACAAAAGGGAGAATTTTTAGAGTTACTTTCATTCGTTCCGGTCTCCGTCTTTTTATTCCAGTGGCAATCCTTGGCCATACCCTTTTCTATAAACTTTGTAGCTGATATTTAGGATTTAGTCCAACCTATCCCCTTCCCGTTGCTCACTGACTCCCTTCCAATCGTTCTTTCCATTCCCTTTTATTTAGGAAGTAGCGCTCTTTACCGAAAGCGTTGTCAAATACTCGTTTGGATCCCCAGACTTTTTCATCCTTTTCTTTTCGCCCTCGGCTTCTTAATAGGACTCGTTCCCGCGAGAGTGTAGAGCGAGCGCTTTCCTGTCCCCCACCCTTTCTCATACTTCGGTTTGCCTTTGCCTTGATTTTCCGTTTTGCCGGGCATGCCCAGACGGCTCCAAAACATTTCGGGTCATGTCGGTGGCTCTCGTGACCTCGGTGGGAAGGTGATGTAGAAACGCTGTAAATCCCTATGCCCGTGACTCATGCTCTTTTTGCCGGGAGGAAATGAAGGATTTTCTTTTAACTTTTTTCTTCCTTTGACCGACCTCCGGTTTTCCTTCGCTTTATTTGGTACTTATTCTTACTCCCTTTTATTTTCAAATTCACCGTCATTACCTATTCTTCTCTGTAATTAAAAGGTCTTATCCCAGTTCTCTCCCCCCCCTCCTTCACCCTCCGCGCCCTCCCTTAAATGAAAGTTTTTACCTCTGAACGCCGGGACCATTTCGCTTTGCGGAACCTTTTTTAACTATCTTCGGTGAAGGATTGAAACCCGAAACGCTCTTTTCAAGTCCTCTCTCTCACTCCGGGAACGGCCCCAGTGCAGTGCGTCTTCGATGCCAAAGCCAACCCCTCAAGGAGAGCGAAAGATTTCTCTATTTGAAGTTTTTTTTGCTCTATTTCCCGTTTCGTCCACATCCCTCCACCTTCCTGCCTTTTTTTCAGGGTTTAGATACGTTGTCAGTAGTTTACTTCGTCCTCAACTATCACCGTTACCACCATGCGATGCTCCGCGTTGTCCCGTGACCTTTTTTTTCCCTCTTGTTCGCCCTTTCCAACTCCATAGATTCCTCTATCTGGAAAAACGATTTTCCCTAACCCAAGTTTCCATCTTTTCCTCGTCGTCTCGTATTGGGTACTTGCCTACTCGCCTACTTTCTTTGTGGGACCTTGTCCTTCTTTTTGTTTTTCCCCGGTCAGCGTGTCGCTCTTTTCGGCCGGAGGATGGAGATTACCTTCGTAACCTCCATCGCGTCCGTCCTTAAACCTCTTACTCACGGATCGGCCCCCCCCCCCCTCCGTTTCAAGCCGATTGTCCCCCCCTTTGGTTCCGGCTCGTGAAACGGGAAGGCGCTTATAGTCTCGCCTCGGTTCAGACGCCCCCCCTCTGTTGTTTTGTTCTGACAGATGGTGGAGCTACGGTAAATTGCAAATAAACCTCTTGAAACAGTTAGTAGTACAGATGACCCACAAAGACGCGGGGCCACTAAGGTTGCCCGGTCTCGGTGTCTTATTGACCCCCTGGACATTCCCGGGGTATGTTATGAAGTATCGCCTAGAGCCAGGGAGAACGGATGTGGTGTCAGCGAGGAAGGAGCAGAGGCTGTACCCCTAAGGAGACTCTACCACCCCACCCGCCAGGTAAGGAAAAACCGGCGAAGCGTTCACGTTAACAGGAGGCACTCTGAGCCCTCCCCCCCTAATCCCTCCTTCCCCCTCATCCTTAAACTGATACCGCCGACTACTGCAATGCGCTGCATCGACAAACACAGGGCCGGAAACCCTTTGGCACTGGAATGAAGTCGGTTTGACTAACCATGCACACCACCATTCCCGACTACGACCACCCTAGCCCGTAGCATCACAGATTCACCCAAAATTCTCATGTGGTATCGATTTAAAGAAACGAGTCGCTTGAACGGACTCGATGGTTTCCCGAGCAAACGGCGGATTGATTCTTGCCCCATGAACTGTTTCTTTCACTTTAGGACGCGCTCTTCTCCTTCTTACTTTTGTCTCCATCCTTTCTGAAGCCCATTCCACGCGCCGAACCCTTTTTTTCCCTCCACCCCCGGTTTCCCCACCGGCTTCCCTCTTTGTTTTATGGACGTACTAGCGCAACAAACTTGAAAAGACAGATTGTCCCTATTCTCTTTGGCTTTTCCCCTCTCCTTCTCTAATTCTCTCGTTCTCCTTTCTTTCCTTTTTCCGCGAGTTTGGTGTCACTCCGTCAAAGTCCCTATTTAAGGTTACCGAGAAAAGACTTTTCCCCTTCCCGTTCTTTTCCAAACTTTTGTGGTTGACGACCCCCCCCCCCCCCCTTCTCCTTGTGTTTTTTTTTCCGTGGGAAGTCAGGACTGGTTTAACATTTCCAGGACTATGCAGATATGACTCAGATTTGACTTACCCCCCATTCCCTCCACATGCTTCCCCCTCATCCTGCTTTAGCCTTCTTTCTTGTCCCCCCCCCTTTTCCGCCTTTAATACTTGCCATCTTGTGCCCTATTCCGTCGAAGGCATATTTCTGGGCCCAGCTATGGGTGAGACCCTTCCTGGCTTTCCGACTCACTACATGAACCCTCCTTTTGCAGCACCGCTTTCTTACTTTACAAGTCCCCAACCGACTGGTAAGCCCGGACGTACGTCGAAACCTTTTGAAGTTTCGAAAGCGCGATAGTCCCCCCAGAGTTGTCCGTCAGTTCTCCCCCTTTTAGCCCCTCCTTCAACAAGGATTTATATCCACCCCGCTGGTCGGCGCTAGGCCCCCTTTCACCGTCTCGTCCTATGAAAAGGCTTAGCACTTTCCGTGCAGGTAGTAGTGACCCAAACTGGCGGTCTGCTGTGGACACCTCCCTCAGTCTCCAAGTTTCCGAGTGGGTTGCTTGCGTTATCTGCCACTCCTTTTCTAACGCTTTTCTCTCCAGTTCTTCATCATTTCCTCTCCCCCCGTAGACTTTCCTTTTGTTGGTTTTTAACACTACCCTTTTTTAGGAAGCCCAGCCGCTTCTTTGGGAGACGGACTGGATTAAAGACACCCCCTTTCCTCTTCCCTCCCCCCCGCTTTTCTTCCCCCCCAACACTTCCTCAAGGACTTTCCCTTTCTCTCCTGTCCTTGACTCTACTCCCTAAGATCCCTCTTATATGATATGGAGTTGACTTCAGCGGCAGTGTTTGTTTCCCCCTGCCGCCTTCTACCCACTGACGTCCCTACTATTTTTTTTCTACTTTCATATACCTACCCTTTTCTTTGGGCAATTACCATCCATCCCTTCTCCGCTTTTTTCCGGAAGTTCTTCTCTTGAAGAAGGTACGCAAATAAGACTAAAACCGAACGAAAATCTTTGTTGCTTTTTTTCATGGCGGCGTTATGCCCCAATTCATTCTGTTATATTAAGCGTCTTTCCGACCCCAGAACCCTTCCTTTTCCTCCATGGGTAGGCCTTTATGGGTTTGATTTATCTCTTTTTCGGAGACGACGGACCAAACGGTTCACACTTGTCCAAAGAGTTCCCCATTGTCGGCCGGTTGTGGCCATTCTCAGAGTTGTTTTTTCCTTCCGCTGGTTCTTTCTTTTCTTCATTTCTACTTACAAACTTTCTTCTCCAGTAAGGCGGCCTCCCTCTGCTTCGAATTGCTGACTGGCAATCCCTTCTCCCTCGTTTAAGTCTCCCCCCCCCCACCCTTTTTTTACTTCCCGTCGACCCCCTTTATTTGATTCCACTCGTAGGCCGGCGGTGTTGGCCTGATACTGCGCCAACTGTCTCCCCCCCTGGTCCTCTTTCATTTCCCCTCCCTTCCTTTTCCCCCTTAAGACTCGACAACAATTGAGCTCGGGAAGAGGGAGCACGATTTGAAGTATTCTCTCCTCCCCCCCGAATTACGTTCCCACTTGCCACCACCGCTTCCCTCCTTACTATTGGCCCTGGGTGTGAACAGCAGTCCTGCACTGAGTGGGTTTAAAGAAACTTTTTCCAGGATTGCAAGTGATCTGCCGCTCTTATATTGTTCTTGTGAGTGGTCAGTGAGGGATCCTTTTGCCGAATTTTAGATCCCATACTCCTCCCCCTTGTCCGCTTTCTCCCTTCACAACTTTGAAGGACCTCCAAAGAGCCTCCGTGATACATCGAGCCACTATCCCCTCAGTTCATTTTAAAATTATTATGCGCGGCGATGAAATGGCTGACTACCCCACCACGTTCTCACCTTTGCTGAGGCCGACAACGGTGCTCCCGAACTGACGGCCCCCAGACTTCCCTTGAAGTGTTTTCGTTCTTATTGTTGTCTTCAAAAAAATATGAGTAAATATTGCTGGATGCATCCATGGTCCCCCCTCCCCACCCCAATCTTGACACTAACACTTGCAATTCTCCCTTTTTCCCCCCCCTGTTTCACGATAAACAAATAGAGAAGATTAAAGCCTAAGAATATTGTTGGGATTAATCTCTCTTTTCGAATATTCTCTGTTTTTTGGTTTTCTATTCTTCTTTTTTGTCTTTTTGGTTTCTCGTTTGAACTCATGGGCTGTCTTTTCTACCTCCTTTCTCATCAAGACGAAATTTATATTTTCAACCCTGCTTCCTTTTTTAGAATGCCCCTCTTTTTTTCGGGCACTTTTTAGTCCCTTATGCTCTGGAGCTGTGTTCTAGGGACCCTCTGCTTAACATACGCCTTCCCCTCGATTCTTGTCAATGTTCTCTTTCCGTGACCGGTTGTCAGTATTCGTTTAATTGTCCACGGTGAAAGTTGGGGGTAGTTGAAACAGTACTGCTTCGTCACTCCCTCTCACAAAGTCGTTTTAGTTTCTTGTCTTTTCCCCCATATTTCTCCTCCTGGAATCCCCTTTCCATTTTTCCCTTTACTTCCATCCACTTGTATTTGTTCTGATCTAAGGAGACGAAAGTAGAAAAAGTCGACCCCCATCTCTCTTTTTTAGCTAATTAGTTGTCTGTTGTGCGTTATTAGATGGCGGACTTTTTTTCGAAACTTTATCGTCCTCTCGAAGGCAACCGTCCTTGTCTTTTTCTTCATTTACCTTTCTCCCCTTTTCCCCAGTTTCTTCCTTTCTGTTCTCCCTTCTAGGGGCATAAATCTCTGCAGTTAGTGAGCGACTTCTTTTTCTCAAACGGTCCCAGGGAAGGGTGCCCCCAGCCCCTGGAGTTGTTCCTTTTTCCCGATTTCGAGCGCCCACAGCACCCCCGGTCACTTTACTCTTCCTTACGGCATCTTTAGCGAGCAATAGAACAACGAAGCAACAAAGAGTGATTTTTCTCATAGTTCTTCTTTTCCGCTTTCCCTGTAATGTTTGGAACTTCCTTTTCCCGGTTTTTAGGCGTCGCTTTCTTAGAACCCACTCGAGCAGCCACCCTTCTCCCCGTCGCTCCCGAAGGTTCTTCCGAGATTCCCTTCTTCTCTCCCCACCCACGATTTCTGTATCTTCTCTTAGATGGTGGTGCGTCGGAAACTAGTTGAAGCTTTTTCCCCCAGTTTGTCTTTTCCTCTCTGACCTGTCCATGGATAGCTCTCAGCTCTAGATTCTTTCCTTCACTATCTTTACCCGCCCCACTCCCGGTCTTTCTGAATTAACGGTCTTGATGAAGCCTCGGGTAAGCCCTGGATAATTTGTTGTCTTTTTCCCCCCCTCAATTCCCCGGCATACTTTCATTTTCAGAAATTTTGGCTAGTTTTTCGATTATTCCGTCTTTTTCCCTCCCCGGTTTATTTCCCCACATGGGCAGGGTTTGATGTCCCACGATCTAAGTTGTGCTTAGTTGAGGCTCTTTCGAAAAAGGCCGCCCGGCTTTTCCTTGCTAATCCTCGTCCCCCTCTTAACCCTTTTCTCGCACTTTGCGCTCCTTGTCAAAAAGGGTCTGTACCACGCCCGTCCATAGATGCGTGCACACCCCTTTCCTCATTCCTTTTCCGCGTTCGTTTCCCCCTCCTGGTCTTTTCGCATCTCACTTCCTCCCGGTCGACGAGCAATTTTGTGCCTTCCGTTTCGTGTAACGGAGGGTGGTGCCCCTACGCGGGACACCCCTGAGGCTCGCCCTATTCCCCTTGAGCATTCCCACACCGCCCCCGGCCGTCGCTTTTTTCCCCCTTTGTCCTTGAAGCACCGGATAACCTGTATCGGGCCTAGGTAGTGCGCCGTTCCTCCCCCTGCATTTCACCTTTTTCCTCTGATCCCTACCACCCCGTTCGTCTTGCATCTTCACTAACTGAGCAGTGGAACTGCAGACAAATCTTATATCTTCCCAAAAGGCCGACATCTTCACCCCTCTTTGACCCTGTTTTCACTTTTTTTCGTCTTCCTTCTCCCTTCCTCTCCTCCCTGTCTCTTTCCTTTCCTTTTGTTAAAGGCAAGGGTGCGGTATAGCGGCAATCCGGACCTTACACAGATGAAAGTCACACCCCCGTTTCCTTACCTAACCAGACTCCTTTTTCCCGGTTTGAGTTCGGGGTCGTTTCTTTTCCCTTCCCAGCGATCTCATTCTCTTTTTTTCTCCTGAATTTTCTTTCCCCCCTGTCCACCCTCTAAGGTTCAGGGGAATAGTTTAAAAGTAGCGCAGACTATCCGTCTTTGTCCCCTCTGTGGATTGCGCGGTTCGTCCAACCTTCCCCCCTTTTTTTCCCCCTCTTGCGAGACTGCTGGATCTTGCTTGAGGAGTCTGACTTCTGCTCCTGCGTCCCTGTTCGATCTCCTGGATCCCTCCTTTTGTGTGTTTTCCTCCCAAACTGGCTGTTTCTCTCAGTCTTGCAAACAGTGAAGTTATTTTCCGAAAGGTCCCCGTCGCCCCACTTTCCAAGATGCGTTGCTTTCCCCGGAAAGTCAGTACCCCTCCCCCAAAATTTCCCTTCTCTTTTCTCTCTTCCCCTCCGATTCCGAAATATTGTAGCGTCGTGGCCAGATCGGCCAGACACTCTCCGAGAAACTTTTTATTTTTCTTTTGCCCCTTTCAACGGCCTTTTGGTTCTCCTGAATTCCTCCCCTTTGGCACGATCCCTTTTTCACAGTCCGCGAGGAGTTCCCGCCTTGATTTGGACGTTCATAGGTTGAGCCCCCTCCTCTTGAACTCGCTAGTTCTCCTCTTTCTTCAATATGCTGCCTTCCCTCTCGATGTGGGACCGAGAGCTCCGGTTCCATGCCCTTCACTCTTCGCTCAGGCGGCTGTCGCTCTTTTCTTATTCATTCCCGCGGACAAAAACATTCTTTTTCATGTAGGTGGGCTCAGTTGCGGCCGTTTAATTTTTCTTCAACACCCGTCTCAAAATCACTCAACCCAAGATGACCCCCCGCCTTACTTCTGCAACTTGTTAAGGGAGTAAAGGAAGTCGGAGTCCTTTTGTCAGCCTTTTCCACGCCCAATCTCAATCCAGCTCTTGCTTTTTGTCATTCCATGTTTTTTGCGGACTGAGTTGAAGTACCTCTCAGGAGTCCCCGAGAGCGGCCTTGTCCGACGGTTTTTCGCCCCAGTCATGAGTCTTTTTACCCCTCCCTCTGCCCTGCCCGGCAAAGAAAAGTTTGGAACTTCCGTTGAGGACCCCCCAGTTCGGCCTTGGGCGTTCACCGGCATTTTGGTGGACTTGATTTCTCCCCTCCACGCTAAAAGGCGACCGGCTGATCCCATCCGGTCACTTGCCCTGGCCGGCGTTTTCTCCCCCCTGGTCCACCTCCCCCCCTTTTTTCTCTACTTCTCTCCCTCTTTCTTTTTTTTTTTTTTTCGCGATGCCGGGAAGGGCAAGCAGTCAATAGTCGGCGTGGTCCAGGGTTTCATGACTTTTTGTCGTTTCCATGCTCCTCCAAATATGCCGTGACCCCCCCCCTTTCTCTTTCTTTCTAAGAGCTAGGCTTACGAAAGGTTGTTAAGTCTCGTATCACTTGTCCCGAATCCTCATTGATTGCGTGTGACCACAACAAACCCCTTTTTTTTTTCCCTCCTTTCCCTCGTTACGTCATTCGTCAAGGTAGTGCCAATCATCGCATGCAAGTTCCGTACCGTTGGCGCCCCTTGTTTGCTTGATTTTTTGACCAAATTTTTTTCCTCCGGTTTCTCTTTTCGGCGTCTTCTTGATCTTCGACTTCGCTCGCATCGCGCCGTAATTTCAAACACTAGTAATCCGTTTTTGTGCCTCAGTTCGCCCCCTTAGATACCCCTGTTTTTCGCGTCTCGTAAAAGTTAATTTGC
>Ga0179591_1379680_pt1 | contig 10243 bp, 11 predicted proteins | sample CZOMad2_1_08_16f_FD_182891 | JGI IMG/M metagenome (GOLD analysis project Ga0179591, IMG submission 182891) | Vadose zone soil fungal communities from Angelo Coast Range Reserve, California, USA - CZOMad2_1_08_16fungal (PacBio error correction) | ecosystem: Environmental > Terrestrial > Soil >... | reverse complement strand
GAGTATGTCGAGGTTGAACATTTTTGAAGGGGCTTGCTTTCTTTTGGAAAAGTATGCTTTTTTCTAGAGCTGTGCTCTTTCCTCCTTTTTCAGTACTCACAAGAGTTGCAGCTTTTGTTTTTCGACGATCAGATCATCTTTTTGCCTCGATCAATGTCCTTTACTTCAGCTTTTTTTGTGGTTCTGAGGTACACGAGCTCTCTCTTGCAGCGCTGCGATTTCTTGGAGTTGGAGCCCTCGTGTTGAATTTGCTGGCGCCTCCCCTTAATTGGATGCCCCTTAGTCCGTCTGTTGTCTGACTGACTTCGAGAAAGATTCCGCTCCAATTTTCCCTTGGACCAAGTATGTCGTCTTTCTTTTTAGCAGCCGTCCTTTGTTTGAGTAGAGCTGATCTTGCTACCCAAAGAATGCTCTTCTTCCTGGATGTGCCTCCTTCGCGAACCCCGATAAGGTCGGAATTCGTCATCCAATCAGATGTCCGGTGCCCTTTTCATTTTTCGATCTAAGTTCTTCTCCAGCGCGCTCCTCCTGCCACAACCAGATCGGTCCTGTAGGAGCGTATTTTACCCCTTTGACGGTGATGAATTTTCTTGCCCATGGCCTTTTCTTTTTCCCTTCGTCCAGGGTTTTTTCCCATAAATGATTTTTAGATGAAGATTTCCTGCCCCTTCTGAGTTTCTTAATCTTGTGTTGCTCCCTACCCCAGAGCAGTCATTCTTGAGTCCGATTTTCGTCCGGGGCCCATTTGTTGCGAGATTAGGGGGTTGGAGTGACGGGTTTATCTTTCTCCCCGTTGTCGGTTTCAGAGGAGCCTTTTTACGCTCAACCTCCCTTGAACCCCTAAGCCCAGCAACGCCTCGGCCGGTTCGCCTTTTTTTTTCCCACTCCTTCCGCAATGACTTTTTTGTTTCCGCTTTTTCAATCCCCCCCTTGGCTTCCCCCCCTCCCCACTCGCTGCGGGACCGAGTCCGCGTGGAGGTTTCCCCCAACGACAAATTCTCGTTGCACTGAATTTGGCCTTTTCTTTCAGTTCAGCATTCCTTTAACTCTTGTACCGATTGTCAATACTCGCCAAGTTTGGCTTATTGATCGCGCGGCTCCGAGCTGCCATTCCAGGTCACGATGAGACCGGCACCGACCATCTTTTCTTTTTTCCTTTTTTTTTTTACGGATTAATGGCTTCGGTTCGGTCTTGGTATCCCCCCCCCAAGGTTAGAAGCCCTCTGTTCGCCTCTAGCATCACTACGCGCAGCGGCTTTTCTCCCAACACAGTCGACTTCTGGAGCACAACGTTTCAGCGCGCATGCTATATCCCTTTCCTGACACACAACAGACCCTTCCTGTCAGGTATCCGACGAGGAACTCTGCGACACCCAATGCAAAGTTCTTCCCCCTTTTTCGCTCTTTATGCTCACTTTCTCTTCCTTTTCTGAGCCTTGACCTTCTCCCTCAGAAGAAGTCCCCAGGTTGAGGCCCGTTGACGCTTTCCCTCGGCGCTAAAGTCCCCCCCCCCATCCCGGTACCAGTTTCACGGAGGTAACTGGACTAATACCTGCCTACGACTTCGGAAATCCCCCCTCCCTTTTCTGCGCCCACGCTTAACTGATTTTCCAGTCCGTCTTTGCTAGATTGCCGTATATTCGGGGCCTAACGAGGTGGTGGTTTTTCTTCCCTCAAATGTCCGGTGAATTTTCTCGTCTTTTTTTGTTTAAGATCGACGCACCCCCCTTTAGTAGCCGGATGCTTTTTTCACGTGATCTCCTCCCGAGTTAGAGGACCAAGTCCCCTTTGATTCTTCCCACCCCCCGAGATTCCTAATTCGCCCTCACGATATGGCGTTCGAAGGGTGCATTCCCAATTAGCCCCTTTCTCTTTTGCTAAGGCGCGAGTACTCGGCGGTTTCCTCCCCCGCCCTCTTTGCAGGAGCGCGTCGCGCTTTTTCAACTGGCTCCGCTCCCTCTGACCCCCTCCTCCTTTCCTGGACAACACCCGTCCCAGATCTACGATGTTTCTTAGTTCAGCATAAGCTTTTTAGTTCTCGCCATGCCTTTCCAATTCCCGCTGGCTTTTCCTCCTTCCGCAGCTGACCGTTGCACTTTTTTCGCAGCATCGGACGGCCTTTCAGTCCCGGCGGCCAGATAAATCGTCTTTTCCCGCAATGCGTCGCACGCCATATGCTTCCTCTATCCGTTTTTCCCTGAGTAAGAGATCCTTCGCAATACAACCCCCTCCGTTCACCCACGCCCCCCACCTATTCAGCGGATGTCGTGAAGTTTCTTCCCCTGAAAAAGGTTCCTCTTTCCTCCCCCTTCAAGCTAACTTTGCGAAGGCTTAGTGGGCTGCAGGCCCCCCCCCAAGATGTCCCCAGGCATCGCCCCCCCCAATAGACCTTTTGGCCTAGAACCCCCGTCATGACTCATCTCGAGTCGCCCCCCCCCCTGCAATCCTCCACGGCGTTTCCCTCGGTTGCTCGAAAACCCTTTAAAAAGCCCCTTTTGGCACGCGGACCTGGCATTTACCTGGTTTCCTCCCCCTTATGGACGACTGAAGGACTGCTCCCTGAGAACGCGTCGCAGTTTGACAATCCGAGCTTTTGAGTCCCTTGTTGGCCACTCTGGTCGGTCGCGATAGCTGATTAGCCCCCCAGTCCAGAAAGGTACGTCCTCTTTCTCTGGTTTCCCTGGATAAACTTCTCGCCCTAACCCTCAGTAGAGACGCGTTCTCAGAGTCTTCCATCCTAATAGCCGACGATCTTGCCCCCATTGATCTGCTAGGACTGTTAACGCTTTTTAAAGACTCCAAGTTTCCCACGCTTTTGAGAATCCCCCTTTCCTTTGAATTCAACTTTTTGGGGACGTTCTCTGCGCGCCAGGCAATCCCTGCAAATATAGGTTGTCCAATTCCGCTGTCAACCGCATCCAGATTTTTTTTTCATATCGTTATTCGGTCGGAGTCTTCCTCCTTTCAAGTTCAACCCCATGGCGCAAAACACTTTGCGCTGCTCTCATTGGCGGACCATGAATTCCGCGGCTCGCCTTAGATCCTCCGCACGAACTTGCTTCCAACTTGAACCTCGCCGGCTCCTTTTTCCAGGCTGAACAGTGAGCGACCTTTTCCCTTCGCCTGTCGCCTGCACAAGCAAGATTTAGTGTCGAGAAGGCTTTCCCCTTTTCCGAGAGGAAGCATCCGTGGTCCCCTAGGAGAGGTCTTCCTCGAGTCTTTTTTCGATTACCAACTTTCCTTTTCTGGAGAAAACTCCGCCAACTCGTCTCTCCTCTTTTTTAGCAAGGGCTCCTTCAGATAGAAGGTCCAGTTTGAGCGAGACCAAGGTTCGATTCCTTCTGTGCTTGAAGGTGGATTCCCTTCCCCCTCCCTGCAGTCTTCCCCGGACTGACCCTGATATTGACTGCGCTAAATTTTTTCGATCGTTACAAGAGAGTACGTCCTCTCTTCAAATCTTTTCCTTTTAATGGAAGCTCCTTCAGAACTCTCTTTTGGGTTTTATCGATTTACCCTACGAATTTTTAAAGATTTTTTTCCCCCCCCGCTTGACGCCCCTGCCTCTCTGGTAGGCGCTCCTCTTTTTTCGCGATTTTATCTTAACAGACCTCCTGAAAGCCCCAACACACTTCCCCCCTTTCCCCCCTTTGAATCACAAAAACAGCTACTAGTTTCCCGTGCGAGAGTTTTTTTGTCAGCGCGCCCTGGCCCCGGGCCTTTTTTTTTGACGCAGAAGGCTTTTTTGTTAAGTAGGTCTTCCCCTCACCCCCCCCTGGATGAACTCATTGGTAAACACTACTCCACCAGAGGGACACCGATGAAGCATACCTCTGTCCCCTCGGGCACGTTGAAGAATTACGGACTAACCTCGAACGATGTCTGGCCTTTTTCCCCCCCCCTCTCCTATCGTCCTTTACTAAGTGGCTTCGAGAGAGATGCCGAGGGCTCGGAGAATCAGTTTTCTCTTTCTCGTTAAGCCATTTCCCGCGACGGGCAATTTTTTTCGTTCTGCCTACCCGAGGAAGTTTTTTAGTTCTTTCCTGAATGGGTTTCTCCTTCCCTCGCTTCAATGCACCAAAACGTAAAGCCTTTCTTCCGTAGGGGTCCTATGGTATTTTGTTCCCTTCTAGCTCTGAAAAATCGTCTACTTCTAGAGTTTCTCTCCGTCCTTGAAGATGACGTTCGTGTTTTGGCGGCGGAGTTTCTTTTCAGACCGCTCCCTCTCCTTTTTTAATACTTTTCTCTCAAGACTCGTCCAACGGGGCTCAGGCGGGTTGTAGAGCTTCCACCGATTCTTGAAATCCCCCCACAGAGCGGCTAAGAGCTTCCCTATGCTTCCCTCTCCCGAGCTAAGAGAAGGTGAAACCCTTATTGTCACCCAGTAAATACCCCGTGGGCGCAGACCTCTCTCTTTTCCCAGTCCCCAGGCTGGAATGTATGACTTGACCCATGACGTATCCCCCCCCCTCCTCAGTCGTTTTGGACATTCGTCCCACTTCCGATCTTTTTAAGAAATGGGCCTTGCGAGCTGACTACTTTCCCCTTTCTTTTCTTTTGGCGAAGTTCCCCTCTCGCGTTTGACTCCTCCCGAGTTTGCTTCGCCAGATCGGCCCACGCTTTTTTTTCCCCACAAAGGCCGTTGACGCTCCGTCCTTCCCCCCCCCATCGAACGACTTGCAGTGCTGCCCCCTCGAAAAGCTCCCTCGCCACGAAGGAGCATTTCATTCGGTGATTACGTTTTACCGTTTCTTCCCCTTTTCCGTTGAGCTGACTATCTTTTCTCCTGAGAGGAACAATTCAAAGCCTGATTCCCACTCGTCGATGTTTTCCCGCCCGTTTTTTCCTCCCCCCATCATGAAGCACTGCGAACCCCCTTTTAGAGCTTTCGGCAATTTTTCATTGGCCAGAGCTTGGACTCTTTTGACCGGAATTCTTGCGGAGACCTTCCACGGAGATTTAAATGGCTTCCCCCCCCCCTTTCCTGATTATATTAGCTTTCCCTAGTCTATTTGTTGCAGATTGGGAGTATTTACTTTGACTTTTCAGGGCCCCTCTTTTCTTTGAGGGCTCGCAGTATGGAAGATTTCCTTCCCCAGTTGCCACGCGGTTATTCCTGCGTTCTTGTCCCTAGGGCGATTATTTGAGATTCGTTCCCCCCGACCACAAAGACGAATTCACCTAGACAGTTCGTCCCCCTCTTCTGATGATAGGCCTCCGGAAATCTTACCCAGAGTGTGCCAACGGTATGAATTTCTTTCCAAAGCCGATCCCTTTTTCCCGAAGAGGTATTTTCCCCTCTCCGGGCTCTTTTTTCTTTTTTTATCCTCCTATGTGTAGTGTGACTCCGTTTTTTAGTGCTTTTTGACCTTTTTTTTTGGTGTTTCCAGTGAAAGAAGCGTTTTTTTTCCAGTGTCTGTTCTTTTTCTTTTCTCTTCATGCCTAGTTCCATCTCCGTCTGAGTAGATTGCCCCCTTTTAATCGCCCTCCCTCTTTCCTGACGATGGTAGTAAGCGCTCTTGTTGTCGCATTTTGGCATTTTTCGTTCAGGCGCAGCGTTGACAACTACTCAGAGCATTTCCCTCCTTGGAAGGAGAGCTTAGAAAGTCAAATGTTGGATTCGCCTCTTCAATGGCCTTTTTTTTTAAGAGCCGGAATTTGCCTCCTGGGAGTTGGCTTGGAAGAATGATGAGCTTTCCTCTAGTCGACAAGGATATCGGAAGAAAGATGGTCTTAGAAAAGTGCAAAAAAACGAGATGTTTTTTTTTTTTTTTTTTTTTTTTTTTTTTTTTTGGTATCAAGAAGCAGGTTGGCGTTCCCCAGTGACTATTTTTATTTTTTTTATGCATGGTTCTCTTCCCCGGGATTATTTTTTTCTCTCCTCAGACGCCTCTTTAGATGTGAACTAGACATCCAGTTAGCCTGTTGTCCATCGATTCGTGCCCCATCCGGATTCTGAGATTTACAGACGCAGGTGTTCGCCCTTCGCGCGTGACACGTGACTTGGTTTTTTGCCGGCTCAAATCCCTGTCATCATTTCCCTAGCGTACTCCCCAAACTTTGTGAATTTTTTTCTCGAAGTCCGCCGAAACCGCGATTTTACCATGAGCGCTTTTATCGGCACAGCTTTGTGGGGCCGTCCCACCGGGCCGCGAGAGCGCACGACGCTTCCCTATGACCTGAAAAGAAACCCTTACATCTCCGCCTTGAAACCCCGTTCACGAGCTTGACTACAATACTCGATTTTTTTCGCTGAATAACCCCCCCCGGAATATCTTTCCAAGACCCCACGCACGTTAACCCGACATTTATCGCGGGACCTCTGAGAAGTTTCTTTTTCCAGAAGAGGGGCCTGACGGGTATTTCCCAGGGGATTGCTTTCCTAAAGTTGTCCTGACTGATTAGCGACTGTAGTTTTTCGTACTTTCTTTGCGAGGTTAGCGATTCTCTCGATGATGACACGCTTCGCGCCAGCTGTATAGGTTGGCCGAGTCTTCCCTTCCCTCTAGCGCAGCTGCTTGCAGCTAGAGTTGGCATCGGATGCTCCATTCAGTTTCGCTGGCGCGCCGTTCATGCGGTTCTCTTTCACGAAAGGCCTTGTGGCAAGAAATTCTCTTCGAGCCCTTTCAGTCTTTGACCCATTTTTTTTTTACAGAATCTCTCCTGGCGCACAGACTAGATTTTAGCTTGCAGATTTCTAGGAGTTCAAATTAGGCCTGTCTTCCCGTTCCTGCGCAAGAATATAACCCTAGAGAAAGGCAGAGTTACCTCAAAACTCTCCTCTTTTTTTCCCCAGTATATTCATGAAGTGAATGCTCCAGTGATAGTTCATGATTCTTCCTTCCCAAGCTTGGCTCAGTTAAATTTTCCCTCTGGCGTCACAGCGGGGACAGTTCCGTTATGTCTTTTGTTCCTGCCCATGTGTTACTTTCCTGCTAACAGTGCCGTTTTTCCCATAAGCCATGCGCTGGAGATCGGCCTAGATCGTGTGAGAGTTATCGTATTGTCTTCCTCCCCAGACTAGGGTTTCCTATGATAAGATTTCTGGGCCGGATGCGTTTGTATCTTCCTTTTTTCAGGGAGGTGACTCGTATCCTTTTCCTCGTTGTGTTGGTTCTAGATCCACTAAACACCTGTCCCCCCCCCCCCTTCAGAAAGACGACGGCGCACTCACTACTCGCGAACATGTGGAGGGCTCGCCGCGCGCAGCCCTCTTTTTTGCGTTCACCATTAAAACTCTGACTTTTCCTATCCTTCCCTTCGGGTACCCCAAGACCCTTGAGCGATTCCCCTTTAACCGGGCCCATGCAGCACCATACAACCGTTCCCTGTCAACTTTTCGCTCTGTCAGTTTTCACGCTGCAAAGATGATTTCGTCTCTTTCTCTCTCTTAGAACTTTCCAAGAATTATTTCCCACTTCCCTCACCGAACCCATTTGGGTTGACGATGCTTGCTTTCCCCTGTTTCGCGAGGTTCTTTCCCATCTTCACCGTCTTCTGCGAACCTCTTGAGCTCTCGGAACCCCCGATTTTTCCTTTTGCTGTCCAAGACATCCGTTTTGGATCCCTTTTAAGAGCGCCCCTTTGACATGTTTACCCCAACGAACCCGTGAAAGGAATCCGCGCTGTGAACGTTTCCTCAAAAGCAAAGCCGAGCCCGGAGATATCCCTCGCAGTTATTACTCTGCCGAGTCGAATTTAACAGATCCCGAAGGAAAATTCCCAGTCTCTTGACAAGTCTGTCCCTCTGGACTTTACTCAGAGCTGAGAGTACTCAGACCAACAACCTCGGTTCCCTTTCCCCTTAGGGACACTACCTTACCAAAGCTACCTCTTTTGGCACGCAAAGCCTTACTTTTCTCCCAATGCAGGACACATTTCTACTTCCCTTGGCCTACGCTCTGAAGCGAGAGGTCTGCAGTTTCCCTCGTGTGGCTTGTTTAAATTGAACGGATGGGGTGATTTCTTCCCCTTCGAGTGATTTCTATCCCTTAGTTGACCCCCCCCTTTCTACTTAAAGTGTTCTTTTCTCTCGGGAGGAGTGTATGGTAAGCTCTAGTCTTTTGCAGGATTTTCTTTTTTCCGCCGTCCAGGTGTGAAAAACCCCGAGATGCCGTCTCCTCTGAGGAATTTCAACTTTTGCGAGTGAGCAGGCCACGCCCCTTAGAGCGCGTGGGGTTCCCTTAGATCGGAGAGGAACGCGGGTGCGCGTTTCTCCACGAAAAGGTAAACTTGTAAGTGAGAGTCCTCCTTCCCCCCTAGGGCCAACTACGTTTTTTCAAATTGCTAAGTCTCATCTCGCTGGACCCCCCCCCCCGTTGAGCTAGATATTCAGGAGCCCCCCTTCCCCAAATTGAGAGCCCTCAATAATGACATACCGATTTTTTTTCTTGAAGAAGGGCTTTTTCGCTCTTGAACTTGGTGTTTTCTTCCCCGGCGTAAGCGGTCATAGAATTTTTTCTCTCCCCCTTTTTCAGACCACTCTCTCTTATGAGATCGTTTCTACCCGTTTTAGACCTCTTAAGGCAATACAGGGCCTCCCGAAAAATCCGCGGCTCAAGCGTCCCGTTGAAATTCATGAGTCTACCTCGAAACATTTTCCCCAAGTTCCCAATCTTTCGTCGCTAAGTCTCCGCTCCTTCAATTCCCCGGCTCTCTTCGGGGTGCGTCCTTCCCAAAACTTCCTCCGAGCCTTTTGCCCACATCCTCTTCTGGATAGCCCCCTCTCCCCTGAGAGCATCGCGATTCCACCGCACCCTCGACTCTCCTCGGAGCTGCGTTTTTAAACGAGCTCCCCCGAACCCCCCCCGGGTCCAAGCTTCTGGCCTTTGACTGGACTCCTCCCCGTGAGTCACCCATGAAACGCCTTTTGCCCCCTCTTTCGTTACTTTTTCTTTTTCTACCTTTGGAACTGCGACTTTGGGAGTCCGTCCGCTCTTTCCGTTCTCGAGCTCGCCGTTCTTTTTTAAAAGTTCCCCTCTGACTGACTGTCGATATTGGAATTTTTTTCGCGTGGGTTCTCCCCTCCATTCCCGATAGAGAACTAGTCCTCCCCTTCGATGTCTCTCCCCCCTCTCTAGCAGAGCTCCCCAAGTCTCTGAATCGCCTTCCGGTCTCCCATATCCCAGGTTCCCTTCCGACCCCCCCCCCCTTCCCAAAGCGCAAGTCCCTGATAAACCGTTTTACTGTTCCGACAACGTGTTTTCCCCAGGTCTTGGCGGGCACTTGTAAGCAAACCAAGGTAGTGGCTTCCCCGCTGGCTAACCTCCAGATTAAGATCCTCGTATTATCGCGTTCTAATGAGACTTTTCAACAGGTACACCCAGTTTTTTGAAGACAATTTCACCCATCGTCCTCTGCCTGAGAAGGGGCGGTGCTAATGACTTCATTCCCCTTTCCCGAGTGGATCCGCACTTACGCCCGCAAATTACACTCCCCGAAGGACTACGGCCCTCCCCCTGTGGACGAAGGTGACGTATTGACTTTCGGCAAGGCCCAGTTCCTTTATCAGATTTAAACCAAGGTTTTCAGACGGCCCGTGCAGCCCCATTGAAGCGTTTTTTTGTAGCCTCCGAGAAGTTTCAGGATCCTGGACCCCACCTCTAGTCCGAAAACTCCTAGGGCAACCCCTTCCCTCTCCCAGAGGAGGACTGAGAGTCTCAGCTCCTAACGGGTCAGGAGGGTCTGAGAGAAGGAACTGTATTTTGCTTTTGGCCTGAGGTTCTGAACTTGGCGGCTCTTTTCACCGAGCTTTTTTGCTCAGAGTAACCCTTTAATTCCTTTTTGCATGAGAAGACTTTTCCCACGGGTGCTCTTCGGTGCCTTAACAAGCTTATTTACACGTGATTTTCTCTTTCAAAGTCTTTTTCCCATTGTCATGGCATATTCTTCCGACCTTTGGTTGCATCGTGGTTTAGAAGGTGTCCCCTTCCTCCGAGTCCCCACCCACGGGGAGATATTGTCTGGCCGCTGTTACGCGTAGTCTGGCTATTAACCTCCGTAGCGCGCGTCCAAGACCACTTTTTCCCAAAAAAAAACGCTCGATTCTTCGCAGAGCGTACTCTATACCCAAGCTGGGTACACGGTTCCGCGTCGTTATGTTGCCGTTGTGAAAGTGTGTTGTGAACATCACCCCCCTTCTTTCTTCCACCCTCAAGAGAACACCCTCAATACGGAGTCCGTAACACTACCGCCCGTCCCTCTGCCCCGCCTTCTTTCTTCCCCCGAGCTCACGCTAGGATTTGTT
>Ga0179591_1323728_pt1 | contig 10243 bp, 9 predicted proteins | sample CZOMad2_1_08_16f_FD_182891 | JGI IMG/M metagenome (GOLD analysis project Ga0179591, IMG submission 182891) | Vadose zone soil fungal communities from Angelo Coast Range Reserve, California, USA - CZOMad2_1_08_16fungal (PacBio error correction) | ecosystem: Environmental > Terrestrial > Soil >... | reverse complement strand
TTCTTTAGTCAGATGGGCGCCCAGGGACTTTTTCCTTCCGTCCCGCCTCTTCATGTCCAGCGACTTACTCCTTTCCGCTTAAATGAGAGACCCCCTCGATGGCCAAGAGTGCCAACATGATCTTTCTGTCAAGCTCTATTCTGCCGACCCCCCAGTTGATGCTGTTCCATCAATCGCACTTTCTTATGGACTTCAATTTAGACAGGGTCTCCTTTCTGAACCATTTAGTCGTATAGTTCCCTTCTCTAGACTTTCGGTTATCCTGCTTTCTATAGAGAACAGGGCCCTCCCCCCGAGCAAGGGCTGAAGAAGGCCCGATACTGCAGAGAAGACTTTGACAGCGTGTGAGACCTTTCGGTCTCCAGACGTCCTGGCGCTGGCTTGATGTTTTCCTATGGAGCGCCGTTTAAGCTTTAGCTTCAGTTGCATAGATGCACGTTCTTCCCTCCGTCCCTTTCTCTTTCGGACCTAATGGCCCCGAATGTTGACCAGGAAAGGCGGTTCACGTGATGCAGCATCCTTTGAGGGAGGATGTTGGATACCTCTCCTCGTCTTTCAAGAGTGATTATAGAGTTTTTACCTTCCAGGTCGTCCATCCCAAAAGCACCACTCTCAGGGTATCCTTCTCACTTTGTTTCTAGTATTACGTCAAGTTATCGGAAAGACAATTAGGTCGTCCTGGTAGAGCCTGAATCCCCCTCTACCACCCAACGGTTTCTTCCCGAGGGGAGATTGTTCCCAGCGGGAGCGCTTCCAGAAATCTGCCGGTTACGCCAAGTGACCCAGTCGGAATCCCTCGGTCTCACTAGGCAGTCGAGTGAGATAGCAGCATAGCGAGAGGAAGCCCCCTCCCTCCTTGGGCGGTCCTCGAACCGGAAGATTTCTGAGTGAATCCTTGTGCATAGAGATGCTTGGACAGGCATCAGAGTCCTGGTTTCTGATTTTTTAATCACGGCCTCTGTTTTCGTTTGCGAGCGACTCTGACACTTTCCCTTATAAGCTGTAATGAAGTGTCGCGTGCTCTCTGAGGGTGCTCGAAAGCGCTTCGGTGAGTCCCGATAATGTAACCGAGCAAAGACCCCCGGGTATCTTAAATCAGTCAATTACCTTCTTATCTTTTCCACCAGCCCAGATACGGCCTTTCTCTATGTGAAATCCCTGGTGCTCCCATCCCCGATACGGTAAACCCTTAACCTTGCCATAGACTCCACTGCCGAGGAGGGCGTCCACAGCCCCCGTTAGCACAGTGATGCACTGTCCCTTTTGCTTCAGTCTAGGCCCTTACTCAAAGAGTTGCACAAGCTATCATAAGGTAAATAGGTTGTATGATGGATAGTTTACCCAGTTCCCCCAATTCTCGCTCGTTCGGCAACTCCATTCCCCTCTAGGAGATTCCAGAAGCCTTTACGTGAGGCGCGCTGTATAAAATTATTCCTACCTGGCGAGGATAGTCCCACCTTTTTTGAAATTATAGCGGTTGCCGCGAGTTAAATCCTCCGTTCGAGGGAAGACTTTCATCCACCGAAGTGGCTTTCCCTTGAAGAGGGTAAGCCTGATGTCCAAGATCCTCAAAAGGTACCCCCTTTTGAAGAGCTCGTAGTCCGCTTCGGCCTTCGTCATTCAGGTTTCTGCCGGACCGGACTAGGCTATTATACAAGCTTATTCAAAGGTCCCCTTTGGTCCATATAATAGGCACCGAGATCTGTGTAGGTCTCCTGGTGTTAAGACCTGCCTTTTTCATTACACCTCGTTCTGTTTCTCTTCTCTCAACCGAGAAATGTTTTTTTTCGGCTTTTGTCGCGAGGCGAGAAGGGAGGTAGTCCTCACCTCGGATTTTTGGAAAGCCTTGATAGTTTCCTTTTAAGTGTAAGTTTGAGAGAATACCTTCAATAAGTTGTTGTTTTTGATCTTTTTCGATTTGTGAGACCAGGCCGAGCTTTCCCCCTTCTGGAAGACGAACGGAGACGCCTTTTTGACCCCTTTTGATTAAGACCCCGGACCCTTTCGTTCATCTAGGAACCGCATTCTCTACTCGTGATCTTTTTATCCGCTTCTTCCCATCAGGTTTTCATTTTTCCCGCGGACATCGTAGTAATCGTCTCCCGCTACCTGCGCAATAGAAGATCATTTTACTTTCCTTCGATGGAGCAGGCTGTCGCCTACTCTGTGTATTTCCGACTCCCCTCTGTCGGTAGGTAGAGGTTTAAAAAGTGTACGCATTCCCTTAGATTTACGAGTAGGAAAATTTTCCGTTTGGCTCTGACCCCGGGAAGAGGGTACCATGGTTTCCAGGGACTTTTTGCCAAAACCCCTCCCATGATAATGTGTTAGAAAACTTGAGGAATGAACTGTAGAAGTTGCACGTCGTAGAAAAGGGCCCAGATTGTGTTCCTTGCCTTCGGAGCCCTTGCAGCGAACCTAAAGGATTCAATTTCCCCCCCCGTATTTCCAGGTCGTTCTCTGTTCCTCTATATTAGTTGCAGCCCCCCCCTAGTTTAAGTATGTTGTGCCCCTCCGCCCGAAGGATCCGGGTCAACGAGGTTTAACCTTTGAACGAGAGATTTCTGGAAGAGGGTTCCTTTTCCCTTATCGCCAGCCCTCTGCGCTCTGGTTGAAGAAAGTTGACGAAAGGAGGGCCCCCGCCCCCTGAGGCAAGAATCTGGATTCTTTTCAAGGAATTTGTTCTTTTCTCGTTTACGCTTGGTCTTGAGCAACCACCTTGGACCAGCCGCCCGATAGGAAAGTAGCTGTGTTTCAATCGCACGTTTTCTTCCCCCTTCCTCTCTTTTTAAAAGACACGTGAAACAGGAAAGGACTTAGACAACAATTCCCCACTCCCTGTTCGCACAGAAGGAGGGTCATTACCTCAAAGCAATACATTCCCTCAATTAGGACTCTTCACGAACTAGGCTTCAGTGGAATAGTTTATATTCAGCAGAGAAGAGATGCCTTCTCTGGAAACCCATTTTTGAATAGTTTCAATGAATAGGAATGATACTTATACAGCCTCTACTCCGGACCGATCTTTCCTTGTTGCGCTCTCAGCCCCCGAGGAAAGATTCCGGAGGCACGATTTTTGAAGTAAAGCCGAATCAGAAGGTCCTCCCCGGATACCCCCCCAGTAAATAGCTCTATAACAAACTTTTAAGTTACCCCGTCATAGTGCCGACCAGAGCACTCGGTACACTCCGAAAGCCAGAACTTTGCGGCCTTCAGGGAAGCCGCCTTGAAGGTTTCTTATGTTTCCTATCTTTCTTTCCCTCTCCCGTTTCCTCAGGACTATCCACTGGTAGAACCACCCACAAGAAAGTGTATATTCAGATATAAGCGTCCCCCTTCGGTATACGTGGTGATCGGACTTTCATGTCCTTCCGCCAGAACGCCTAACTGGACAGATAGACTAGGAGCCCAGTCACCAGCTTGGTTCTCTTCACCGTTTTCCCCCCCCCCGCCGTCATGGAAACTAGGACAGGATTTGTGCGTGTCCAGCGGCCGACGCCCCTTACGTCTATCACCTCTTGTCGTCCCCCCTTGCAAGATTAAACGGCCTCTTGCAAAGAAAGCTGGCATCGCGGCCACTCTTTTTCTTCTGCGTCGCCCCCCTCGATCATGGGCCGCGCCTTCGATCCCTCCCCGGCCAATAGAACTGTTTTTCAGGCACCTGTGCTTGAAGAATGCCCTCTTCCCAGCAATGTCATCCGCCAGTCTTTTGCGTTCGACGTCCATACCTTCGCCCTTAAATGGCAAGTCACGTTTCCTGTTTCTGGGAGCCAACCCTCTAGGGCAGCGGGTTACCACGAGCTTAACTGTTTAGCTCCCGCTTGACATTACGGACGGATCGTGGCGATCATTTAGACCGCAAGCATCTCCTCCCTAAAATTGATCTTCTATCGGTTCATCATGGCTGGCTCCATCCCGGAGCCGAAATGCTTCTCCCGATTGATCTGGTTTGTCAGGATGGCCGTCACTCCTCGAGCACCCCCGGGTGGTCGTGACCAGCCGCCGGCGCTTTCACCGCGGAATTACCGTTTTCGGCGCATTTCTGTCCATCACCCCGGTGGTAATTTTCATGTCACCGTAAGTTATTCTACAATCTAACAGACATTCGCTTCGATAACACGCTTCTAGTGCCCCGATACTCCCGGGGTAAGGGTTCCTTATTGGGAACACTTTTTGAAAGGCCCCTTGGGAGTTCCTCGATTCTCCCTAAACTTTCGTACCCCAGAGGCAGTTCCAGAACCTTGAGGAGTCAGGCGTCCACTTTTAATTTTATCACCTTCGGAGTAGGTCCTTTCATTTCCCTTTTTCGATAACCTGGTAGGTGAAGCCCCTATGAGAGAAGCGGCCTCCCAGCCGGTCAATGGCCTGCCTTGGCGCTCTGCAAAATAAGTTCATAGTAGGGTGAACCTTACAACCAACAGATAAGCTCCAGTATAGGAGGAAGTCAAGTTGGAAGGGCCCTCCCACCCTCAACTGGGTTCATGACTTGTTTCGTTCCCGTCGTCTTCTGAAGCCTACACCGAAGCCTTTTTTCCCCTCATCGCAGGAGAATTTGTTTTTTTTCCCCCATTCCGAGGAAGCATCCCCTGACCTGAATGCTCATTAAGGGCCGGACATTTTCTCTTGCGCTTTTCCTCCTCCTTTTGAGAGATCCTTCTGCCCCCTCTTCATGGTATCCTTCCCGCGGCACCGGGCAGGTTTGGGCGCGCCAATTGAGCGCTCAACATGGCCTTTTTTTTTTGAACTCTGCATGGTTCTTCCCTGAGTTAAAAAAACAGTCCTTATCCCCCCCGATGGCCATTTAAGACTTTTTTTGCCTGAACGAGCGAGACCGGGTTCTTCGGGATAGAAATTCTGTGCAAACGTGGATTTTTTTGTTCCTTGGCGATCCCCCGGAAGGGTTGACTTGGGGGGGTTGTCTTTCGGCCCCGCGTCCATAGATGACTCACGAATGTTAACTGGAAGAATGAGCCATACCTCCAGTACTGAAGCTGGTGATCCCCGGTCTTTGCCAAGTTCCAGCAAAGGCAAATAGGTCGATCGTGGCTTGAGAATCATATTTTTTTCCCGAGAAGACCCCGCAAGGAGGCTTTCCCCCCCGGACCCAGTAGGAGGACATGCCCCATTCTTAAGGCCCTTGGCTTTAGCTTGGGGTCCTCCGGTGGGCTTTTTCGTCCGGCAACCCCAACTTCGGAAATTAGCTTTTCGACCGAACTCCTCTTTCGCCCCCCAATTCCCTACCGTCCTTTTACCAGGGAATCGACCCTTTTCAGTCATTTTTTTTTTTCACATCGTGTAATCTGCTCTCGCCCTCGGCGGCGGCCGTTTCAAGAAACCACCCTTTCGTTGAGGAGCCGCGGCCTGTCCGCTCCCCCGATAAGGCAGGAACCGGATTGAGATTTGGCTACAATCCCTTGAGGACGTCTCAGAGACATCCGATCTTTGGGACTTGACACTCGGTCCAATTTTTTTCCCATGTCCGACGGGAAGCTCTAGGAAGCTCTGTACCAGCTGCGCTCATGGTATGCCCCCCCCCCTTAACAGCAGTGGAGACAAGGGCAATTTCCCCCCGGCGTGAAATGGTTTCCTTCGTGGAGGCACGTGGCAGAAAGTTCCGTGCCTCTAAGAGTTCCCTTCTTTTGGTCTTCCGCCCCTTTTCTCCCTTCAAGACACGTTTTAATGTACCGCTTTAGCTGGTGACTTCCCTCTCATCTCCGATCCCGCATGCGCTGGTTCCATGAGGCGACCGATAATGGAGTCTCCGCGATGAGTGGGAGTTTTCTCTGCTGAAGTGGCCCTGGCATTAGGCCACTTTCCCCCCCCAGATAGTGACCGTGTCCCCACTTACAGGTGACGATCTGGAGATGCCCCGGCCCTTTCAGGCTGTTCACGTGGAGGAGTACAAAGATTCTTTTTTTGCCCCCCCGATCGTTTGTTACAGTTGTTTTCTCTTACCTTTGTAGTCAGCACCCCCACTATCTAACGCTTCCATTAGGCTTATTCTCATTGCCATGGTGGTCTGATCGTCGATTTCTCTAGACCCGCCCTATTTAGAACGAGTCCACCTGGCAGCTCTCCTTCCCGTGTCACCAACCGGCTTCGCTTTTGTTCTGGAGAGGGCGAGTTATTGTCGCAAACGATGCAGTGCCCCAGGACACCGTTCATCTCTGAAAGATTCTTCGCGATCGCGCCGACGCGCTTCCCTAAGGCCGGCTTGGCTGGGCTCTCTACAGACCCTTCTCGATCCTGGGCCCACGTAAAAACCCAATTAGATCTGAGGACCGTCATAGAGTCCCTGGCGTTATGGTGGGATGCCCCTTGCAAGGGCTGTGACGGCTGAGCGAGTTCACCTCGACGTTTACGCCGCCTTCGATGGTCTTTCTTTATGATGCCCGCCCGGGTGCGAACCGCCATTGTCCCATGTCTCTTGTCTGGTGGGTAACTCCGTGTTCCTCTGAAGAGATGGGTTTCCCACGCAAGATCGGTCCCGATTGGAGCAGTTTTCACGCCTCCTCGTTTTTCACACCGCTCGCTTTTTCCTAGGTGATTTCCCCTCTTGTTTTACCGCCGGGGTCGCCCAATCCCCCTACGCTTCTGAAAATCGGGAGATTTCGTTTCCTTCCGGAAACTTTCTCCATCTATCGTTCCCCCTGGTAAAGAGGTGGGTTGGACCTTCTTAGAGAGGCCGCAGAAGGTTCCCCCTTTATTTGATCGTCTTCCACGCCACCTTCATTCTTCGGAAGCAGTCAAATATTCTTCCTCCAGCGCGATTTTTTTCTCCAATTTCGCAACGGGTTCTCTTCCATGTTACCGAGGCAACCTTTCCTCGTGCAACGAGCGTCAGGAGTTCTTGCCGCACTTTTCGCGGTTCCTGTCCTCCATTTCCTTTTGTGCCTTGAATAGAGTGTGCGGGGGGGGTTGGGGGGTTGGTGGGGTGGGGGTCTTGGGGGGTTTTTGGGTTTTGGGGTTTTTTTTTGGTGGGGTTGGTTTTTTTCTGTTTGGGTGTTGGGTTTTTGGGGGTTTGCTGGGTTTTTTTTTTTTTTGGGGGGGGTTGTTGGGGGGCTTTTTTTTGGGGTGGTTGGTTTTTTTTGTTTTTTGGTTGGGTTTTTTTGGGGTGGTTTGTGGGTCTCAGTAGGCACTGTAACCGGAGCCTGTACCATTCCCGGGGCCTTCGGATCTGCTCCCGGGCACTTACCGTTTCTTTGGCTGAACAGGAAAGGAAGGGTGTTCCCAGAAGACATACCAGGGTGACTCTAGGTGCGCATCTCCTTCACCTCAAGTTCTTTTTGGTAGTAACCGTGGTCCGTTAGCATCGAGGACGACCCCGTCTCTTGCCACATTAACCCGTGTTTCTCCATTCTACCCCCCCCCGAGAAATGAGCAGGGTTTGTGGTAAGACTTATGGTCCCATGAGGTGGATGGTTCATAAACGCCCTTGCGACTTGGTTCAGTCGAGACCGCCATCGGCGCGGTGGTGAACCCCCTCTTTCCCTCTTTCCATTTTTCCCTCCTCCTCAGTGTTTGTCTTCTATGTTAGTTCAATAGAGGCAGGCAATTAAATCCTCCTCCTTTGCCACTCTTATGCTTTTGTTGGCCGACCACTTCTCGAGTGCATCGCCAGAAGTCCCGCCTGCTCATGTCGAGGGTTTTGGTAGACTCCTCTTCCCGACTAGTTTGGTCATTGGAAAAGCTTACTTGGCGTAGTCCCTTCCTTTTTCCCCACAGTCACGGGGTCAAAAAGGCTTTCTTCCGGATGGATGCTGTGCCCGGACGGCACCCTTTTTTCGATCTTATTTTTTTTGTAGACGACCCTTCCAGGTCAGAGTGCTTCCTCCTTTCAACCCGTTGAGCCTTTGGCCCGCAGAGATATAAGTCTTTTCTACTTCCCAAAATTGGACAAGAGGTATGCGTTGACCAGCGGGCGACGTACTTTTGGCCCAGCCGGCCCCCCCTTCATGGCGGCAAGGGGCCCCGCGGGAATTTTTGCACTGTGGCGACCGTCGTTCAACGTATAACCGTGGTCCCTCCTGTTTTTTCCTCGCCCGTTTCTTCGCTTCGATAAGATGCCACTCCCAGGTAGGGGAGTCTGGTCCTAAATATTCAGTTGCGTTTTTCTCTGGACGTGCCACCCCGGTGCTCGTTCCCCTCGATTACTAGCCCATCTTAAAACATGTGGAAAGTTTCAATATTTGCGGTGCCTCCTTCCCGAAAGAATTGAGCCAGGGAACTTATTTTACCTCACACGTTGCCGAAAGAAAGCCCTTCTTCCATTGATATCCATCCTCCGGTGAGCCCTTGGTTCCAGAGTTTCGTTCTTTTAGCACAACTTCAGAAGGCGCCCTTGGACAGATGCGGTGTCACACTAGCCTGGAGTTACCCTTTCCGTTCCCCTCCAGGTTAAACACTGCTGGCGCATCGTTGATATGTTCCAGAAAAGGCCAGCCCCTGTCCCTCAGCAATCCCTCACCGACTCTTCTGTTCGAAGAATCCCCGGTAAGTGGAATCTTTGCTCTCTAGTAGGCATTCTTGTGGCACCCACTCACTTTAATATCCGGTCATAAGATAGCAGGTCACGCCCGAATCCAAGTCCGTTGGCCGTCGCCTCCGCCCTTTCAAGTCGGCGCGAATAATTCTTCTCCCGGATTCCCTTTCCTCCCTTGTACAAGTTCAGAGTCGTAATATTTGGCCGGGTTCCAAAAGGTCCTCTTTTAAGCCCTCTTCCCCGAGGTAAACTTTGTTCCCGAATCCGGTGTTTTTTTTTTTTTCATACGAAGAAGTTATATTTCTCCATGTAAGGCTTTCCCGTGGTCCAAGATCATCAACCGTTTTTTCCAGCCAGTGATAGGATTCCGCAGCCTGTACCCTTGTTGCGCTGGAGCCAGGGACTTGTAAGAGAGCTCCCCCCAATAGGCACCTCCAGCGTTTAGATCTCCTTCAACCAGCGCCTCCACAGCCGCTGGGTCTCTGTGAACACCCTTTTCCTGGAAAAATCTTTTTTTCCCGGCCGTCTGCGTGTCCGGACTGATTCCATGCCCTTATTTTTTAGGCTCGCTGCATCCCTAAGGCGTCTTCCCGGACGACGTCCATCTACGCGGCCATCGATAGAGCACTTCATCTGCGTCGCCCAGTCACGCTGGGAACTCCTTCGTAGATGATAGACCCCATCGGCACTCGCCCTTTTTTCTGCTTCAGATGTTCGCTACCGGGTGGACCCTTCCACTGCGATTTTTCTTCATTTGCCCCATGACGTGGCTCTTGTGACGTCGCCCCCTCCCACTCTTCCCCCCCCCGCACCCCCACCGATTCCCGATTGAATGGGAGCACCCTGAAAAGAAGCCCACGGACCCCGTTGGTCGAGGAAAAGTTGTAAGAGTTTTCCCGTGACATTTTACATGCTCCCCCCATAGGTGGAGATACTGTACCCTAAGACCTTTTCGAACAGTAGCTTCCCCAAGATAGGATCGGCCAGAAGTCCGCTTGGTTTTTAACCATCTCCCCGAAGTTTTCTCTATCCCTGCTTTATAGGGGTTTTCTCACCCCCTTTTGCGGAACCGCCCCGAGCAGGAAATTTGTTTATTGATAACGGAGCATTCAAACGTGAATTTTTCTCTGAATATACTTTTCATTCTTTTGTACACCTTTTCAAGGTAGGGTAATTGCCCAGGTAAGTACCGACATTAGGTATAACTTTATCCGTTCCCAGGAGTTGCACTGACCCTTCAGTTCGTTCCCCTCAGCTCCAGCTGTGGGCCCCGGGGGCCGGCATTTCCCCGGTGGGCCAGGCCTTGTGTGACCCCCCCTTCGAGGGCGTTATTCCAGATACTCCCGAGATGGACGCGAACACCCGCGTCCGTTCATCCCCGCACCGGCGGAATGCTTTTTTCCCCGGGCCAACACTTTTCTAAATCCAGGCGATTTCCGTTTCCACGCAGGCCGAGTCCCTTTGAGTCTGGAGAACTCTTTGACTACGCCCGTACTGAGAAAGTATTGCTGACTCTATCATCCCATAAGCGTTTCTTCCCCTCTATCCACCCAGCTCAGAGGAGGCAACGAAGCTGAGGGCGGTTACGAGGTCACGAAAAATTGGTTTTTTGTGCATCCATCTTTGTCCTCGCCTTTTTTAATTTTCCCCCTTCTCTGACCACCGAACATTTTCTCATAATGGAAGGTCGATGTTTTTGAACAATCTCTCTGTCCGGAAACAAGGTTGTCAAGTTTCCCTCCAGTTTACGTTCCGTTGGAG
>Ga0179591_1287387_pt1 | contig 10243 bp, 10 predicted proteins | sample CZOMad2_1_08_16f_FD_182891 | JGI IMG/M metagenome (GOLD analysis project Ga0179591, IMG submission 182891) | Vadose zone soil fungal communities from Angelo Coast Range Reserve, California, USA - CZOMad2_1_08_16fungal (PacBio error correction) | ecosystem: Environmental > Terrestrial > Soil >... | reverse complement strand
CATAGCCTAAGACCCCTGCCTTTTGCTGAGGAGTTCTTCCACCGTTTTAAAATTCTGCCCCTCCTTCCCCCTCTCCCAGCGACCTCCTCCTTTCAAGTCCTTCCCCGGTTCGTCTCTCGACGCCAATATCTGGTAGACCGGAGATTACGGCTTCTTGGACCCGGTCCCAAAGCTCTTCCAGTTGGTTTTTCTTACTGCCTCAATCGGTGGTTGTTCCGTCCCCTTCTCCATTATAGTCCTTTTAAACCTCCCCCGCGCGCCAGCACCAGTGAAACATTGGAGAGTTAAGCTCGGGTCTTTTAGTCTCTTCTCTTCTCCCCTCTCTTTTGCGGATTAGCGCCGCGTTTCCCACGTCCCCACATGAGTCATAACCCTTGTGTTTTGTTTCGTTAGTCTCCTGGATCTGTTGAATATTCTCCTTATCATGAGCCTTTTACCGGCTTCTTCGTCTTTTCGATCTGGTCATCCCTGAAGACGCGCCGAATGTGTGGTCTCTGCCGATGATATGTCGTTCTTCTCCTTTCGTTGTGTCCCCCCGAAGCGCCTGGCCGCGTCCGATAGCACTAGTAAAATTTATCTCTTTGTCCTTTCGAGTTTCACCCAAATGTCCCTCTTGTGGGCCCCCCTGGAGGAAGCGCGTTAAACATTTCGCCTTGCGACCCTAGTCGATCTGTATGCTGTTCTTCTGGTAAATTAAATCCCTCCCGTCAAGTGAGGTTGGAAGGCCTAGTCTGTACTTCTTTGCTAAGGGGTCCCTTGCAGTTGTGGTTCAGCGTCATTCCTACGGCGGCAGGCTTCCTTTTCCTGTGAACTCATTACGCCAACTAGAGTGACTAGGATTTTGGCTTTCTTCGATCGGACGTCTGCCCTTAATGACTCCTTCCATCCCCTTTCTACCTTTTTTCTCCTGTGAAACGAGATGGGTATTGAGCGCCCTCGGGCATTAGCAGGAATTCACCACTTTTTGTTTCTTCCTCGATGGAAAATTTAATCGGAGGGCTTGGGCCAACTGGCTCGTTTCCCTAGGCGGGCTTGTTTTACTTCTACGAGACCGCCAAGTCCGCGGGTGTCTCAATACTCCCCCCTTGTTGGGTAGCTTGCCTCTGATCGTGCCTCGAAGTGCATTCTGCCCTCCTTTTATCTCCTATTAGACTCCCCCTCTATGAAAGACGGCGACGGGACCTTTTGTCGTTTATTTCGTGAAGATCAACCCTGCTTTCCCCTCTCCCTTTGATGATTTCCCCTTTTTTTGGCCTCTTGTCATTCGCCTGCTGCTCAAAAGGATGGATTAGAGACGGTGGCCCTTCTGGAGGCGCTACCATTCGATATTTTCCTTTTCCTTTATTACCCTCCCTCCCTTTGACCACCGGAGGTGGAGGTCGAAAGAGTGTGCTCTTCCATATATTTTAACTAATCCGTTTGTTTTGGTTGAGCGTCTTTCTCGCCCCCACTTTGCTGATGGACGCATTCATTGTCTTTTGCATTACGGTCAAGGTCCGGCACATTTTTTCCAACCTAGTAATCTCATGTTCGTCGACGCCCTTTTAAATTCTCTCCTTTCCCCTTGTCTTCCTGTTCCCCCACTGGAAGCAGTTTCCAAGACAGATCTTCTTAGTCCAGAGTGCTTGATCTTTCCCCCCCCCCCGCAAGATGAGACCCCGTATTCTCAGTCCCTCTTTTTGCAGATTGACATCCTCCATCCCTTCCCACCCCGATCACAATCGCCAGCCACCCTTCCTTCCTTGAGTCTCCTCCGAGGAGTTTTCCTCTTGCTTACAGATATCCCTACCGTAGAACCTAGCACGAGCCTCAAACCCTTTGCCCCCGCCTCTTCCCTTTTTGCTTTCCCCAATTTTTCTCCTTGACCTCTCATGAAAGACTTCCCAATCCCACCCTCAGGCTGAGTAGGGAATTCTCCGCCATCAGCCTTTCTGCGCGCCGCGCCTGCTTCCTCCCCCCCACAACCCTTTTCCGCGTGGCCCCTCCCTTTTATATGCAAATGACCTGCGCACTCGCGGTGAGACTTACATAGCTGGCCCCTTATAGGGTCCCTTGAAGAGCCCGTCCCCTCCGGTGCTTCCTCCCCACATTCTTTCCTTTCCCTCCTCTTCTCTAGAAGAATAATATCGGTTTTGCGTAGGGCCATTCTTAGCTGTGTTACTCGATAGATTGTTGCCAAACATAGAGCCTGGTCCTTCTCCTCCTACAATTGACTCCCCGCCTTCAGTGTTCCGCGTTACGGCTTCCTTGCCTCGTTAGTCCGTCCCGGTGTGCACACAAATCTTTCTTTTCCCCTTGCTTCCCTCAAGGATGAAGTGTAACCGCGCCCCCTCAGGCCCCCCCCACCTTTCCCTTCTTCTTGTTCAACGACAAGATCGACATAGACGACTGACTATGACCTCTCCTGAGCTCCTTTTCCGCGGCACCGATCCCGGCGAGCCGCACCCTGGTACGTTTTCTTTTCTTTTTTTCGCGCTGGCTCGAATCCGGACCGAGTCTACATTTTCGAAATTTCCCTCAAGAACCCTCTTTCCGCGCTTTTTCTTTGTTCATGTTCTTTTTTTCTGGGAGGTAATCCCTTTCCCCCCTTTCCGAAGAGAGCACATCCCCCGAGCGGAGACATTAGTAAAGTCAATTCAATAGAGGTGTTTCCCGCGCCACTGGCTATATCCTGCCTTCGGATCAGTTTCCCCTGAATCTCTGGTACCCTCCCCTCCCTGCCTTTCGGTCCCTTAGATCGAAACCGAATCTCTCTCTTCCTTGACATCGTCCGTGCTCCCCTTCTTGTCTCTTGTGCACTTGCAGAAGGATTGTTGCGTACCGCCCCCCCTGGTGCTTGAGTTGAATGGATGAATATCTCTTATACCCTAGTTTTTATAGAGATTCCATTCCTAACCTTAGAACTTGATGATGTACGGGGAGGTCCCCCCCCCGCAATCATTCTCCACCATCCCCCACGCCGTACTTTTTTCGTTTATTGTTCCCCCTCTGATTTTGGACTTCTTTTTTTTCCCCTCTTGCGTGCACGCAGATACTCTCCAGCCTGGATATCGCCATTGGCGGTCTAAAACGCGATGAAGTTTCGCTGCAGTACTTTTTTCGGCCCGCGTTTTTTTTGTCTTGGATTTTCGCCAGCCCCCCGCTAAGAAAGCACAATGAACGGCTTCGGCGTTCTCTTCTAGTTCGAGTATAGTGAGGTGGGTTGGACGTAGTTCTTCTCCTCCGCGGCTCCGACAAGTCGCCGGCAGTGGTTTTTTTTCGGGCCTGTCTCCCCTGTGCACGAGAGCGGGCGTTGCTTCGTTTCTTTTTTTTCTAAGGGTGTAATCCTTAGAACGCGTCCAATTCGGGTGGGGCGCTGGTCGTCTCATGGAGGTTGCCGTTTCGCTCGTTTTTTTAACCGTGGAAGCCGCCGCGTGATCTAACTGAGAAGTTTGTCTGACAGCGTTTACCTCTCCCCCCTTTATTGATTTCCTTGTCGCGTTTGTGGTGAGTTGATCATGACCCTTAAATCCTATGGTTCACCCCTGATTTTTAGTTTCCCCAGGCTAACGACTGGACATCCCAAGAGTCCCTCCTTCCTGTATGAGTCTAGGTAGAAAATACGGATAGGACATTTTCGGCCACCTTGAAGGCTAGTCTTCCCCTTAACCCCCCCACCCACACGTCTTGTGGTTGCTTTTTTTGTTTCCTCTCTTAAGAGATCTAGTGACATGCCTTGTTTCTATTGAGGAGAGCCATGAGATTATGTCTCTAGAGCCCTCTCTCTCCGTCTAATCTCTTTGTTTTTGACCTCTCTCCGAAGGCGCTTTTCAATGATCAGGTAGCCGAGTGAAAATGTGCATGATTGGTCCCCCTTCCTTTCCCCCCGTGCTCGTGGCTTCGTGAGTCTTTCCTTCTTCTCTTGAGGTTCGCTTCTATTTTTCCTCGTATGTTCGGTGTTGGTTATGCTCTTGATGATGATCGTGTCGTTACCCCTTTATGCTTTCTTATAACGAGGGAGAAAAAGCTTTTCCTTTTTTTCTGCTCCCTCCCCGGTTCTTCCTCGTTTCCTCTACTCAGACCCGAATGCTTATAATGAGGAATCGGTTGTTAATCTAGCGCGCTCGAAGAGATTTCTGTTTCGTAGAAGAGTCGACGCGTGGCCTGTTTGTCCCCCCCACCCAATTCCTGCCCCCGACAAGACTTGCGGAACATGCAAGATTTTTTTCTGAGATTCTTTTTAATAATATCCGTGTTTTTTTTCTGGAGCCCCATCTCCACCCCCCCTTCCCCTTGCATTGCAATACCTTTCCTTGTACCCCTTTTTTTTCTTGATTAGGCGCGAAAAGTGCCACGGAAATCTCGTATGGCCCCCTACCCCCCATAGACCCTGATCCTTAGCTATCCTGACGCTTTGCCCTCATCCCCGCAGATTGGTTTTTGATTAACCCTTTTTCCATTTCTCAGTAGAAGTCGTGGCAGTTATGTGTTTCTCCCGGAGTGAACCGCGCTAGATTACACTAAGCGGCCACTATCCTTGTACAGATCCATTCCACCCCACACGTCATGTATATGCACCTACCTGGTCCTGGACCGGAATGAATCCTCCCCAGAAAACGAGCAGCATCGCCACGACGCCCCTGTTCCTTAAGATGTGCCTTGGTCCACAATCCCTACGAAATAATCAACCGGGCATCCTGTGACGCCGCCCTCTGCCCCTTAGAGATAAAGACAACACCTTCGCTTCCCCTTGAAGAGATCTAGGTTATCGCTCAATATTTTGAAGCGTTTTCCTTCTCCGCTGCCCAGAAATTGCGCCCCCCGGACGCTTCCCTCTGATTTGTTTGGCATGATTCCTGCAATGAACAAGCAACCCTTGATGAAGCGTCCCACATTCGCACCGTATCGGTCACTATTCAGATCCCTTTCCGATATCCTTCCCCCCCTCCGTGCTCTTCTTCTTTAGAAAAGATCGTCTAGAAGAATCACTCTTGTTTCCGTCGTCTTTCCAGTCGTTAGACTTTGTGCCCCCCTCCCCGAATGAACGCCCTGGTGCCAACATAGTCGCCTTTTTTTTACAAGTATGCAACCGCTCCATTCCCTCCCGATCAAAGGGTTCACCATGCTAGGGGATTGCTCCTCGTACACAATTTGGTTTTCCCCACCCACCCACTTCGGCCCTTTTTCCGGATCGCTCACCCCCCCTTCGAACCCACAAGGTAGTTCATGCTCCCTCACAGATTCCCCTCAGAATTCTATGCCCTTTTCTTACGCGACGCTCGCCCTTTACCTCTCCAGGAGAGAGCAACACCACCTCTTTAGCTGTGTACGTTTTTTGCGAGGCCTGCGCGACCTTTTTCCACCCTGACTTAGAAGCTCGAAATTCCGTCCCAAGACCCGGCGTGCCGAATTCGCCTTGTTTCCCTTTACTTTCTGTTTGGGGGCGGGTCCTCGTGCCTCCCCCTTTCGCCGGCTGGACATTAAACACCGTCCGGTGCGTCCCTTACGTCCTCCCCCTCCTTCCTAGCGGTGAAAACTTGCTCATTTTCATGCGGATCATGCCCAAGCGCCTCGCCTGGTTACATACCTCCCCCCCGCGATTGTCGTCCCCCCCACCGCATCTATTCTCGTTTCCCCTCAGATCAATGCCTGGTTCCCGATTGGCAGTATCCTTCCCGGCAGCCATCATCCCCTTCCCTGGTTTTGTGCATGTATGGAATTAGCTCTTTTCCCTTGTTTTAGTCTGAGATTAATACATGCTCCCCAAGAGAAACCTCCTTTATGCCTTGGGCTGAAAAGCCTATGCCCGTCCACCGAGCCAGTTTTTAATGCGCCGTCAAGAACTTCTCTTCAGGTTACTGATCCCTTTTGGATTTTGCGAAACTAGCGCGTTTTTCTGACCCATTCCTTTCGCTTGACCTTGACTCCCCCTCCGAGGACTATCTTTTTCCAAAGCTCTGACTTCTTTCTTCAGACCCTGAGGTTTGATTTATTAGACGTTTGTTCCCCCTTTCTTGACCGCCACACACTCACCTCAATGACACAAAGTTTCGTCCCACCCTTTTGTGGGTCAGCTTTCTCTCTTTTCTAGACTTTTTTTTGGACGAAGGCGTACGCCGTTCTCCCCTCGCCTGCTTACTCTTCTGTTGTGTGTTTTTGTAGATCTATCTTGCCGCGCGCTTCTCCGAAGGTGCGTGATTTTTTCCCTTACTCTGTCAGACTCTCGGTGCCTTAGGGGTGCGTTCCGATGGCTTCCAGACCTTCGTGGGGTTTGGTTCAGACGTTTTTTCCGCTGTCGTTGTGGGGGTCACCCTTTTCGCAGACTCTCTTGCGTCCTCTTCCCAAAAAAACCCCAAAAACCCTTTTAAAAAGCTTGGAGTCGGTTTTTGCATTTGCCAAATTTCATAGTTTTTCACCAAGGGGTCGCGTTTCCGTCTAACGATTTACTTTCAACGATTTTTCTGATGAGTATATGACTAGTCCCCCTGTCGAAATACGTTCCATGCTGGGCCCTATCACCGCGGAAGGGATGACGGTGCCCCTTCTTGTGGTCACGCGTTTTTTCTCGCGCATAGCTAAGGAATCTGATTTCCCTTTCCGTGTTTGCCTCAGGCCGTTTCAGGTCTCCTTCCGCTTGATTGCTTTTTTTTTTTTGCTGAAATCTATACTCTGATCGATTGAGTCTTGAGCCCTCTCGGGCAGACGGATTCCACAACTTTTTAGGAGCTTGCGATGTTCTTCTGGCCTCTTCCGTCGTTCCCCTATGTTCTGCGATGCGGGGCGCGTGATTCGTCTATGTAGTACAGGCTTGTCGATATCTCTAATGCTTGTTTTTTTCTTCTCTTTCAATTCCTTGCGCCAGTGAAAGATAGCTCGGATTCCCCGTTCTCTTCTTGCGGAACTTGTCGACTTCCTCGCGTGAAGATCCCTCGTCTGAAGCGAATGATGATGCTTGTAGGAACTTCGTTCCTTTTTCCCTCTCTCTTGCTTTGCATTTTCTTTAGGTTGTTGCGTGCGTGCTACGAAAGAGACACTTGGCTGTTTCCCTTTTTTTTCGAGGCAGCTTACCTTCCGCAACCGGCCTTAATTTAATAGTTTTCCTCGGCTCCCTCCTACTACGTTGGTTTTTATAGATTCTTTTTCCCCCCCTCTTTCCTTGTTGCCTCGCCTTCTTGTTGTGCCAGGAAAGGTAACAGGCATCTCACATCTTCATAGTCATATGGCATCCCTTCAACACGTCTTCCGCCATTCCCCACTGACCGCAGCGGACCAAAGGCCTCCATTTAAAGTGAATCACTTGTCAGTGGATGAGAGTTGATCTCCCTCCAACCTCTTCGCCTAGAGTTGTTATCCCTTTGGCGTCCCCCTCTCTATTTTTTCCAATTCCCGCTTTTCCCCACTCTTTCCCTCGCAGTCACCAACAACGGAATTGATCTATCAAATCCCCTTTTCTTTCGGGGGTAAGCGCTCCCCCGCATCGCCCCCGCGCCCTATTCAATGGATCGAGTTCGTTGGGTTCCCCCTCGCTTTCCCCCAAAGGCGATCTTTTTTTTTTGATGATGACCTCGCGAGCTCTAAAGACCCAAGGAGAGTTTTTGCTCCGCCCCCATTTCCATTCTTCCCTTTCCAGCGCCGCAGCCTGTCAATGAGAACCCCCTTTCTTCCCCTAGATTTTCCACAGGAAGGCCTTCCCTGACCTTTGGAAACACTAGCTTTCCCTCTCCCCCCTTGTCCCGTAGCTCGCCTTAGGTGATGCGTCCCAGCCCTGGCCCTCCCGTGGATTTCTCCCCCCTAATTACTCATTCCTTTCTCTCCGCTTTTTTCGGGCCATTAGTTAGGGGCACGAGAATACGCACATTGGTGACATCTCATGGGAACCTTGCTCGACTAAAAGAAGGGTCCCCCCGTTTTTCGCGGCTCCACCATGCTCGGGTGGCTCGCGGATTGGTGTAACAAAAAACGCAATTTGTTGAAAACGGCCCTACGTCCTGCAGCACTGTCCCGCCTCCCCCCCCGAAGGGCCACTTCGTCCTTCCTTTCCGACACGATAGAGAGCATCATATGAAAAGCTTTTTCCTCGTGCGTCAGGCGCCTGACCCACCCCCCGCGAATGCCTTACAAGGCTGGGCCTCTCTCTCCTTCCCGCATTCTCCGAGACCCCCCCCTCTCCCTTATCTACCGGCCGCCCCCCTACCCTGTCTGAACGCCTGTTTTCAAGTTGCGGGCTTGGCTGGGCGTGTTCACAGTAGGGTCTCACCCCTTTATCAGTCCGGAGAAAACCCCCCCGGGAGAAAATTACGGTACCTCCGACCTCCTCGTGTTGCGTCCCGATATTCCGCGTCCTTCTGCTCAGGTCACTCTTCGTAGCATCCATGGTTACCCAGACCGCCGGCAGGTTAGGCATTCAGAATCTATTCTCGTGTCTTAGGTCCCGCGAATTTTAGGTGCGTCGCAGAAGGATTCGGGTTGACTCCGACATCATCCCCCCCCCGGCCTTGTCTTCTCTTTGAGGCAGCTGAACTCTTCTTCCTCTAATTTTTTTTTTTTTTACGATTTCCATGCGATACAGTCTCCCTCCGCTTTGTCCGCATTGTCGGCGCCTGGGCCCTGACTCTTCCTTCCCTTGGTCCCCTCTCGAACCTACTTCCTCTTAAGAGAAAGCGATCTGCCTTTTTTCCGTTTTTTTTCCCCCCCTCCGTTTTGCGTCTTGGTTAAGGCGATGCTACGATTTTATGGGACCCCTTAAGGATATCGCTGTCGGCTCCCCCCTAGATGAGTGGGAGAACGTCATTTCGCCTTTTTTTTGATAGTCTTTGAAATGGCCTTTCATGTTGAGGACACGCCCCTCCCAGCTGAAAGGCACACTTTACCCTTGCGCTTTTTTTCCTTTTTTGTTTTTTTTTACGATGTCTGATTTATCGACTTTTTTTTTGACTTTTAGGTCCTGCGCCGCGTCCTCGCCTCTTACACTTACGCGGTTTTCTTCCAAGAGATTTGGCTTTCCGGAGCGGCGCGTAACTGCTAGGGTCATAGCTTCGTCGCTAGTTTTTTCTTAATTCCTTCCCTCTCTTGTCCCCAATTCGTGGTTTTGCGCTGGGCCCCAGATGCGGCAGCCGGCGATGCGAGATCGTTTGTGTGGTTACCACTTGGCCCCTCTATTCCCGGCACGAGCCATTTTGTCTAGTCCCTTAGCCTCTTGGAGCCTGTTTTTTCTCTGTTCCACTTTTTCCTCTTTGGGCCCCCCCCATTGCTTGAACGTTTCCCCTTTTTTTCCCCACGAATGGACAGTCTAGGCCACAAGCGTACTGTTATCTAAACGTTGCGGAAATCCTACGCTCTTCCTCTGGTTGCAACAGTTCACGCATGGAAGTTGCTCCTTCGTGCCCACGGATGAAAGGTAGTGGGTCTCTGTATTCGCGAGTTGTGCGCCTGGTCATTGAAGGCGATACCCGGGGACATCTGCTTTGCCCTCATGCCTTTTTGTGAATTTCTTCCCGCGGGCGGCTTTTCTTAAATTGCAAAGATTCGCTTCTGCACCCCATTATCTGTGAAACGCGCTTGTTCCGGTTAGCTGATTTTCCCAGTCCCCTGGTTATTCCCCCTCTCCTGATTTTTTGAGTCTTTCCGTAGAGCCAGGGCGGCTGCGTTTTTTTCATGTTCCCCATTCGTGTCGCTGGTTCTCTTTTCGTTCTGATTATAGCCCCTCCATCCTCCTGCTTGTTCCGATCTAATTCCGAATTAAGTGTTGGTTCTTGCTCTTACCCCGATTTGACTATTTTGAAACGCTTTCCCCAGGTTCTTCTAGCCGCGGTTATAAATGCAGGTTTGAACCAGAGACCCGCACGGCTCCCTTCATACCCCCCGTTCGATCTAGTTTCAGATCAAATTAGAGCTTTGCTGATGTGACAATGAGTCTTGCTCCCCGTTTTATCGCTCTAATCAATGGGAATGTTGCAGGTTTCTCGATACCCCGATGAATCTGGCCGAGTTAATTGGATATCCTCCTGAATCCTTCATGACATTCCTAAACGGCCCCTTCGGACCGCAAGAGTTGAGGGATACTCTCCTCCTCTACTCAGTTGTTGTGTTTTGCTTTCACCACCCTCTGCTATTGTGCCTAGCCTTCCTGGGAGGATGCATGGCAGGAGGAAGTATGAATTCCCAGCTCCCGGCCCTAGTTGCCTCCCCGCCGCCTCTCAAACGTATACCTTTCCCCTTATCCCGTTATCTAACAAGGCCAACGCCAAAAGTTTCCGACCCCCAG
>Ga0179591_1219969_pt1 | contig 10243 bp, 12 predicted proteins | sample CZOMad2_1_08_16f_FD_182891 | JGI IMG/M metagenome (GOLD analysis project Ga0179591, IMG submission 182891) | Vadose zone soil fungal communities from Angelo Coast Range Reserve, California, USA - CZOMad2_1_08_16fungal (PacBio error correction) | ecosystem: Environmental > Terrestrial > Soil >... | reverse complement strand
ACGATTTCCAGCCGGTCCTTTAAGTTGCTTCTTATCCGTTCCCCACAATCTGGCCTCTTCTATACCAACAAGTATGTTTTTTCTTGAGAATGAATGGCATATTTTCCTAATATTCATCTTAAGACCCATTAGCTTGTGTCACTCTCACCAAAAGTACGTGCCCTTTGCCTGACCAGCTCTTCCATTCCCACCGTCAAGATTACAGTCCCCATTAGTATCCCTATAAACCCACCAATTCGCCTTTGATTTTTCCTACCCCTACAACGATTTTTCTGTTCTCCAAGTTCTCAGGTAGCAGTTTTCTTGAATACCCCCACTTACTTGTCATGTGGGAAACTTGAGGATTCATTGTCTGCCCTTCATCCGGGACTGCTTCTACTTTTTCTGCTGGCTAAGGGCTTCGGATTCTGGCGGGTACCCCGGGCCTCCTACCCCCTACCACGTCACACTTCACACTCTCAGCCAGGTCGGTTTGGCCCTCCGTTTAGAGCTGTCTCTTCCCCCTGACACTTTCGATTTTTTTTCCTACCTGTCCACCATCCAACCCGACTCCTATTTCCAGCCCCTTTTTGTCGCCTCTACGTCGTTGGTCCGTTGGTGTTTCGGCAGTCCGCGATTCGTCGTGCCCTGCCCCAACCTCGCATTGGGGACCTTTGCACTTCCCGTTCTCGATTGTGCTCATTTCTTTGAGAATGGACCACGTCTCCGCACTCCCCTCCTGATTTTGCACTAGCCCCTGAAATTTACGGCATTTCCTTTGGTTTTCTCCAAGGAAGGCAGACCTCTCCCGGAGGAAAATTCTAGATTCACCCTTGTTTAGATCAGTTCGCCCGGGCGTAGACCCAAAAAAACAACATCAATAACAGCCTCGGCACATGGCAGGATATCATGGGACCTTCCGATTTTCAATGTTTTTAGCGTATCGAAATTGAATGGAACCCCCTTCTGGTTGGTTGATGATCTTGGCTGGGCATGGCGTTCCTCTCCTCTTAACTACAGTCCCTGTACTGAGGGTTCTTGCAGTCCCAATAGGATTTTTTTTTCGTCCTTGGACTTCAGATGCCTCTCTAACCGATATTTTTTCATTTGAGCACTCCCTTCGGTTCCTCCCAATATGGTTTCTGACAAATTCCGTCAGAGCGTTCCCCCCCCCTCTGCCTTCCTCGATATGAGCCATTTCCCGGTCTGGTGAACACCTGGACATGTTCATTGGAAATAAATACCACGTTCTCAAAGTTTTTCCTATGTTTGAGGCACAATTACTTCCAGTTTCCCCGACCTGACCCTCTCCCTTTCCCGCCGAGTGTTTTTTTGGTGAGCCCTCTCTTTCGGCATCAGTGTGTCCCCCCATTAATTTAATTATCAACAAACAGTGCACCGTTAGGCCTTTTGTCTTTTTTTATTGATAGTTCCCTCTTCCCAGTTAGCGTTACAGACTTCGGTCCTAGTGAGTCCCTCTCCCAATCGCGACCTCCGCTCGTGGCGTATTTATTCTCGCTTCCCGGAAATTCCTACTCTTTGCTCACCGTCAATTCTCCTCATCGACGATCCCGTTGTAATTTCAAGGAAGCTCAGACAGCCTCCCTTGGATGGACAGTGTGGACCTTCTGACCCTCTTCACCAGTGTCTTTACGTGTTTCGGGTCCTTGCACTTCACTGATTCGGAATCCTTTGTTTTCCCTCCGCAAGCTCCTCCACAACCCCCCGTCGTCTCAATTTTCCTCTGCACTTATTATCGCCTACCTCTGTTCCACACAATCAAGTCCCCCTTGATATCGCCATTTGTTCTGCGTCGTCGTTTATTTTTTTCACCTCCCTTTCGTCAACTTATTACTCTAAGTTGAATGGTCTAGAATTGCCCATTTTGGTTTTTCCTTGCCTTCATTTCCAAAAACCCGCGATTTCCTCCCTTATTGGTGCTATAAGTTGGCAAATCAATTTCTGTGCTGAATTTGGCGCGCGTCCTTCTACTGCTCAGTGTACCGTACCACCTGCTCAAATGGACTTTCGTTGAACCCATTCTCTTCTCGTCTTGGAAAGATAACCGACCTATTTCCCGCCGACCCATGCTTGCACCTCAAGGGTCCCCCGATTGCATTTCAAGACTCAAATGTTTGTTTCCAAGCTCTCTTAACTCCACCCCTAAATAGACAGTCTCGAACAGGCTTTAACCAACCAACTTACTTTTGATTGTGGTTGGTTGTTGTTTTTTCATTTTTTCCTTTTTCAAGTCCCCCACCTACCTGTATCCAAACTCTTTATACTCCCTGAATGTGTCCTCAGTTGACAATTCCATCTCATATGCACCCCTCTTATTCCTCTCTTTCCGTGGTTGTATTTTAAACGTCGACTGCGACCCCTGAGTTAATTTGAATTCCTCCTCTCTTCGTTTCCCCTTCTTTCGAACTTTGTGGTTTTTCTTAATACTAAGAATAGCTATGTTGATGGTTCATTTTTGTGACTTCTTTACCTACTGGATTGAGATATTTCTCCATTGACCGTCCTGACTTCTACGTTTTATTAGACCCCTTCCATCGCCCTCGACTTCATGGTCAGCTTTTTTTCCCTTCTCTCATGACCTCTCTCATCCGATCCCCACCCTTGGTTCAATCCGTTCTCTGCAGCTGGCCAAGCGAGTCCTTTTGCGATTCAACTTGACCTCCTTTTCATGATCTCTTTTCTTGAATTCGCCCCATTATTTTTCTCCTTCCGCCGTGAGTTGGCCGGTAAAAACCTGCGTTTATGCTTTTTCCCCATTCGCCCCTTTTCTTTGCCCTTCTCTTTCCCACTCGCTCTTTTTTCATTTTATTTCCGCTACCACTTTAACATTTTTATTGTTTGGTTCCCTGTGTCAGAAACTCCCAGCCTTGTTACGTTCGCGGTCACGTTATCCGCGCCGATTCTCCAAATTCTCCCAACCCCTTTGCCAGGGGTTTGATGAATTTCCATTTTTTCCCTACCGTATTTAGTGTACAGAGGCTACTTGTTTGTTTTTTTCTTCACTTGTTTTCCACATAGACTTAAATCTCTTCATTCAGTGCCCTACACGATTGTTCCCCACCTCGATTCCGTGTTTCGGATCATGTCTTTTACCCTGCCCCCAAAAAAATGTGAACATTTCCTAAACCAAGGGACCATGTCTTCTTTTGTGTTCCAGCTGCAACCGCGTGCTTGTATCTTCCACTCAATCTAGCCCCGAGGGAACCCAACCCCCTTGTCACTCCTTCGGTCCCGCAATTTGGCTTCCCCCCCTTTTTTTTCCGGAGGCCTGCTCTAGCTCGTCGATTCCAGGCAAATAAACTTTCCCTCCCAACTGAATGTCAATCAACTTTTCACACCCCAATCTAATTCCATTTTGGTGAAAATGCCCGAATTTGAACCACTCCACTTACCTGCCTCTTGTTGATCCTATCTTAGTATACGGATGGGACTTTCCCCCCCCCCCATTGCTCGGCCTGTTCAACTTCTCCTTGCCACCTCGATCCGTCTGAGCACGAACTTGCCTTTCTTCAAATTATTTTTTTCTTGCCTTGACACGCGCTATCATTCTACTCTCCCCCAGCCATTTTTGCATCCCTTAATTTTTTAAGTAAGTGAGACGGACTTTCAGACGCACTCGGTGGTGCAGCCTGTTCTCTAGACTACAATCCTTTTTCCAGGTGAAGCGAATATGTGACTAACCACCTTTTGTGGTGATACCAGTTTTGTCATGTTCTCACTTCTTTTTCGGTGAGGGTGCCTTGTTCGGGACTTTCTATTCTCCAAACTTTTTTTATCAATCTTTTTGACCCCCAATTTCCCCGTTCCCAAGTTTCTCGGGTCTTCCCCCGTTGTCGGGAGACCCCTTCCAGTTTTTTTAGACAACACTTTCCGTAGTTCCTTCCCAACGGCTTATGAATTCTGCTAGGAAACTGTCTGTTCTCCCCTTTCCGTTTCACTATTCAATCCCGATCCCCAACAAGTTTCTTTTTTTGCCTACCTTTTTAACTTCACCTGTTTGGGCGTCCCCCTTTTTCCTTCTCCGCAAGTCAACCGTTCATACACTATCATTTTTGATTTTCCCCTTTAATGCATTGGTCAGCCTCTTAGGCATTGTTTCCTCCGCATCACGCCCCCCCCGGTACCGATTTTATGTGACCTCCCCCCGGTGAAAGCTCCCTCAGATATGAGGTAAAGTTTCCCTTTAAACATGTCTCGGTGATAAATTTCTGTCAGTTTTTACCACCTCCTTTTTTCGACTATGTAGCATTCGTTTTTTCTTCAACTCTTTTTTCTCCCCCCCCAAGCGCGGCACTCTTTCCTCCCCTCCTCGTTGTGGTTTTATTTTGCCTAAATCTTTATTTCTCCCCCTGATTTGACTCCCCGGGGTACATAGGAAGGATATTTTCCCTCTTTTACTTAAAGCCCTCCCCCCCCTTTCACGCTTTTTTCCCCCCGTGAACTCAAGCGGCTTCGCTTTTAGGGGTGATGTCATCGGTCCGTTTCTTTTCTCTTCCTCTCCTGCTGACCTGGACTTTATACCCTTGCGCTGTATTATGCACTTTTGTTGCGCGAGAATTCTCCCGAGGCCACGGTTTGTGATTTTCCTTTATATATCTTCCCCCCCTGCCCCTCTTTTGGCGGTATTTTCTCTTTTTTCACCCACGAACAGTTTAACCCTGAACTCAGGACTCGCGCCAAAATGTGCACCTTCTCATTTTGCCCTTTTTCCCCTGCCCCTGTTGACCTCTCCCATTACTTCGCCGACACGGGCATTCCCCACTAGACATGAGGGTTTTAAATTTTTTTCCACTACTTCGTAATTTCGCGGTATAATTTTGTCCCCACCCCTTCCAGCCACTGATTTTTAGACGTCCCTGTTAATCCCAATTTTTTTTTTGATAATCATTCGCTTCCGAACTAGCAGAGGTTCCCTTTTCTCCTCAGCTTTTTCCCTTTGTGATGAGGCCCTTGTCACAACATTTTTTTCCCACTTTGGGCGTAAGAATTTCATATCGCCAAGGCAGCCCCAACCTGGCACTCAGAATTTCCATGAAATTCGTCGTGCTCTTTTTCTTCTTTTTCTTTTCCTCCGTCTGTGTCGCAGATTCATTTGTTCCAAGTATTATTGCGTCGCCCGGATCGTCGATTAGGACACCCGCTACTTTGTAAGGCGGTGTGCACGTCTCTTCCTTTTATACCCAACCTTCTATTCTGTTTTTTTTAATTTCTTTTTGTTCGTTCTCCATGGATGTAGTACCATTCGGATCGACTTCCTCTTTGCTTGTCTTTTTCTCGGAGTGCCCTCAATGCTTGATTATTTTTTTCCCCCTGGGTGGGTTCCTACCTTTTCTTGCAAGATTTTCTTCTTTTTATACCACGTTTGGGGCAGACGCTGAACCACTTCCTCCCCCCCTTTCATGGGTTTAGTCCTTTTTCTCCCTCCCATTCCACCCTTATTTCGCTTGTTTGAACATTTTTCGCTCTCGGATGAGAGACGTTCGCCTCTGGGCCCCTTACCGCAAATCTCCCCTTCCCCTAAACCTGACCCTCATCCTTCTCTCCACATCTTTTGGTCCTCACTGGTTGTCCGTAGGATGGCTTCTACCTTTTTCTCTCTTTCCCACTTGGAGTTTTGCCTTTCTTCGACATGCCCGCCAAAACCAAGCCCCTCTTGCTTGGTCTTGCGCCCTAATTAAACCCACTATCTTCTCTTGGACCGAGAGTTAGCGAAAGTCCTTCTTTGATAGTCACTTAAAACACCCCCTTTCGGTCTTTTCCTTTTCAAGAAGACTGCTGTTGCGTTCTCCCCCCCCTCTTCCCCCTCTGTTTCTCTGGGATCGCGATAAGGTTCCTCGCTTTCCCAAACGCCCGGGCAGCCTTTTCTTTAGCCCACCACTTCTCCGTAACCCTTGTTTTTTTTCTCGCTGTAATTCCGTGCGACAGCGGACGAACCCTGCCTCCTTCGTACCTTCTCCCCAACCAGTGATACTGGTGCTTTTCCCCGTATTCGTTCCATACGTCAAGTTCCCTCCTTCCGTTTTCACTACCCACCATTCGGAAGGGGAACCGGACCTACCTATTTCGTACCTCCCCTTAAGGGTCGAAGTCTCTACCCCCTCCGCTTTACTCTCAGCTTTTTGTGGTCCATTAGGGGATGAGAATTTTTTCTTGGCCCCTTCTTTTTCCAATTTCCGATCTGAGATTTTTCTGCGGCCATTGCATGATTAGGGCGGGACCCTTGCAACAGTTCTACACAGACATAAATTCCCTTTCACTGGCAATGTCGGGGGTGTAGAAGTTCGAGAATTTTCCTTTCCCTTTTTATAAGGTATCAATCTATGTCTCGACCCCTTCTTTTTAACCCATAAACCTCTTTGATTAGGACTTCCATAGTGGTCTGCCAGTACTTGTTTTTCCTTTTACATTCTTGTTTTCTTCGTCATTCTGACGCTTTTCTTCTGTCAAGACAATTATGACTTGTGCACGGTAAATGACTGTATAGAAGGTTTTTGACCCCCCCTCTTACCGGTTGAGAAGACGCTCTACCCGACTCCCCTCAGAATGGCTTTTCCTACCCTCCCCAGCGAAAAGTGATCCTTGCCAAATTCGCTGGTTTTTTTCCAACAGGCAATTCCCTCCCTCTTCCCGGGCAACTTTCCTTCGACAGTAAATTTTCTCTCATTTCGATTGCGGGCCACCGACCAATAAACTTGTCTTCCCAATGCAGATATACGATGGTGACCCTCTTTGATTTTCCCCCAAGATTTCGTCGCTTCCCCCACCGTGCTCTGTTTTCTAAAATTTCGACCGTGGTGGTGGATAGTCCTATTACTGCTCTTCCGGCGAATCATTTCCCCCCGGTCGCAACGTTTCTTCACGAACCTTTCGTTAGGTTTTCGATTTCCATTTGCTGCGGCTGAGCTCTCGATTGCCGTTACTTTAGCCCCCTTAACGATCTCCTTGCCTTGATCATCCCTAGGACGTCAGGGCCAAGCAATATGGGGAAAATTCGTCCTTTTGCGGTCATGCGATTATCTTCTTCGCCCACTTGCACCCCTCTTCCCCTCTTGGGCAAGAGACTACTCCTTTCAACACGACACAAGATGCCATTGGTGTCAATCTTTTCTCGCCTTTTCCATTTAATTTTTACGACATTTCCTGATTATCCCCCTTTTATGTTAATAAGCTTTGTTGTTGAGATGATGACTTAGCGGTAGTACAATCGAATTTAATTTTCTTTCCCCCTTACCCTTCCTTGTTGTCTTCTCTTAATGGACACAAGACTCTTTTCAAGATTTATGTCCCTCCTTCATTCCCTCTATTACCCTTTCACAGTTGAACTGACTTTATTCTTTTTACCGGAACTGCCCCCTTTGTCAACTGGACCATCTTTTCTGGCACGCCGGTGTCAGCCAGTGACAGCCCTCGGAAGCAGTTTTTTTTCTTCTTTTTTTACAGTCCCCCCAGTTTCTTACTTAGTTTTTCAGCCCCCCTTCCCTGTCATTCGCCAAGATAGGTCTCCCTCCTTTTAAGATTATTTCCACCCCCCCATGTCCTTAATTAAAGATGAACTTTTTTGGACGAGCGAACTATGGTAAATCAAATCCTTAATTGATCCTTTCCCCATTTTGTTTTGGCCTTTTTCTTTTTTACTGTTAACCGACCCCTTTTTCGTGTTAGTCCTGCAGCTCACTTTTGACTCTAGGTTTCGCCTCATTCCTGTCGTATGGGTTATTAATTGTCGTTCATAAAAACCACAGCGATTGCCAGCCTCTCTTTTGTATCCCTTCTCGTACCATTCAATCTCTTACTTTTGGGCGCGCGCTTAAATTCTCCCAATCTCCCCCCCCCTTGTTACCTCCCCTTATATGCGTTTTCTCTGCACGATCCACTACTTGACTGGCTCTGTTTCATAGACTTCTACCCCCTCGTGACTTAAAAGATTCTTCTGTCAGACCCGCTTCCATTCCCCATACTCAATCTTTTCTTTGTGCCCCCATCTTTTATACTCGACCCCTCGAAAGTCATAAGCTACATCTCGAAACCCGCTTCTTCCCCCCCCCCCCCCCACAATGTTCTTTTCTGATTATTTCTCGTGTCTTTATGTTACCCCTCTTTGCCCTGTTCACCCTCCCCGCACCATCCCGGAGCATCCTCCACTGTTTCTAGGAAGCCAAAATCTCAAATATAGTTCTCCCTGCTTCTCCAGACCACCCCCGACCCTCCTCCTTTCCACCCATAAATATTCACCCCACACTCGATTTTCGTAAGTGCTTTTCACCCCCCCCCCCAAATTCTATTGCGACCTTATTTTGATGAATCCCCGTCCTCTTTTTAGTTCCTTCGCCAGGGGTGTTTTTTTCCTTTCCGATGCCATTGTTGTCGGTGTAGGTGGCCCTCTTGCGGCCGGTTATACTTCCCAGAATTTTATTGCATCACCCGTGATTCTATTCATTTTTCTCACCTTGCACATTTCCCTTTTCCCTGGTTAGGCATCTTTTTCTTTCTGGATTCCGGCGATTGGCACAGTTAATATGTCTCACGCTAAACATACGTTTTTTCTCCTCTGTCCCGGGCGATTTTTCTTCAACTTCGGTCCACTTCCCCAGCGAATCTTGCTTTGCTATGACTGTCCCCCTCAAATGGACCGTTGGACCCACACCACGTCCCTTTTCTTTCCTACCGCCCCCCTGATTTTCCGGCAAGGAAACCTTCTTGTGTTTTTATTCTGACTTCCCATAGCCTTCTCCTTTCTTCAGTTACTGTTCTCTCTTTTTTTCCTTGATGTCCGAAACAATACCACTTTTTATGATTGGGGTTTTTTCCCTTGCGGCCAATGTTTCCAGGTCAACCCCCCGCCCGTGGTCCACGTTATCCTGCTAACCTGATCACCGTGCCAGACCAGACTTTACCACATTTTTTCCCAAACAGGTTCCTGGTGATGAACTCGATTTTTCGACCTTTGTTCGTGATTTCTTTGTCCCCGTGTGGGCCTCGCGAAAATGCTCTTCCCTCCTAGAGAGCCATCCTTTCTTTCTTCCCCCCCAGAGCCGTTTGATTTCCGTGATTGTATGCTTACACCCTTCGCGAAAACCCGGGGAATTTACTTTCTAGCTGTTAAAGCGCTTAAAATAAGTCCCCTGTGTTATACATTAACGAATCTTGCGCCCCCCGAGGAAAACCCCCCTTGTTAAAACATCCGATTCCCGTGTCTACTTTTCCTCAATCCTGCATTCTGACAAAATCCCCCCCGAACCTTCTCCCTCTCCCGCTGTATTACGTTCGAATTCCTCCCCCCCATTTCTCCCCAATCAATATCCCGTTTCAAAGGCCCCCCTAAGACTTTTTTTTAAATTTTTCTACTTCCTTGCCCCCCTGAATTACCAGACGAATTGATGAGGTTGATCCATCTCCGCCTCTCCCCCCTCTCGGACTCCCCTCCTGAATCTTGCGACTCCTTCTTTCGCGAGGTAACATTTTTCCCGTTGATACAGCCCAGCAAGTCTTCGCCTTTTTTTCGGCAATTTTCTCACTTTTTCTTGAATCTTTGGGTCTTGACTCCTCTTTTTCGTATGTTATCTTTCCTCCCGCTTTTGAAGACATTAATTTTTCCGAGTGCGAATTCCTCCTTTTCTTTAGGCGTTATGACTAAATCTCCTCTTCTTCCTCCTCATGATGTCCCAGGTGTTTGAGTTTCCCAGGTGGCCTTTTTCGAAATGTTCTCCGGGTGTAGTTATCTCCTTTCTTTAGATTTCTCCCATCTTACTCGTTTTTAAATCCCCCTTCCCCATTATCTCGTTGTAAACACCAGTTCGGGCCCCCCCCTTACAGTGGTAGAGCCAAAAACTCCTTCCTTCCAAATCTGAGAAATTTCTTCCTTTTTGACTCCCCTTCCATCTTAAGTTTGTCGGTTGCCCCCCGCTCTCCTCCCTCCCGAAAAATCAAACAACTTTCCCCCTTTTTGCTAGACTATACCGGCCTTCCCCCCCTGGGTTCGACCTTTTTCGGTCTTTCTCCGCGCCTCCCCATTCATCCCTAACGCATCCTTCTTCCATTGATTGGTAAGATCCTTGCTTTTTCCGCCCTAATTGGACCGTGAAACCCCCTGGATTCCAGCGAGCCGATTTCGATGTTCTGCCTTTCAAGGGTTGAAGCTGTCACCCCGCTCGGTGATCCCTTTTTTTCCCACCACACACGTCACGACTTCGATATTGTCCTACTCCCTCGGAGCAATTCTTTTTCTCCCTCACGATTGCGGCAA
>Ga0179591_1171837_pt1 | contig 10243 bp, 8 predicted proteins | sample CZOMad2_1_08_16f_FD_182891 | JGI IMG/M metagenome (GOLD analysis project Ga0179591, IMG submission 182891) | Vadose zone soil fungal communities from Angelo Coast Range Reserve, California, USA - CZOMad2_1_08_16fungal (PacBio error correction) | ecosystem: Environmental > Terrestrial > Soil >... | reverse complement strand
GCTTGTCGTCTTTTCGCGACCTCTTCTCCGTTTTCAATCGTTTGGGCGCTTCTAATAGAGCAAGTGGACAAGTAGGGTCCCGTCCTATTTCTTCCTCTTCTGCGCTTTTCCAGCGACACTCAAGTAGGGATGGTATGATCCCTTCCCTTACAGCCCGTATGCCCCAGCCCTTTCCGACATCGGCCTCTCTACTTGCAGAGAAATGGTATGACCGTTCGAAAAGTCCCTCCGTCCGCTCCTCTCCTGCCGGACCCTCTCCGTAGTCCCGAGATGCATATGGAAGTTTCCTTTTTCTCCATCCTTTCCTTATCGACTCGAATTTACCCTCTCCTTCGAAGAATGACCTAATTTCCACTCCCCTCCACATATTTCATTGCATGATTCCCCCCCCCCCCCCCCATTTGGACTGGATTTGTTCCTTTAGGTTACCTCCCCTCCCACTGAACTCATTTTCCTTTTTGTATTGTTGGGAGGGGCTAGAGTCTTCCCTAGACTCTTCTTTTTCTCGATCTGGTGTGGGTAATACTTCCGCGTTTTCCTCTCTCTGCGCTTCCTTCTTCACCTTTATCTTTTCAAAGCGTCTCCACAGTCTGGCTGACGAGCGCGCTTTCGAGTTTTATGCATGCTTCCTTTCCCCCCTCTTCCTTTTCTACGGGTCTTCGGCAGGACCCTTGCAGGGCGTTCAGGGCCGTCTACGATTTCCCTCCTGCGGCCCTACTTTCTCCCTTTACCGGAACGGAACCTTTCACCCCCCCTTTTTTCTTTCGACATTTTTTTGGTCCTCCCTACCGATCAGCCCTTTGCCCGTGCTTTCATTAATGTTCCGATCTTTTTCCTTTCTCCCTTTGCAGTCCCCTCCCGAGTCAACTTGTTTCTTTAGTTGGAATAAATATGAGCTTTATTTCACCCAAAAAAATATGACCAATAGCCGCTTGCGTTAGGCTTACATTCCCCTCATCGTTCGTAATATGTAATCGCGCTTGCTCGCATTTCGCTTGCTTGCCTTGGCGGCCCGCCCTTTGTTTCACACCCCCTTTCCAATCATGCGGAATGAGCGCCACCCAGTATTGAATTCTCCCTTCCCCCTCCTCGCCTTTTCTCCCTTCCAAGTCGGCTCATTGTTGCCAGCCCATGGTCCGCCTTTTCCCCTGAGCGGACCGCGGCCACTCAGGTGTCACTTAGCTTTGGCCTGACAGTAAGCACTTTATTACGAGTCTCCATTATCGGAATTCTTTTTGGACGCCTCCTTCTACAGGGAGGAAGGGTCTCCTTCCGCGCCTCTCTCTTTCCAACCTTTTCGTTGAGTATGTTCCGGGATTTTGACACTTCCCCGCTGTTCTCCCCACGTCTTCCTGGAATGCCTAGAGGTTTTCCAGATCTTCTTCGATACTGCTTTGATCCCGACCGGAAACAAAGCCAGGAGAAAAGTCACCCCCTTTTCACCAATCCCTCCCTTTCAGAGAGCAGCCTGATAGCAGCGTACGTTCCTAGAGGAGATTCCTTGTACCCTTTGGGATTGGCCGTTCGTATCACGTTTCGTTTTTTTCCTCTTAACAAGAAGAACCAGTTGGCTACGTCGACTTTCCTCTCCCGATTCATCTTTCAGGCGCTCCCAGCTTTGCTTGTTTTTTTTCACTGGCGCTGACCCCGCCCCGTTTTGCATCTGGACAGATTGCATCTTTTAATCAGCCTTGTCTCCAACCTTCTTTCTTTCTTCTGCTTGCCCTCTTGTGTCGAACCAGCTTCTTCTACGTAAGTTTAGAAACATGCGCCCCCCCCTCCATTCTCCCCCCTTTCCCCCCATGGATCTGAGGACCAAGGGTGCGTGGTCCTCTCCTTTCTCTGACCTTTATTTTCATTATTGTAATAATCTCCAGTTTTTGTTTGAGTCTCTCCGATCGTCTCGCCCACTATTCGTCCACACTCACCTTCAGACAGTTCTGCACCGGATGATGGCGTTCCTTAATTTTTTTCCCCACCGCCGTCGGCGCCGCTTTAGACAGTCACTTCCGCCTGTTTTCCCCTGTCGGACTTTTCCCCCCATGAATCCCTCTCCAATAAAACGGAGTTGGTCATCGCTTTGTCCCTCCCCCTGCAAAAGCGTTTGCGCCTCTTTTTGGAGGCTTTGCGGGCTTCCAGTAGAAAAACCTTGTCGTCTGTCATCTGACCCCCGATTCTCCTTTTGCTTAAGATCCCATTTCCCAAACGTTTTGCCCCTTCAGCGTCCACTCTTACTCTTTTTTATTTACGGCTAGATTTTACAGACTCCAACCCTTTTGACATTTATTTTTTTTGGCGTACTGATGTTCTTTTGATAGCCTCCCATTTCACGTAGCGACACTATCTCGTAACAATGCTCTTCCTTCTTTCTCTCCCGGATTCTTTCTCCCCTCTGGTACTTTTTCCTTCCCCCCTCACCTCCCCCGCATGTTCTTTAAAATGAGCGGAGCGTACACTTCGACCCCCTTTTTTCTCCCGTTGATCTTTCCCAGCCTTAATTTCCAGACGGCTACTTCTTATTCACTGCCTCTCTTGGGCCCCTTTCCATTTACATCTTTTTAAGCGAAGAGTGCAGGATACCTGGAGACGTTTTTTTTTCCACCCCCTTGAGAAGCTGAACTGGGTCTTCTCGACTCACCCTTCAATTACTTCAGGCGCGACCTTGAAAATCCCATTTACTGCTTTCGCCAATTTTTTCCCCGCTGCCCTCCTCAGGGCTCCTTCTCCTGCTATCAATCCTTTTGCTCTGACCCTTTTCCCTCTTATCTCTTGACTTCTCCCCCCCTCCCGCTGGCTATTGTCTTTTTTTTTTTTTTGAATGAAATAAAGCTATATTGATTCCCCTACCTGTTTCCTCGTGGACGCTGCTTCTGCAAAAATTGGGCCCTGGAGGAACAGACCCCCCCCCCAATGTCCCCACGTCGATAGGCATAGGTTATTTGAGTTCCTTCCAGCGTCCCTTTCCCGCGCGTTTTCCTTTTCCCTTTTATTGTAAAGAGGAGACAGAAACCACTTCCAGCCACCCCAATCTTTAGGTTGAATTCGTTTGCATTTATTTTGACAGTCCCCCTCCCCCCTTTCTTCCTGACTCCTAGTATACGACTCTTTGATTGGATCCCCTCTCTCTTCACTCCTCCCCTTCCATCGGCGCAGGACCCTCTTTGCCTAACTCTTTTAAAGATCTTGCAACTTTTGCATCCTTTTTTCTGCGCTTCTTCTCCCCCGCGTGGCTTCTAAAGATCGCCACCCCAATGACTCCTTCCTTTCTTTTTTTAGCCCTCCCCCACCCCTTTCCGGCAATACCTTTGTCTCCCTTTTCTTTCCCCCCTTACGTTCCTGTCCATCGCAATCGATCTGCTGCCTGCAAATCTTTTCCCTTCTCAATTGCCACTACTATTTAAGGCCACGTTACTTTAAGGTCGAGCATTATGACATTGATCCCTCAGTAAATCTTTCGCTTTTAACGTTCTTTCCCGTCTATCCTCGGAGCGCCTGTTTGAAGATGGATCGTCCCCGCCGGCCCTCACTTTCCCCCACCTTGCTCGTCTTCTATCCGATACTCATTTCTTTCGTCTATTTTGACATCCTTTCGCGGTTATTTCTCTCCCTCCTTCCCTACCCCCGGCGTTTTAGCGATCCGCTCCTAAACAATATTTTCTCGTACCTTTTTTTTTTCTGTTCCCGTGATTCTCTCCCGTCTCAGGAAAGCTTCCCAAAACCTTGCTGACAGTATTTTCGCTTAGGTTACGCAGACTACACCCCTCCCTCGGATTTCCTTTTTATTCTCGCTTTATCTCCTTAAACAGACGATCCCCCTGCGATGTAAGTCGGTTGTTTTAGTAGACTCTCGTTTGCACCTCCTGAGCCCCCCGCCCCTAGGATAAAGAACGGTCTTTTCACGGGCCTCGTTCCCTTCTTGGGCTACGCGTGTTACGCGCTTTTCAGGCAGTACAACTCCCCTTTTTTTTTCATTGCGCTTCTTGAGTACGTTGACTTGTCCTTCCTCCTCAGCCCTTCTTCCTATTCCTTCCTACTCTCTTCTGCTGAATTAAATACTATCGCGTTCTGTCTTTCTCTTTTCACCGCCCATTTTTATTATTTTTCCTTCCGTTGATTCCTTGACTTCCTGACATATCAAATCGGTTGAGCCTCTTCTCGCCCCCTCCCCGTTCCCCTTTTTTCCTCTTCTTCCCCCCCCTCCCACCCCGATATCCTAATGGATTAACAGGTACATAGACCTTTCCCAGGCCAGCGCCCCCCGTTCCTGGGATCTCAACCTGGACGGACCCATCTTTTTCTGATCCCTTTTCTCTTAATCCAACGCAAGAGTGACACATCTTTTGCCCTAGTTATTCGTTCTTCTTCTCGAAATGTCAGAAGGAGTCCGATCTCCCTTTTTCTAGCCAGCCGGCCCTACCGTTCGCCCCCCCTCTGACATCTTAAGACGATAGGGGGCAAATTGGGCATCCTTGTCCCCTTTTCCCCCAATGTCATCGTCAAAGTCATTACTTTCTTCGCCGAACCTCTCTTCTTCATCCCTCGCCGTTTTTTTTTTTTCGATTTACCCTTTCTGCTTTTACGCTGAATTGTTAGAGGATCAAATTATGACCCTGCCTCCCCTTTCGGTCCTATCTCTGCAGGTCTAGATGACTGTCAGATTCCGGTGCCTTCCGCTTCGATCGAGGGACGCGGCTTCCCCATTCCAGAAAAATATGATACTCTGTTAAAGGTGATTTCGCGCTTGGATTTCCTGCGTCCCCTGCCCCCCCCCACTCCGACATCAGAGGACTCCGTTTTGGTTGTATTTCCCCTGCTTCTGCCCTTTCGATTTTGTATAGAAAGAGAAGAAATAGAGGTTAGATTTTTCCCTCTTTCCTTTCTCCCTTCGTTTTCGCTAATCCGCGGGCCTATTATTGAGATTCCGGTACCCCCCTTCTAACCTCCCTCCGCTTTCCCATACTGTTTATTTTCATCCGGAAAGGGCGCACCCATATTCCTTGCAGCAGCGGTAAATTGTCTGCTTTTTCCCCCGATTTCGAGGAAACTTTCCCCAGTCTACCCGGAAACTTTTGCGATTTTTCTGATTAATTCTCTCTCTCCGCGTCCCCTCAGACTTCACTTGCCAAGTGACAACCTTGACAGTCCCCCTTTCCGTCCTTGCTGTTTCCTATACTATGTTGGCTAGAGATACTCCCCAACCCATCTTACCTCTCTTTCCGTGCATTTCTCGATCGAGATATCTCCCCCTTCCCTTTCCCGCTTCTTGGGATCTTTGTCGATCTGAATACGTCCTCCAAGGTTGATCGTGGTTCTTTCTCGTATCCCCGCCCGTGACAGTTTCTCTCCCTAGTTTGATGCGAGGATCGACAACGCCGTCTTGACCCTCTTTTTTTTTCCGGCTGCCCCCCTCCAGTGCGGCATCCCACCCCTCCCCTTGTGAAATCGGATGGTTTCCGGCCTAGCAAGGGATTATGACCGTCGCCAGCAACTATTTCCCCTCCTTCCTCGGTTTTTCACACGCTCCCTTCGTTTTTGCCTTTTTCTTTCATCTTGCGCTAGAGAAGGTCATCGAATTTCGTTCTTACCCCCTCCCATTGTCCTCCTCAGACCTAATGTCGCCTCAATTTTCAGCCCTGCTCGTTTTCCTCTTCCCAGGCCGTAAGGATATCCTCACTTTAAACCTTTTTCCCCTCTTCTGCTTGTTCTTGCATGAATGGTAGAGCGTCATTGTCCTAGGTATCAGATGGGTAACTAAGGCCTTTTCTCGCTTTTCTCTGCTTCCCAGAGGTAAAAGATCTTGACACTTCTTCCCCTTTTGGATTTCGGCTTCTCTTAGAGGCGATTATGCCGCTCTCCAAGACTTCCTCGGTATCGCTGTCTTGCTGCCCCTTGCGGCTTTTCCTGAAGCAAGAGATTTCCTTCCGGCCAACCTGCACTCTTTGTTTCTGTCGGTTTTGAAACGTCTTCCAACCCACTCTCCTGACCTTTTGGAGCCAACTCAAAAGACCTTTTACGGCCTTCTTTAAGGCAAGGCGATCTTATCCCTTGCGCCCACCATTTTGACTCCCTCCGCGTGTCAAACCTTTTTCTCTCATTAGGAAATCAATCTAGCTATTTCAACACACCCTCTCCCCCCCCCCCTCTCCCTTGACAGTCCTTCTTTTTTGGATTTGATTCCAGTTCGTTCCGCTTTCTCGCGCTGACCTATTGTTTTCTTCTTCTCCTTAGTCCTTAGTTTTCTGTTGCAATCCCTTCGAGCAATTAATGGGAATGGAGCGCAGTACTTTCCTTGACTTTTCTTTCTGTATTCCCCATTCCAACCTTTTATTTCTCCTTGTGGACAGACTGGTCAGACGTATCCCCCCCACGCCGGGACCTGCAGCTGCGCTGGCCCGCAGGTTTCAATTGCACGATGTATTCTCCCTTCCGCCTCCTTTTTCGCTGTCACGGAATTGCAGGTCTTTTCCGTATTTTTCCCTGTTCCCAAGTCGTTAAGTGTTATATTTCTGTGACTTTTTGCTTCTGACGCCCACCCAATTTTCTTTGTGAGTCAGTTCGAAAGACCCCTTTCCCCCCCTTCTGTCGCGCTGGCCCCTCGCAGATCATGTGGACGATATTCGTGCTTCTTTCTTTCATCCTCCCCCAGGTCACATGTAAAATCAAGCGGAAAATAGTTGTCAGGCATCGCGCGTCCGATTCCCCTTCTTTCCCTAGGCTTCCTACGTCCCTTGTGGTGTCAGTTAGATAAAGCGGTAGCTTTTCTTGTCTTTTTCTTTCCCCTCCGAACACGGTCGTTCTACCTCTCCCGTGCCCTCTCCCCCCTCGCACTTTTTGTTTTCCGTTTTAAACGCTTTTTATTTGGGCGGGAACTAGCGACTTCCCACTTTGTCCTGTTCTCTTCCGCTCCTTTCTCCTTTTTGGCTCCCCCCCACATCTGTCAAGGGGACGCTTGTAGAACTACTTGCCTTTTTGTCCCCACTGAAGCACACCACTTCTCGTTCCAGGCTGTCCTTACCCCGGGGGCTTTTCCCCTTCGGCTCTTTTTCTCCTATATGTATATTATATTTTCATCATCCTCCTTGTTTTTTTTGTGAGACTCATTCCTCTCGGATTAGAGAAGAATTCTCCACCCAAGCCCCCTTTTCCTTTCAGTCTTCACGTCTTTGCTTTATGGCGTCGCTTTTGCGACCCGACGTGCGAGCCAGATTAGAAACTCTCCCTTCCTTTTCCCCCCTTTTCTCCCTTTTATAGAACCACAATGTAACTATCCCCAGCCCGCACGATATTTGGGATTAGAAGAGTTGACACGACCAAGCACCAATTTTTTGATGCCTCACCCTGTCTATCTGTCCCATGCTTTTCCCCTTGGGCGACTTATAGCCACTTGTAGTATTTGTTCCTCTCCCCCCTGGCCAGCTACCGTTGTGATTTATCATTAATCCCCCCCAAACTGTTCCTTTATCATCTTCCCTCGGTTCTCTGCGATAGGAGGAGAGATTTTCCGCCAGCAATATTTCCCTTCTTTCCTTGGCGACCTGATGGCGTGACAAGGCTTAGCCGAAGCCCTAGCGTAACCCCTTCTCTGTCACTTTCACTTTCGTAGATATAAGTGTAGACCAATAGGGCTTTTTCCGTCATCACTCGTGACTGTTGTATCAGACTAAAGGTCGCTGGTTGGACCCACCTGCCCTCCCTTGATTCTCAGCTCCCGTCCCCTTGCCCCCCCCTTTTCTCTGCCGCTAGATAAAGAGGATTTAGGGAAATCAAGTCCCCCCCCCCTGCGGTTCCAGTGCGACGTAGCAGGTCAGCGACCGTCTTTTCAACCACAATTTCCCCTGATTTTCTCTTAGACGAAATTTCATTCCATCAGCGGCCCTCCCCTTTCTCCTCCCCCCCTTTCCCCTTTTTTTTCAGCGGCCTCCTCGTCGATCGCCTCTCTCCTCCGCTTCCTCTGTCGACATCCCGTCTCATAGGCTTTCTACCCAATAATAAAGAAGCCGTAGGATACTTTTTTCCTTGTTTTTTTAAATAACGATATATTTTATGCAGTCCTTCGAGACTAGGTTTGACGATGCTTTCCCCCCCAAAAAGGGCTCTCCATCTTCCCCACAGATTTTATTAAAAGCGCTTGCCTCTCTCTTCTAGGTAGTTTTCCTCCAGTCCTTTCCCCCCCTCGTTCTGTTTTTTCTCTCCCTGTTAATTGCCGTGTACTTTTTTTTCATTTTGAACCCCATCTGCCTTTTTTCGGTCGGCAGGATCCCTTTTTTTTTTTCCCCGCCGAAATTTGCTGCGAAGCCTCTTGTCGCGTTACCCGGTCGGTTTATCCTCTTCCTCAATCCCGCTGAAATTTTTTTTCTCCGTTGGCCTCTGTCCGCTGAATGTTCCGCTTTTGAAATAATTGGCCTCGAAGTAGACTTTTTGCTTTTTCCCTTTTTTTCGTTGCCCCGTATTTCCCCGAGCGCTACCATCCCGTTTAGATCTTAGGCGAGACCCTCACCCCCCCTTTTGCCACCCTTTGCGAAATTAGGATATCAGTAAGGATTTCCCCCATCGCCGCCTTGAATTCTTTTTGCAGGAGAACAGGAAAGAGGCAGGATTCTTCTTTTTTTAAATTCCCCTTCTATAAAGGAGATTTTCCGGGTACACTCCCTTACATACTAGCCTTCAGTGACAACTCCTTTCGTTTACGTTTTACGAGAATTTCGATGATGGACCTATTCTTTTACAGTTAGACGTTACTCTCAACTTTCCCCAGGCTCCAGACCCCCCTTTTTTCAGTTTATTTGTGCTTTTGACGCAACTGGCTCCAGTTATGCCTGTTGCAGGACCCCTTGCTTTTTCCCTCCCAGGATTAGACCAGAGGATAGGAAGCTTTCCCTCTGCTCTTTTCCATCCCCCACTCCAGCCTGGAAAGCCTCCTTCCCTTGACTTTCCCCCCCCTACGCTAGTGTAAAGATTCTACCACAGAATCTTCCTGGTAATATTTAGATTTGCTTATGACCTGCACAGGACCATAAAACTTTGCTGTGTATTACCGGGTTTGAGTCTCCCCCCTCTCCCCCGTCTATTTTTCGACAGAAAAGAGGCGTATACCGCCGCGTCGTGGACACTGGGCCATTTATCTGACTTTTCTTCTTCCGGAGCAACCCTCTTTATCCCTCACATCGCCCCCCAAGGCGTTTCTGCTCTTGAGTCCCCTTCTGTTTCCCTCTTCTTCCACGAAGCGTGGATTGATAAAGACAGACGATCTTCAGGCTTTGACTATTGCGCCTCCCTCCGTTCCGGGAGCCCTCCAATGTAATCCTTTTTGCCCCGCGTTTCGTAGATGGTACTGCATCTCCAATCTGACGGAGAGGACGCTTAGCTCCAAGACCTCGAAGGTGCCTTGTCCCCCCCCTCCATCGAGCTCCGGTTCCCTTGCCGATAAATGAAGGCAATCTCACAAATTTGCACTTTTTCCCCAACCTCCTGGAATCTTGTTATGATTTGCTTGGGTCCCTGTCTACCCCCCCCTCCTGCCCCTCCCCGTTTCCCTGCTTTATAATAGTTATGATTGTGCCACTTTTTCTTCCTTCTGCTATTTTCTGAACTCCGTACTCCCTGAAATCGAACCCCTGCTCGTCCCTCCTCTCTCTTCCGACTCCTTTTCTTCCCCCCCTTTGGCAGCCGTGAACGCCCACAAGGAGCGTCAACGCCTACCCGGACTCGCCCGTCACGAGCGACTTCGCTCCCCTCCGGTTTTTTGATTATCTGCTCTTTTCCTTTGATTTCCTGCGTTTGAACGTATTTCCATTGTTTTAGAGTTTCCACCCCGGCCTGACCCCCCAGGCCTACCGATCTTCTTCCCTCTCTCCTTTTATTTTTTCTTTGACTTTTTTCTTTTTAGAGTGTAAGGATGATATTTCTCCCAAGAGACGTTCATATCAGGCTTTTTGCAAGTTCTCCCCTCTGATCCGCGTTCTCCCGGTTGCACGCTTTGTCTTTTCTTTTAGTACTGACTCCCCAGTCAAATAATTCATCCAGAGGGAAGGAAGTTGGGGTGTGAGTCCGCCCTTCCCCGTCTGGTACCTCAGTTCGATCCCTTGTGATCCGTCTCCCGCCCCCTCTTGTTATTTTCAACGAGACGCCTTGTAGCACCTTTTTGTTGCGCTCCCTCTCGCTTCGTTTTCAGATGGCTTGATTCCCATCTCCGATCCGTCCCGCTTTCATTCAGATTTCAGTTCTCAGGAACGGTTCTCAGCCC
>Ga0179591_1508960_pt1 | contig 10244 bp, 9 predicted proteins | sample CZOMad2_1_08_16f_FD_182891 | JGI IMG/M metagenome (GOLD analysis project Ga0179591, IMG submission 182891) | Vadose zone soil fungal communities from Angelo Coast Range Reserve, California, USA - CZOMad2_1_08_16fungal (PacBio error correction) | ecosystem: Environmental > Terrestrial > Soil >... | reverse complement strand
CTCGCGCTTGGCGTGAGAGCGATATCGTATTCTAGTCTAACCCCCCCTGCTTAACGCGTGCTACTCCTGCAACTGTTCCTTGCAATCACCGCGTGCACGCTCTAGAATCATGTGCGCCCCAGACAGAGCAGTCCGCCAACTAGCAGACCTGTAGTCGCATTCGTCCACTGTGCAGAATTGCGCCACGACCATCGCCCCATACTTGTTCGCACCTCAGTGTTCCGCGGCCTGGAACCAGATTTCACATTCGCACTACAGTCATGGCCCACTCTCTCACGGCCAACCCCTCGCCGTGTCAAACCGCGGAGTCGCTCCCCCTGCTCTATGCTGGTATTCGCTAGCGGCCACTGACGCCCCCCCCCTAGCGAGGCAGCGACGATGCTATCGCCCTTTGCACGACTAGGCAGTCTCGCGCTCAACAGTCCGGGGCCATGCTCATTCTGATCACTATCGCTGTAGAGCCGTGTGTCCGAGTTCGGAGCCTACTGCACTCGATAGCCGCCGCGACGAACTCTGATAAGACCGCCACCGAGCGCCGGCATTCTCCTCGCAAGCCCCGCAACAGTCATGCCGCGCCCATACTGGAGCGTACGACATGTGTCGAGCCTGGACAGAGTGTCGCGGCAAAATCAACAGCCGCCTGCCGATGACGATCTCAGATGACTAGAGCCGCGTTACGAGCTAAGGAAAATGCGCGCTGGTGCAGGACCGCTTAGAAGGCTCCAGAATGATGTCCCCCGAGTCGGAAGTACTGACGATTCGACGCTGGCCAAAGCGAAGCCCGTAGACTCCTATATGTGACCCATGACCTCACTAATGCCCAGATCGCGTCCTGGAGCGTTCTGACCCGAACGGCGGACGCACCAGTCGCCTGCGCGGATACTTGAACGCCGCACTCCACGTGTCAAGACCTCGGGGCGACTCGCCACTCGATCTCAGAAGCCATGACTGGCACGCGCTCCCCCCCCCCCCCCCCCCCCTCCCCCCCGCCTTCGCCATGTGAACGCGCCGTCATGTGCGCCTCATCCGTCCTAATTGACAGCCTCCAGTGCATAGCGGCTCGCAAGTAAGTCGACGCACTGCTAACGTCGAGCGCGAGACGAGCGAATCCGGAGCACGGCATTACGACGTCGACAGCCAGTTCCATCGACTTACATCAGAGCCAATATGGGCGGATCGATGCCGCATAGCGCCAGCCAATACGGCCTCAGCGCGGGCGGCTGCCAACCTCGATTAGCAGCGCAGCACCCGCGTGCAAGCCGACAGCTGGCACACGACGCCGTACTGCACCACCGGCCCTAGTCGACCCGAAGCAGACCTGTTGCACATGGAGAAAGACGCGACGGCTGGCCGAGGCGACGATCTCGGCTACTACGTCGACGCGGCTCCGCAGCAGACGATGCCGACAGCGGTCTATTGCACGCGAGCGACCCCGCTATTCGGCCCAGGAGCGCTTTTCCCTCACCGCTGCTGGGCCGAGAGATGCTCGAAGTATTCGATCCACGAGCGGCAGACAAAGCATTGCCTAGCTCTAAACTCAGAACCGGTGGAGATCTGATCGCATATTGCTACTGTACGCACGTTCGTGCAGTCTGCTGAATGCGCACCCATCAAGAGTAGACAGAGCGGTCCTATGATCGGCCATGCTCGCAGTGGGTGCAATATGGCGCGATGCCTATGACATATCGACCAGTGTCCGCATTCGCCTGCTCGGTACGATGAGCGCGCCCAGCGCTCCTGCATGCCTCAGCGCATTTCCAGCATGCGCCTACGGTACTTCCATAACTCGACCGTAGGATATACCGCGTAAGGTGCCTCCTAATCTATTTCGTTTCGCTATAATGTTTACGGCTACCACTATGGCATGCCTCTATGTGGGCACGATCTCATTGAGTGCGGGGCAAAGTCCAGAGAGAGGCGCCGATCTAGTATACTACTTGAGCCAGCCGTCTGCTAGTCGACCAGGACCCGGCCTATGTGGTAAGTGTTCTACTAGCAGCAATGTCAGTCCATATTAACGATCAGACCACGTGTAGTGTGTGGACAGTATTCGCTTATTACGTCTGTTCGCCAAGACCGAGTCACCGCGGTCCACTTGCGCCCCGCTTGTCGCGAGCGGCATTGCACGGAAGCACTACGCGCCCAGCTGATTCTCCCCGAAGTTAGCGGATCGCGTGGACGCTGCTGCCCATGTGGAGTCTGAAACATGATCGGCCGCGCCAGTGCCGCCGCCTTGTCGCAGGCAGAAGGAGCCCTACTGATAGCTCCTTGATCGGGACGTCGACCGCTCATCGCGATTCGATGGCAGCTGCAGCGCGCAGGACCGGCAGCCAGGTAATCGAGTCGACCCGGCACGCGAGTGTCTTTATTTTGCCGCCTCCCCCCCCACTATGCTCTGGCCGAGGGTCACTACAGCGCGGTCGCTCCCAGTCTCATGGTAAACTGCACTTGCCTACGCGTGTCCCGGAACGAGTGCCTCGACTGCACTGCCTCGTCTATCTTAGGCGCGGCGCTCTGAACAAATCAACTGTAGGGCTTGACTAGATGTGAGCCTCCGCGAGGCTCGGATTGCTGCATGTGCGCGGCCTGGGAAATGCCCGAGAGCAGTGAATGAGCACCCGTGCCTACGTTGCCCGCGACGGTACTCGGGGAGCCACACAGCCTTGCGCTCAGCGCGCAACAACCTCGACAGTCATCGCCATCTCTTCGCTCGCACGTCATCGAGACGCTCGACCCGCAAGATGACGTGCGTGCCGCCTGAGCCCGTCTGCCTAGTCTGAGCCGCCCTGAGCTCACCGCAATTTCCCTGGCGGTGAATACCGTCGGCGACCTCGTCAGACCTTGTGCGGTCTTCCAGCCAGCGATAGCACCGTCTATCAGGAGCGGATTTTTTTGTTGCCGCCCTACTCAATCTGCACTGACAGACGAATTGCCACGGTTACGCATCGAAGCTCTGCATCCCTTGCATGCCTACTCGAGATGCAGGCACGGACTGAGTCGTCGGACGCCCACGATTCCAGTAGCACACCTAGGCTACTCGAAAATAACGACTGGGCGCGACCGTTGTCTTGCGAGCTCTCCATGACCGCAGGTCTCGAGAGCTCATCGGTGTGCTAAGAGATCACGCGCCGTCGCGCAACGGCGGCATCGCATAGTTCTAGCGTCCCGACATAGAGGAACAGGAGACGTAAGAATCACCCCCGTCACAAAAGCATCGAGGTGCCCTCCGTAGAGTCATCGTGGCCCGCGACGTGTCGCGCGGCCAAGCGCAATCGCCAAAGTCAGCTAGCCGCCTGACCCGCTGCGATGGCTTTGCGCACACGATAGCGGCGTGCAACGCGGACAGCGTTCCTGAAAGCCGCATTAGCCAGCACGCCGGTAGAAGCGCACCCCTGTGGCTTATATAGTTACAGCTCAGCGTAGGGACCCGAAGGACGCCATCCTGAATAGTCCCACATCGCATAAGGACCGCAGCCTGGGCATGTCACTGCAGGATTACTATGTGCATCGGCAGTCGCCGGACCCTTTTCAATGATCACCGTCTCACTACGCCCGCATCTAAATATGACGAACATATTGTCTTGACGTGCCTCTGTCTGCTTCGTCGTGCATGATGATGGCAGACATCGAGGCCCCAGGCTCACACTCTGGCTCCCCTCCCCGTCCCAGCTTCACTACATGACTGCTGGTTGTGTATACCGGCTCAGTAGGACGGATATAAATTCGAAAATGGCGGCTAAACGCGGATTCCGATTCCGATCCGGCGAGAAGAGAAGAGAAGTATGAATCGTAGCACAGAATACGTTAATCACCTTGTATCGATCCCGTCAGACGACATGAGAATTCTGCAGTGAATTCGCACGCTCGCCTGAAGCTTGACGCGTTCGTCTACGCTGCTGCGGCCAACGGAGCCCACAGCATATCCCCCCTGTCCACCCCTTCAACGGACGCACGTGCGAGAAGCTAGCAGAGAGGCTTTGCTCAGTCCGCCGATGAAACCGAGCTACAGCGACCGAAGCTCGTCGAGGTACGGCGGACGGCCGCTGCGATGCGACTACTGGGACTCGGCCGGCTGACGCCCTCGACTGTAGTGCGCTCTGCCTACGGTTTTCCCGGAGCTGCCCCGCCATGCGGTCAGTCAGCGAAGCCGCGCCATTGCTCGATCTGCGGCCCTTTCGTGACTTGACGCCCCGAGCGTCGGCGCTGCCCCTGCGGCGCCCTCGTCACCTACCTGCACTATTGCGCAGTGGGCTTCAAGAGGACGACTGTGAGAAGCCGTAGCCGACATTCACCGTCGGTGTAGAGCGGCGGGCCGATGGCCCTCCACGATCGTTCATTACATAGCTGCACGATGAGCGCGCGATTGGCGAAGGCCGCCGCACATGCAGCGCTCCCCGCTGCAACTGGCTGCATGTAACTAAGCTCGACCTGCTGCTAAGTCTCGAGATACTTCGGAATGGCGAGCTAGCCCTCGCCCGAGTTCGTGGCATCAGCTCGCGCTGTCGCCTGCCGCCATATCATGCTGCAGGCTCCTAAAGCCGAATGGCCGCGCACACTTTGCAGCCCGTCCGCATTGACATTTGGCTGTCGTCTAACGTCTTACTGCACTCCTAAGCGAGGAGCCCGCATTGCTATCACTTCTGCCCTGTAGCCCCCGATCCAGTCACGCACCCGCGCCATTCACGATGAGCCGACTCATTGCTTCGAAGCTTCCCAGGCCAGTCAGAGCGCAGCCGGCCTGCGGCTGATTGTCGCCTCGATCACGCGCGGCACTGTCCAAAGGCATGCTGTTGGACGACGATGCCATCATGCCGGACGCTTCTAGCGCGTCCCAAATAAGTCGAAGGATCGAGTCGTCATCGACGGATGTGAGGCAATCGCGAGAAATATCCTCGTCGAGCCGTCCCCCCCCGGCGGTCCCACCCAACGGGGCCGTGCGCTCTACGATAAGATCGGATTTGTAAATCTTACGACGGCAAGGTGACAAGATTCGACATGGCGTCGTCTACTACAAGGTACACTGCAGACTGGCACGGAGCCTGCGGGATCCCGACAAGTTTGTGAGATTCTGTATTGTCATTAATTGCAGCCGACCGCCTGTAGCCGAACGATCGCAGTTCAGCTCCTCATCGCCACTAGTGCCCCGCGATTCAAGACGACTGGATTGCCATCGGGAGTGATGAGACACGAAGCCGATCAGACGATCAAATACAACCGTTTTTCGCGCCGCCTTCCTCGCTCCTGCGGCGAGCCGCCATGTAGGCAATACCAGTGTGAGTCAGGTATGTCAGCCAGTACGGCTCATTTCTCCTAGACGGTCTTGACCGGGCACTAAGGATCAGTGCGTGGCCCGCTCAGAATTGCCACCATGAGCGCGTACTCAGGCATTCTTGATGCTACTCTCCATCCCTTTGCCCCGTTCTTGACTTTTCAGCACTCACTATGGCATCACTCGTACTGCGTTCGCTGGTGAGGAACGATTCGCGAGATCAGCATAGATACTACCTCGCATCGAGGGCGACTACTCAGTTGAGGCTCGACAACGCCGTGAGAACAGAAGGCGAAACAGTGTAGGCTCGGCATGCGCATCGGTCGCTCAATGTGCGTGCGCGCCTCAGCACACGTCATTCTTGCCAGTGCGCATCCTGATAGCCCCCGAGAGCTCTGCAGCCTGGCTGCTGCCGCCTAGACCGGTGTTAATCAACACATTCCACAAGCGGGCCGGCCCCAGGACGTAACACCCCCGTACGGCCCCCCCCCCGCTGACTAGGCGGCCCAGCTTATCCAGCAACTTTTTCTCCAAATACGCCTGCGCCAATCGCGTCGAGTTCATATTCCATGTCAGGCATGCCGAAGCGTGCCGAGCATACCGAATGTGTCCACTGCGAACACGTCAGTGTCCGCCGAAGAGGTCATGAAATGATATCGGCGGGACCTTTCACCGGCGTCCAGAGGATATCGCTTAATGATCCCTCTTAGACCGGGAGGAAGCTCATATCACGAGGGATGTTACTCAACGTCTAAGCTTCATCGTGTCTCCTGCCGATGCCACGTGGTTCTGCGCCTATTTTATGAGGCCCGCATCCCCGGCTCGACGAGTCTAGCTGGTCGCTCGAGCCGCTTAAGGCGCTTACGCCGACCAGTCGCCGACACGGCAGGTATTCGGGAGAGTCGAGGTCGCGCTTCGATAGCGAAATGGACCCCCCCGGAAAGAAAGGCCCCCCCCCGCCCTGTGACTAGATGGCACCACCAGCCATATGATCGAGCGTCCCGCGAATCGCGCCTCGTCGTCAGAATAAGTTCACTCTGTAGACCTCCTACTCCTCGTTGTAAGGTGATGGTCAGAGGACGAAATATGGCCGCCAGCAGGCCATCGATCTCTTTTATGAACCGAGCACCCGAGAAGTACGCTGCGAATCTGTTGACCTGATCGCTGTAGATCTGCCCCCCCGTACCAGGCGGCGAGTCTATGCAGCGCTACCCTTCTTTCCTCTCTTTGCATGCCTTCAGAGGAGTCCGCGACGCGGCCTCGATCTATCTTGAAGTCTCGAGGAATGCACGATGCTTTGAGAATAGATGCTGCGCAACTGCTCATGCGACTCGTTCCGATCTCTCGCCCCCCTCCTTTGCCTATCGTCGTCCGCTTGGTAGCTTTCGCCAACTAACGAGCTGGTGGTCGTATGTGCTCTTGCCAGGCCTGGACCGCCTAGCCTCTCCGCGTAACTAAGCACGCGCCCTGCGCCGTGAAGGAGACGGAGTACGTGCAGAAAACGGCGCGCCGGCGGACCCGACCACGGCGCCCGCCGCGGCGCGGGCGGCGGTGGATACGGCCCCCCCCGCAGCCCCATGACCACTCCATGTGGTCACCCGCGGGGAAGATACGCGCACAACTTGAATGCAGGCCGATTGAATCGGCGTGCGAACGCCGCGCGAGGCAGTTCGCTCCATCGCGCCACCCGCCCGACGACGCCCGCGGGTAACGTGCCGCATGCGCTCACGACTCTAGCTAGTTGTCGAGACTGTGTCTGTGTAAGTCCGGAGAGCGATGCGCTCCGGCCCGTCGCCATCTCATGGAGACGACTAGACGGTGTGTCGTGCGCGTGAGCGGCACCCTGCGAATTCTAGTAGGCTGCGCTCCCGGAGATGCGGATGGCGGGGCATCGGCAATCCTCAGCAGCGACCATCCATCTGCCCGAGTCGTCGCCGTGCAGAAACTGCCGATCGCACCTCACCGGCTCACGTGTACCGAACGTGACATTACCGTCAATGCCCGAGCCTTCAGTATCTACGCCGTATCGGCGAGTAAGACGGTCCTCATGCCGACGATGTCATTCGTATCCGACGACACCATGCAACGCCCGAAACACCGCAGCCCTACGTATTGGATACCAGTACGGATGGCGCGGACTCGCCGCGCGTGCCGATCCTGCTTCGTAGAAGGCACGGCCCCTGTGCCGGCCTGCCAGCCCTCAAGCAACGGTATATGTGGACATCGTGACCCGCACGTTCACTGCAATTGTACGCCCGCCTTCACGTCGCTAGTCCAGCCCAGTGTCGCATCTGATTAGAACCGCAAGACGCATACGTGTCACTTCGACGTCCGCTTTGGCCAGCCGAATGACTCGTTACTAACGGCAGCCTAGTCGCCAACCCTTCGCCCGCAGCGCTGGCTCACATAGAGCTGCCGACCTGCATGATTGACGCGACTGCATCGTACGGTTCCGCCATTCAGCCCTCATTCCGGACGTACGGAACTAGTGCCGTCCAGAGCATCTACTGTCGACCGAGACGTGGCAGCCGGATCTGATAGCCCTTGCGCACTAGCCGCCGGCGGCGAGGCCCTCGGCTTCACGCTGACCTCCACACGGAAGAGCCATGGCCAAAGCTCGTATGTCCGCAGCGCGCACGCGAGTATCAAAATCATGCGTCGAGCGGCCGTACGCTACGCGGGATGAGCCGCCCCTCGCCTACAGAGCGTACACCGCCCGACTATGAGCCCGTGAATAATGGGTCACGCCACAAAGGTCCCTTCCGAGCTGCTGACGTCAAGCATTGAAAGACTCGACAAGATCAGGCCCCCTATTGATCAGATGGTCGCCTGCCAAGACACACTGGTTGCCCGGTGCAAGGTCCACCGCCTAGTCGCCGCCTATTGGCCAAAGCAGACGTCGGATCGAACTCGACGCACGCTTGACCATCGCCGCTGAAACTGTCCCCCTTGCGCCTTCGCGCTCGAAGCCCACGATCGCAGAACAGCCGCATGATGAAGCCGGTCGTAGCCCCACGCGCGCGCCACAGTGTCTTTTTTTGCCGTTGTCTGCTAGGATATAAAAACAGAGGCTGTAGACCCCCGCTTAATGCCACTCATCGACCGCGTCGCTGGCCCGCCCAGTGAGGTCGCGAACGCCCTTCCGGTAGCCTGCTCAGCAGCCGCGCCACGCACCCCATCAGCTCGTTCCATGACGGCCCGGACTATCGGACGACGACCGCCTAGTGCTGACATCGATATCCAGCACGCTGTATAGCTGTCATCGATCAATGCCACCCGTGATCGTGCAGAGTGCCCGACGGGCGCCAGCACCACCGAAACGCAGTAGTCTTCTCTCGGGTGACTGGCCGCCGCTCGTGCCTATACGTCGACGTCGACCTGCCCAGCCATGTTCGAGACGCGAGCTCATACACCGAGCTTCTGCACAGCGCGCGTCCATGCGACATCTACCGAAGGAACTTGCGCACGCAGCACAACATCTGTGCCATAACGATTTGATATCACTCCACTATGGGCCCAAGATGCTCCTATCTGCTTGATCCTCTTCGCCGCCGCATGACAGGCTTAACGCGCAATATGGCCTGCCCATAGCCTCCTCTCGGTAGCTGTATACCGCTCTGACTGCGCGCCTGAAGCTGAGATCGAGCTTGCGTAGAGCCGACCTGTCGCCCCAATCCCACTTATGACCCCGACAGCGGATCTTCATGCCGCAGCCATGCAAAGAGTCTTTCTGAGGTGTTAATATCGCCGCCCCAAATAGGCAGCCTAGTAAAGCGCAGACATCCTAAAGTAACTTAACTACGCAGGGTATAACATAGTTGCCATTATATATTCAGATAAGACATAGATACAGGTAGACCCTTCATTTATGCAATGTGAGTATCTAGCAGCTCCGCACGTAAAGTCTTGAGTGAATGGAGTTTTTAGTCCGATAATATCGAACTCTTTAAAATTAGCAGCCCAAAAGATAGGACGCAGTTACGGGCCTCTGATGCGGCGGTCTTCAGCGCCATCGCGTGGCATACATCGTCACCATGCAAGGCCTCACAGCTTTGCACCGCATCGTAGCGGATACGACGTAGTCGGGCGTGTGGCAGCTCTACATGATGACACGGCCCACACCGACTTACACTTAATCAGGCTGAGCCTATGTGAAGATCGGATAAGTAGGGATTAGCCACAGAAGTTTCTCGTTTTCGGACAATGCGTTTTTGCGCCGTGCATGATAGATCTTCGAGCAATTTAAGCTCGTTAGTAGCCTGCGGGGGCGGCAATGTGCCATGCCATCTTGGACGCGTCAGAGGCCGCGATATGGGATCGTGTTCGCAGGCGTTAGTAAGGAAGGGGCGCCGGATCTGCCCCTGGATATCGCACGTTATGACACGCATCGGCCGAGGCTCGGAACGATCGTCATGACGGTCGCATTCATAGCCTCGGCCTGCAGTACCTCATGACTAGTGCCGCTGCTCCGACCGAGCGCTGTCGTCTACCGCGAGGCCGGTACTGGCGAGGTTTTAGCAAGTGAGCAGCGGCCGCCCGAGCCCTACGGATCGAACCGCGGCATACGAGCAGAGGTTAAGTTTGCAGAACGGATATGCCCCCGATCACGGCGACGTACTCCCGGACCGCATCATTCGTGTGCGCGCTGCGACGACTTAGTCCTTATACTCCGTTCATTGGGCACGTCAAGCTTCAATCGCGCCGCGCCAGGTTGTCGGCGACCCCATTTTGGACGGAACGCCGCGCAGTGGCGCCGTCGCAGACTGCAGCCCCCGGCCCAACACAGACGCAGCGCTGAAGGCCTCCGGATCGTCCGATGTACAGAGCAAGCCGTTCCGCGCCATTGAATTCAGAGCTGTGAGCGGCGACGAGTCAGCGGCTAGCCGGTGGCCGCTCCAAGTCCGGCCTGCGGCCAACGGCATTGAGCTGAGCAGTGTGATCGGAAAGCTGCAACTCGCCGACCAACGCAGTCTCG
>Ga0179591_1472762_pt1 | contig 10246 bp, 13 predicted proteins | sample CZOMad2_1_08_16f_FD_182891 | JGI IMG/M metagenome (GOLD analysis project Ga0179591, IMG submission 182891) | Vadose zone soil fungal communities from Angelo Coast Range Reserve, California, USA - CZOMad2_1_08_16fungal (PacBio error correction) | ecosystem: Environmental > Terrestrial > Soil >... | reverse complement strand
GGAGGAGGGAGGGGGAGAGGGGCTCGATTGGAGATTCCGGGCAGGGTTCTTTTCTCTTGGTCGGAGGAGGAAACTGGCTTTTGCTGGGGGGCTTGGACGGGGAGCCAGGAAACCAGGGGCTACTTCCTGGCGACGGGGCGGGGGGGGACGGTTTTGGTGAAGGGGGAAAACCTGTGGGGGTTTTGTATTAGGTCTGGTTTAAAAGAGAGGTTGCCAAAAAGGATTGAGATGAAGGGTATTTTTCTGAAACCTTCAAACAAGGGGTGGAATGAAAATAGAATTCCCCTTCCCAGGCCGATGGGATAATAAAACACCATGCCGGTTGTTGAAAATTCCACATAAAAAGGGCCCAAAAGGGCACCAAACATATTGCATTTTTTTGGCCCAGCGGCCCAGGGGAAAAACACCCAGATTTAGAAAGAGAACCCAACTTCCTCCCACTCCCAGTTCTTTTTCTCCCTTTGTGGATTAAAAGGAACACAGAACAGGTAAACAGGGGCACAGGGGGCGCGGTCCAATTTCCTACATGGGCCTTCGGCCCAATCGCCGACGGTAACGGAAAAAGGCGGGCAGGGGACCCCTTCATCCTTTCCCAGGGCTAGTACAAGCAGGGCTGAAAACCGGGGGGACCAACTTTGTGCCCCAAGAAAAAGGAAAACCACGGGGGGACTGGCCAACCCCCCCAGCGATTTTGTTGAGAGGGAGGGATAAAAACCTTTCCATCCAATTTTTGCGGGTTCCAATTTGGGAACAAAAGAATTCTGTCAAACCACCTTCGTATTTTTTTCTTCTCTCAAAATTAATTGAAACCCAAAATTTTGCAAAACAAAACGGGGCTGCTTACACGGCGATATAGCAAGGTGGGATTTTCGTCCCCAAGCCAAAAAAGGCATTTTTAGCGATTTCCACCGCCAATATTGATATCTTTTTTGCATTTCCCCCCCGTCGGATATTTCGCAATTGGCCCAGGTTCGAACCGGGGGATTTTCAAGACCCCCAAACTGAGGAGTACAAGGAACGAAAAAGATTTTAGTGGGCATTTCAAAAATGCCAGTAAGTAGAGTTTTCCTGGATCCGGCCTTTCCTCTTCTTCTTTGGTAAAAAACCCGGAGGGAAAGGAGGGACCGGGAGTTAGACTTGTTTTCTTTTTCTGTCTTCCGGGACATCCCCCTTTCGATATTTTGGCTTTTTAGCTCGGGGTTTTATCTTCCTTTTCCCTTTATGAATTGAGGGGAGATTCCCCGTTCGGGGGGGCGGGGTCCCCCGCGATTTTTTTTTGTTTTCTTTTCTGATGTCATGGGGGGGAAAAAAAAAGCCATTAATGGAAAATTGTTTTAGGGCGCTAGGGCGAAGCCTAAGGAATGAGGGGGGGACGGATGTAAAAAACGTATTCATCCATCAAAAAAAAAAAAAGCGGAGGCCACAGGCTTCTGGGAGGGGCCTGAATAGGTTGTTTAAAAGTACTCGGCGGGCTTCATCTTTCTTCGTTCTTGGAAGGCTTTTTGCTTTCTTGAGGGGGGCTACACAACCAGTTCCAACCCAACCGCCCCACGACCCCATAGATGGCGGGGATGGCCATGGATTTGGGGGCATTGACCGGTGGGGGCTGGGGGCGGGGCCGGCCAAAAACAAAAAAAAAGTAAGGGACCGAATTTTCTACACAACCCAACACTCTTCATCTTCTTCATCACTCCTTGGATGAAAAAATAATTCCGGGGGATAAAAAATAACCTTAATCAACTGTTCCCTAAAAGGGGGGGGGCCCACACGAAGGGGGAAACGGGGGCAGGGGAGAAAAAAGCGGGGGGGGGGGAAAAAAGGGAAACAAAAAAACAAAGGGGGCCGGATTATCTCCTTTTTGTGGGGCTAGGGGCCCAAGGCGGGGGTATTTCTGGGGACGTTTGCTGCTGCAAAAAACCCGGCATACATCCAATTTCAACGCCCCGGGCTCACCTGGGGCCCGTGCGAGGGGACAACACAAACCTTCTCCTTAGGACAGTTTTACTTCCCGTGGTTTTCTACAAACACGGATGTGCCCCGAAATTCCATTTGCACATGACCAGCTTTTCCCGTGGCCCTGTCGTTCTTGGTTTCACCCGTTACCCTGCCGAGAAGTTTAAAGGACATAAAAAAAGAATTTAATTAAGGGGGGGCCTTTGGTTCCTCGCTACTTGGCTCAGTGGTTCTTTTCTTTGGGGCAACATTGTTTTCCTTGAGATTAAAAACCACGAGCTTGTTCGTATTTATCACTTTCAACCACATGGGAGTTTGCTCTTTTAGTTGCGGCGGGAGTTTAACTTAACTGTGTTGGGCCCAAACCACCCCCCCCTGATCGCCAAGTCGTGTCGTTGCACGAGACGGTCAAAACCTTGGGTCGCGGCCCGACCATTCTGCGGGACAGTTTCCCCCAAGCTGCAAAAAGTAACTCGGAATTTTCTCCGGCAAAAAAAGATGGTATCCAGTCTGCCTCCCCGGAAGGTTTCTGGACAAAACCTTGGGGGTCCGGGGCTGTGCATTGCGTTGGGGAAAAAAAGGCGACACCACACCTGCTACCACCATTTGCTGTTATTTCCCTCTTCGTTTTCCCATGCTTTCAAATTCCTGGTTTTCTGATTTTAAAAACCGTTAAAAGTACAAAAAGTTCCCTCTTCAAACGTTTTCTTTTTGGGCCCCCTCAGGTCCTCACTCCTTGGCCGGAAACAAGGATGGTCAAAAAATCGGACGCTCCAGGCCATTTGCAGCCACTTCAATTCAAAACGCCCATCCGGGGACTTCCCACGGCACGACTTCTTTTTTTTTTTTTTTTGCTGCCACGGGCATCTACAATTCTAGTTTTTCTAGACACCCCCAATTTATCCACCCCCACTGGTCCGAGCCTTAGGGCTTCTTCTCGAGTTGGGGGGGGCGGGCAGTGGAAAAAAAGGTTGGATCTCTGGGGAAAGGCGTTTTGTTGCTTGGCGTGTGATTGTTGGGGAAAAGTGAGGATTTGGAGATGGGGGTGGAAATTGGCCCAAAAAATTAGGTGGCCCCTTGGCTTTTGTGGCCCTGAGGCACATTTATGATGTTGGGTTGGTTAAGGGGTTTCCCCCACCCACCGTGTTTCCAAGTTGAGAAATTCATTGTCCCTTCAACCAAAACTGATTTGATTTCAAAAAGGGGGCATTATTACTTCGACAAAAACCAAGGGCTCCAATTGGGGCAGGATGACTGGGGTGCTGTGTCTCTAAGGCTTCGTTGGGTTCATCTTTGTGGGGGAACAAAACCCAAGAAGGATGGAGTCACCCGCCTTTAAGGTGGTTGGCGGGGCCCCGGTCAAACCCACAAGTAATGTTCGGGGGCCCCCTCGAGGAAATTGTTCCGGGCCTTCAACACGAAAAAAAATCTTTCCATCCCAAGGGGGAAGGGGCCGGCCCACAGAGGGGGGGGCGGAGAGCGGAGTTAGGAGGAGTTACTTGCTTGCAGTCTCGGCCGCCGAGCGGGGGATAACCAGCCAAGGGGCGGGGGCGAGGGGAGGGACCGGGCCATTGGAAAGCCAAGCCAGCGGGATTGGTGGCGAATTGTCGTTTGGTTTGGAAGGGGCAAAACACAACACATCCTCCATTCGCCGGAAAGGTCTAAAAGAAAAAAAAGGGTAGGGAGTTGGATAAAAACCACAAAAGGGCCGAGGGGGGGGACTGGTAGTACCCAACCCGGGGTGGGGCCGGGTTGGGGAGATTTTTTTTGAAGGAACAGCTTCCAAAGGGGCAGTGGTATGTCCGTGTGGGGGGGGGCAAAACATCGTAATTTCACCCCCGTGATCGGATTGTGGGGTGCTTCACAACACTTTCACTTGGGATTATCGCGGGGAAAAAATCACCTTCGGGGGTGGAGGGGTGGGGCCGGGATTATGTCAAAAAAGGAAAATAATGAACCGGGCGGAAAAAAAGGCCACCACCTTGTCCCTTATATTTTTGTTGTTCGTTTCAATTTGATACTGGGCAAGCGACACAGGGCCGAAAAAAAAGGGGATGCTTGGGGGGAAACCGGTTAGGTTGTCCTTTTCTTTTCATGGGGTGGCGAATTGATTGGGTTGATATTTTGGTTTTAAGGGGGGGGGACACCCGGTCAGTATGAAGACTGAGGTTGTGGGGATAAAGTGATTGTCGTTGGCGGTTAATGAACAAATGAGGGAACAACGAATGAGTTGTGAAGGGCGGGATTGTTTTTCTTGAGGGGACCGATTGCTTTGGGCGGGGACGGAGACGAAGATTGTTGTTTTTGTTTGAACGATGGGGTGGGATGAGAAGAAAAAAAAGGTGTAGAAAAAGGAAAGGGAAAGAAAGCATGTTTCAACAGGGCATGCGTGGTGTGGGGGGAGGTATGAGGTGGCCGATTGGGATGATCAAAATGTTAAGGGGGGCAAGAGGAAGAAACTCGGCAGAAAAAAAGTTCGAGGGGATCCAGTGTTTGGCGGCCCGCGTTTTCTGGGGTGGGGGGGAAAAAACCCAGGTCAGCCCAAGGGGGGGCAACGAAATGTTTGGGGGGAATGTTTGGAGGATTGTTGTTGTTCGGAAATTGCTTGAAATTGCCAGGCAGATGGGGGCCCTAGGAAGATTTATTAGGGACTTTCCCTTTAATTACGGGGAGGGGTTGTTTTTGGATCGCTGATAGTAGTGGGGAGGGGGGGGGATGATGACTTCTGGGGCATTTTTGGTTTCCCGTCCAATTTGCCTTTATGAGAAAAATGATGGGAATTCACAAAAGGAGTGGTGCTCTTTTGCCTACTACGAGAAAAAACTCCCCAAAACGGACTACTCTTCCCTTTACCAACTAAAAAAAGAGTTTTAAAGAGGCAACTTTTTGAATACTTCTTTTTTTTAATCTAACTTTTGGCGACTCCAACTCTTTCGTATATTTACCCCTTTAATATATTATTATGACTCTTATTACTCACTTTAACCTTTAAACTCTAACATATTAATGTTCAAGTGGTTATTAACAAAAGGGGCGGGGTTTTGTTTTCTTTAATTAAGGTCTCTCAAGAAGTCTTCTACTTTCCTGGAGATTTTTTTACAAACTAGATGGAATTTATAAAAGTTTAAAGGTCTAAACTAAAAAATACTTTTGCAATTGAAGCTTTTCCTCTAATTTAGAATATTTATGTAAATCCATAATAAAAAAACGAGTTTAGGGTTCTCCCGAGGATTATTACGAGGGGGAATTAAATTATTGTTGAGGGGCAATTACAAATAGCAGTGCGCTTGATTGCCAGGTGAGCCAAAACGGGTAAATTAAACGGTGGGGATATATTGGGTTTTTAAAAAACAGATGAAAAGTAGGGAGGGAAGAAAAAGGCGTGCAAAAAGTATTAAAAAAACTGATTCCCAGGGAGGGGAAAACTAGGCTTTAAATCTATTAATTTTCCCCAATTTTAATACTACCCTTCGAATATCTCTCTTTTTTCCTTCCTTTCTTCCCCGGTTGTTGGTTTTGTTAATTTATGTGGTTTTGTTGGAGAAGGCGATCGGGAAGGGGTTCGTATTAAACAATGGGACTGATTATTGGAACAAGGGCTAAGTTTTGGGAAATCAGTTCTAAACTTTGGGCCCGCTTCCCTCCATCCTTTACCATATATTTCCACCTTCCCTTGGCTACTGGCATAGGGGGTCGCATTTGCTATTGTCTGCCTCACCCATCCTCTAATTCCTCTTTCCCTTCTCGGGGACGGACCCACCTAAACACTCTGTTCTTAACATACTATCATTCTGCCACATTCAGGAGCCCCGTTCCCCTTGGCGTATTTACGTCCCCTCCTTCCCCAATTCCACCTTCCCCAAACTCTTTTCAAAATCTTTCCGGGGAAAAATTTATCTTACACTCTTCGAGGGCACGTACTTTCACGGACCAAAAAACCCCCTTATTTCTAACCCTTACCCTTCCTCTTACGCGTTCTTTTCCGTCTTTTCTATCGGTACTATATAACTTCAAATTACCAGGTCAATATCATAACAACGCGTGAGTCGCATAAAACCCGTTAGATATAAAACCACCACGGAACGTCATTGAACCACCCCAAAAAAAGTTGGGCTCTAAACTCTTTTTTTACGGGGGTCGGTTGGAGTTCCTCGGTCCGGCGGAGCCCCAAACCACTTCCTTTTTGAATTTTTTTTTTTTTTTTTTCCATTTTATTTCTCCATTTAGGGGCATTTGAGGAACAAATAAAATGGCCAAGAGAAGGTCATCAATCCAAACTCTATCAGGCCGGAATTTCCCAAAAAAAAAACTTCCCCCGTATCATTTGCACAGGAAAGGTCTATTCTCTAGGCCATTTTTTTCTGGCAAATTTTTTCAGGCAATTCCGAAACACATCCGTTCAAAAAAAAAAAAAACATTCCAAAAAAAACATTTCGTGCTTGGGCGGGGACCTGGTTTCCCCCACCCAGGGAAAAACGGCCGACCAACTGATCCTCGAAAAAATTCTGCTAAAAAACCATTTGGATCATTCCATCGGCAACCTCAATACTTTTTCCCCCCACCCGGCCTTTTTGGCTGACATGCTTTTTCTCGAGCAACATTTTTCCCATTCCACCATCGGTCAAAAACCAAACAATCTCGTCTTCGTCCGCAGGCAATAGTCTCATCCCCGATCACACTTCAATCCTTGTCCCTCATTTCCAATTAAAAAAAAAAACCGCACGGGATCCTCACAACCTTCAGTCTCATACTGACGGGGGTTCCCCCCTAAACAAAAATAATCAAAACCCAAACATCGCACCCCCATGAAAAGACCCACTAAAACAAACTTCCCCTCCAATCCAATCCTTCCCGGCTTTCGGCTTGCCAGTCAATTTTTTTCTAGGACCCCAAGTGGATTGCACTTTTCGCTTTTCCCACTTCCTGTATCGGCCCACCTCAAACCCCCGGGAGTTCCGCCGATATCCCCCAGTTGAAAGTTGTTTGAGCAAACCATCCGATTAAACGGGGGGTTTGAATTTACGATCCACACGGGATAACGGCTTGAAGGGGATGTTCTCAAAAAATCTTCCCAACCGCCCCCACCCGGTGGTTACTTACCAGTTTCCGAAGGGGGGGGGCCTTGGTTACAAATCCAACTTCCTAGGCCAAACTTTTTCTAGGTGACATTTCCGGGCGGATGGGGGAGGGAATTGGTTTGCTCCAAAAAAACGACATTCGCCCATGCCCCGGCTTGGCTTTTCAATGTGGCGGGTTCGACTGCTGGTATAAAAAACCCGGCCTGGCGGCGGAGGGACGGCAGGCAAGTAACATCGCTCTGTGCAAAGGCCCTTTTCCTGGGTTTTTTTGATGGGAAAAAAAGGATTTCGTTGTTGTTGCGGCAGAACATTCTTCGGGGGAGGGGCCGATACCTTGTGTTTTTTTGCCGCAAACACACTAAAGGGCGTGACTCATTTCTTGTTCCACACGAGGGGGGGGACCCAAAGAAAAAGCTTTAGAGGGGAACGCCCAAGCAAGCCAGCTCCAAACTTTGAGCCTGTGTTCGGGAAAAGTAAATTGCCTTTCCATCCAGTTTAAACAACTGGATCTCAAAAAACTTGGGGAAAACCGGTTGGGGTGGGGGGGAACGGCTACACCCAACCCCCCCTTCCTCATGTGCAGGGCCCCCACCAGCCACGGGGGGGCCTAATTTTTGCATCCACCCCCTCAAACCCCACACTCAACGGGCACGCACAAAGACTTTCCTTCCCCAGAGGCAAATCCAACCTTTCCACTCCGGGCACCTGCGAGGAAAGACGGCGGCCTTTAGGCTCCGGGGGCCCAGTGGGGTGGGCTACCTGGGGTCTCGAAATTTTGCGGTGGTTCCTTTCGGTAGTCGTGGGCACCGTGGGGCTTTTTGGCGCTGGCCGTTGGCATGGAAGTTTTGCTGCATGGCTGGACGCGTCGATTTTGCACTCCTTGTTTCGGCCCCAAGGACGTTGGGAGGGGGGGACTGCGGGGGCCCCCGGACACCCCGGTGAGAAGGGGGGGGAAAACCGTTTTACCTTTTACGTTTATGTTAGGGACAAAAAACACCAGGAATTGGGAAACAACCGGGATGGGGGGGGAACAAGCCAGGGCAAAATACAGCAATGGTGGTCGGCACGGGGGTGGTTCGCGTTCCAACCGATAGGCACCAGGGCCGACCCAGTTGTAGGAAAAAAACTGGGGCGGGGAGGCCGGGGGGGGGGGGACTGGGGATTACCATCTTGCCCGGGGGAAGATCCGGAGGTTTTTAACTTCAAGCTTGGTTGGGGCCCCAGGGTTGCTATGTTTGCTTTGTTGCCATTTCGCAAAACTAAAGATGCGCTGTGTGTGGAAGTGGTTAATGGAAACGGAATTGGGGGGGGGAAGGGACCATCGGTTTAATTCTCCGGGGAGGGGTTGCAAAAAGAAAAAGGAACCGGACCTATCAGATTCTGAAAGACCCCAAGGGGAGGGCTAATTCTTTATGTCCGTAATCCGGGGCACCAAGGGGGGGTAACGTTGTACCCAATTAACGGGAACTGGTCGGCTTCATTTTCAATTGATTCTGGGGCAACATTTCCGTTAGAAAAAAACACGGAAAGTTAAAACTTCTAAAGGATGAGGGTTGTCTTCCGCGGGCCAAAGTGGGGGGGGGGGGGCCGGGGGCGTTGAAATATGCGGGGGTTTGCAAGGCCAGGCAAAACGTTGTTTTTTTTTCCAGTTTAACCCGGCTGGTAGGCCACCAAGGATTAGATTTGTGTGTTCCGGGCTTTCCCCCTTTAGGGACAGTGATTAAGGTACCCCCGGATAATTTCATCCAAAGGGGGGGAGGGGGAATGGGGAGGAGATGAAAGAGTTGGTGTACGATTCGGTCGTTACTTTTTGCGGGGGGGGCAGCAAAAGGGCCCAACTGTCATTTTCACGCATTCTTGGGGGGGGTACTGTTGTGTAAGATTCAAAGGGGAAGGCAAGGGCCTTTCCCAGAACGAGGAAAACAAGATGGGGCGCGAGTACCTTAACAGGGCCTCCCGGAAGGGGCATTTGGGCTCGGGCTTTGATGAACCGGGTTAACATCGGTCTCATCTGCAAGCTTTTCGGCCCGAGGCCGCCTAAAAAAAAACTATTTCAGTTATGGCTTCCCATGGACCATCGAGAAAGGGACATTCGCCGGGGCCCCGAACAACGATCGTCATTCATCCAAAACGGGAAGGCCGAAAACGGGAAAAAACCCCGAGCTAGCAACTCTCGCAGGATTGTCGGAAAGGGAAGCCAGGAAAGGAACAAGGTCGGAAAAAAAAAAAACCTGTCTCTCCGGTTTACCAAAAAGGAAAGAAGACGGGGAGGGGCCCGTGATCAGCGAAAAAACCGGAAAACTGGCATTTTGATGGCCCACTAATCTTCGTCTTGTACTCGGCTCAGTTGTCCTTTGATCGGTCGAACAACAAACCTGGGCCAATGGCCGACACGAATCGCGGGGGGATTGGCAAAAAAAAAAACAAAAACAAGGGGATATTCCATATTTGGCGGGGAATCGCTTATTGCTTGCTTGGGGAACGATTCTTCTATATTTTCTCGGTGGTAATAAAGAGGCCCGTGTTTTGGCAAACTTGTTTCATTGAGAAAGGACAAAAAAAACATTAAACTTGATGTGGGTGAACCAGGAATATTCTTTTTCCCCTGGGGAACGCAAAAAAGGGATGGAAGGTATTCCCTCATTCCATTCGGCTGGGTTTGCACATTTCGCTGTTTCCTTTTTATGGCGGCACAGTGGTCCCAATGTTCACGCTGCTTACTAGCTGGGGAAAAGGATTTGGCTTGGTCTGGCCCCGCCTTTTCCATTTTTTTCGCGAATTCCTGAAGGGGGGCCATGTTATGGGAACCGGGCTGTGCCCCTTTTAACCTGTCTTTTCTTTATTCAAGGAGAGGGAAGACTGGGGGATTGAGGAGTTGGGTATCTTTCTATCTGGTTCTGCGCTGGCCATGCATATGGTGGTTTGGTTGGGGCTTCTGGGCTTTACTGGAATCTTCACAAAGCCCGCAATGGGGTGTTAATGCCAGGGGGCCTGGAGGGTTGGATTCATTTCCTTTGTGGAAAAAAGGGGTGAGATAACCCCTTTCCATCTCAAAATCCCTGGCACTCTTAACATACCCCCACGGGTTCTACAGAACCGTCGCCTGGCAGGAGTAAGGCCCTGGTTTTCTGGCTCCCGACAGCCCCAGGGGCAAAAGGCCCAAGTCCTCTAGACCGAGGACCCGCAAATAGCAAATCGAAGGGGCTCTCCCTTCC
>Ga0179591_1366503_pt1 | contig 10246 bp, 13 predicted proteins | sample CZOMad2_1_08_16f_FD_182891 | JGI IMG/M metagenome (GOLD analysis project Ga0179591, IMG submission 182891) | Vadose zone soil fungal communities from Angelo Coast Range Reserve, California, USA - CZOMad2_1_08_16fungal (PacBio error correction) | ecosystem: Environmental > Terrestrial > Soil >... | reverse complement strand
TAGTTTTGATCCTTAGTTGATCCCGATGTGCCGGTGAAATATTTCCAGCAAGCAGTCGCGTACCCTCTTCCCTCCTCCTAGCCTTAAATGACTTTGACACGGTCCCTGTGTGGTTTTTTTAACCCCCCGACCTTCCTATGAATATGGTCCTCCTTATGGAAATTCTTCCGTTGATAGCTGATCCTCCCAGCGTAGCGAATAATTTTTTTCCACCATTGTGAAGAAGGCGACCCCCGCTTTCCCTGTGTCACGTTTCTTCTTTGTATTCGCAGCCTCCTTTGTAAAAGCATTTCGGCGTGAGGATTTCTTCCGGGTACGTACAAGGCCTTTCAATCTATTTTCACGAATCTTTCTGATGGTATAAGTACGTCCGGGGCCTTACTGGGTGACGCATACTTACACCTCACTTCTTTTCCAAGTTTGGTCCAGCCTTTAAGGTAACTCGTTCCCCCGAGTTCGCTTTTTACTTTCAGATGAAGAGTTGATCAGTATGAACTCACCCTTAAGTCACAAAATGGGCGGAAAAAACTTTCCTTCCCTCATGTTTTTTCCCCCCTTTCTTTCCCTCCCCGCTCTTCAACCTTAGTAGAATTCCTCTGGCAGGTGACCACCATCATCGACGGCTTCCTCTGGTAGACGTCACTACCCCCCCGAACATAGTCGGGTGCCATGACTTTACTGAGGGATCACCGAGTCCTGACCGAACGGTGGACCTTCCCGCCCGTTTGTACGTCCATCCGCCTTTATTTCTCCTTTGTTGCCCTGCGAAGACCTTTTGATCTTTGCGACTTTACCCCCAACCGCCTCCTTTCTGACTTCTGCCCGTCGAGCCTACCCTCCAGAGTAGAGGGGCAGCCGAGCTTGAACTCCCTAATTATTCCCTTTGCCTCGAAGGCGTTTCTTACGTATTCCGTTTGGGACGGTCTGGGTTTTAGTAATATACCTCCCCCGTGAAAATGGGTGGAAGTGTTTGCGCGACAATCCTCACTGTGTCTATGGCGCCGGCTTCCCTCTCCTGTTAACCCCCCCTGGTATTGACCCCACTGACCGTCCGGTTAAGGAAGAAAGAGCCTACCTTAACCTGTGTGATAATCTGCCCCCATCACCTCGTTCTCGTTTGGCAAGAGATTCGTCCTGCTTCTCTCGCCCGCGTCCCACAAGGCTTGACTTTGTCGTCAGGTGTTGGGGCTTAAAGCAGGTGTTTCGCGGTAGAGACGCCTCGTAGCACCGCACTTTCAATCGGCTATCCCAGAATCTTGATTGCGTTCCCTTGATTATAGACCTCCTCTACAGACCTATGCCGTTTTTTTTGTGTCCCTGCCTCCATCTGTAATTTTCTTTTAGTCCCCTCCTCGATAGGCACAATCCGCACCTTTTTCTTTCCCCCCCTTTTTTAACCTCATTTTTCATATTTCACGGCTGACTCCCTTCACGTCGTAGATTTCAGCTCGCGTCTTCCTTTTCCTTCCTCACCAGGCACCATAGGCTCATCGGCAGCTGCTCCTATTCTTCTACCTCGCAGTATCTTCAGCGTGATCGCGGCTCCCCATGTTGATTGGTTTGGTGACGCGAGAGACCTCCTCGACGGGTCCAGGTCAACCCCCCCCAGTTGTTCCACTCTCCCTTTCCCCCTCCATACGCCGGGGCCCCGGCCACCTTGTCGTGACCTATGACCCCCCAAGTCATCGGCTCATGGCGTCCCCCCTGCGTGTGGAGTTTCCAATCTCCTTCTTCTGATTGCCATGCCCACTTGGCCACAATAGTTCTCGTCCGTGATGGACGGTTTTAGCTTTACTCCCGGGTGTCGTGCTGTTTCTCCAGGCCCTCGTGTCATTTTTCTCTTAACCTGGATGCTTTGGTTTTTATTTTTTTCCAGACGCTTAAAGTGATGTAGCTGACTAACTCAGTTCCCCTCTGCTGGTATAAGATGGTTCATTCGTGTATCCTCCCCTCTCCTTCAGCCAGAAGAGGACCTCGGCGATTCTTTCTCTTAGTCCATTTCTGGTCCCCCCTCCTAGTGGGATTCCTCTCGGTCTCCAGTATTAGCGTCTTGTCCACACCCACAACTTCCCCTTCCAACCAAAGGAAGCCGTTATTCTTACACCATCGTATGCTTAACCCTGTGTAGCCGATCTCTGTCCACACGTGTGCCCCTGCCTTCTTTTCTGCACTGATTCAGTTCGAGATCTGAGGCTGCTTCCTTTATGTCTGTGCAGGTTTTCCGTTTTCGACCTCAGTGATGCCGTACGGCCCGTTTCCTTAAGGGCTGGCACACCTTTTACCTTGGAACCATCATCTTTCTCATCCCCCCCGATCCTTTTCTGAGAGAAGTCCCCCCACACTTCCTCCGGACCGCTGTTTCCACCTTCACCCCGCCCATATTCCCCGAGAAAAATAGGTTTTCCCCCCGAGGGATGACCATTCACCCCTTTTTTTCTTTTTTCTTTTCACCCGGATACACGACCCGTTCTCTCTCTCTAGCTCCAGTGGTTTGTTTTTTCCAGATGATATGGGGTCTCTCTGGTAGGGTTTTTCTCTAGAACAAGAACGGTTGTCCTTCTTCCTTCCCCCCAAGTCAAATATGCCTATTAGGGCGATGGGAACCATGTTTCTTGAGGACGGTTTTGTCAGATTTTCCCTGCGGATTACTTCTCATCCTCGTGACCCAGGTCCGCCATATCGGATTTCTCCCCCAGGCCCCGTGTCCGGTTCCGTCCGTTCCTACTGCTCCTGCTTTTACTTAAAATGCCTGACTAACATCCGAAAACCGCCCCTAGGCGATATTCCCCGTTCCAAGACAAATGAATTCAACAGACCACGCCGTCCCTTTCCCCCCTTTGTGATCCTCTGAGGAGTCTTCGTGAAGCCTAATACCTGGGATAATTTCTCAAAGATTGCCTTCTTTTTTGAACGAGCAACGCTTCCGGACGCTCCCCCTCAGACCTCGGCCACTCGATTTTTCCTCCTTTTTTTTTCCCTCCCCGACTCGCGCACCCGCTCCAGGTCTCTTGGATTTTTAGCAGGCTCTTCGGCGAAAAGCTTCCCACCCATCCCGTATTACACGCAAGGGCTCATGCTTTAGCTGAGCAGAACTTTTTCAGGTTCACTTGCTTTTTCTGAAAGCCCCCCACCTCCATTTGGGGGAAGTCTCCCCCCCCCATTCCGTCCATTCACATTCCTAAATCACAGAACCCGGGCTATTTCCTCTCCCAAAAGGCCATACTGCCCGAGCACCATTTTTTCTCGTTGTTTTGCGCCCCTGAATCCCAGCAGTTGACCCTCACTTCAAGTGGTTTTCTGACTTTCAGATGTCGTGATGGTAAGAATCTGTCTGTTCAGTAGTAGTTGTGCAGTGCTCCCTTGCACCCCCTTTTTCGCCTTATACGTAGCAGTCGCCCCCTCTCGTTTTTAGGAAACTCCCAAGTACACCGCAACAGACTTTCAGCTTATAATCTTCACTTTCCGTCCCTCGCCTACATAGGTACTTGCGATGCCAGTACTTTCTGAGGTTCTGCGGCTGATAAGTAGTTCCTGCCCTTCTAGTGAATATTCGGACAGCCGCCTTGGCCCCTTTGCCCTCTTTGAGACCCCAGTGAGCTTGGTTCCATCAACCCTTTTCTTGACCTTGGTTCAGAACTTTTTTCCGGATGATAAACGAAAATGTCCCGTCTGGTATACCCCTTCCCGTCTGGCTTTGCCATCTTTTTTTCTACTCTCCAGGACTGTTCAAGCCAGATTTATTTATAGCCCAGTCTCTGAGTGCGGGCGCCGCGGAGGGGCTTTTCCAAAAAATTCACCCACTTTCTTCTTCCCCCACCCCCGAATGTCCGTTAAAGAACACTTGTCCGAACGTACGCTATCTAGAAGTGAATCCGGAAAGCGCACCGCTTCTTTTCCATTCCCCCTTGTTAAGTCGGCTTAGTTAGTGTTAAAGGACTGAAAACAATTGACGAAGAATTTTACCATTCGCTCAGAAGGCCTAATCCTACCCAGAGAGTGGTTCCAATCTGCCTCCTAAAGATTAAAAAAAATGGTCATATTCATTATAGAATAAAAAAACATTGAAATGTCAACAAAAGCTAAGAACAGTCCAGTACATCACTGCGATTAGAATGCGCAGGAGCCCATTAGATGTGGGGGGGGGGGGGGGGGTGAGGGGGGGTTTTTTTTTTTTGGGGGGCGGGGGGGGCGGGGGGGGGGTGTTTTTTGGGGGGGGGGGGGGGAGTGGTTTTTGTTTTTGACGTGTAGGGCGGGACGGGGGCGGTTTTTGGCGGTTGGTAGGGGGGGTGGGTTGGGGCGTGGGGGGTGGGAGGTTTGGGCGGAGCGGTGGGGGAGGGGGGGGTATGTGGGGTGGGGGTCGGGGTGGAAGGGGTCTTTGTGGGTTGCGGGTTGAGGAGGGTGGGGGGGGAGGGGGGGTGGGGGGGGGGGAGGAGGGGTGGTGTGGGGTAGTTGGGGGTGGCGGAGGGGATGTGGCGCGGGCGGTGTTGGGTCGGAGAGGGGGGATGGGGGGGTGGCGAGTGGGGGTTTAGTGGGGTGGGGGGGGCAGGTGTCGGGGGGGGGGGGGGTTAATTGGGAGTCGGGGGGGTGGGGGCGGCCGGCGCTGGGGGGGCGGGCGGGCGAGGGAGGGTCGGGGGGGGGGGAGGGGCGAAGGTGGGCGGCTCCCTAGGGGGGGGGGGGGGGGTGGTGGCCGCGCGGGTGGGCACAAAACCTACCGCTGTACACTCCACCACCACAAATCCCTCTTACACCCTCCCTCAAACCACCAGCCCCCGTCTTCTCCCTCGATACTTCTCGCCACCAACCTCCTTCCCGCCAACTCCCAAATAGTACCCCCCCAAACCCTTTCCCCAACCCACTCGCCCCCGCCTCATTCCACTTCGTACCACCCTCAATTCCATCAAAAGTAAAACAAAAAAAAATTTCCCGATCACACAAACAGAACCCAACCCCCCCATTATAAAAAAAACAATCCCTAGCCACCAAAATTCTGTACCCTCCCTATAAAACACCCCCCGCGTCAACCCTCCTACCGTATCAACCAACACCCCCCACCCCCACCAGCACTCCCCCTAGCTGCTCAAATCTATGCCACGACCCACTCCCGCACCTCGAACTTCCACCTCCCTCCGACAAAACCCTTCCAAACCACCTTACAACACCCCTAACCACACAACCCAAAAACAAAAAAACCAAATAAGCCATCTAAAAAAAAATTGGTTCACTTTATTTTTTTTGGGGGGGGTGGGGTTCTTTGTTTTTTGGTTGGCTTTTTGGGGGGGGGGGGGGGGGGGGGTTGTTGGGGGTTGTGGGGGGGGGTTGTGGTTTGTGTGGGGGGGGGGGGGGGCGGGGGGTGTTTGGGGGTGGTGGTTTGGTGGGGGGGGGGGGGGTGGGGGGGGGGGTTTTTGGGCGATTGTTTTGGTTTGTTTTTGTTTTTTGGTGTTTTTGGTGGTGGGTGTTGTTTTTTTTTTTTTGTTGGGTGTTTGTGTTTGTTTTTTTTCTTTTTTGTTTGTTTTTTTTTTTTTTTTTTGTTGTTTTTTTTTTTGGGGTTTTTCGAGCTTTTTGGTCTGCTATAGCGTCAGCCTTTTCAGCAAAGAGACCGTTTTCTTTGAAGTAGACAGCTGCACTCTGTCCTTTCGGTGACCTAGGGAAACTTAATTCTTTTTCTCCCCTACCTGCTGCAACGCCGCCGTGTTTGGTAAACTTGGGTTTAGTCGCGCTTTTTTCTCAAGCACTGCGCGATGACGTCTTCCCTTCTTTGTTTTTTACGATGGCCCCCAGACCCCCCTTCGCAGCGGTCGGGATATTCTCCCCCGGTCCACCAGAGCTCTACGCAGGTTTCTTCTCAATTCTCGTACTATTGGTTAAAACTCCATGACCTCCGGTTTTACCGTGCGCTGAAGTTGGGTTCGTCCTGAATGTCCCCTCTCTCTTCGTCGGTTTCTCGCCGCTTTCGAGTTCTGAAAGGCGGTCCAAGGAACTACCCTTTTCGGTGATAGGTGGCTTACCCACAAACCAGGACGCACTGCGTTAGCTGGACCCCTATGCTAGTAGATAGCCGACCTGCTCTTCTCCTTCGACCTGAAGGCTTGAAATTCCTCCCTACTCACCCTCCCCTGCGGTCTATGGAACAACCCTCGGGTCTCCCCGCCCCCAATCCCCCCCAGAAGCAGCACCCCTAGGAGTGAAGAACGGTGGCGCAAGTCTCCCCCATTTGTCCAAGATGATCTCCGCGTTCTTATCAGCTCTCCCCCCCGAGCCTGAACCCCCCCCATCTAACACTTAATTCCTTTACCCAAGTAATGGAAGTCTTTACTTGGTAACTTCAACATTGGCGTGGAATATTTTTCTATTCGGAGAGGTTCCCTCTCCTTTCTTTTCTATGGATCGTCACCAACGCTACATCGTTACTCTGAGATCTCCAAGCTGTTAACGCGGTCCTCTTTTATCCGTAGAACGGCACTTCCCACCCAGCCTAGGCCTCCTTCTGTGCCCAAGAGAGAGCTCCCTTAAGATCCCCTTCTGTCACTGCAGGCATCCTGAGGTGTGTACTTTTCGCGCTGCTGGGTTTTCTCCCTTTTCTTAACGACCTTCAGAGCCACCTCCAACTTCTAGGCACGCGGACCGGCAATTGTTGCCTCTCGTCTTCCCTCAATGATGGCTTTATTTACCCCAAGTTTATCACCAACCGTGACGCGGAGTGTCTTTAGAAATTTCTTTCGTTTAATGCCCGAAGACGTAGCCGCCAGTACTACACTCTACTTTCTAGAAGGTAAAAGAGAGCGCGCGTTCTTCCTCCCTCCCCGTACGACGTATGAACAGAACCCTCGGAAGGTGGGTACTGACGGGTTTTCTCCTTCCTGCTTCAAATGGACCACCGCTGGTGCGTGTGGCCGCTTACTTTTTGCTTCGCTGCTTCATGAGTTGACTTGGACCGAGCACACTCGGTGAATCTTTTTTTTCAAAAGGTATAAATGACAGTCCTGTCACCACCATCTCGTTCTCCCCAGACAAGCGGTTTTTGTTGTCCCTTTCTCTTTTGTGTTGTTTTTATATATACTGGAGCGGTTGCTTTGTTCTCGGGTGTTTTTCCCCTCCTCCCCTGGCATCTCTTTCTTTCTATCCGTAGGATCAAGAGGCGTCGGGCCTGCGGACTCTTTCCTTCTCTTCCTCTCCCTAGACTCCTCTCTTCGTTTTTATCCTCTTCTTATTGGTTCCCTGATCTCCTCAGTATCGAGCACGACCCCCAGCCGTTGTGATAGACTTGATAGCACGACCCAAGCGCTTACCTCCTCCTAAACCTTTCTCAAGAAGAAAGTATCTTGATAGTCATGTCCACCTCCCTCCCCACGCAAAAAAGCAGACTCCCCCCTCCTTTCTTCCTGAATCGGTTTGGGTACTGTAGCACTCTCCCTCGGTGAAACAGAGTTAAACAGGTGACGCCCACGCCCATCCTCGAAGAAAATGCAAACCTTGTCATCTTCCCCTCCTAACCTGTTTGTGAATGTTCCTGCGCGCCCAGTAAGAAGACTTCCTCGTGATGGGCTCCCTTCGTAGAAGACAAGCCTTTTCCCGCTGTAACCTATTGCCATCGGAGTGTCCGACATGAGGAGAAGGTTCGGTGCGTCACCCCTTCCAGCAATTTATTCCCGCGTCACCTCTTTCCCCCCCACTTCCTAGCGCCTCAGGTCGGCCCGACGAGAGACATTAGGGCGTAAGGGCCTTTCCCCGTTAGAAGGTGTATGCGCGGACTTTGTCTAGGCCTACCCTTTATGACAAGTCCACACCTACCTAGTGCCTGCTCTCGAGGTCTTTTGCTCTTTCCTTTCCTGCGTTCGCTGTGCAAGTCTGCCAGGCATCTTGAGTGCCGTGCCGTAGGACGGAATGTTAACTCTGAACCTTTTCCTTTTCCAAGGCAGCAAGCCAGTCCCCCCATCACACACCCCCACCCCCCCTGTTTTACCCGACCGTGTACTTTCTGCCTTTTCCTGAACTGCAGAATTTTCGCGTACGATTCCTAGACTGTTTCCTAAATTAATAGTTAAGGGTAAGACCCCCTTTCCTTTGAAGTTTATTCTGCCTTATAAGTGGCGGGCATGCCCTTTTGCTTCCTTTATAAGACTTGTCCCCCGGACACATTGTGCGGTATCACAGTCTTCGGAAATTCGTGAGAGGCTTGGCTTCGCATCAGTGGTGTACCACTCTATATGCTTTCTGCTTAGGGGATGACGTTCCTTTTGTTTCTACTTCCTTTTAGACGTTGAAAGAGAGCTTCTACCCCATATCTGCTTCTCCCAGACCCCTTTTCCCAGTTTTGGTGAACCCTACAAAGTCCCCCCATTGGTAGTCAAGTGCGTTTACCTAACTCGCCCCCCTCTGGAGAACTAGATGCCCTCTTCTCCCTCCAGTCCGCACCCCCCTGTAGGGCAACACTTGAAAACAGGGACGTCCTTTCTTTTTCACTAGTACGCGAGGAGATTCCCCTCGGATCATCTCTGGTCCCCCTTCTGCCAACGGCGAGTCATGGGTCTAACAATAGTACACCCACCCAACTCCCCTTACTCCCGCTGAACAGAGCCAAGTTTGTTTTTTTGTTGGAGAACCGACTCAACCTTTTCAAGTCTACCTTATACAGAGCCCTCTATGTCTTTTTGCCAGCTTTGGGGAGGTAAGCCTCGGTTCTCTGACGACTTCCCAACAAGAGACGGGATTCTTGACCTCCTATCTCCCCATTCTCGGATTGGAACCCTCCCTTTGCCCACCACTGAAGATTTGCATCCGTTCCCTATACTCTCTGGCGTGATGAAGTTTGCTCCTTAGAGGGGTTAGGCCTTCCCCCGCTTGTCCCCCATGTTGGGAATTTGCGCTAACCCATTAAGAAACGCTGGGGGCTCAGGAGTCTTCATGAGAGAGGACCACTCTTCTGACCACTTTAATTGTTCTTGGCCCACGATCCGTTCCACAAAGGGGTTGATACTAAAACAGCATGCGGCGCTTTGAATTATTAGGCGCGCCCCCCCCCCTCTTCCTCCTTTCTTTAGTCCTCGGGGTGTTGTGACCTGGAACTGAGTATGGTTCTACGGGTAGGCCCGCTTAGTCCCTCCAATAATAGGCGATCGAAATAGGGATGGCCCTCATTTGCCGAAAATTTTCCGCTTTCTCCCCCTTCCTAAATCTGTCGCGTTCCCAGCACGAGGACATTTGGCGAGTCCGTACTTAGATGGCCACCATAAGAAAAATTTTTCACTTCCAAGGTGTCATCACCCTTCCTCCTTTACCTGGCACTGAGAGAGACAATTACCCACCCCTAGTGCTTTGCGTACGAATTGATCTCTTGAACATTACAAATCTTTAACGGCACTCGGAAGGACCTATTTCATCCGTAAGCATGAAGGTTTTCTATCTTCCTTTCGCTTGTCCGTTTTGGGGGAAGGTTATGGGACTCGCGGATCGACCCGGCGAGGTTTCTCCACTTCGGGTCCTTACCGGCCCCCCTAAGATCAAACTTCTGGTTGACGCATACACCGTCAGGAGCATTTCCCTTTAACAACGGAGATGGGTTTCAACTGCCTCTTAGTGTATTTGCACGCCCGAAATGAGTTGGACATATTTTTATTTTTGGCAGGTGTACGAGGCCCCTTTTGTTAGTTCTGGTTCCTACAGGCCTCCTTCCTGGGAGGGAAGTTCCCCCCACATTTCTATGGTTTCGTTCCCCTCCCTGGAAATGATGTACTACTGCGTATACTTAACGCATAGAGATGAGTTTTCCCCCGTTGATGGGTGTGGCGCCGACGCCTCTTCCTGAGAAAGCCATGACTCATATTGAGTTTGGAGAAAGGTAGTCCATCTGCGGGGCTGCTTCGGTGTCTCGTAGTGCGGTTCTCCTGTACCCCCGACGAATGAGAGTCTCCTAGTATGCGCGGCCATGAGGGAGAGCCTTCCTAGATTCGCCACACGGTTTTCCTTCCTATTTGCTGATTATTTCCCGCTATTCCCGATTCTTTTCGGATGTCAATCTAAGGTTTTTTACGCTTACCGCCAGGATGGGACTAATTTCTTTCAAAGATGGCCATTGAACGTTTTATTCCCTGATAAGACTTCTTCTGGCCGGCGCGCACGGTGTCTTTCTAAGTACACTCGCAGGAAGATTCCGCCCACACACCGCCTGTAGACGCCCCCCACATAGGTTTGCCATCGGCTGGGATCCTTCAAAGGTCACCTTTCGTGTTCTACCCGAGCTCCCGTCCCG
>Ga0179591_1286945_pt1 | contig 10246 bp, 7 predicted proteins | sample CZOMad2_1_08_16f_FD_182891 | JGI IMG/M metagenome (GOLD analysis project Ga0179591, IMG submission 182891) | Vadose zone soil fungal communities from Angelo Coast Range Reserve, California, USA - CZOMad2_1_08_16fungal (PacBio error correction) | ecosystem: Environmental > Terrestrial > Soil >... | reverse complement strand
AAGGCCCGCAGCAGATCAATGATTTTCAGTGTTAACCCGAGAGCGGTGAGCGTCTTACCCCCAACTCCTAAGCGGGCTTCATTACTCTACTGCTCGTCCCTATGATCATATATTTCTTTTCCTCGTCGAGTGTCCAGGTTTGCCTGAAACCACTTGGGATTCCCCTCCCTGCGGACGTACTCCCTCCCCGAACGCCGTCTCTTTGTCACTGTAAATGCCTTGGTGGTCTTTCTTACTCCCCCCCCCCCGACAGTGACCAGGTCTTGTTCCCCCCGAGGCTCTGAGGAAGTTTTACGCAGTTGATTTTACTTGGATCGCCCTCCAGTCTTTGTGACCAATACCAACACCGCCCACTCACGCGTGACGACGATGGCTTCACCAGTCTTCCCTGAATTCAGAATTGGCCCCGACGCACCTCTTTGAACGTTCCTGGAAGAATCCCAAGCATCCCTATATCCCGTTTTTGATCGCCGACCGGGAACCTCCTCGAAGAGCCGTGTAGCCAAGAGCGCGTCTTCCCCAGGTTGATCGCGTTTGACTCCCTTTGTTGCGGCGATTTTGAAGTCCTTTTTAGCTCACATTGTCAGAGATCAACACCCCCGCTCCTCCAGAATATTCTCTTCTGTACTGTTACCCTGGGACTCCCCCCTTAGAGGCGCGGCTAGCTAACCCCTTTTGGTGAGCCAAGGTTTTTATTCCTCAGAAGCCCCTCGTGGTGCCTCCTTCTTACCGCTCGCTTATCTGGCTGTCTGTTTGCTCCTCACTTGTGATTTGCAAGAACACCTCCCGCTACTCCTTCTTTCACTATGTTAGAAGGGCTATGGAAAATCCCCAAGGTAGATGTTTAGCCCCCCCCCCTTCCGTTAGTTTAGTGAGTTCTTCATGTTGATTCTCCCAGATGTGAGTTTCTTCCCTTGATGGCGCACGGGACTTGTTTTTTTTCCCATGTTTTCCCCCCTTTTATCATTTCTCTGAGGAAGTTGGAAAGGAGATTACCCTTTTTTGAGTAAATTAGGAGATGGAATCTTTGACCGCCCTCTTTTTCGACTTTTAATTGATCTGGTTATAGGATTTCATTGGTACCCCGTTTTTTCTCGAAATTCTTAAGGAAGCAGGAAAAAGTTGCCGGCTTAACCCCTTTTTCGTGAGGCTCCCCTTAAAACATTCCTCGCTCACGCACTTCCAGGTTTCTCTCCGTCACCTGACTGCACACTTTCTCCTGACATCAATGAAAATTCTTGGGCGCGCTTCCCGAGTTTAAGCATTACGTACAAGCTTTCCGAAGTTTTCCCCCGCGTGATCGCTTTCTACTGGGCCCAGACGTCTACTTTTCTTGGGCGTGAACTTAGCAAAGTAACATCCAATCCTAGAAATCGTATATTTCCCCTTCCCTAAGATACTCTACCCTGGCTAATGTGTTGCCCCACTTCCTTTCCCGGAAGCATCACGATGACCTTTAGAAGACCCTGGGACTCCGCCCCTGCCCGCGTTCCCATCCGGCGTACCTTTAATGTGTCTTTTTCTCCTTCCTTCGATTTTCCTCATCGCCAACCACGAAGTCGTTATTTGGGCCGCCCTCCTTCGCGATTGTCTCACAATTGTCACCTTTTTCACCTCTGGTATCACTAGTTTCGACACGTCCCGTGGGACTACACTTCTCCACAGTCATTTTTCGTCCAACCCCTTCTATAAAACCTTGCTTTGTTCCGTGTATAGGACGAGCTGCTCTTTCACCTCTTCCGAGGCCCGCGTTTTTCTGGCAAGAGTTCGAGAATAGTCGGAGCCCCTTTCCCCATGATTTAGCCACTTTAGCGCCCTTACCGGCGCAAACACGCGCCCGCACTAGCTTCTTCCCCAGCCTCCGACTCCTATGCCACAAAATTCATTCAAGGACCCCAGTGATTTTTTTCTACCTCGGGCCGGGCTCCAATTCGATACTCCTACCCTGGTGAAGATAAACCCCAAATCTTCCCTTTCTTTTATTTTGTTTTTCTTCAAACCCATTTTCCCCGGTAGTAGTAGTCTCCTCTCCTTATACCTCGTTTCCTTTTTTTTTAGAGTATACTGAGTTGTCTTTGAATACTGCCTTTAGCCCGTGATCCCACCCCTGAGACCCCCTACGGGTACTGATTCCCCCCACCGCTGGTTCTCCAAGGACCTCTATTGCGCGCTCCTCCTCTTGCTCATTTCTTAGAGCCTCTTTTTCCCTCCCCTTTATCCCCTTTCAATGTCCTGGATTGCTAGATTTTTCCGTTTTTTCTCCGTCACCCTTAACTCAATATACTTTCCTGACTGACCACTACCGTTGGCTTCTTGAAAGACCTTTTTGAGAAAGTTCAGTCTCTATAAGAGTGCCGTACGCCCAATCGGACTATTTTTCCCATATTCAAGTTCCCTCTTGTAGAGCATCCCCTGCTACTTCGTCCCTACAGTCTAATATTTTCCCCCTCAAGGGAATAGGAGGCTCACCCTTTAATCACGCTCACCCCTATTTACAACCCAACAGAAGAACCTCTCCTTCTCCCAATAAATAGTGGCTATCCTGTACCCTGAGGTACTTGTTTCCCTGATGCTTCATCTCATTACCCTGAGTGGTCCTCTTTCAATTTCCGTAAAACCCCCCCCTGCGGGTTAGATTTCTGACCGCGTAAGTCTGCCGAGAGCCCAACCCCCCTATGTCGTCCCATGCAATCCTCGAGAATTTCTAGACCGTGAGTTCCTCCACCCATGATTTCGACCTTAAATTTTGAAAGAAGTCCCCTCCTTCTCGCGTGCCGTTCTTTTTTGAACCCCCTTCTGAGACGGCTCTTCGCCTCTGTGCGCTACTGCTTAAGTAGCCCCGAAGCAACGTTCCCGCCCGTCGAAAAGGTTTTTTTCTTGCAGCCTATCCGTTTTTCCCCAAGTTCTCTCTAGCCGCATGCCTTACCCCCCCAAACCGCATCATGATACGATTACCGCCGTTCTTGCGAGTTTAACCTTCCGGTACTCATAGTATACTGAGTAACCCGTTTGGCCCGCGGGACCCGTTGGAAAGACGACTTGACGCGACTGCTCCCTTATCCTGCCGCGGACTCAACGTTTCCGCTTGAGCTATATCCTCTAGCGTTCCGTCGATTTTCCTCCATTAGAGGGCGTCCCCCTTACGCCGGTCCCACGGCACCCCTGGAAAGTGACTGACCCCGCTCTGGCGACGGCCAGTTTTCAAGTATGTCGAACCTTAATGAGAGGGTATATCGTTCCTGATGACCGAGATTTTCGATCATGTCCCCGCCCGCTTGCCTTCGTTTTCAAAGGTCCTTAGAAAATTGCATTCGAGACGAGAGTTTTTTTTTGAATCATATGATATTTCTCAAATTCAAGACCTTTTTCCCCTACTCATCAGTTTTTGAGAGCTATGAAGGCGTCCCCCGCGAAAGGCTCACTTTCCCCCCCCAACAAACTATCTTATGAGACTTTCCCTTTGAGTAGGCCGATCCCAAAACCTCAAGAGGGTTACTGTACCTTTCTCTCAACCATTCGGTCCATCACCACAGAGATGGAAGAGATAATAATCCCGTATATCCCCCCTTTTTGCACGAAACTTCTTTGTTCCACTGCTCTCCCCGAGAGATACGGCATACGCCAATCACATTGTGGCTTTTTGTCAGGTCGTTTTTTTGGACCCGGCAGTTAGTTCCGATAGCTCCCGTCTCGTACTGCCAAGCCGTGCCTTTCTCCCTATACGGTCTCGGCGTCCTCTCCTCGCGTTTTGAAAGCAACCCCCGCCCCCTCGCGCGATAGCTTTAACCGATTATTTACCGACATGTGACTTCATCTTTCCTCCTCGTCGTCTTTCGGATGACATATAAACCCGACAGTTGCGCCCCTTCCAGCCCCGAAACGGATCGGGTTTTACCGCGTCTGTCTCTTTGGTTTTCGTATCCCTAAGTTCTCTCCCCGATGACCCTTCTTTTTTTTTTTTGTGATTTTGAATCGGCTTAGCGATCCTTCCTCCCTAGCGTCCTGCCCGTCTTTTTCCCACCATACGAGGAGCGCCTTCTTCTCTGTTCTTTAAGAACCCTCCAATTGTCTGTTCTGGAGTCTCTGTTTGGATACCTACCCTTACCCCCCCCCCCCCCCCCCCCCACCCCCCCCCCCCCCCCCTTCCCTGCATCAATGCCCCCTTTCTGTCCATTTGTTCTTACCCCCAAACCACCCTCTTAGCTCCGATCGTTACGATCATCTGCTTCCCCCTAGAGGAGTTTCTACAAGAGTGACCCGCCCCTCATCTGCACGCTATGTAGGAATTTTCCCATGATCTCCCCAGCCCCTTCTCTCAAATGTACCTCATTGTCGTAATAGTGAGCACGAGTGCCCGATAGGGGGATTTCAAATTTTTCTTTTTCCCGGAATTCGGCCTCCTCACAGAGTTGACTGTTTTTCCCCTCCCTGCGGTCGAATGGCAGCTCTCGGGTTGTTGGTTTTTTTTCGACGTCAACCCTTCGGGATTGTAGGAAGTATAACTTCCCTTCATTATTACAGCCGTCTTTTCCCTCGGAACCACTTTGGATCGTCGCGTGGTCGACTCTTTCGCATGAACTGCGTGCTCCAGCTTCTCCGAGGTCCTACCCCAGCGCGTTCCCCTTTGTTACGCTCCCAACGTCGGCTCACTCCCTTCCCAGTTATAGAAGGACACGGTCTCCCCCGAGCCGCAGAAGATCCAGACCCCAACTTCCCTAGTAGGGATTTCCTGATAAGTCCTCTTATCACGGTGATGGCCCCAGAGTCTCTTCTATAAACCCCACCCGCCATACGTTTGGGGCTCGTCGTATTATTCCCCACTTACTTCGACGATGGACAGATCTCGTTCCCCTCTCCCTCCAAGGAGAATCTTTCTCTACCATCCTGGTATTTCCCTTGTGATGTCAACCAGAGCTGGACCCTCCTTTTTGTCATGGATGCCCTCTATGACCCGGGCCTTACTACCTTGTGGTCTTTTGACTTGCGGCGATGTGAACTCCCCCATTCCGACCCCTCTTCTTTTCCCGGCGAGTGTATAGTCTTGGGATCCTCGGTCACTTTCCCAAGTCCCCTTTGTGACAGGTGACGCCCAGATCGGGTGCTGGAATCTCCGGCGCACTCTACCTCTATCAATCCCTTCCGTAAATCTTCATCTTTTGATACCCCTCCTGTTTTTTTTTGCTATGTGAGTTTCCTTTCGATGTCTGAGGTAAACCTCTTAGCTTGTCCTAGTCCTTCCAGCTTCCCCCCGAGACTTATATGCTGAACCCCCCTCACTTCCCCCCCCTTCTTTAATAGAACCCTCTTCAACCGCGAAGCGTTTCATCATCGGTGCTGATTGGCGTTTCCTTCCTTCTCAGACTGCTTTACTCGCCATGTACCCCGTGATTGTTGCACTCTGTGATTTTTTTTGCCTTCAAAGTATGTTTCGTTTGTATTCCCATGGATCCGCGTAGTTCCTTTGATTTGTCTTCCCCACCATTCGCAAGTTTATGCATGACTGGCGAGACAATGGAGTTGTCTTCCTCCTTAAGTGTGTCTCCTGAAGTCACTTTTTCTAAAAAGGATTAAGTCATTGAACTGTTTTGGAAGCAGCTTCAGTCTGACGTCGGTTTTCTTTGCTTAGTCGCGCCTGAAATGAGAATTTTTCTGATCTTCCTCCCCGTCGGGGGCTCCGTGGGCCTTCATAAGTGTGTCGCTTACAGGCACCCCCTTCCCCCCGCTCTGGCCGACGTCCCAGCACTGGTATTCCTTTTCTATGCTGAGCGGTGATGAATCAAAAAAGATCGCGACTTCTCCCAAGGTGTCCAATCTTAAGATTCCCTCGCTCCCACTGCCTACCACCCTTTTGATTCGCAAGGGCTCTAGTCAGATGAAATTAGCGGTGGAGAGTTGCGGCTCTCCATCCTGACCTCCCCCCTTCCCACTCCCAATTTGAGAAACTATAGTCGTCTTTTCAATAGCGCTCACTTCTTCCTCCTGGCAACTGTTGCGCGATGATGTATATCCCAAATTTAAATAACCATCTTGTATGTTGTACCCCTCTTTCTACCCACCGGCTTTAGCCGAGATGAAACGTCAATACCAACTGCGTCGTGGAAGAACTATGCCGTCAATTGATCCCCCTGTGACCGTTAGCCCCAAATACGATCTGTAAAGCCCGCAAGATTTCGTTACTTCCACATGACCGTTTTTTTTCCGATTCGTGAGCGCGGCGTGGTAGGGACCCCCCTTATAGATAATAGTTGATTTTTTTGAGCTAAGTTCCCCCTGAAGCACCAGAAAAACGGTTGGTAAACTTCCAGCGTCATAAATTTTCTCCTCTAATCGGTTCGACGACCTTAAATTTTTCTAATAGAGAAACCCTATTATTTTACCCCCTTCTCACTGTTCCGTCCAACCTGATAGTTTAACCTCAGACAGTCCAAGTCCGGGAATAGGGCTTTCCCCCCCCCTTAAGCGGGTGATAACGCCTCTTAAATGTCTTTCCGCCGATTCAGGTGTAGGACGTTTAGCGGTAGCGCCCCTCTCATGAGAGTCTTTTCAACGGTCCGATTATATCTAGTACTTACCTGCCTCCCCTTGATCGGCAGGGTCACCGCTTTCTTGGTCAGATGTCCGCGCCTTCCCGGCCCCCCCTGTGACGTGCTGATCCCCCTCTCTTTTCTCTGGCTAAATACTCTCTCGTCTGACTCAAGTCTTGTCTTTTTCCTATCCTATCTTATATTTGTCCTGTGTGAGTCTGAGTTTTTCGAGCCTTTTCCCCCCCCTGCCCCCCCCTCTTTTTGTACGCACGTCCTGCAATCGCCTTTTCTCAGGGTCTGTTGGGAGTGATAGCTCGGCCAACTCCCTTTTCCCCTCCGTGTTGTTGTGATCTTCTTTCAATTCGCGACTGCATGATTGCCCCCCCGACTTAAAAGTATTAGTTTGCAGTCCCCCAACTCAAGCCACTGAGGGGCGGGGCCCTTCTCAACCCATTATTCCATCACCCCGAGATTTCTGAGCCCTAATATTATAAGTGTTCCATCCCCTTCCTTTTATACCCCCGGAACCTGAAGAGTCTGCGCCATGATTTACTCACTTTAAATTGGGTCATTGCTTTTTCGTTAGACCGCGTTTCAGATTCGTTGTAATCCGAGTCCTCGGGAACGGCTCCCATTAGACCATCCCCCGCACGTTCCGTTGAGACTATAGGACGATTACGCTGAGGTGCCAGCCTTTTAACACCTACACTCGCGATCTAGCTTCTTAAACGCAAGGCAGGTCCCCCATAGTACCCCTCCAGACCCGTTGTTTACGTTCCTGTTTGATAGATGAGCCTCTCCCTTGGTACGTTCCCCTAGATTTTCTTAGTCATGTGATCCCCTTGATGAAGATGACTCCCTTTTCCTCTTGTGCGGCTCCTTCGACTAGTCGCGAACATCGTCGATCCCTCGACCTTTTTTCCACATAACTCGTTTTTTGAATGTTTCGACCCGCGTAGTCGTGGTACCTCCCCCTCCCCCCCGGGAGATATTACGGCTTAGGAAGTGTCTCCATAGTGGTGCCTCTCTCGGACAGATATCAGATTTCTTTCCTGATTTCTCTCCAGCGCACGTACGTCGAGGTGTTAGTCCCCCGAGCTCCCGGCACGACTGCTCGATGAAGCATGTGACCTCCCTAAGGCTAACCCTGCCTGATGAAGCCCTTGAAGAAGTAGGTACCCCCCTTTTCTTGTCATGTGAGGGTCCTGCATGTCTTTTCTCGTCCCGAGGGGCCGTGTTCCTAACCGCGTGTAATTATCCTCGAGAGGACGATGCAACAAAACGTCCGGTGGTAAGCAATAGGTCACGATTTCTTTCCAGGCCACTCGATCTTTATTTCCTTCTTTTGGGCTTGACACCTCTTTGGTTTTTTTCCTTTCCGTTACCTTTAAAAAGAACCCTTTATTTTGGCCAGGCTTCCCATCCCGCGGTTCGTGCCTGTAGCGCCCCCCCTTGTCCACAGTCTTTTTTTTTCCGTAACGCACGCCTCGAATCTACTCTTCCTCGAATCTCGGGCCTGGGCTCCCCCCGTCGGATCCGGTGCCGCCCGGAAGTTTCCCGTCTCCAGATAGGTATTCGTCACCCCTTCACACGATCTATACTACCTCGGCTCAGCCCTCTCCCTCGATCTCGTTCGCCCGACTTATGGAGTATTTTTTCGAAAGATCCATTGTTCTCCCCTCTCTGAACCTGCAGAGGGGCGAGCCTCCAATGGGACGCATTCCTGCGTGAAATCACTTGGGACCATTGGGGCTCGCTCTTCCTGAGTAGACAAGCCCCCCTTTCCGCCCTCTGGAGTGAAACTATTTTCATCGCTTTTCCCAGCCCATTTTTGGCTACCAAAAGGTGCTCATTCCATTTTCTCCCCGGATCCTCTGCGCACAATGCTGCCTTGACCGGCCTACGCCCCTCCCCTCTCTCCCTTTCGTAACCCCCTTTTGGTGAGAGGATGGATCGCGAAGCTCTGCGCTTTTTCCCCCTGATCCCTCTCTTAGAATAGTTAGATTCCCGACTTACCCCCCCTCTTAAAATTCCCCTTTCATGAATAGATTCCCCCCCCCCCCAGATAACTCCTCCCCTCTTTTTACCGTTTCTGTAGATGGTTTCAATGTCTTTTCCTCCCCGTTCCGAACCAAGTCAATGATGTTGCCTTTCTTCGGGAGTCACTTCCCCCTCTCCCAGTCCCTCTCATGTAGATCGGTGTACGGGCCCATTGGCTTCCGGTCGAGTTAGGTTTTCACACAAATCCAATCCAGATCTGGTCCTCGAGATCGACTATGGGATCTCGGGTATTTATCTCCCGTACTGTGTTTTTCTCCTCTCATCAGCCGAGAGAAAAGGGTTCGGACCTAGAACTCCTTGCATGACCGGCCGGAACGTGTCCTTTTGTCGAGGAGGATCACCCCCTGTCGCATGCAGATTTTTCTGAATTTCAGATATTAACGAGCTGTTTTTTTTCTTGTTCCTTATATCCCCCCCTCTGCGTGTTATTTTCGACTCCGTTGGATCACAGTAAAGTAATCTTCATACGTTTTGTCGTTACTCTGCTTCCTTCCCTCATTGTTCTTCGACAGAGCGGCCACCTAGCCGACCGTAGTTAGTATCACATCTCCTTTAAGCCACCTCCCCCTTTCAAAACAACGGTGATATTCGCCGTTGTTCACTCTCTCCAGCCCGCCTTCTCTGCAACTTCCCGTTTTCCCACGAGGGCCCCAGGCATAACTAACCTATAAGGAAGAACATGTAGACTCATCGTGGCACCCCCTTAGTGACGCCTTACGTCGCGTCATTGTTCTCCCGATTTTGTCACCTTTCTCACCCCCTTGTTTTTATTCGATAGGACGGTACCTCCCTTACCTTCCCCCCCCCCCCCCCCCCCCCCCCCCCCCCCCCCCCCCCCCCCCCCCCCCCCCCCCCCCCCCCCCCCCCCCCCCCCCCCCCCCCCCCCCCCCCCCCCCCCCCCCCCCCCCCCCCCCCCTTCCTGACACCTCACCCCTGGTTCTCGCTGCATGACGACAGGACTTTTTTTTCCGATCGTTTCGCGACAGAAAACCCTTGTAGAACAGTCCTCCAGCTACTTGTCTCGCGTTTGCCCTCCCCCCTTTTTTGCGAACCTAATTGAAATGAACATTAAGAGAGCCTCTCCTTGGCTATTCTATGGGTGGGAAAACCTCGTCGCGACGCTAGTCGCGATTTGCGCCTCCTCTTGGACAGACACTTTTTCCAAAATGAAATTTGATCGGAAGCTGGGCGAAGACGCCCTTTCATCTCTTGGTCCCCCTATTGTAGACCTGACCCATTCCACCCCCAACGTCTCATTGACGGCTCAGTCCAGAAAGTGGTGTCAATTCCCGGTACGATCTTCTTTGTACCTCGGGATTCCACGCGTTCCTCCCGCCCCGCTGGCAGGTGCAAAGTCGTGGAAACTAGTTTTCCGTGAGCGTTCAGCGGTTTAGCCAGCGCGTGAGCTCGAAGCTATGCGCGAGTCGTGTAAAACCGTCGTAGGGAGCCCTCTCTTAAGAAGCCCTGCAGCAACTTTGAGCACCCGCGCTCTGGCGCCCGCTTTCGGCTCCATCACACTTTCTTTTCTTCACACAAGATTTTATCTGCTTCATAGGGGTGTCCCAGAGCTTTGTTCGCTCTTCCCCCCAAGCTTGCGGTTTTTTGGATTTCTTTCAATAAAGCCCCCCCTTTATTGGGCCCCTAGATATCGCGAGAATTCA
>Ga0179591_1220160_pt1 | contig 10246 bp, 11 predicted proteins | sample CZOMad2_1_08_16f_FD_182891 | JGI IMG/M metagenome (GOLD analysis project Ga0179591, IMG submission 182891) | Vadose zone soil fungal communities from Angelo Coast Range Reserve, California, USA - CZOMad2_1_08_16fungal (PacBio error correction) | ecosystem: Environmental > Terrestrial > Soil >... | reverse complement strand
TGATTTTTGGGACCCCGTCCTTGCGTTTGGCGGCTGTTTCTCGAATTTCTCCATGCTTCAACTTTCTTCTCATCATGTCGGTTCAGTCGTCCCCCCCCTGCGTTCGTACGTTAACCAGCACACCAATATGGTTTATTTCTGCGTCCTCGGTTACATATCCCAGTTGTCTTACTTTTGACTATCAGACCGCACGCCCCTCACCGTTCACTGGATCATAAACTTCGCACCCTTTTACTCAGTTCATCGGATTATTTTTCTTCTCTTGCCCGCAGCTTCAGTTTCTTAGATCGTATGGCAGTTAGGTGCCCCAATCATCCAACATATTTACTCTCCTCTTTGATTCCAGTAATACCTTTCCCACGTCGAGATTGCTCCCGATCTATTATCTGCCACTGGTCCTCCAGGACGTTCTCCAGTTTTCCCAACTGTTTTTTGAATTTGAGCTCTTTTGATATATGAGAGTCATCATCGCTCGCTCTTTGATGACCTTGAGCACTTACTGTTTTTCGGAAGAGAGTCTTGATGCTCAGGATTAAATTTCCCTGGCCCCCCGCATCTATGCAACAGTTAAACAACTGTTCCCCTTCTACAGGTCACTTCGTCGATTGATCGTTTCTCTGCTGCTTACCGCAATCAGACTAGATGTGTCATCGTGGCGGAGCAATCTGCAAGTTCACTGAGCGGCCCTCGGCTCGTTTGGCACCATTTGATTGTCTGGCTTCTGTCCTTAAATGTTACCGATCCTGAACCGAAACTCCCCCATTTTACAGATTTTGAACGTTTTTAATTTCCCCACGACGACCCTGTCTCATGTTAACAGTTCTTGAAGAAACTTCAGAAAAATACTATTCCAATGGAATGAGTGTCCCCTCCTTTGTTGGTTGTGCACCCACGGTGCGATTTCCCTCCCATAATTGTCAAGAGCTATTTGATCTTCTCCTTGCGCTATCTAAGACACAAACGAGTTTTTTGGTCAACCCACTTTCCAATGGATTTCAGGAAATACAAGTGCGCTAATTCTGACTTGTCTTTTCCTGATTCCAGCAGGGGCACTCCGGGACCACAAAAAAGGTGTTTTTGCCTTTTCCTCGCCCCCTGATGGACTTCTTTCCCAATTCCTGAATTTACCCTAATGAAATTTGCTTTACCTTTGTAAAGTTCCTGCCTTACCTTTCCGACCCGCGTTTTGTTTTATTTCATTAGTTTTCCATTCTTCCTGATTATTTTCGACCTTGCAGGAGAAAACCAGATTAGTGCATTGCAAGTTATACAATTGGCCGACTTAGTTCCAACCTCGTAGTGTTTACGGATCTGTGTTTCCGATAACAGATAATCATGTATTTCCCTCTGGTACAAACCTCCCAATCCTGCAGTTGTAGCCTGAGGTTGTGCAGTGTATATTCTTTCAACGTGCCATCTCTCTTGGATCCGGTGTGTTCTGAATTAGTGTTCCCCCCCCCCACACCTACCGTGAGAAGAATAAATATAAATTAAAAACAGGCTATGCAAACAGAAAACTAAACTCATAAAAATTTTTGGCATTTAGGAACCTTAAACCACCGACGGAATTCGTTGTTGGTCCGGTTGGATTAGCCCCAATGATTTTTTGATTCAACCTCCTGTCTATTAGTGCCCTTGCAATCTCGTTTCGTGTGTGTGGTTGACGTTATGTACTTAGAGTCCGGACTCGTAGTATGGAGCTAGCAATCGTAAACGGATCCACTTTCGGTACGAATGTGGTGCCACATTCTGGAGTGGGCCATTACTAAGTTTGTGGTTCGAGAGATCAAAGAAGCCCAACTGTTTCCCCGTTTCGACTAGCGGATAGAGAAACACTAATAGACGTCCTCCTCCTACCCCAAATAAAATTACAACCGCCGTTATTATTTTGATTTACCAATTCGATCACCCGCTTACCCGTCCTGATCAAACCCATCAAGTTCCCTCCCACCCTTAACCAACCCCCATCCGTTCACGTGGCCAGCGTTTTTTTTCAAAGGGATGCTGACCGCCCTTTTATTATTGGTTCGCTTTGCTGTTATTTATCGCGCTTCCCCTCATGGATTTTGCCTTTACATTCGTTACCACCCGTCCCATAGTTCGATTTGTCAACCAGTTGTTTGAACCCCCCCCCCCCCCCCCCCCCCCCTGGTTGACAGTACTGTATAGCCCCGCCCAACATTAGGCTACAACCGGTGGCTGATTGGTGTGAAGTTGGCATTGGAAGGTAACTTTAGGTTATTGATTGCACTACCCGCTTTTACGCTGAAGTGTCCCCAAGTAAAGTGAGGCAGTGATCTCTGGTTCCTCCTATGTTTCATACTTCACCCATTCCGGATTAACAGGATGAGACTGGTTTTGTGAACACCCATTGCCAAACATTTGTGCCCCCCCAACGGATACTTCTCTCCCAAAACCGGGAGTACACGGTACACCGAAGACGTTGTTTTTTTTTCAATTAGCTGGTCCTTTGAAGGAACTTGTCCTCGATAGAGGTAGCCACTTTCCCCTTCCGCAAGAATAAACCACTTGTATCTTTCACTTCTTTGCAATGACCCTTGTGAGTGTTGAACGAGCACGTAAACCCCCTTCTATGACGCAGAACCCTGTTTCGCCTTTCGAAATCCATTCCCCACAAAGGATTTGCCTACAACCTTTGGTCGGAAGCACCGGCGAGGCTCAGACGGAGAGTCCCTCGTTCTGATTTTAACCATTTATTCTCCCTCCTTGAAATCATTGCCAAACCCCCCCCCCCCTACTTACACTCATTTTTGCTGGTGAATAGTTTCAGCCACTTTATTCCCTCAAATCTCCATGCCCACAGTTTAGAGAATATCCCCAGACCCTTCCCTTTGTGAAAAAAGGGGATGTCGGTCGTGCTCAGTGCAGCCGCACCCGCAGTTAACCACAATAACACCTGTTCCAACCTCTCACTGATGCAATCTAAGATTGGCTAGCCTAAACCATCTTTCAGTTTGTCTGATGTTATGGAGACTTCAGCTCCCCCCTCGACCCCACTTCCACCCCGTTCCTGAATGCTTTTTTTTACTTTGCCCGACTCTTGTTTCAAGTGTGCACCCATTCCCTTCGTCTATTCCGTTTTTTTTGCACCCACCGGACGCTCAATGTACATGCTCGCCTAATTGGTCTTGAAAAGATTTTCCCCGATCTACCAAGACCATTGAATACCTGACTTGAGAAATTCTGGTCTTAACTTATCCTCTCTCGAATCTAAATCGAATACTATGCCAGTTAAACGGAATAACCCCGCTGCCCCCGATGTTGGCTTGATTTCACCGATACTGCAAAAGATACTACACTTCCCATCATCTGTTAAAGTACAGGCCTAACAATCATCCAGTGCAAATATAGTACCATTTCCCGTTATCATCCCTGCATATTGTGAAGTTTGCTTTAGTTCTCTTCCGTCTTAGAAATTTAGACACTCCATCCTGAAGTCGACAAGAAGATTGTGTCATCGAAAAAGTTCCCCGCCGACACCCCCTCCCAAAGCCTTCCCAGCCCCCCAATTGCTACCTTTCCCAGCTAAACCATTGTGCTGAATTGAACGCTCATCCACATACGCCCAAGACCCCCGTGTGCCCATATTGATCTATATCTTCCTTAATAATTTTTTTTCTCTCTCTTCTTGATCGACCCGCCTTGGGGGGCGGTCAGTTTAAGCTGATATAAAGGCTGTACCTGATGATGAGTGCTATCATTGGGGTGATCAGGTGGGTTTAGCTTTTTCGTTAATTATTAACCCCCGCCAACCACTCTCTTGCCGGCCAGATTTTTTTAGCGGTGTCCCTCCCCTCCTCTGGCTAGACCTTCATATACAAAGAACTTCCCCCCGCACATCTTCTGGATCCATAACCTTGCCTTTTTTACGATGGGCATCGGATCATGCCCTTCAACTGGACATCCGTCAGGTTTCTGTAGTTATCCATCGCACTCTCTGGTTTACTAGCACCCCCTTTAAGATGATTTCCCCTTTTTGTCGGACTCTTCGCGATTGATTCCGATTTATCTGATTACCTGATGGAAGGGTGATGAACCCCCCTTTCCTCTTTCGAAGGTGAGATTATTTTGTTCGTTTCGACCTCACATCCTTACTCGCTATGATGACCTTCAGCCATCTTCGGCCCTGAGAGCTTGCCTGGTCCTGATGCAAATTTAAAGAGGCCCCGATTCTTTCACCATTTCAAACACCCGCGTTAGTTCCCCTTTTCAGCGTTTCTTCTCATGACTTCCCTATCTCCCCAATCCCCTCCCGAGCCGACTTCGTTTGGTCTTGTATCCCTTTCTTAAAAAGCTCTTGACCGTGTGCTCGTCTGAGTTGGAAAAGTTTTTTTATGGACGCTGCTTGCTCTGCCAACTTTATCCCTACCTCCATACTTTTTCGAGATTGTCTATTTCCCTCCCCCAGAAACTTGTCATTTTGTTCACCCTCCCCTAGGACTCGTAACCAGACTATTCCATTCCTGAGTTGTCCGCTTTCTGGTTTTGGTGTGAAAGGATCATGATTCTATTCCCCTCTGGCTAATTTCTCCCTTTTATTCCTCCCATTAGCGTTCTCGACAAATTCAAGATGTGGTCCCCTCCCTTTCCCCCAATGTCGTAAGCTACCTGGTTCATATGCCTTTTTAATAGACTTTGTCTTCTCGCTCTACTGCTTCCGTAAATCGAATGGTTTTCTCCCATGGGTGAAAGATAAACTTGGTTATTTCTGGTTTTACCCGTCGGCTCGTGAGAAGACCAACCTCCCCACCCTTGTATACATCTGATTTTTGGAACTACTCCCTTCTTTGATGACTTTGCCACCGTTGTTGCCCTCCCATTGCCATTTTTCGTATCTGATTATGCGGCCTCTTTCTTGGAAGAACCCATCTGTTTATAGATTGACCTTTTTTCAGAGGACTCCTCCCGAATTATTCCACAGTAAGCCTTTCTCCCCCCCCCCTTTTCGTTTCTATAATTCAGTATCTTCTTCCCTTCCCAGGACCTAAAAACCCTACAATCCTTCCGTTCTACGGAGTTTGAATTTTTGCGAGTAGGATTCTGTCCCCCCTTGTTTCCCACATTCTCGGGTTGCTCCTCTTTTTTTTGAATTCATTTTTCTCCCCCACCAGGTGATCCCTTATAAATTGAACCCATCACCACTAACGCCCACTACCCAACTTTTTAATTCAGACGGTTGCCCACCACACTGTCTTCCTATCGGGGTTTTTGATTGTGGATTACCCACCCTTCCTTTGTGATAAACTTCCCTGATCGGTCCCTGTCATTTTCAGGGTTTGGATGACGATGGTATTCTCTTTACTCCTATATTTCGTCTTATATCAGCTAGTTAGAACATGTGAGAGTGAACAATTTAGGGCATTTTGTGCCCCCTCCCTATTTTAATCCTTCTTTGTTGTTGTGAGCGGGCCACGACTTTTCCTCACTTTTTCCTATAACTTTATTTTCCTAGTTACGTCCCCATACGTCCCTCATACCCCACACTTATCCAAACGATAACTCCCCTTTAGCCAATCTCAAGTTCATCCAAAAAAAGCAGTTTTGATATCACCCCCCCACCTCCTTTTCAGTTGCAAGCAGTTGGCACCTTTGCCTGCCGCCTTTATGCTTCTGTAGTCTTCTTCCCGGTGTTTCACTTGATGGGTTATCCCTCAGCCCACCCGTACGGATTCACCGATTATAACATTTTTGACCGACAGTTATCCCCCCCGCCCAATAACTAGGCCCAGGTGGATGTTTCCGGTTGACTTTGGTTTTCCTGTAAGATGATCGATCCCTTCCCCCCCTACCTGTTTCAAGTTGGAAAATCACGTCGTATATCTATGTTGTGCACTCCTTAATATTGTTTCCTAAAGCCCGGCATCTTCCCTTCAGAACGGGAACTCCATCACCCCCTTTTTTGCCCAAACAACGGCTGACGTCTCGCCACCGTTATCAATTAGCCGCCGAGTATAAATCGATTGCATTTTTAAGGACAAGTGCAGCGTGCTTTCTTTCCGTAACGCCTTTAACACCACCATTTCTCGTTCCCCTTGGCATTCCAAATGCTGATGATGCAATTCCAGGCGAACCCTGTTGACACTAGATGACTACTCTTGCCCAACCTTTTTCCTCCCTGACAATTATTCAACAAATCGGTATTGTCTTCTCCCTTCCAGGAGAAGAAGTTTCGTTCTCATCCGCCTCTTGACCTTATGTTATAATATCGACTAACTCGCCCCAATAACACCCCAACCTATTTTCCCCAACCCTTTATTTGTTTTTCTTTTCAGACTTTTAAAAGCAACTCTGTACCCTGATTCCCCCAGTTCGTCCCCCTTTGGCGAATATACGATATCCTATGGTGTGACAATTGGGATTTCGTCTTTCTTTTATTCAGTTTTAAGGAAGGCATTGAAAGCCTTTGTCAAACATCCACCGGTGTCCAACATAGCCCCCGAGGCCCTCGTCACGCGGCCTCCTCCCCGCCCCCCAATTTCCTCTCTCGATGTTATGCTATCCTTTCTTTCGGCCGATCAAAATTTAATGAAAGTTGCTACTGTGTTTGCTGGGTTCCCCTTTACTCTTTTCCCGGGCCCTCAATCCGTCCCCCTCTTCTGTCCTCACAACGGATTCTCAGTCCAAAGGAACGTTCTGAGGATCTCCAACCTCCACCTCTCACATATCTTTCATTAATGAGTTTGACATTAGACCGCCTTCTTCCATTCAGATTATAGAATTCTGCTAATTCTTACGATGGACATTTTGAAACCCTGCGATTCCGATCGATGTGGCTTTCACCATTCCCCATAAATACCCTCACCTTTTCCAGCGCAGTGAAGCGATAACACTGGAATTTCCCCCCGTACCCCTTGTCCCCAATGACGCCAGGAATCCCTTTTCCCCTGATTCTTTAGGATATCACTCCTGCCCTTAGTACCCCAGTCCCCTTTCCTCATTCCGGTTACCTAATCCTTCTATGGTTTTTTTCTTCAAGTGACAGTCCTCCCGTCCAACAGCATGATCCAATCCTGATGGGCCCTGCATTTCTCCTATCATGCGGAATACCAGAAGAGGAAGTCCTCTCCAGAAACCTAAGACCCCTGACCGTTCGCATCCATCTCTCTATATTTTCTCTTCCAGTGGGTGTTGTGTTCTAGTAGCTCTTGAGTTTCCCGTCCTTTGTTTTTCTCCCCGTTGATCTAATCCCCTTTATTTCTTTTGCGCATCCATTTCGGGGTTCAGTGATTTTTTCTTCGTGCTCCCTCATTCAGCCCCCATCGTTCGTTCACCTGCTTTGTCATGGTCGACCTTTTCCCCCCCCCGTTAGATCGAGTCCTCCCCCCCCTCACGATTCATGGACCCTCAAAAAGGTCCCCCCTTTCTGATATGGGAACGGATTCATTTCTTGCATTTCATCCTCTGACCGTTTAGGTATTATCCCCTCTGGCCGGATAGTTAACTCCTTCCCAACATCCTCCCCCTTAATGCGTTTTCCAATCTGTAGCGTATTTCTTCGCTTAGTATGATACTTTTTAGCCGGAAGAGGCGGTATGTCCTTACTTCCCGCTAGTTCCTTTCTGGACTGTTCGAGCTCCATTCTTTCTTTCGACATTGGTTTCCCCTTTCCTCCCGAGCGGCAAGGATGATTTTTTCCCCACTTTCCCACCTGATGTAGTCCCCCCCTCAACACCCCCCCATCGGAAAGGTAAGGTAACCTTTCTCGAGTTTGCTGAAAGCAATGATCTCAGCCATCTACGTTGAACTCGGGCGGTGCCCGTATGCAAATTATGAGGTCACTCAGGCCCTGAGTTTTTTCCCCTTTTTTGGACTCTGACTGTTCTGCCACTGATCGCTGAACCCTTTTCCCTGCTTTTTTCCTGTACTTACTAGCAACGACCTTTTGTGCCTCATGGTTCCCCCTCTTTACAGCAACTTCGTCACAAGACCTATTTAATGACAGTATGTACCCGCTTTTTGTGGGGGTTTTCCCTGTTTGCTTAATGAGCTCTTTCTCCCTAATGGAAGAATTTCTACTTTTTCTCTTTGCCTTTAATATTGTTTCCCCCCCTTTAGCCCAATGGAGTTCCGCCGGCAGGTGCTTCCCCATCTACTTTGTCTTATCGCTCCCCGCAATAAGGGTGGAACCCCCAGTGGACCCAAAAGGTTGGGTCCGTTTTCCTGTTGTCCCTTCTTCGCTATTTTTACAGAAAAGCCCAATATCGACCTGTGTACCAATGTATCCCCCGTTTTTCGTCTGCAAACTTTCCTTCCCCCCGTTGTTGCCATTTTACTGGTTTCTCAGTTCCCCTGATTCCTTTTAATGAGAGAGTGCCAAGCCTACTTGAACGAGACACTCTCTCCCTTCAACGTTTCGCGTATCGTTTCGTGAATTGAACTACATTCCTCCATAGTAACTTCAGCAACCCTGCCGTTGTTCTGCATTTGTAGTGGCAGTGTTTAGAATTTTACTTTTCCCCTATCTCTGGACCTCCCGGTGGTTTCTTTGGTAAAAGCCAGGCGATTCCCCCCACCGCTCACCCACCCTCCAGATGCACTCCCCCCCCTAGAAAATGGGGCCGATATTCCCGCCCCATTTTTCCAAAACCGCCAGATGACATTCTGTTGGTGAGGGTTATCAACCTGCCTGGTTACCCCAATTCTTTTTATCTTTGCTCAGTTTAATCTCGGCGGGTCTGAGTTACCGCCTTTTTAACCCCTTTCCTTAGTTTATGATCTCTTTTGCTTTCGTCTCATTGTGATTCCCCCCCCCCTTTTTTATTTGGCCCCTCTTTTTCCTACTAAGTTGTTTTTTTAGCGAGAATTCCAAAGCATTCATCACCCTCCAAGTTGCCTATCTAGTTAATCCTTTACCCCTATTTTTAACAATAAGTTCATCCACACTCTGATATTCTTTTTCGCACTCTTTAAGTCCATTGATCAACCAAGCCCGTTTTTTAAAAAGACCCCAGCCTTCAGGTTTTCCCTGGGTTGGGAACCACCCTGTCGCCCTCTGCTGTTTTAGTTCTTTTTTGCGGGCTTCTTGGATCTTGGCTTTCGGGCTGGGTGAAACCAGCTCCCTAAAACCACGAGTTCCATTCGTTCTAAAGGTTGAAAGCCCCGTCACTTCCCCACATCCATTACTTTTCACAAGGACCTTTCTGGCTTGAGGTTTGACATTTCCAACCTCTTTCCCACTGATCTCCCTACGACTCCTCTTTTTTTCACAAAACCCTTTTCATCTCTCGGCAATTCAATCACCTTTTCCTCCTTTCCCCGGTTTCCAGTCCTGATCTAGTCCTCACTTCCTTTCTCCCCAATGAACCCCCTTGAAACACAAGGAACTTTTTCCGTAATCTCAAAGTGAACTTCCCACCTGCCTGCTCCCAACCCCTGGTCCTTCTTCTTCGAGTTCCCCTCCCCTGCAACAGTGCGGCTTCTAAGTCACTACCTTTTGTATCTTCACTGTGTTCCCCACACCCCCCCTGATTGATCTCCTAGGTTCTCCCTCCCCCCCCCATCCAGACTTCAGTGTCATCCCTTCCAACCCTTTATATAAATTCCATGATGTAACCCCCCTGTCTGTTGTTCTTCCCTAGAACTCCGTCAGTAACTATTGTTCTCCCGTTCCTATTCACTCCCTTTGAAACCCCCCCACCTCCTTTTCCCACTCATGATGGGACTATTTTTTCCTTTCCAATCTTGTTAAAAATGATCAACTGTCCTTTAGATCATACCTCTATCATCGTTGTACCACCGGATTTTCTTTTTCCAGTGTTCTTTCATTTATCCCTGCAGCAGCAGCTTTCCCACCAAAATTTAAACCTTTTTCCACCCTTCTCCGCTTCCCCCCTCGTTTAAGTCTTTTTTCATGAACGCCACCTCTGCAAGGAGCCGGTCTTTCAGATCCTTCTTTCAGTGGCCATCACCCTCTCCCCCCCGCCGTTCCCCCCGTGCCTGAAGATTTTGTTTAACTTTTTGCACCCCCCCAAGTTTTTAAGTGAAACTGTTCTTCTTTTATCTCCCCCCGAACCCCCTTCATGATCCAGGTACTCTTATCCGCTTGATCTCGACCCCGCTCCAACTCTCCCATTACTTAACCAATTCCAGCCCGTATGTGAAGTTTTTGATCAGCTTCCTTCTACCCCCCCCTACATTAGTATTTTAAACGTGAAATTCAGTCGCTGTTTCGGATTTCCCCTCGTCTTGTTTCTCCGAAACTGAAGCTGCTCCCTGCCTCTATAAA
>Ga0179591_1240716_pt1 | contig 10247 bp, 10 predicted proteins | sample CZOMad2_1_08_16f_FD_182891 | JGI IMG/M metagenome (GOLD analysis project Ga0179591, IMG submission 182891) | Vadose zone soil fungal communities from Angelo Coast Range Reserve, California, USA - CZOMad2_1_08_16fungal (PacBio error correction) | ecosystem: Environmental > Terrestrial > Soil >... | reverse complement strand
CTTCGTCGCACTTGTTTCCGCACTCAGTTGCGTGCTTTTTTTTTTTCCTGACTTCACCAAATTTTTCGTCGCATTTCCCCGTGACTTCTCTTTGGTGGTTAGCCTGTGCCTTTTCTCTTTTTCTTCTGTCGTCTAGCAGACTCCGCTGGCCTTTTGACTCGTTGTTGTCGCACAGGCTATTTTTTTTCCGCTGGGCGATGGACTGATCGATGGCGAAGCGGCCCTCTTTTTAGAAACCCCCCCATTTTTGACTTGATTTTCGGCTCTTGTATGGCCATCTCATTTTCCTTGATATCTCGAAACCCGACACGGTTGCGTCGCATTTTTGCCCCCTGATTCACCCCACGGATCTTCAGTTCACTTCGGTCCCCCTTGTTCTTCTTCACTGTTGTTTTTTATTAGCTGTTTGAACGGTCCGCCGGTTTTTCCGACGACGTGCCGTCCCGTTTCCGTTTTCGGCCTTTTGTCGAACCCTGCCCTCTTTTTTCCCTGCATTTGAAACGGGCGCCAGCTCGTGTCCCTAAACTCCTTCAGGTCCTCCCCCCTTCCCCCGCTTTCGTGGTGTTTGTGGATTTTGTGCCTCCCCCTCTTGTTCGCTGATCGCCGGCTCATTTTTCGCCCTTCTCCCCCCTTTTCAAGTGCATCACCTTCTGATGTCTCTCCTTGACCCAATCTTTTCAATTGGTCCAGTTTTTCCTTCCCCGACAATTACGACTGGTCATTTGCGTACGTATCTTAGTTTTTCCCGGTGCCTTATCCTCCCTTTGGTGCTTCGCCCCGTGTCTTCTCTTTTTATTTCTTGTTTTCGCCCGCCGCCGTTTTTATCAAGATCCGCAGGGAAACCGCAGTCATGGGTGTTTTCAGAATCATTTGATCCAGCCCTCCGTTCATCGGTCCTTTTACTTTTCTCTTGAAAGATGTGCTTTCTCCCTCCTTGACTTGTGTTCCTGTGATTTCCCTCCTACATTGCTTCACTTTATTGCTGCCGTCCCGCTCTTAGTGAATCACCAGCTTCTTCCTAGGCACCCTCTGCCCCTGATTTCAGCTGTTTCTACGAACCTCATGCGCCTTTCTCTTTCCGACACGCGCCCTCTGCTCCACCAGTCTCTTGGACCCATCTCATTTCACTTTTTTTTTATTCAATTGAGCCGGCGGGAAGGGACACCCCGCCGTTTACCTTTAGCCTCCCCGCTTTGGTTTGCGCCCCCGAACTGGCACGTTCGTCCTTATGTGTTCGACCGTTCCCCTCTTTTTTTTCTCGACATTTCCCTTTTTCGTGGCTCCGAGCTATTTGATCTTAGACTGCATCTAACTCGCCCCCCTTTCTACACACATCATCCTTTCGCTTATCGTTATCGGTCCCTTTCTCGTTTATGACGTTCCCTCCTTGACGCTGGCGTCGACCTTTATTTCCGAGGCGGACACCGTATTTCTTTTTCCTCTCACTTTTTTAGTTCTACGCACATTTTTCGGAAGCCATCAGCTTTATAAGTCCCCTCCCCTCTGATCTTGAGTGTTTTTTTCCCTAGCCGAGTTCAGGCGTTTTTCTCGCGGTCGGTGCCCTCGTCGCCGCGTCTTTTTGATCTCCTTTTCCCTTTTTCTCGGCTGGACCGTTGATCCCCCTGCTCCTTTTTGCGCCGTTCTTCCTCTGATGGCATCGCCTACCGATCTTCCTTTTTAACTAGATTTTTCCCGACCGTTCTTTTGCTTTTTCTTGGGGATCTTCGCCGGCTTCTTTTTTTCTAGTACGTTCTTCTTTTTTACCAGTTCTGTGCGTTCCGGCTAGCAATGCGGTATCGATCGTTGGATTGTTGTTTTTCCAGTCCTGCGCCTTTTGAAGCACTTGTTTCCTGTCCCCTGCATGGTCTTACCTGACGTCTTTTGTTTCTTATAGTCGGCTTCTCTTTGGCTCCGCCGGTTTTCCTTCTAGAGCATTCTTCGACCCCCGCCGCGTTTGTTCACCCTGGCAAGTCAGTCTCCTCCCCTTTACTTTTCTTATTTTGACTGCCGGCATTAGTGATCTCGCAATACCAGCGTCTTGCTGCACCCCCTCCTCTGATTTGCCAACCCATGATTGGCGTTGGTTTACTCCCCCCCTTATGTGATTAGCACATTTCTTCCTGTTGTTTTTTTCCCCTTTTACTGATCGAAATCCCCCCCCCACCGACACTGTTTTCTTCCACGGTCTCTCTGGGAAGTCCGTTGCCTCACTTCCTTTTATGTATTTATCGGAGCCTATGTCTTTCGTCCCTCCCGGATTTTTTCTATCTAGGAAACTTGACTTTCAACACCTCAGCTGCTCGGCAGCGCAGTCTTCGCACTCTTAACTAGAAGGCGGTCTTAGCAGCTCCTCTCACTTTGTGTGGCTGAATTTGTGGGCCGGTCGAGGGCCTCTCCCTTCTGGTAGCAGGCGCTCTTTCCTGCGACGAAGGGCGGAACCCCCCCTTCTTCAGGCCCTCTCGGATTTTTCCTGTACCTTCGCACTCGAAGGGCTGCCGGCCGGAAAAGAAAACTTGGACGAAAAGTTGAATCTTTTTACCCAAGCTTCATCTTTCCTGCCACTGGGCTTTAGATATCAATCCGCGCTTCTCCCTTTCTCGAGGACTTTGCCCCCCCCTCTCTTAGGAAACGCGCCCGCCCCGAGTCAGTAGTTTGCCTCTCGTGCCTTTGATCCCGTTCCCGGTTGCCCCCCTCTTATTCTTGTTGACTGTTTAAGAATTTCTCCACAGGGCCGTACGATTCTTCCTCAGGCCGGCATCGGGATCTTTTGTCCCTTTAGCCCGCGCTTCTTTCCATTGATTTGAGCGAACAAGTTTGCCTTCCGGGCCCCGCTTTCCGATACTCTCAGCAGCTCCACATGGCGGACTCGGCTGGCGGTTTCTTTCTCCGTGCAGGAAGACGGTTGATTTGACATTTTTGTTTTTGAGTCTTGCGGTCCTCTCGACGTCCCCCCAGGTTCCCGGCTTACCTTTTTCCCCATTTGCTGCGTCACATGCAAACCTGTACGTCCCGATGGGGTGAACTCTTTTTTTTCTCAGGCAACCATCTTTTTTCCCCACGACCTCGTTTTTTTGAAGATGCCTTTCGAGTTCCTGACGTCCTTTCATGAACGATGATTGTCGGCGCCCCTTGTTTTTCCTCGTCGGGGACTGCGTATATCTTTCTTTCCTTTGCGCGGTCCCACTGAGTTCCGTTGACCCGTAACCCTTTTCTATGAACCATGACTGTGGCCGGGTTCAATCATCGTCAGCTGTCCCTTTTTTGATATGTGGTTTTGATCTTCCTTTCTTTGTTCGGGATTTCTTTCGCGGTCATCAAGAAGGTTGCCATTTTCGACCCTGTGCCTTTTTCCCATCTCCGCTTAGGCCGAACTCTCTGATCGCTGCTATGTCCCTTCTATCTTTTTGATATCCACTCGTCTTCAGCTTCTTTAGGCTGCACGTGTTTTCAAGGCCCCTTTTCTTTCTCTCCCGCAAGTCGCTGGGACGCCTCCTCGTGACTGCTCGCTTTCCGTCATACGTTTTTTCCTCCCAACCGCTTCCCCCTTCTCCTAATCCCACATAACATCTTTCGCTTCAACCCCTTCTACATCTCTACCCCTATGTTATTCCCCCCTTGCTGACCCGCTCAGCTCTCACTTCTTCCCCTCCCTTTACACTCCCGAGGACCTTCCCCTCTGACCTTCAACCTTTTTTCCCCTCCGTTTGTTGTTTTTTCCCAGCTTTGGGTACCTTTTTTCTTTCTTTCCCTTTCGATTTTCTGTCCGAGAAGTTTCGCCTGGGAGGGGGCAAAGCTCTTTTTTTTTTTGGCACGCGTCTCGGCTCTTTCTGTGTGAAGCCCGTTTTTTTTCTTCTCTGATCTTTCCTAGGGGCGTTTCTCCCATCGTAATTGGGTGACCACCGGCCGAAGTTTCTCCTTACCGTCCCATCCTCATTTTAAGCCTGAGCTCTGGTCCCCTCGTGCCAGCTCACGTGCACGTCCTCTAGTTTCCTCCCTTTTTTGAGCGGAGTCCTTTTGTTATCAATAAGCGATCGCGAGTTCCCCTTTCGACAGCCTTTTTTGCTGGACGGCTTTTTCGGTTGGCTTCCGGGAAGACCTCCCCTTCCCCCTGAGCAGTGCCGATTAAAACCACATCAGTAGTTTCGCGCACTCCTTCTTTTTTTGACGTCTAGTGGTAGGCGATCCGTTTCGTTCTTTTGTGTCTGAAAGGAACCCTTTTTTTTTTTTGCCCATTTGTTGCCCAGCCCCGTTGATGACGAGCTCAACTTCTTCCAACACGCACGACCGCCGATTTTGACAACTCTCTGGCCTCAGTTAGTTTCCGCCTTTTTAGCAGTGCATATAAGTCGTTTGGCTCTTTTCACTGTCCATTTTAACTTCGATCGGTAATTTTTGGCCTCTTCCACGATGAGGCTACTGTACATTATTGTCTGGGACCTTTGTTGCCGTTGTCTTTTGTGCTAACTGCCTCAGCACAACCCCCTGTTGCCCTTCCCCTTCTCTGTCCCTTGGCGTTTTTTTTTTTCGGTTTTTTTCACCCCCGTGTGACACGCCGCCGCCAGCCCTCATTCTTTTTGCTTGCTCGCGACCGTAGTTTTTAGCTTCTTTTTTTTTTTTCGCTGCCTCTCAGTTTTGGCGGACGTCACCCCTTGTCCTTTACGATCTTTGCATGTGCAACCGCTGTATAACCAGTCGACCTCTTCCCACTCTTCCAAATTGCCGGACTGCTCTCGCCCTTTTCTTCGTGTGGGGACAGACTCATTTTCCGCCTGTTCCGTGTCGTTTCCTGTTCTCTTTTTGTTCCAAAAACAACAACAAGCCTCGTTCAGTGCCGATGATCTTTTTTTGAGTCTGATCACCCCCTGCCCTTTTTTTACCGTTCCTCTCTGATTTCTAGACTTGCTCAGGCGTCTTTTTTGCGTCATTTAGACTGTTTTTTTTTCTGGTAACACATTCCGTTTTTTATTTGCGCGCTTCCCCCCTTGATGCCGCTTTTGGGGACGGCATTCTTTGACGAGGCAGTTTATGTCCCTGCGTTGCAGGTTTTTCTTCTCTTTCCCACTAGAATTTTTGTTAGTCCCCGGGGGTATGATTTGCTCATTTTGCCTTCCCTCAGGTCTTGGTTCTGCGAGTCTTTTTTGTTATCTTCCTGACGTGCTGCTCCCCTTTCCTTCCCTTTTTGTGCTCTCAATTTTTTCTCCCCGTCTCCGAAGCTCCTTTATTCTTGATCGGATCCAGCCCTTTTTATTGCTCTTCGCTTTTTGTCACGACACTTTAGTTCTTCGTTGATGGTGCTGGCAGTTTTTTTTTTTCCACAGGCCCGCTCTTTGAAGACAGCGAAGCGGTCTTCCTGGTTTTTTGGCCCGGTTAAACCCTCCTGCGTGCCGGTTTTCCCCAACCTCTTTTTTTGCGGTTGCGGGTGGACTCGTTTCTCCTTTTTATGTGCCGTGGCTTTTTTCGAATTCTAAACTGGACCGCGCTTTCCTGCAGCTTTTGTGCTGTCTTTTGCGGAATCGTACTCTCAGCAGTCCCATTTTTCTGCACGCGCTGGGGGGTTCCTCCCCCCCTCGCAGCCCTTTTTCCCCACTTTACCGAATCGCTCCTGGCGCTTTCTCCTACGGTCTGCACCGTGTGCGCTTTGTAGACCCAAAAATCCCAAACATGCTTCTTGAAGATGATTTCCCTCCTCCTCGACTCTTTTAACAGATTGAGTGTTCGTTCTGATCCTCCTGCGCTTCCTGGGACTTTTTTTTCTACACTTTTAACCCACGCCACTTGATTTCGATACCCTGCGATTATGAAGTTTTTTTTTCTGGAGTGGCTTGCATACGATCTCAGTTTGCTGCAGTCACCTTCGTGGGTCGTGCCCTGGACCCGGTGGTTTTTGGACGCGTTCGTCATTGTACCAGACGTCGAGTTTCTTCCAGACAGCACCCTTTTTTTTCCAAGTCGTTTCCTTCTCGCTGGTCGTTTTTTTTCCTTTGACACTACTCTTTACGATTTCGGGAACCGCAAGTGCTTTCTTCGCTGTCCCGAACTTTTGTTTTTTTTTCCTTAGGTGTTCTCGACGGTTGATTTTTCGCTCTTGCGTCTTCAATGCACCCGTCGTTACTCTCGCAGAGAAGTGTGACTTCTCCTCTTTGGTTTTGGACGGTGCTCGTTATCTCCCCCGTCTATTAAACATTTTTTATTAACTTCCCCCATAGCACCTGTTTACTCACAGACATGTCATCCCCGTCCTTTTCCCACCCACCGTTTTCCACCCCTCAACTCTCGCCGCCTGCGTCGCAAAGCTTTCTTTTTATGAGGCCGCCTTTAGTTTCCTTTAGCCACCTTTTTCATAAAGCTGGGTCCAAACCTCTTTCGATCCCTTTTTTTTCCTTCCGGCGCCGATGTTCCTCCCTTCGCGCCACCCACCCTGGCTCTTTCTGTTGATTGGTACGCGTTGATCTGAGCGTCGCTTGCTTCCTTCCCACTGTGGATACGGTTTGGCGTTTGTCTACCTGCTGCGGGACTTTCACCAAGGGGTCCTCGTTTACCGAATTCCCTAGGTCTGATTCCTCCCGCCCTCCCACTGATTTTTTTTAAGCATCGCAACCTGCTTGATTTTTCCTTCTGTTTTTCCTCTTGTTTTTTCCGACTCTTGTTTGGATTCTCACTCCCGTTCACTTACCCGTGCAAACCCCCGTACCTACAGGTTATGAACGTTTCCGCGATTTTTTTTGCACCATGTAGCAGCCATCGGCTTAGACAACTTCCGGACTTCTTTCCTTCCGAGCTTCCACCACCTCCCTTCAGTCCGCCCGTTTTTTTTTGACCACGGCCCACCTTTAGGCCACCCCTTTTGCTCCCCCGTGCGTTGTTTTTTACCCTCCGACGCGCACACCGACGTTACTTCCTCCTTTTACCGCCTCGCACCCCCCACGACCGCTGCGAGTCGGCATTACTGTTCCGCACGCGCCGACAGCGCTTGCGCACCGCAGCGCGCTCCCCCGCACATTTTCACACCGACACGCGACTCTTTTTCACCACACTGATCACCGCACGCCTCGCCGTGTTTTTCCCGCCCGCACACCACACCGGCGCGGCGCGTACCAACCCATATCTCCCCCTTACCCCCCCTAAACACACACTTTTGTACAACAGAGAGTGTTTGCGACCGACTACAGTTCTGTACCTTTTTGCTTCCAGAGCCCAGTCAGCGTCCCGCCTTTTGAGAGAACCCGTCACCCCTGTCCCAGGACGCCCACCTGCTTTTCCTTTCTTTGACAGTCGTTCTCGACAATTTTCTTTCTCCCATAAGTGTTGAGTTCTCCTTTTTTTCCGTATCTGGAAGGTCCCCACTCTCCCGTCTCTTTGCGACCTCCTCCGTATTTATTTTCCCGTAAACTCCTCATTTTCGTCGGAGGTTTTTTCTCTCTCTCCCTTCTCCATTATTCCGTCAAGAGTTCCGTTAATGCCATCGCGGATCCCTTTTTTTCCCTTCCCTGCAGTAAGTTTTTCCTTATTAATGGTTCTTTTCTGGAGCTGTAATTGCTTTTATCCGTCTCCATTTAGGTGCTTCCCCCCTTAACCAAAATGCCCGCAGGCGTTGTCATGTCTCGTATTCATTCGTTGTTTCCTTGGTCACATTTTAGCACGCCGTTTTTTTGGATTCCCCCCTTGTCTCGCTCCCGCCTGAGATTGTGCTATCAAAGAAGGCTGGGTCAATTAGCCGCCGACCCCCTTTTCTTGTGTGGTATTCCCGCGCGGCTCCAGAATTTTTACGTTTCTTCCGGGGACCTAGCCATTTTTCTTCGGTTTTAATCCTTTTGTGTCCGGAGTCTTTCCCCCCTCTTTACCCTGATATGAAACTGATTCGTCGACGAAACTCCGCCCCACATTCATTAAGACCAAATTTTAGTTTTAGGAAAGCGACGCTCCAACCAGTCATTCTTCCCGCTTTTAAGTCTTGTTTTTCTTTATCCGCGCGCTCCTTTTGGTCCATTTCGTTTGTAATCGCACCTTTTCTTCATTTCTTGGCTTTGTAGAGTTATTTTTTGTCCAATTTATATCGGCCGGGTTTCCCTGCTCCCGGTTTCGGCAGGTTTTTCCTGTAGCTCCGGCCGTTCTCCTGATTTGGCGGACTTTCGCTGGGTTCTTAGTTCCCACGTTACGTGGTGCGACCCCTTGGCCCAGCTTTCGTGCCTTCTACCTTTGTTTTTACGTCAGTTGCTTTCTTTTTCTCCTTGGAAGATCGAGTCTTTCTTCACTTGTTCTCCCTGTCGAGCCCCCTGTGCAGACCCCCATATTCTCTCTTCCATAATCTTCTTCTACCTTTCTATGTTCATACTTGACTGTTCTTCCAGTCCACCGTCGTCTCCCCCGGCCCGGCCTCTGAAAGGGGAGTCTCCCTTTCTACCGATCGGAGTTTTAAGACCCACCCCAGTTGCTTGTCTCGCACTCAGATCTTTGGTAGTTGCTTCCTGTCAAGATTGCACTGTGCCTTTCTTTCCTGAAAGGATTTTTTTTTTAGTTTATTTTTTTCTTATTTATGTCGTTACGATGAACTTCTCTTTTGCCGGTTCGCTCGATATCTACCTTTTGAGGTGCCTGATTTCGAACGCTCTTTGATAAGTTTCCCGTTTATTTCCCGACAGGTATCCCCGTGACTCCGTTCTTTCCCGCTCATGATCGATGGATGGAATTAACTCAGTCCGGCCCATCCTACGAATAATATTTGTATCTATCGATGTTTTAATTTCCGTGGCTATGAGCCCCCCGGCCGCAAGTACGTCGCGCTGCTAAGAACTAGCGCTCCTTTTTAGTGTCCCCTTTCGCCGTATCTTTCTCTTTTATTCTCCGCTTCATAGTGGGCATGTTGGGGTCTAACATTAATCTCACTCCTCATTGTGCCTCCCCCCTTTTTTATTTTAACATCTCAATTTTACCCTCATTTTCTTGTTTTCCAGTCGGCGTTGAGGCGTCTCTGCCGCTAGACTCCTTTTCACATCCCGAGTATTCCCGCGTTCGACCCTCGTTGAGACCAGGAAACTGTTCAGTAGATGGTTTTTGGTTTAATCCCGGCCCGGCTTCAACTAGCCCTCTCATCGTTCCACTTTTCCAAGCGGACACTTCCCCCGTTTTCTTTTTTCAAACCACTCTGGTTTTTTGTTTGCCCTTTTCCCCCTTTTAACCGCTGCTTTTTCGCCCTTCATCCGCTTTTGTTGAGCCCCCCGTCAGCCGAGCCCCCCCATAACCGACTTTTTTCTTAGCCCCTCCTTACGCTCAGTTTTTTTTACCCCATTGCTACTCGACATAGTCCCTTCCCTTAGCTGTAGGCGTACCGTTGTTTCCCCTCTTTTAGTATTACCAAAGTACCAGGCCCCGTTATTTTTCCGCCTCCTCCAGCTTCCTTTCCGTCTCGACCCCAATCCGATTCAGCCCTTAAGAGCATGCATTCACGCCACGACCGCGCGCCGGACTTTCCATCCGATCGCCCCCAGGGGTGGGAGCCCACGACCTGGTTGGTTGTTCTTGCTTTCCTCTTCCGAGCGTTGCTTCTGCCCAGCCCTTATGCTCCAGTCAGCAGCGGTTGACCGGACCACCCCCGAGTCCCTCCCTATAGCGCGCCAGCTGCCTTCCTTTTTTCTTTTCGTCCACCGCGCAGGCCCGAGAGCTTCAACTCCACCTTATCCGGCTAGAACGTTGTTTTTAGCTTGGCTCTGCCATCCTTCCCTCAATTGAGAGGATCCGGACATTTTCCTCTCCCACCCCCGTGATCCTGGTTACGTTTCGAGTTGATGGTTTCCCCCAGCAGGGACCCGTTACTTGCCGCTGAAGTAATTTTCATCCGAGCCGCAGGTGCGTGCGCTGTCGGCAATGTTGTTTTAATCTTTCGTCTGTCTCCTTTCTTCCCCTACCACTGCCACAGCTCACTCTCTCGATAAGTAGTTGATTGTTGTTTATAGTTTCCGAGCGAGGCTTCGATGTTTCGTGGTTTAGATCTCCCCCCTTTCCCCCGTGACAGTTTTCACCCCTAGGTGGCTCCTCTTCCCAGACAGAGAAGCAGGACAGGTCTTGATTCCGTGGGGTGTGGTCCTCCTCCTCTCTATGTGACTCTACTTTGCTTTTTCAACCCTGCGGTAGGTTCCTTAGGGGTTTTGCCTGTCCTCCCTGGCCTCCGTCATTTGTTCCCTTTTCCTGTTGCTCTTTCATGCCAAACCTCTTACTCTCGAATCGGGCCGTTGTGGTTTGACCCAGGTTCC
>Ga0179591_1339535_pt1 | contig 10248 bp, 17 predicted proteins | sample CZOMad2_1_08_16f_FD_182891 | JGI IMG/M metagenome (GOLD analysis project Ga0179591, IMG submission 182891) | Vadose zone soil fungal communities from Angelo Coast Range Reserve, California, USA - CZOMad2_1_08_16fungal (PacBio error correction) | ecosystem: Environmental > Terrestrial > Soil >... | reverse complement strand
CCACGACAAGTTACAAACCAGTACGGCTAAGACACCCCCCTCATAGAACACTGAAGCGATCCTGTGTTTTTCCCCAAGCAGACACCAGCACGAAGTATTCCCGAATTAAAACCACCTTAGGGGTTATCGTTCTGATCCCCCTTTTGTCTGAACGGTATGATGTAACCTCCCAAGCAACGTACCTGATCTCAAGGAGCTCCCCCGTTTTTGCCAAAGGTACCCCCCCCCCCCTGAAAAGTTCACTCCCCTTTACGAGCGTTCCCCCTACTCCCCCTATTCTCTCTCTGACTCTCTCGACTAGTTCCGAGAAGTAAACCCCCTCACAATATGTACCCACCTCGGCTTAAATGGCCGGCTGTTTCGACAACACGTGGCGCCCTATACGGCGCACCTCCAAGCAGATAATGCTCTGGTCTGCTACGCCCCCTTCTTTAGCCAGAAAGTCCAAGCTTTTGATCACCTCCATTCCCCCCTGAATAGACTGGATCATCGCAAATATCAAAAAACTTCCCCTCGTACTCTCTTACCCCCCTTGCGCCCCCTGACCATCCCCCCCGCCCTATCCCTATCGCCATTGCCTCTATTGACGACAGGTTGTGGAGGAATGCTTCCTTAAAAATTACTGGTCCTTTTGCCTCACATCCCAAAGTCACTCCTCAAAACTTCACAGCCCCTTCTCCCGCTAATCGCTTATCCCCCCGAACTTTTTCATTTCCTACGCCCTTCAATCGGCGGTCCCCTCTCTAATTGACTGCTAATTGGCAAACCCTTGCGCGCTTTTTTCCCCCTTTTCCTGTATTACTGACCGGCAGACTTTCAGTGAACCGCCTAAAGAACCACTAAGAAGCCGCCCCTAATGACTCCAAGAACCTGATATTGTTTTTTTTTTTCTTCTCCAAAAGAACTCACAGTAACTTGATCTCCCTACCCGACGTCGTCCCCCCAGAGAAACAAGACCCTAGCATTCACCCAGAGTATGGTAAAGTTTCTGACATGCCTTATTGACTTTCCCGCCGACCCCAATGAGTGTGTATCTTTCCCTCGAGCCGATTGTGCCATGGACATTCCCTGGAGCTAATGCGGTTCACCCTCCTGAGGCACAGCTCAGGACAGACCCCCCCCGAGCTCTTTTGCAGTCTTGTCCTGTCGTCTATGTCCTCTCCACCGCTCATTCCCTTTTTGTTCTTCTCGACTTCAAGCCCTTCTGCCTCCCAGGCCTGCCAGTCCCCCAATTCGCCAGTTGGGCGAGCTCGTTCTTTTTATGCCGCTTCACATGGCTCCTAACATTCTTCCGGACCGGACTATTTCTCCCCAAAGAGCTGTTAAAGTCCGCATCCTCTGCCGGTTCCGATGTTTCGAGCCCAACGACCCCCGCAGTTTTGAGGACACGACCCCCCCCAAAAATGCCGCTCCCTTTTCGACATTTCACCCACTTTTTTTTTCAATTCGTTTTACAAGGTTGCTGACCGCACGACCCTGCTCTCACGAGTCATACTGACCCCCCTCATGCGCATTGGCCTGTCATTTTAGTTTTTCCATTGTCCGCTTTGTTCTTCGTTCTCCTTTCTGGTACTCAGTGTCTTCAGAAGTCCTCGCCCTACCCAACCCCTTGCCTGAAAACACTGTTTTCTCCAATAGCAACAACTAACCCTCTTTCCCCTCATCACGATTTTCTGTTGCCTCTGCATCTTACTGACACGCGAGCATATTCGTTTTTTTCTCGGATCTGAACGAGAACAGGAGCCACTTGATACATACTAGAGTCGCTCAAAACCTACATCATACAGCCCTGGCCATCCCTCCCTTTTTCTAGTGAATAGCCCCCAGGAGTCATCTCTTCCCCATTTCTCTTTTCCCTCCGCTTTCATTTCCTTTTTTTTGCCCCTCCCGGAAAAGTCACATCCAAGGTGCCACCTGATAGATGCCCGCCCCCCCGTGACCGACTTTCTTCCCCCCTTTCCCGAAGGAGAGATACCTCGGGAAAGGTCCACCAGGCCTTCATATACAGTCCTCCTTCTCTTTGTCCTCTTAGTCCTCACGCGACACTCCCCCAGCGAGATGTCCACCACCTGAGAACTCCGATTATGTTTACGCAATACCTTCTATACGAGTAAGGATTTAGTTGTCCCCTTTCACCCCCCAACTAGGAACAGAGAACCCATTTTTTTTCAGTAAGAACTCTTTCATTGTGACTTCCCGCAAGATCTGTAAAACCCCCTTCGCTTCAGGGGGCAATCCCTTTCCTCAGAATGCGCTCTCCCCCGCTTTCCCGTTCACCCTCCAACGAAATTACCTAAGACCGCACAATAGTGGCCTCTGGATTGTCCTCCTGCCACATACGGCATTCACGGTCTCGAGCATAGGGCAGCTGCCTCCCCAAGAGCTGCTACCCTCATATCTCACCTTCCCTTGCCCAATGCAGACCTTCCGAAATCTGCGCCGGCCCTTTTACAGGTATGAGGAATACCCTTAAGCTAGAGACTCAAAGACCTCTAATGAGACAGCTTTTTTACCCCCCTTGCCGCACAGGAACCATTCAGTGCCGCGACGGACAAAGTAAACTTCTTGAAAATTTGAAGGGTCCTAAGAATTATTTTTGCTTTAGTGATGCGATAACCTTCCCTCATAGCCTCTTCTTTCTGACTTGGTATTATAGGACGCTGTTAATTTGAAAACCACTTTCCCTTAGATTTGAGCACGCTCCCGGTGGCTTCTCTGAAGACCCTTGAGAAATAACATTTTTTCAGGAGATTGATTCTCTTTCTTTCACCCCCCTTTCTGAAAAGCTGAAAACCCGTCTTGTGTTGAAAAGCTCCGAATACGTACGATTCCCCTCCTGCAACCCATCTCCTATGAGAATCTGTTTTTTCTGCAGGAGATCGTCCCTCACTGCGACAAGTTGGCTACTTTTTTTTACGAGTCTTCTCCGAATGCGCTGTACCTTATTAAATTTGCGAAAATCGATTTCGCAGAGCAAGCCACCCTTTGAAAACGATTTAAGAAGACCACACACTCTGAGTTCCCCCCCAACATCAGCTTTCTTTCTTTTTTGGTAAGTTTAGAGACTTTTCCTTTCGCCGAATCGTACGTTTCAGCATCCTACATGCGCCGTATTTGTGGACACGCACCCTCTTAAACCCTCCTTTGACTCTTTCCGTCTCCAATAACCCTAGGGTCTTTGATAGACATTGCGCCCCCTCAGGTTCTGAAGCTACTTTAGGTAGATCGCGTATCCCCCTAGAAGATACTTTTCCTCTAGCGTGAGACTTTTTTGCCTTCTCTGCATTCTTCTCCTATTTCTTTTTCCTTAGTTCCCTTTTTTTTCTTGTTTCCAGAATCTTATGTTTTTGAGGATCCTCTCTCTTTATCTCCTCGGATGATTGTTGTTTTTTTTCTAGATCATCCCCTGCCCACTCGGGGATGCAACGTACCCCCAATCCGTGACAGGAAAAACTCCCGACATAGGCGATAATACTGACTTTCCACTTTTTTCCCAAGACAAGTCGCCCTTACAAGATAGTCGTCCGCCCCGAAGACGATAACCCCTCCTTCGAAGACAGAGCTACCCCCTCCCGGTCGAAGTCCTTTTTATCTACCTAGGTTTTTTTGTGCGCTACTTGTCTAGAGCCGAAGCACCTCCTTTCTCAATCTTGTGCGGAAAACCCGTGAAGACATGATGTCTCCTCCCCCTGCAAACGACAGATCTTCCAGTTTCCTAAAAGAAACAGCTCTCAATCAGTACTTCCTATCGTGCCCTCGACCGTTCAGTAGCCTCGATGAAACGTCACCGATGTCTGAGAATCGCTCTAGTTACGATATCTCTAAGCCAGCTTTCTCCGAGGTTCCCTTGTTTTTTTTGTTTTTTCTTTAGCGGTTTGCCGACATTCTGTCCCTGCCGACATCCCTACCCTATGCCGGGTCACCCCCTTTTTGCCGATATAGGCACATGCGTATTTTCTTCACTGCCCTTCCACTGACCTTGCAGACGTTCATTGAGGAAGGTCCCCTCCCCCCCCCCCCCTCCATTCTCGCATGAATTCGGCCGCCCGCCCACCCCACATGCGAAATCTCCTCCTTTCCACCTTGTGACTGAGGCAACGTCTGACGCCTGAGCCCCAGTTCCTTCCCGACCATCTCCAAGAGATCCCCTTCTCTTGCTTCTTTTTTTTTTCGCACGACACTTGAGCCTCCCCCTCAAGATCAATACCCGGCGAGACCCTCAACGTTCAAGCCTAAACCGCCCCTGCCTGACCTTGCCCTCTCCATGGAAGAAGCTTCGCCCACCTGCCTCGACTCAGCCTTCTGCCCATCCCCCTGTTGACATCTGCCTGACAAAGGATCTTTTCAATGCTTCGGTCCCCTCAGGAGAAATATTTGGGGCTACTGCGACCGGCGCATTGCCCTTTTCTCCTGTTCCTTTCCATCGCCACTAGTTGGGAGTGGTGTGTTTCTTTCTCTGAGTAAGTAATGTGTGTACCTGTGATAGCGGAGGCCTCCATCTCTACCCCCAAAATAGAAATATGCAATCCTTTTTGAGTGTCGCTCCGTCTTTTTTCCCCCACAACCGAACTCGCGATTTACTTCCTTCGCACTTCTTAAATTCCCCTTTATTTGGTTGGATTCGGTCTGTTTTCCCCTGATACCCCACTCGCTCCTGGAAAGGAAGCACAATCTCCCTCCTCCTCGAAAGCGTGTTTCCTTCTCGCGACAGTCTCTTTTCGCCCTTTTCCCCTCCCAAGAACTAAGGAGTCTGATCGCCTCCGGAGATCTGTCACCCTTTTTTTAATACCCTCGGCCGAGTCTCCCTTTTTTTTTTTTTTTTCCGCCTCCCCCCCTGTTTAACCTCTCAAGGTAGACCTCTTTTTCGTCTTATGCAGACGCCCTCGCTGATGCCGGAATTTTCTTTGAAACCGAGAAGCCTCCTTTCTCCATTGAATGTTCCCCCCCCCCGAACGGAGCCTTTCAGCGACCCTTTGCATGTCAGGCGGACCTAAGTAACTCCTTGCGCGTCGCGTTGGGCCAGGCTCTAATCCGGCTCCGGTCGTTCACTCTTCACATCCTCTTTTAGTACATCCCTTCGAGACAGCACGCCTCTCGAATCTTTCGGCCTTCCCTCGCAAGCCAATGACACGAGAATTTCTATTCTTGCCACCCCCTTTTTTTTGTTTGACCAGTCTCCCGCCCTCTTGACCTCTTCCGCTTCCATCTGCCCCCTGCTAAAAAAAACGACGACCCCTTTTCTACGATGCCCCCCCCCCCCTCCTCCATGACCCTCATCTGAATGTGCAGTATGACTCTCGCCCTTTTTCCCTGGCACCTGTTAATGGAGAATATATGGTGTCCTTTTTGCGACGTGGAAGAACCCTTTGTGGGGGTGTCCCCCCATCACTTCTCTCCCCCTTCGCAGCAGCGCTCTCTTCTTCGGAGCGACTTTACCCGTCTCTCACCCCACCCCCACGCCAACCCCCCCGCCCCCACCTTTTCCCCACAGCCCCGCCGCCACCCGCCCCATTAGGACGCCGTATCCTTGCCTTCTCTGAGAAAGCACAAGCCCCTCCTCCGCCGCCAGTCGATCCTTGAATGAAGAAGTGGTCCTCAGCAGTGAGCTCCCTTTTCCACGTACTTTTCGACGGGCTCTTTTCCATGCAAGAGCGTTCCCGGCCATAGACCTTCTAAGACGCCCACCCCAGATCAGTGTGGGGTTGAGCGAGGGGTGCGTTTGTTTTGGTGTGGGCGGGGGGGTTTTTTTTTGCGGTGTTTTGTGGGTGGTGCTCCTGATGCCGCCTCTTAAAGTGCACGCTCCTTCACAATGATATTTAGAAGATTCCTGTCCCCCCCGATTTTCTGCGACAAAAGAAAAAACAAAAAACTCCCCAATTAAAGAACAATCTTTCCTTAGGAATCGTCGTCCCCCGAAAATTTTAAGTATTCTCGAGCTTGAACTACTGACCCCAGATTAGGATTAGCCAGAAAACAAATATCGCCAGAGGCTAGCCCTAAGAACACTTTATCTTTCCCCGTCCCGAAGTCGCTCCAGGTGGGGTGAGTCGCTAGATAAAGTCTTTAGGACGGTTCTAGTCCATGAAGTCCGAGACTTTATTCCGAGAGGGTTCACTACGCCCGGCATCTTAGCCTTTAACCTCCCCCTTCTGGTCTCGGCGGACACTAAACGCTCGATCAGCTCTGGGGCATACGTCTTCTTTAGTCCCCTTTACTTTTTCTCGTTTGTAAAGGCTGCCTCCTCAACGTCCACTCCACTGGCGTTTCCCTTGCATGCGCCTCCTGGCACAGGTCACTGTCGTATCCGCTCTTGCACGAACAATGAGTACTTTTTCGGCCCGTCTTTTCTCGGCGAGATGTCTTTCACCCCCCTGACGCTTTGCACTTGAGTAAGGAATCAAAAGCCCAACTCTTTTTGGGCTCTGCTTTAAAGAATCCATCTTCCCGATGATCCTTCCCAGGAACTCCTGCCACACCCGGACTTGCCCCCAGACTCCCTTTTTCATCCCAGATTGAGTCTATGTATGCGCTCTCAAATTATCGCCCCGGAACGATCTAATAGACGCTCGTGAAAAGATGTTTTTTCTTCTTGAAGGACTTTCTTTTTAAGATCGAGTCCTAGATCGTTACGATTTTTCTCATTAGTATCGGGGAACTAATAACTTCCTTGACCAAAATCCATAATTTTTTTTAGTCGAGAGTGCTTTGACTTCTTAAGACAGCCCCCAGATTTCCCCCCGCGCCCCTTGAAAACAAATTTTTCTTCCTGATTGTATGTCAGTATTAATGGCATTAGCTTTCTTCTTCTCTTTTTCTTTGGCCATCGAGTAAGTCGCCTATGAGACTTAGTATGTAGGCCTCTGAGATGTTGGCTCCTTTCCGGTACGGCAATCCTTTCTTGAATCCTACTTGTGTTGAGAAGAGATTTGCCTCCGAGACCAAACACACAGAAGCTCTCGACGACATCCCCTTCCCGACCGCACCCCTGCCCCCCCCATAGAAAAAACTCACCCTCTGCCCGCTTTTTCCCACCAATCGGATTCTGTGGTCGCCGTTTTCGCGCCGTCGGCTTGAGTCTATCATGTAACCCACAAGAAACCGCCCAATATGTCCGTCGCCAGGCGACCGTAATGTGAAGGTCCCTTCCAACGACCTGGCCGGAAAGACATCCCTAGTAAGCTACATCCTTGATTCACTTTTTTTCTTATTTACTTGACAGATTACAGCGAAAGGATTCACCAAGACATATCTCCCTGGTTAAACTTGACTCCCCCTCTGGAAAGTCCCCCCCCCCCCCGGTTCCAGATTCTATCTTTTGAATCCCGAGATCCCTTTGAAAGATGTTTCGCAGTTTAAAGCAAAGAAGTTGTTTTGATCCAGACCTCTTTAAGAGAAAATTACAAAATTCCGACCCTTCAAAACGACCCCCATCCAATATACCTGACCCATGAGACAACTTACTAGACCTAAGCCCCTGATAGGCACAAATTCCTTCAAAGAAAAATTTTCTCTTTTTTAGTTACGCTTCATTTAAGACGAGTTCCTCCTAACCCCACATACGAAAGCCCACCACCCAGAGGATCAACTCCAGCATGATAAGATCCCCGAACTTAGTAAGATACCCCCCCCGGACCGTTGGTAAGTATAAAACAGAGAGATCATATAGAGCACCGTCGTTCATTGCCCCGCTTGCATTCGACTCTGTCCAGACCGCTCCCACACCACAACTCCTCCGCGACCGACGCCCCCCTCCAAAAGAACCTGCTGTTCCTCTGCGCACACCCTTTTTTTTCCCAGTAATTTCAGCCTACATCCACGACGGCACGATTCTAGACCCTTTTCGTTCCCCGCCGCTCTCCTTTGCAGCGTCTCCCGACTAGCCAAGTCTTCCCCTCGAATCCTGCCTCGGGCCGATTGGGCCATGACCTTCGTCAATACCTTTATGAGCAGCAGCTTTCCACACCTTATGCGGAGCCCCTCCTGATCTCCCCATCCGCGTTTTGCTTCGATAGGTCTATTCCCCTCCCGCTCATCGCACGTCCCCTTCGAGTCACTTAACGTTCCGTTCGCCTACACCCTTTTGACGAGTCACATTTTCTTCGTATTACGACGCTTGAAGCTTGCCGCGTTTTCTCCCTTTTTTCCCTCCCGTGAAGTACGGCCGCTTTTTTTTTTCCCGAGGCCTGTCGTCTCCTCCGATAGCCGTTTTTTCCCTAGCCTGCGAGAGCACCCCCCCAAGGAGACTGTTCTCCAACAAACCCCACTGTTCCACGATACTCCTTACCTCCCGGCTCACCCGGTGCTTCCTCACTGAACAGCGATGGCGATTTCCCCTAGCCACATACATGCCGGACTTTTTTTTTCTTGTTTTTTTTCTTTCCTTTTCCTTTCTCGCGTAATGTCGTCCTGCGGTTCGGAGATGGGCTCTTCTGAAAGCAGTCCTCAGTCTTTCCTACACCAACACTTCTGAAAACACTTTTTATCCTTGCATTACCACCCGTCTACATCGCGACGCCCCCCCCCCCCCCCCCCTCACGCAAGATTGACCGGCTGGCCGTTTACCCCCCTGGATACTACACGCCCCGTCTTTTTCACAGCCCCCTAACAAGTGAACCAGACCGGAGCACGTTTCGGACCCTTTTACTAAGAGTCCAGACCACTCTTCAAAGAACCCCCCGAATATCCCGACATTGCCTTCCCTAATTCTCTTGAAACCTCCCATGTTTATCTTTCATATTAGATAGATCTAACAAAACACTGTCTTTTTTCCCCTCGATGTCTTTCCTTTCCGGCAACACGTAATAAAGGGTCAACCTTTGCTGCTGTACCAGCTTTTGAACCGCGGTCCCGCTCCGATTTTACAAAAGATTTAGCATGAGACCTTTGCATTCTCCGAAATCCTTATTTCCCTGTGCTTTAAGACTTTTTCTCCCAATGTCGCCCCTCTACGTAGCTTAACAAACACACCTCCCTCCTATGATATGCCTGCGTCCTCTTCGACCGCGTGCCTTTTCCCCTCTCAACGCCTCCTCCCCCAAAACTACGGGCCTTCAAGACCACCTCGACTGCCCCAAACGGAAGATTTCTCCGATCGAATCTCCTCGTCACCACTGCTCCAGGAAATTTGGTTTCTGATTTCCCCCCCCCCCTCCTTTTTTGCTATCACCGTCCCCCCTCCTTACTGCCCGCCCAATAGGATGAGCCGTTTTCCCCCAACTGAACATCGCCCTTTCCAGAAATCCTCTTCCGATAGCCACCCTCCATCCACAGATGTTTGAAGTTTTTCCGACTTGACAGTCCCATCCTTCGGACACTATAGTCATAACAGAGGAATTTCCCTTCCAGCATGATTGACTCTCTCCCGAACCCGGGAAGTACCGCCCAAATGCAGCCGCTGAGACGATTCCCAGTCCTTGAATTCTCAGAGGGAGAGCCCTTTAAGCCAGTTTCGCCAAGAGTCTACCTCTCCCTGACAATTGAGGTTATGTCCAAGTTATCCTCCCTCTTCCATTTCTCGCTTAGGATCTGTTTCAATTTTTAATGCCACTCATGCACTCCCTCGACGTTTGCCCGCCGCGGTCAAATTGAGATAGCCCTTCTTTTTTTTTTTTTTTCGTCTTTTTAGCACCTTTTGCTTTGCGTTCGAAATAATTCTCACGTTCTGACACCCGCACACAGTGGCCTTTCCCTGACCGCAATCTTACGTAGCAGGGCCCCTTCGTTTCCTCCCTGAATAAAGATAGACGAGTTCTATTAGTCAGGTCATTCCACTCAACTCGATACTCACTCTGTGTGCCGCCTACTATTAACATACCCGCTTTCTCCCTCAAGCACGGTGACCCCCCCTCCTGACGGCTCATCTCCACCGCGTCGCTCCCCCGATTATTTTTTTTTTATATGACGTCTGTCCTTTTGCCAGCGTTCGTGCTTCCAACTCCTATAGGAGATTTTTTCCCTCCTTAAATCATATACTCGCCGTCAGCCGGATTGCCAGCACCCGCGTTTTCGCTAAACCCTAATTCTCTTGCTCCACGTAGACGAGTCGCTCTCCCTGCCAGATTAGCTGAACCTGGAATATGAATAGTCCCCTGCCAAGCCTGAGTCTCCTTTCTTACGAAAGTCTAGAGTGTCTTCCCCGCGCTGTTTCGTACGCTATCTTCAGCCTAGACGGATGAAATTTCGCTCAATTCGGATTATTGAGTTAGCTCGACTTCCTTGTAAGGGTGTTGCCCTGTCCCCTTCGTTTTT
>Ga0179591_1265727_pt1 | contig 10248 bp, 7 predicted proteins | sample CZOMad2_1_08_16f_FD_182891 | JGI IMG/M metagenome (GOLD analysis project Ga0179591, IMG submission 182891) | Vadose zone soil fungal communities from Angelo Coast Range Reserve, California, USA - CZOMad2_1_08_16fungal (PacBio error correction) | ecosystem: Environmental > Terrestrial > Soil >... | reverse complement strand
ATTTTTGCACCTTGTCGCCCCCCAGACCCCCTGAGGGCTATGTGTTCAACGCTCTTTCAGCGAGTGAGTTCTTTTCTTCTTCTGCCGTTAGGCTTTTCCCCTTTTAAACTTCAAGTTTACTTTCCCCTTTTACTCTCACCTTTTCCCTCACCCCCCACTTTCCAAAGTAATCCCGGTCGACCCCTTCCAAAAATTTGAGGGGCCAGGTAGGTATCTAGAGTCCATCCTTCTATCCCTGGGACGTGGCCATGTAGGCCGTTTTGTTTTCTACATTCTTCTAAGTCAAGCCGCACTTCCCCCACTCCGCCACCGCTTATACCAGAGAGGAGTGTCCTAGTCTCGCGTTTTTACCTTCATCTTGGTAACCAACTCCCATGTCCTCCCCCTTTTTTCCCCCCTACCCCCAGCCACCTTTAATTGAACCTCCTATCACAATGGTTCTTGTCCCTCTCCAAATGACACGATGTATTTGTTCCCTCCCACCCGGCAGGGCACGCTTTTCCACGATGTTTCTGCAACAGGGAACTGGGTGGACTATGAGGAATAGCGCCCTTTCTCCCAGAGGCTTTTTTGTTAAAGCAAGAGATGACCACAACCAGCCAGTGGGGTTCAACCATCCGTCTCAAAAACCGTACTTCCGCTCCTATATCCCACCCGCCTCTTCCCCTCAATAACTTAGGCGGAGTATCCCTCCCGGACCTTCGCTTTATCCACTTCTCGCTTTGACGACCGCGGTTCTCGCCTCCAATTGACAGAGAACCCCCTCTCCGGAAGCGTCCCTCGGGGCTTAAGTCACCTATTTCAGGGTCGACTCTCTTGGCACTCCTTTTGACAGGTTTCCCCCAAAAGGTCGTCTTTTGTCCCATCGTGGTCGCGTGCCATACACGAACCCAGGTACTGACCCTTTTTTTAATCTCCACAAGGCTGCCGCGTTTGTTTGCCCAACGACCTTAACCCTGCCCTCAGTTCACCGAATGGCTTAGACTCTGTGATCCCGGTTGACCGAGCTTGCTAAATTGGTTTTCTCCGATCATTGTCCTGGACCTGGTGCCTCCCGTGTGTGCAAAACTTGCCACAGGACCCCCTCCTCCTCCTTCCTAACTGAAGACTGGTACAGTCTTTTACTTTACACTGGAACCACAAATCGTTCCAACCCTTCGTAAACCTAGGGATTATTTAGCCTTGTGCTATCCTTATAATTGGATTTTCCCAGACAGACCTGTTCGGGCCCTCGGCAACTCCCTCTTATTCCTTATGTATCCCGTGAGAGTTTTTTTGAGGGAACTGATAGAATGCAGTCATGCTGAAGATTTCTGTAATCCTTTTTTTCATCCCACCCTAAGACACCCACCCCATCTCGTAGACGTAGTTCTAGTCTTACCTTGGAAAATTCAGAACAACATGTCAAATTGCCGACGATTTTCTTGGGCTCTGATTCCCCAGTATAAATGCCAGTCAGGGAACGAGTTATTGCGACCCCGTACATCATACCCAATCGGTCTGCCGCTCTTTATTTTAAAGGCTCTAGTGAAAGGGCCTCTCCCTACAACGATATACCTGCAGATAAGCTAGCCTTGCTCACTTCACCCCTAATGTGTTCAATTAGTTTCATTGAGTTTCGATAATTTCCCCTTCAACATTGTAACTCCTACCCCCTATCCGACCTATCGTTTCCACTCACATGATTCTCCCTGAGTTTAAAGACCCCAGTAGCTGCAATTCCCTTTTAGGTGTCGGAGTCTTTACACGGCTGGCTCCTCGGCATCTGAATCCCGGTAGGCAAAAAGGACCTTTCATCGATCCCTGTGTATACCTTCCCCCCTTCTATCTGCAAGGGCCAAACCGTCCCTTGAGGGTTACATACGTGCCTATTGACCATCCTTCCCCCTCTTTCCCCCTGGTTTTGGTCCCGTAGCTTCTTTAAAGAGGCCTCCCCAGGCGATGGGAGGTTTATTTCTTGAGCCCCATGGGGACTCCTAATGAGCTTACCTAGTACGAGCAGACGACCTCGAGTCTGGCGAAGACGTCGAAGAGCATCTTTACCCCTTTTAGCCTTCACCTGGAAGGTGAGTCATCAGCATCTCACGCAGCGCTTCGTCACACCATTTCCCTCTCTCCCACTTGAATGTCTTATATTAACTGTTGACTAAGACATATCAGTTTCACACCACCTCAACGCCCCAGCGTGCTTCACCCCTTCCTCCGTACTAAGTGCCCTTCTAGCCCCGACGCATAGTCGTCTTAATTTCACCGGTTGATACGGAGCTTTCCGCCCCATTGATGCTTAAAGAAGATAACTACCTTGCCGGAATTGTCTCTCCCTGCATGTGGCGAATATTAATCCTCCCCCTCCCCTACTTATGAAGCATGCAACCTTGTTTCACCGCCTCCTCTTTCGATAATTTTTCCTTTTTCTCCAAGTAGGTCATGTCCTCGAAGTGATGCCCTTTGAGGGATATCCGGGATCTCTCTTGTACTCCTCCTCAGTGTTTTTTTTAGTGCTTCCTTGCCCTAGTAACAGTCACTTTTGTCACTCCCATCAGGCGGCGCAGTACCCAGAATTGTCGACGCATGTACTCCCACGTCTTCTCAAGCAAATGTTCCAAGAGTTGACTCCACTCTTTCATGTTTCTTCGGAGACTCCTTACATGCGCGTAACTTCCCTTGAGATTTCTTAATATTTTTCCCTGCACTTCTCAAGTCCTTCCCTCTCATCACCCCTGCATATACTCAAACGGAATCGGGCCTTTTACCCCGGAAATGGCGCCCTCGAATAACCCGAGTCCGTGGATCAACCGTCGCACGGCAGTATTTCGCTGTTAGTCGTTCTATTTGGAGCCGCAAGTTAGCGACCCACCCCTGACCCTTTCCCCTCGCGAGTTGTGGTCTGATCCACCCCTCTCTATCCCTACGTGCCTGAATATCAACCGCGCCACTTCCCCCGTCTTTCTTTCGGCGACGGTTCCTTCTAGTCGACCATTCTTCATTACGCCGCAGTAATTCTCGACTATTTCATCCCCCCCACGTTGATGAAACCACTATCCAACTTCCACAAATCTCCATCTGGGGTCTACTTATTCTTTCCGGCCGCATCATGCTTACACTCTATTTTTTTCCCATTGACACCCTCCGGACATCTGTTCCCTTTTTCTTTCCCATCGGGATGTGTCATAGACACCGATATCGTCAACTTCTTTCCTCTGGGCTTTTTTCGTTTATGACTTTCCCCTTTTGAAGAGCTCCAAGTTCTCCTACCCCAATCCAAAGGGCCTGTTTAAGATATTGTTAGAGGGAAGCCACCCCTGATCCCCTGTGCGGTGTATTCGTCAGGCCTCTCCCATGCCCATGTCTTTTCCAATCTTTAAGTTTTATGCACCCCTTACCCTTACGCGTCCCCAATCTTTAAGCCACACCTACCCTTTCCTCTTCCTTTCCCGATATCTTTTCCGCTCAAGTGAACTGATCTCCCTTCTTCCTCCCCCCGAAGCCCTTTCCAGCCATTGGTCCCTTTGTAGGTTCGTCCCCTCTATTCCCCCCCCTGGGCGTTTGGATAACCTCCCGCGCCACAGACATTCCTATCTCCAGCTTACCACTATTTTGATGATTACATGGCACTGTCATCCCTCACCAACTCGACGTAGATCTCTCTTTTTTCCTTGTCTTCTGAAAAAATGTTTTTCTCACCCTGCACCTTCTTCTTTCTTCTTCGGATTTGCATGCAGGGCCGACAACTCATCCCGGTCATTTGACCTCTCCATGAGTTATTCTTCTTCCACGGACCTGGTCTAACCCCCTGACCCCCCTAGCTACGTATTCACCCCCCTCACCACACTAGACCCTCTTTCCCCGACATATAATGCCCTTCGTGTGGCCATACCCCCCCTTTGCCAGCACCTTTGCGGTCAAGCCAATCCACTTCCAACTTCCCCGTCCTGTGTTTCTTACCATCCTCCCCCTGCAGGATTCTTCACAAATGTATTTGCAAATTGATACTTTTCTCTTCAGTTCGAAGGTTTCGTGAACCCTCTTTGTCCCCTACAACCTCGACAGATCGTTCTACCCCGTTGAGCTACGTAATGATTCGTTCGGTCTGCTCTTTTCGACCCTTTCTCTTTACGGGGAAACAACTAGAGAAAAGTCTGTTCGCTCGGACCCCCCTCATTCACTTTTATCCCACCCCCATTTTGTCGGTCATGGAGCCCACCCATGATTTCAACTCCTCAGGTGGTTCCCACATGGCACACGATTTGACCCCGCAGGCTATCCCGAAGCCCACCGCAAGGCACCTTTCAATACCGGACCACCCTCTCAGACCCGCCCAAAATCTTCTTTTCCCTGGTTTTTCCGCATTGGGTTCTGGTCCCCCTCTCCCCTGGAGCCGGGACAAAAGCCTACGGAACCTTTTGGATTAAAATCGAACGGTCCTTTCTTTGCGGTTGTAAGAAGCAATCCATTTATATGGACACATTGCATCCCCCCGAGTCTTTCATCTTTTTAATCGGGCATTCCAAGACCAAGCAGTTTGTGTAAACACTTCGGGAACGACACCGTGCAGTTACTTGACCCAACTCAGGATTCCCCCATTGTAAAGATGCACACCTTTCTTCCCTGGTCCCCCAACACTTACTTCACAGGCCGTGCGGCTCCACGACATGTTTTGGTCGCAGGTACCGTCCCCGCCCCCCGTTCAGAGAGGTGACGGGAGTCCATGGCCGGGCTTTTGTACAAACAATGCGGACGCTGGTTCGGGGTTCCCCCCCCGATTCATTTTCTCCATTTAATTGATTCGAGGTAAGCATTTCGAGTTTTAGCTCTTTAGTGAGTTGAGCTCCCTGTTGTAGTCCCCCTGACGGGAAATTTAAGTTTTTTTTCTTTTTGACAGCTACTAGATCCTAGGCCCTTTTCTCTTTGTTGACTCGCAGTAAGGAGGCCGGACGGTGGTTTCTGTCCACGCCATTTTGACCTAGTTCCGAACCAAGTCGTTTTTCCCCATGTTTACAATCGCCTCCGTTCACATCCCAGCTTCCCTTCCCCCTAACATGACATTCTTTTTTTTTCCCCACGCTCCCCCCTATGTTTTCCTGCTTGGCCAGGCATGTTGTCCCTTCAGGTCTCACTTTCTTCAGGAAACGCACCCCCGCAGGGCATCTGCCCTTGCTTTTCGGGGCCCCCCCTGGTAACTTAAACCCACCTGTCACAGCGCCAGGTATTCTCCCTCACGAAATATCGGGAAGGACCCCAACCTGGGAAGGTGCCCACATCGGGTTAGAAGGTGAGGGTCGTGAGACCTCTTAACAGAAACCGATAAACTTCTGTCCAGCGGCCCCATTGTCCTCTGCCGGAGCACATTCTGATCCCTTTCGTTCGACACCTCGGATAAGGGCATGAGACGGAGAGATTCGACGTTCGCGGGCTCCCACCTCGTTAGAACCCACAGGGATATTACGGGCCCACTGCCCTCCTGCCCAAACGACCCCCAGAAAACGCCGTTGCAGGACTTCCCCCCCTGTTCAAGGATCGCCTCCTTTTCGCTACGACTCCCCTTGGCCCTCCGAAGGCAAGAAGGGTATACCTGAAACCATTAACGCTCCCATCTTCGCTATCCAAACACCGCTTCTCCATGCACCAGATTTCTGGTAACCGCTCCTTTCGCTCACCTCCATAGTAGCCCGAGTCTTCCCCTCCCTCAATAGACCCAACGCTCGACTTTCGACATTATTTTAACATTCCCGCACTCTTTTTTTCCAGACCACCTTAAATTGTTCACAGACCCCGGTCACGCCCTTCGTCTATGGTCCGACTCCCTTTGTTTCCGTGAGTCCCGACTTCTTTAATCAACCTTAGTCTTTCTGGTTGATCCCTGCATATGGTGATGCATCTACCCTTTTCTCAGGAACCCGTTCACGATCCCCTCTTTAGTTTTATGAAGCAGCCGACTCTCCCTCTTTCATGACCCTTCCGAACTTAAGACAAGCTTTCTGTCCTATCCTCCTCACCCTCAGCCCTTTCCGCGGCTGATCCCCTGACTTGTTTCAAGCTATTTCGTTGTCCGTAATTGTCTTGCCCTTGCTTTAGAATCTTCCTTCCCCACTGTTTCCCTCGTACCCTTTTTTTTATGAGACTCTTCTTCTAGGATATTGGTAAGTACAAAGTTCCGTCGTGAATTCGGGAAGCTCCCACCTCATTTTTTTAGTCTAAGACACCCCTTCCCTCCGTTTTTTGCGTTTTACTCCCCTATTCCAGAAAGAGATTTTGACTTCCTACACACCCGCCGTGTCGATGGTAAGTCGCCCGTCTTTTCCTTTTTTGTACCTCGTATTGTCCAGCAACGAACCCGGCGGCAGAGTCGCGTACGTCCATTGCCCGTTGTAGCTTTTCTTCTTTATTCTTAAGTTCCTTGATCACTAATCATCCCAATAAAATGTTCTTGAGCATGATTTTCGTCCAAATGCGAATCGCACGCTCTGAGTCGAGGCTTTTTTTTCTTTCCCCTGCTCGATGATAGATCTTTTGGTCCTAATCAAGGACGTTGTGTTTTGGTTGTTGAGTGATATCAGTTCTTCTTCCCGCCGGAATCAGCGGGCTTGGGGGCAGAGCGGTCTCTCCTCCTTTCTCTATCCCTTCGCCTCTATGTCTTTTGAATATAGGTTTGAGCCGAAACTACAAGACGTCCCGCCCGCCCCTCTCCCCCTTTCTAACCATATACCCCTGAATCTTTCGTTTCTTCCCGACGCGGAACCCCCCCCTGACGCATCGCCGGACTCCCTCACGCGCGGATAGTTGGAATTCCAAATTATTCGTTTTGCTCGTGGATTCCATGGTCAAACGTGACGTTGTCGTGAACTACACTTTTCTTTAAATAATTTCAAATTCTTTGTCCACCACAGTGTTATAGAAGAACTATCTCAACACCATGCGTCAGCCTCCGTGGACTTGGGTTAGGCGACAACGCCACCCCCACACCCCTGATACTCTGTCCTGTAGCCTTCGGACCCCGCCGTACGTTTGCGTCAATTTCCTTCCGAGTCATCAGAGTTTCGGAATCGCTTTAGTTCTAGGTCCTTCTCACGAACGCCGCTTCCCTCCTTTTCCAAGGGGGTGCATTTGAGACTTTTAGCTCCTCACCGTACTGGATCCCCTATCCTTTTTATTAACTCCCCTTCGTAAGACCCTTCTTTGGATCCCTTTCTGCCTTTGCAATTTGATGAGCCACCTTCCCTCTGTAAGAGTTATATTCGAACCGATATTTTCGGGGTGTGTGTGAGCGGTCTCCAGGCCATTTCGTGTCCAATGTAGTTAATCCCTCACGGTTCTAAAAGGGCGTGTCATGTCAGGTTTGAGCTCTTACGTGGTTAGTTAGCCGGAGTACTCCTTAGGTGAAGCCCAATCTAGCATTTTTATCGTTGAGGCTGATCCTTTTGAACCTCAATCGCTGCCGCTTTGCTTTGGAGCGCGGATATATTCTTGTGTTCTAGATGTTCTAGCCTTTCTCTTGGCTCGTTTCCTTTTTCTTGGTCTATGTTTCCCACCGTGATGTCACCACAAGATCACTACAGCTACCCTCCACACCCCTTCCCCCGCTCCCCGTCCCCACTCCTTCCGTTCCTGTACCCCCAAAGTACCCTTCTTGAAGTGCCGTTCCCCCCTGACTCCGTTCACGCAATGTTTAGTGACTACTTTCTGCCAGTACTGTTTACCTCACATCTTCTCCCCCCATGAGAGGATGCTTTACGATGTCTAACGTCCCCACCTTCTGCCGTCCCATTCGGCATGGTGTGCCCAGTAGTTGTCGGACCCAGCGGGCATTCGGCGTGAAGATTCTTTCCTTACGGCTTGGTGTAAGGATGGGCATACTCACTTTCCCTCGACTAACCATTTCTGTTCTGTTTCCAGCTCCCATCCCCCTACCGTGCAACTCCCTTCTTCTCCCATGGGCACTCCCTATTGGATCTTTTTCAAAGGACTTCCTTCCTCTGCTTCTCTTTTTGCTTTTTGCGCGGGTTGGATCCCAATCTCCACTCATATGAAAGAAACCCTAAAGCTTCCCCGCGGAAGACCCACCCCAACCCGAACCGGCGCCCCTCTCCCCACCCATCTAGACCTACATTTCCCTTACGTCTATAGAGTGATGCCTTCTTTGTCAACGTGTATTCCCCGGTGTTCCCTTCTCGAGAATCACCGTCCGCATCCCAAGTACGTGACAAGGCTCTGCTTCACGATCTGTCTGAGTCTCTAAGTCAATGCCATCTTTTGCAACAAAGTCCGACGTCGTCGCAACTTGAGCCACTCACAGGCCCCAAACAAAAATAGCAATTCGAGTGGGTGCCTTGCTGCTCTCAAAACTAAGATCCGGAGGGTCTTCGAAGACCAAGGAATGCCGGATCGAACTTCGGGTAGCCAAACTATCAACAGCTTGAGTCCCCCCCTTTCACGGAACGAAAGAGGTGCCAAAACCGGACAGAATTGGCACTGGTCACAGAAGGGCGTTACACACAAGCCTCGTCGGCTCCTTTAACCGAAACAATACCTTTCCCCCCACGGCCCCCATCTCGAACCCCCCCTAATCCTCTCATACCCTTGTGTGCGGCCCCCCTCCGTCCCTTGCTAATTTCACCCCTTTTCCTAGTATTCTCCAATTCCGACCTTGGTAGCGACCCCGCATTTAGATACCCATGCTGACGATTTCTGCTTGAGATTGACTAAGTTTAATACTAGTGGTTTACAGCATCTTGGGCCACCTTCCCCCCTGTTCAAATTTCTTACCAAAACCTTCTTGTTGGCCACGGGTGGGCCTGTCAAGGAACAGGGCAAAGTTCCTAATTTGTTCAGAAGAAATTTAATTATGAGAGGTCTTCTTCAACCTTTTCTCACCAACGCAGACCAATTGACAGAACGGAAAGCTAGTAGACCAGCCTTCCCTCCAGATCGGGTTTCATATTTCGATTACCATGGTTACTTCGGAACCTTCCTGGGCTCTCCCCAACCATTTGGCAATCCGGCCCATCTCCATTTTCTTTCCCTCCCCCCCAGATTTTCAGTTTTGAAGTATTCCTTGGTAAACACAAACTTCCCTGACGTCACGTCTTATTGCTTGAGTTTTCCTTGCGCTTTAATAAGTACTCTCGTGAATTTTTTCAGGCCCGTTTGGCTCGCACTCCTTGATCTTCTCTAGTCCCGTTTTAGCCGTGTAGTCACTTCTAGCAGACAGACTCGCACTTTGGCGTGCTTTAATTTTTTTCTCTACCAAGAGCACACACCTAACGTCCGTATGCCTCGCGCTTCTACTGGAAAATACTCCCCCCCACAAGATTTCACCATTTTAGTCGATATTTTTTTTATGATTGTAGTTATTCATTGAAGACGAAAGTCGCTGCGACCCGTAAACTTTTCCCAACACCTTTCTTAAGAGAATGGTTCCCTTGATCAGTATAGGTCATTGGGACTCAACCAAATCTACATGAATCCTCGATACGCTTAAGTAACAGAGCGTTTGGAAAACTCTCCCTTTCAGGCGACGCCTTTCTATCCTTCTCCAATGCATAGAAATTGTACTGATAAACCAGCGAAGTAAACCATACCAACCAAGCCGGATAGGTTTACCTTCCCCGATTACTCTATGAAATTAAAGCTCTGCTAGTGCCCTCCGTGAGCTCGGCAGCTGAATTACTTCCCAGGAACAAGCACAGAACTAGCTTATGTTTCGACTCCCCACTCACGCCCGCAACGGGTCCACATTGTCCATGCTGTTTAACTACATTTGCGAAGTGAAACCCTAAGTACGACCTTATTCTTCCCTCTTCTACAAGAGTCTGAGACCCCAGCCGCAGATTTGGGAGCAGGGCGATTGGGCTTCACGGCCCACTACGATCACAGATAATTCTGCGAGAATCTGAGAGTCCCCCGCTCTCTGGAAGAGCCCATAATTTCTGGAGACATATCGAATGACTGGTTGTAAGACCTGGTCCCTCCGCCTTGTATAAGTAAAACATCTAACCACTGGACAGTTTTCCTCCTTCCCCCATTTTACGAGTGGCACGCAACAACACACTAACGCCAGGTTCTACCCCCTCTTTTCCCAGTAAGATGGACGTATCGATCGCTCCTTTGAGTGATACGGCGGTGTTGTCTCCAGGAAGTCGATTCGCATTTCCGCCATATGAACGCGACTAAGTTTCCTCAAGAGGCGGTTGACATTCTTTAACCAATCATCGTGATATGGCAAATGGTAGTCTGCCCGCTGCCCTACCC